>OHKV01000171.1_pt1 | contig 66478 bp, 40 predicted proteins | sample 1568951 | NCBI WGS metagenome assembly OHKV01 (sample SAMEA3879528, study PRJEB24766) | human gut metagenome | biome: human-associated habitat; feature: feces | place: USA | collected 1985/1987
ATTGGAATCTTGTTGCATCTGGAACCAGAATTACCGCTGAGTTCGGAGCTTTTTTAAAAGAATTACCTTGATACCCATGCAGTGAGCATCAAGAGCGTTGCAGAGTTTACGCATTTGAAGGCAAATGTCCTAAATGACTACTACAAGAACCATCTGAGCGAATTTCACTCCTGGAATCAGAAAAAACATTCAGAGGAGTTTACGCTTTATGCCTGCAATCTCGGCGAACATCTTGCCATAGACGAGTCTTCACTGAGCAATGGAGAATTGTACACAATTGTGACCAATAAGGACGGGCACGGTAGGAAGGGTACGCTGGTTGCAATGGTAAAGGGTGTGAAATCAGACTTTATAATCAAGAAGTTACAGCGTCTTCCTGCCGGCAAACGTGCAATGGTCAAGTCTGTTACTATGGACATGTCAAACTCTATGTATAAGATAGTACGTAAGTGTTTTCCCAATGCAGAGCAGATCGTAGACCGATTCCATGTGCAGAAACTTATGTATGATGCTCTTCAGGACTTACGTATAAAGCACCGTTGGGAAGTGATTGCGGAGGATAATCGCATGCGTGCTTTGTACAAGGAGAAAGGACTTGAATACAAGCCTGAAATATTAAGCTGTGGAGACACTCTTAAGCAGCTTATGGTAAGATGCAGCAGGTTGCTTGTAAGAAAGCCGAATGACTGGACCGAATCACAAGCAGAAAGAGCCAAGGTTCTATTCAGTAGATTTCCGGACATGAAAGAGTTTTATTATCTTGCTTTAAGATTGGGTAAGATATATTCGGATTACGATAACAAGGACGTGGCACGACCCAAACTCGCATTATGGTTTAATCAGGTTGAGCAATGGAACTGTGAAGAGTTTAATACAGTCATCAAAACGTTTCAAAACCATTATGACAGAATACTGAATTTCTTCAATGACAAAAGAACTAACGCCAGTGCAGAATCGTTTAACTGCAAGCTAAAAACATTCAGGGCTGAATTCAGAGGAGTGAATGATCTGAAGTTCTATCTTTATAGGGTAAAACAGTTGTTTGCATAAGAAATACAGATTGTTAAAAACACAACAATATTATATGAGCCCAGATGTCCGTAACGACCGACGCAGATGATAAAAATAGAGATTTAAAACAAAAGAGGTAACTGTTTGATACATCAAACAATTACCTCTTTGTGGAGCTGGTGGGATTCGAACCCACGTCCAAACAGGGAAACCATACGCTTTCTACATGCTTATTCTGGCCTTCGGTTTTCGTGACGCGACAAGACCCAGACCACCAATCGCGCCCTTATCCTCTAAAACTTCACCCGTGCGGCGAGGCACACACTGGCTATTTCCGATTTACCTGCACCGCTTGACCCTCAGATTCGGAACAACATCCTTGGAGCGATGTCTCGTTCCGCCAAACCTTGTGGCGGAATAAAGCTAATCTACTATACTTCGATTAAGCAGCGAGAGCGTAGTTGTTTTCGCCAATTAAATTTTTGATCACTCTGATTTAGGAGGTAGCCATCGAGACTCCGCATGCTTACGTACCATTTCATCCCGCTGTCAAATCCAGTCAACCCCGAGATGTTATACTTAACTTTGCAAAGTTAGTACAAATGCACGAAACTACAAAATAAAACCGCAATATTTTACTGTTTTAGTCGTTGTCCAAATTTACGATTTCCCAATAGCCCCCAAAAGTGGGTGAACCAACTCTTTTTAGAGTACCAGTTTCTCTTAGTTGACGTAGGTTCTTTTCAACTCCTCGTGTAGAGATACCCAACTCCATTGCAATTTGTGGAGCGGTTATTTTGGGGTCTTTTTTTATCATTTCTATAATTTTGTCAGATGTTTTCTGACGTGTTCCCGAACTTTTAAGTTGAGTTCCCGAACTTTCTGGCTTAGTTCCCGAACTTTTTTGTTGAGTCCCTGAACTTTTCGACTTTGTTTCCGAACTATCTGAACACCCTTCATGTATCGGAATAGTAACCAAGAAAGTCAGGCGATCATCTGTCGTTTCAAAGATGGCGCGTGGTGACCCATTCTCTGCCAGTTTCGCTTGAATTGTTGGAACACCGGTTGAGCGACCTTCTGTAAGGTCGAGTTCTTTCAAGAAGTCGCCTAACCTTCGATTTCGGTAGCGACGGCTTTTCAGCATATCGCCTTTTGCAATATCTTCTTTGGAGATACTTCTATCTGGACCAGGACAATTAAGTATAGATATTCCGCTCGGTTCAATGGTTATCTCAATAGGTTCATGTTGCAAGAAATCTCTATGATATACGGAGTTTACAACATCTTCCTCAATAGCATCGTATGGATAATTCCAAAAGCGTTCTGCTTCCTGTCTTCCCGACACCTTACGCACATGCTCTTTGAGAACATTGCTCTTTATGTAATCCATTGTCTGCTTTATCATTTGCGGAACACTGCCCTTGAATGTTACTTCGGTAAAATTGTTGGGGTCTTTCATCTTTCCGTTAGGGAATGTCACCACATCAATCTGAGTGTATGGGAAGAACTTGTTTTGGTTCTCGCAGAACATCATGGCTGCCACGTTACGAAGCAAACGATTCTCTTTAGGACCAGTGTATAGTTCCATTTGGTCAAGAATCGTAGCAAGCGGGGTTGTTATCACCTCATCAGCCAACTTGCTACCCACTTTGACAAGATAATCACGAAGAAGTACCAATGAGATGTCTTCCAACTGAATGTCGCTATTTCCTCGTTCGTCAAAAGGCATACGGTTGGCCAACTCTCGCAGTTCAACGAGCACTTCACCTCTTGCCTCTATGCTACTTGTTCCCTACGAATGTAGAAATACTCCTTTGATCCTTTTGCCGTAATATTCACTGGAACGGAATAAGGACGATAGCTACCTGCTGGACACCAAATTACAATCACCTGTTTGCCGTCCACTTCTTCCACGGAGGTACGAGGCAAATAGTATGGAGACATTTTGTTATTGTACGCAACCATCTCCTGCAAGATGCCATCAATCTTTTCAATTGGCACACCTTCTACAGGACGAATTGCCATACCCGTCTTGTCGTCGGTATCTACACCAACGATGATATATCCACCGCCAAGGTCGTCGAAATCATTAGCGAAGGCACATATACTATGATATATGCTCCCTGGATTCCAACCTTTCTTAAACTCAATGCGGTTGGATTCAATCTTCTGCTTGTTGAGCAGATTGTTTATGTTTATTGCGAGTGCCATAACTTACGTCTGTTGTATTTTAAATAAGTTCTTTGGATTCTTGGATTCCTTACATTTGCAGCGAGCATTCTCTTGTGGGTACTTGCGGAGGAGATTTCGTTTCAGTTCGAGTTCGAGCATAAAAATGTCCTAGCTTGACATCATACAATGGTGCTCAATTTTTAATCATCAAAGAATAGTTAAATTATATTCATTAAATCTTCGGGATTAACAAATGGACCACTAAAAGTAAGACCAGGGTAGTCTTCTACATTGAAATCTCTTTCTATATTGCAAGACTCACAGACTGCATTATAAAGCTTTACCTCATTATAATTAATATCCTCATCAATAACTATCATTTTTCCCATCATCTGAGCAATTTTCTCCTTCAAATCAATAGATAATGCTCTTACTATTGACAAAGCTTGCAAAGTGACAAGGTTGTTTACTTCGTCCATGTAGTTATCAGCAAGTTCGAAAGAACGTGCAATTTCATTCATATTTTCAACCTCAATATCCTTAACTATATTATCAGCATTAATAATGTCGTTTAATATTCTTAATACTGCTATTTTAGCATCATGTGTTAACTCTTCCATATATGTCTTTATTTCTTAACATTTACACAAACCCAATTCCATGCTTCCTTTTTCTTGTCATAATCATAGACAATAAGACTCTTGACCTTATCACCATTCTTTAAGCCGTATTTTCTTACAATATTAGGCGAAACAAAGCAACTGATAGAACCTGACTTCAAGAATGCAAATTCTTTGTCTTCTCTTTTATCAATATTGCCTTCTACAAATTTTGCGTAGTCAAGGTCTGAAGGCAAATGAATTGTTGTAGAATTGAGGACTTTCATTCTACCTTCGTTATCGGTAATATAATATAATTTCAATGTCTTTCCAGTGTGCACTTTAAAGCGGAACTTTTGAACAGCACGTTTCTCTTTACCATAAACAATAAACGCTTTATGGCTATTTTGATCAACGTATGTTACAACAGCTATACATTCTTCTGCACCATCACAAAGGATAGCATCGGTGATTGATTTATAATCAATCGGGTCTTTTCCGTCTGGTGTGGTTGAATTAAGCCAAGGCTGATGTATCCAGCAGTCTATTTCGTTTGGCAGTCTCCAACCTTGTGAAGCATAGCATCGTGTTACTGCATCAATATGAAAGCGTGCAGAGTTAAGCAGCCCACGCTTTATATACAAATTGGCTAATTTAATATGAACCTTGCCAAGGAATGTTTCTTGTGTAAGGCAATGAATAGCACGGAGCAGACAGGCAAGTTGTTTGTCCTCATCATTCGTTAGTACATCACTTAGGAGCTGCCATACCCAAAACTCTGTTGCTTTTTTTCTCGCAAAAGGTATAATAACTTTCAAGGCTTCATCGCTATTGCTTCCTAAAGCCAAGAGAAGTTTGCCGTAGAAATAACCAGGGTACATCATTTCCTTATGGTTATTCATAAGATTGTCCATCTTGGGCAAGAATTCCTCTATACGTCCAAGATCGTTCAGTCTAAGTAATGCTTTTGAATTGGCAATGAATGCACGTTCAGCCAAAGTCATTATCTTTTGTCCCTTCTGATTGATGTATGGTGTATAATCTTCAGTAGTTAGATTGTCTAAATTCCACCAGTCAAAAAAGTTTGGCATTTCTGACCAATTTTCAAATTTTAGAATGGTTTGCAGAAGGAATGAATGACCTTTGGATGATTTGAATTCATAATCCTTTAACTTCGAAAACAACGTTGAAAGTTTTGAAGATGCTTCAATGTCTGTTAAGAATATATGATTCTTGATGAAGTTTGCTATTTGGAACTGCACATTGTCAAAAATCATACTGTCATTGGCTATAGTCAGCTGATCTAATGATTTAAGCTCGTCAATATGCTCTAACAGTTTGGCATAGTCGCCAACTTCTGAATCCGCTTTTATCATGTAATATAGTGCCCAACCAACCGCTCTTTGTTTCCAGACATCAGTTGGTATAGCCGCTAAATCAGCTTTAGCAAGGTTGTATGCTTCTTGCACTTGACCTTCCTTGCACATTGTTGTTATATCTCTAACATTTGCCATATTATATAAAATGTGAGTTTATTATTTCTATTATTGCACTAAGTTCTCCATCATCTTTACCTTTCAGTGACATTGGTTTGGCGTATGTGATAAATCCATCAGAATTTACATACACCTTTATATAGGAGAAAGTTCCACTGGTGCGCATATAATATATTGTACTGAAATCTTCCTGGTGCTCAACAACATTTGTTATTTGAACACTTATAGTATCACATGCCGACCTAATCAAATCAAGCAACTTGCCGTGTGATTCATCGGAGGGAATGTAATCAAATTTACAAGACATGCCTCGTTCGTCATTCAACATGATTTCTATAAGCGGTGTATGCTGATTCGGAGATATAGCCTTTGCAGGTTGGAAGATATCACCAGCTTTGTAGAAGAGATCATATCTGTCAACTCCGTCTGGAGTTTGTATGTTGTATATCTCCAAATAAGGGCGACTCTGTACGCTTATTATTCTGTATGGAGTATACTCCATGTTTTTTGCAATACAATGGTACTTTGCTCTTACGCCATTGTCTACATTTTCATTGTGGAACGGTGTAGGCGGAACCTCGTTAAGAATTCTGCATTCCGGAGCTATGTTCTTGCACTTTTGTATGGGTTCGATTCTGAATTTTGAGAACGGTGTGATATGTGGCAGGTTTGCTATGTAAAGCGTTTTCTGTGCTCGTGTTGTAGCTGTATATGCCCATCTAAGACTGTCGTCATCAAGTCCAGTTCTGCCAGTGTAGTCAACGAACACTTTTCCCCATTCGCCACCTTGACATTTGTGTCCTGTTACGGCATAACCATATTTTGCACGTATAGCATTGTAATACACGTCATTGAGCAGAGCTTCTGCAAAAGCTTCTGTATCTTGTTTCAAATCGGGATGCCTCATGCAGAAATTGATATACAGGGCTCTGTTTTCGTCAATCGAAATTGTAGCCTTGTCACTTGTCAGTAAATCCTCAAGCAACATGCAAGGCTTCGGATTACCATTGTCGTCAGGAACTGTTACTTGAATGAAGTTTAGAGTTATGACAATACGCTCCTTCTTTCCTCCGATTTGAGCATATACGGGAGCAGACTGTTGTGTTCTCGCACCGACAGAAAGCACTGGAACAAACTCTCCGTTCATGAGACCGAGTCTATAGTTATTCTGTGTAATGAGCAAAATGTCATTTTCTCTAAGAGGCACATCCCCTCCATAAAGAGCTTTGCGGATATCTCTATTATATCTGTTTGCAGATTTATTCGAAAAGCATATTATAACACTGTCATGTCTGCCAGATTCTTTTCTGTATTTAAGGTATTTATCAAGAAATTGTTCTGACGGAACCATTTCTACATCATCCTTTTGCTCTTCAAACACAAGTTGGTTTCGTTTGTCTTTTTTGAGGAGATCACGTATCATCATAGCATTCTTTAGGATAACGCTATCATTCTTTTGACGAAGCACTTCTGTAAGCTCTGTCTCAATGACCTTCAGACCTTTCTCTTGGAAATACTCAGCCCGTAATGCATTCGATACGGATTCACCAACGGGAGGCAACTGTGCAGGATCGCCTACAAATATCACTTTACCGCCAAAGTTAGGTCGTACAAACGTAAGAAGATCATCCATCTGATTATCTGTGCCAAACATAAACAACTCATGGTCTATCTTGCGAGAGCAAACCATTGATGCCTCATCCACTATAGCAACAATATTGCCTCCATTTTCAGACTGGTTGATAGGGAATACGAACTTAAACTCGGACTCCGCAACATCCTTGACTTTTTTAGGTTGAACATGTGCTTTTCCATAAATAGCTTTGTGGATTGTAACTGCGTCATGTCCTGTTTTTTTGTTGAGAACTCTTGCCGCACGTCCAGTAGGGGCCATCATTACTAACTGACGACTTTGCTTGATATAATCAGCTATCACTTTAACCATCGTGGTTTTACCCGTACCGGCATAACCACGAAGGATAAAAACAGATGCATCACTATCAAGGAATGCTTTGATCTGTTCAAATACTTTATTTTGTTGAGTTGTAAGTTCCATATTGTTTGTTCTTTTTTTTATTAGTGTTCCATTATAAAGGGCATGGATGATATATTGGTTGTTGTTCAGAGGTTAGATTAAAACCAATAGACTTATTCTTGATGGAATTGTCATAATTAGACTACAAAGATAGGAAAACTAAACAAGAATGGAAAAAGAAAACAAGGAAAATATTTGTGTTGTGAAGTTCTTTAATTTATTAGGGCTGTTGGTGGCTGACTGATAGCGACTCATCTGCCAGACCATATACGAAACATCAAACTTTTTTGGCATAGTTGCCAATAGTAAGAACCTTATAGGTATGCGAACCTATACCTATAGGCGGAGTGCCTTTATAAATATTGCTGACCGCTGGAATGTGTACCTTTGTTCATGGTTGCTTGAATTGATATTTGCAATAAACAATGGTAACTAAAAAGGCTGGATTCTTCGTGATGGAATCCAGCCCTAATTATTTTTGCTCAAAATATCTTAGCGTACAGCAATAAAAAGTTTTGCTTGACAGCAATATCCTTTTATATACTGTAGACTGCAGAATGTAAGTTTTATATTGTAGAATGTAAGTTATATACTGCAGAATGTAAATATTGTTTGTCTTCTTACATCCTCATTATCCTTCTCTTATTACCACTGTCACGCCGCGTGCAGCCTGCGCTCCCATTACCAGCGCCTGCTCTATGTCGGCAGTCTTTGATGGTCCAGAGATGAATGTGCCGAGTCCGGTTTCTGGCATGCAGATGCGGTCGTATGCCTCGTGCATGTTGTTCACGATACCGCTCTTCGGGAGGACGATGACCAGATATTCGCTGATGAAGCATACTGCTTTCTCCTTCATGTCCTGCGGAATCCAGACGCAACCATTCTCCGCCACTCCAATCTGTCCGTACACCACTCCTACGTCGGTGCCGTTAAGGTCTTGCGCCTCTGCCACGATGTCGGGATTGATGGTGGCGATGGTGAGTTCGGCGATGTTAGAGGCGATGGTCTTTGCTTGCGGATAGGCGTTTCTTACGATGTCGTCGAGCTTTTCGTTCGGCTTAGCCATCACCACTTTGCTGCCCACCGACATGCTCATATCCACAAACTGCTTTATCGTGTCGTCGTACGATATGCCGTCTATCGGTGTGTTGGGCATCGGATACTGTTCGTGTGTGTTGCGTCGCAACTTCTCCAATAGTTCGTCTTTGTATGTCATTGTTCTTTCTGTTCGTTTTGGTTCAGTTCTCCTTTCTTCCACATTGTCTGGAACGACTCATTCGCAAATTTCGGCATTGCGTGTCCCACGCCCCACGGATTGAGTGAGCGTATGTGCGTAAGGCTGTCAGGTATGAGGTTGACAAGAGGAGCCAGACGCAAGGCTGAAGAATAGAGTAGGGGATGGTTGAAGAGCTCTTCCATTCCCTTTGACATGCACTTCTTCATCGTGTCCGCCTTGTGCAGCGAGTCGAGTTTCTGTCTCCACATATAGACCTGCGAACCGGGGTTCACCTTAGCCGGGCATACGTTGTCGCATGAGAGGCAGAGCGTGCAAGCGCTGACGTTGTCGCTGTAGCGTGACGCATCGTGCAGCATACCAAGGTTGATGCCGATAGGTCCGGGGATGAAGTAGGTGTATGAGTAGCCACCCGAGCGGCGGTATACGGGGCAGGTGTTCATGCAGGCTCCGCAGCGAATGCACTTCAGCGTTTCCCAATGCTCGTCGTTGGCAAGGATGTCGCTTCGTCCGTTGTCCACGAGGATGACGTGCATCTCCGCTCCCGGTCTTGCCTGACGGAAGTGTGAGGTGTATGCCGTTGTGGGCTGTCCGGTAGCAGAGCGGCAGAGCAGTCGCTGGAATACGGCGAGCGACTTATAGTCGGGCACAATCTTCTCTATTCCCATTGCCACGAGATGTAGCTTGGGCATTGATGTTGACATGTCGGCGTTGCCCTCGTTGGTGCAAACCACGATATCGCCGGTCTTTGCCACGCCGAAATTGCATCCTGTCATTCCTACTCCTGCTTCCATAAACTGGTTGCGCAGATGCTTGCGTGCGCATTGCGTAAGGTATGTCGGGTCGTAATTGCCTTTCTCCGTGCTGATGCCTTTCTCCTCGAACATCTGTCCCACCTCTTCTCGCTTTAGGTGTATGGCAGGCATTACGATGTGGCTTGGTTTCTGATGTAGCAGTTGCAGGATGCGTTCGCCAAGATCGGTCTCCACGACGTCGATGCCGTGATTCTCAAGGAACGGGTTCATGGCACACTCCTCGGTAAGCATCGACTTGCTTTTCACCATCTTCTTTACGCCATGACTTTGCAGTATGTCGAGCACGATGTTGTTAAAGTCGTTGGCGTCTTTAGCCCAATGCACAATGACGCCACGGCTCTCCAGTTGCGTGCTGAACTCCTCCAGATAGTCAGCCAAGTGCGTTACGGTGTGCTGCTTTATCTGGCTGGCATGTTCGCGCAGCTCTTCCCATTCTGGCAACCCTGACGCCATGTTGTCGCGTTTTTGTCTTAACGACCAGAAGGTGGCGTCGTGCCATGTGGTCTTTGCTCTGTTGTCGTTGAAGCGTCGTGCCGCTTCTGAATGTATTGTGCTCATAGTCCTGCTGCTAATATTTCTACCACGTGTATGAACTTTATAGGCTTGTTCTCCTTCTTGGCAATGCCCTGCATGTGCATAAGGCATGACGAGTCGGGACCGGTGATGTATTCCGCTCCCGTAGCCATGTGACGTTCTATCTTGTCCTCTCCCATGCGTTTCGACACGTCCGGCTCTTCTACGGAGAACATACCTCCGAATCCGCAACACTCGTCTTTTCTCTCCGGCTCACGGATGGTGATGCCGTCCACGAGTTTAAGCAAGTCGATAATCTTGTTGAACTGCGGCACCTGTCTTTCTGAGGGCGACGACAGTCCCAGTTCGCGTACGCCGTGACACGAGTTATGTACGCTGACTATGTGCGGGAAGTGAGCCTTGAGGCTTGTTGGTTTTACGACGTCGTGTAGAAACTCTACCACGTCCATTGTCTTCTTTGACGTGAGACATTCGTGATTGCCCTTGGCAAGTCGTGGATGATAAAACTTGACAAAAGCCGCGCACGATGCCGATGGTGCAACCACGTAGTCGAACTCCTTGAAGAGGTCGTCGAAGTGTCGTGAGATGTCCGTAGCCATCTTCTCAAAGCCGGCGTTTGCCATAGGTTGTCCGCAGCAAGTCTGCTTGAGAGGGTAGGTGACGTCGAGTCCGAGGCTTGTCAGGAGCTTGTACGTTGCCACTCCCACTTCAGGATACAATGCATCGACGTAACATGGAATAAACAATCCTATCTTCATAATGTCTTTAAAACCCTATTAGCGTGTAAAAAGTGTTCTTCTTTTTTATTGTTTTTATTTGTTGGCAAAAGTAATAATAAAAAATGAAAATGTTTATCCGTTATTATTTATTAAAAGTTAATTTTACGGTGTAGCGACTGATTGGCTATTTAAAGTGAATTGAAAGAATTGGAATCATAATATCATCATCTCTTCCTATAACACCCCAGTACTTGAAAAACAAATCTCTCAATAATGAAGAATATCGCAACGATATGATTTATCTATGAAAGTATAGTTGGTGTCTTTGGTATATCTATAATAAAAGCATTATCTTTGTACCCGAAATCGAAACACCAATTTAAAGAACAAGTAAGACAATATGGAAACGAGAAAAGAAATAGCGGCAGAAAAGAAACGTTGCGGTTCACATAATTGCACACAGGCTGTGCTTTGCACCTACCACGACTTCACCAGAATGGAAGAAGAAACCATTAAGAATGCGGGCAATGCCTTTGCGGCTGGTATGGGTAATATGGATGGAACTTGTGGCGCCCTCGTTGGAGCTGGCATCGTACTCGGACTTGCCACTAAGGACAAGGCAAAGTCTATAAAGGGCATGAGACAAATTATGGATAAATTTAAGCAGCGCAATGGTGCCACACAATGCAAGCTGCTAAAAGGTGTGGGCACAGGAAAGGTGCTTCGCGAATGTCCTCTTTGCGTGGCTGACGCATCTGAATTTCTGGAAGAAATACTGGAAAAGGAAGGCTGTCGGAAGTAAGCTGTAGAATTTATACGACATTCTTATATATCAAACCATTATACCCAACAACGACATGGCTAAGTATAAAGCAGTTAACGAGCAGGACCGCTGCGTGGCATGTGGTCAATGGTAATACCGCTACTAAGCAATATGGTTGCATTGGAATGGCGTGCAGTTGGCACTACTTTGCAAAGTCATACAATTTCGTGGAATGAAAAAGCATTCTTGTTGATTTTTTTTCGTTTACACGGATATTATTCGTATATTTGCAACCTATTTTTAAAATCAAGATAACCTATTAAATGTCAAAAAGATTTCTAACCCTCGCTGCAATGTTCATGCTTGCAGCCTCTGCTTTCGCCGTGCCGGCGAAGCGTGTGAAGCGTCAGGTGCAGCAGCCTGATGGCTCCGTGCTCACAGTGATGTTGCGCGGCGACGAGAATTTCCATTACACAAGTACAGAAGATGGTCAGCCGTTGGTGCAGCGTGCTGATGGTGCATATTGCTATGCTACGCTCGATAGCAACGGTAAGTTGACTGCGTCTGCGCAGGTGGCTCATGACGTTGAGAGTCGTGGTGCTGCAGAATTGTCGTTCTTGAACTACTACACTGCCGAATCGCAGAAGGTGCGTTCGCTCGGTATGGAGCGTGCTAAGCAGCGCAACGCTCGCCGCATGGCTCGCCTCGCTAATCGTGGCGTGGTTGATGCTTCGGGCAAGCCGGTGCGCAGGGTTATGGCTGGTGCTACTGGTGGCGAAGGTATCGGCGTCACGGGTAAGCGTAAGGGTCTTGTAATCCTCGTGAACTTTAAGGATAAGAAGATGCAGTCGAAGCACACTCAGGCTGAGTGGAACGACTATTTCAACAAGGTTGGCTATAATAAATACGGCAATAATGGCTCTGTTCACGACTATTTCTATGCGCAAAGCTATGGCAAGTTAGACCTTGAGTTCGACGTAATAGGTCCGGTTACAGTGTCGAAGAACATGGCATCATACGGTGCTAATGATGCTCAGGGCAACGATATTGACCCTGCAGGTATGATTAAGGAGGCTTGCGAATTGGCTTATGCTAAGGAGAAGATGGATATGTCGCAGTACGACTGGGATGGCGATGGTGCTGTCGACCAGGTGTACGTGATTTATGCTGGCTACGGTGAGGCTGCAGGTGGTGAACCGAATACCATTTGGCCTCACGAGTGGGACATACAAGGTGGTGGTTACAGCCTTGTGCTTGGCGGTCAGCGCATCCGTACATACGCTTGTTCATCGGAGCTGAATGGCGGCTATGGCACAAATATCAGCGGTATTGGTACCGCTTGTCACGAGTTCAGCCACTGTATGGGCATCCCCGACTTCTACGACACAGCAGGTGGCGGCTGCTTCGGTATGGATGCGTGGGACTTGATGGACTACGGTTCGTATGGCGGTGATGGTTATGAGCCTACTGGATATAACACTTACGAGAAGTGGGTGAGTGGTTGGATAGAGCCTACTATCCTCACCGAGCCTTGCTACATAAAGAATATGAAGCCGCTGAGCGATGCTCCTGAGGCGTGCGTTGTGTTCAACGAAGCGAACAAGAACGAATACTATATCTTCGAGAACCGCCAGCTGAAGGGCACCGACGTTGCTCTGCCTAACCACGGTATGCTCGTGATACACGTCGACTACGACCAAAAGGTGTGGTTTGACAATGAGGTGAACAACACGTATAACCACCAACGCTTCACTGTTGTGCCTGCCGACAATAAACTTACATCGGAGACAGTAACCGGCGACACATACCCTGGCACAACAAAGTCGACTGAGCTGACAGACACCTCGAAGCCGGCTGCCACACTGTTCAACGCCAATAGCGACGGACGCAAGTTCCTCGGCAAGCCGGTGACAGAAATCACGGAGAAGGACGGTCTTATCTCGTTCACATTTATGGGCGGTGTCAATCTCGATGCACCACAGCCGAAGGTGATGAACATGACCGAGACATCGTTCACAGGCGGTTGGAACGCAGTGGATGGAGCCGAAAGCTACACTGTAGAACTGCGCGAGAAGAGCAATCTGCCTTCTGTAGATGAGGCTGTTAAACTGAGCGAAGACCTCAGCAAATGGGGCAAAAATCTTTCAGCAGACGGCACTAATGATATATCTTCCAACCTTGATAGCAAGATGCAGAATAAGGGCTGGACAGGAGATAAGGTGTTCGAGTGTCCGGGTTGTGCAAAGATTGGTACTGCGAAGAAGCAGGGCAACCTCACTTCGCCTCTCATTACCGACAACTCTTCGGCAAGTGTAACCGTTCGTCTCTCTGCAAGCGCATACGCTAAGGATGCTACTGATATTACAGTGTCGCTCCTCGATAACGATGATGCGACAATCGCTGAGCAGACAATAAAAATGGATGGCACAATGGCTACAATCGTACTCGATAATGCCGACATGAAAGACTACAAGGTAATGGTGCAGCCGAAGGAGCGTGGCTATATCTACTTTGTGGGCATCTACGACGGCGACTACTCGGCAGAGGACTTCCAGAGCATGAACGTCGCTCCGAAGACAGCAATGAAGGTGGCTGCACAGCGTTTCACTGGCATAAAGACTACTTCGTATAAGTTCGATAAGCTCACAGCCGGCATTACATATCAGTGGCGTGTGTGCGCCGTAGCAGGCGACGCAATGTCGAAGTGGAGTGCTTGGCAGACTGCCGACCTCGCTACTTGGAGTGGCATCAACGGCGTGACTGAGAGTGCAGCACAGCTCGCTGCCGGCGACCTCGTAAAGGTTTACTCTTCTGTGGGCACTGCTCTCGGCACTATGACTTACGGCGACTTCTGCCGCATGTCGCTGCCTGCTGGTGTTTATGTAGTGAAGAGTGCAAAGACTACACTTAAGGTGACAAAGTAAGAAGCTTTATTGGGGCGTAATCGCCCCATAAAATGAAATGTATAGTGATACAAAAAGCCTGTTGGAGCAATGCTTCAACAGGCTTTTTGTATCTTATAAGGTAGTGTTACTAAAGAGACTATGATCTTTAGAACTCATTGTGCGATTTACTTAACGATGATCTCGTCGGTGAAGAGCCAACCGCCATCCTCTGTTGTGCTACCCTGCACACGGATGTAGCGTGTCTTTGCATTGCCCTTCCACGCAAGGTTGCGGAAACCGAGCTGAATGTCGCGGTCTACTTCCGACTTCTTATTATACACCTCCTTGAAGTTCTGACCATCCTCGCTGAACGAAATCTTGTACTCCGACGGGAAGAACACCCATGCGCCGTAAGCCTGCATGAAGTCGGCAGCTACGGTAGAGATCTTCTGTACCTTGCCGAGGTCGATAGTAAGGTCGAGGCAGTAGCCCTTGTTGCCGAGGAAGCCCTGCCACTTCTGGTCGCCGTATGTCCATCCGCCGTGCTGTCCGTCGACGAGAGTCTTGTCGCCCTGCGCCTTGTACTTGTCCTCGTAGCGGTGGTTGAAGATGATGTTGCAGCCTATCGCCTTGTGCTTTGTGGTCTTGAACGACTCGGGACGTTCTCCGCGTTCCTTCTTGAGGTCGAAGGTGTTCACGCCTTGCTTGTGCAGACGTTCGCACTCTACGATGGCACGCTTGCGGAACTCAGGATAGTTCTTGGTCTTTGTGCCGTTCCATCCGATCTCGGCGATAGCGAGGGCACGCGGATAGAGCATATACTCTACGTGCTCTGCTGTAGGCACGTATTCGGTCCAGAGGTTAGCCTGCACGCCGGTGATCTTGTTGCGTACTTCCTCGGGCAGTGTGCCACCAGGGACGTAGCTGTACACCTTTTCGAGTGGGAGGAAACCACCGATAGCCTCGGGCTGAGTGTCGGGAGCATCCTGATAGTAGTCGAGATACCAGTATCCGCTGGGCGAGAGCACCACGTCGTAGCCATGGTCGATAGCCTCCTGCGCCTTCTCGAGTCCGCGCCACACCATTACGGTGGTGTTCTTGGCGAGGTTGCCGGCTATCACCTCGTCCCAACCCACGAGCTGACGGCCGTGGTCGGTGAGGAACTTTCCGAAGTGAGCGATAAGGTGCGCCTGCAGACCATCCTTGTCTGTGCCCAGCTCCTTCATCTTCTGCTGGCAGAGCGGACAAGAAGGCCATGAAGCCTTGTCTGCCTCGTCGCCACCGACGTGGATGTATTTCGATGGGAAGATATCCATCACCTCTTTCAGTACGTTCTCAAGGAAGTCGTATGTAGCCACGCTGCCCGGGCAGAAGTCCATCTGCTTGTAAGGCTCGTGCGTGCAAGAGAGTTCGGGGTAGGCTGTGAGCACCTCTGCCGAGTGTCCCGGCATCTCAATCTCGGGCACGATGGTGATGCCACGCTCTGCAGCGTACTTCACGAGGTCGCGCAGCTCGTCCTGAGTATAGTAGCCACCGTATGCGCCCTCTTCGCCTTCATTCTTGTACTTGCATCCGAGTTTGCTCCACTCTTTCCAGGTCTTTCCTTCGCGCCACGCAGCAAGACTGGTAAGGCGAGGATAGCGTTTTATCTCTATGCGCCAGCCTGCAGCGTCGGTAAGGTGGAGGTGGAGGCGGTTGAACTTATACTGTGCCATCACGTCAATCTGCTTCTTGAGGAATGAAATGGGCTGGAAGTGGCGCGACACGTCGAGCATCAGCGAGCGCCACTTGAAGGCGGGAGCATCCTGAACGTCGCACGCCATGATGCCATTCTTCTGCTTCAGCTGCTTTACGGTCTGCCATGCGAAGCGGAAACCGTCGGCAGAAGCGGCACTGATTAGCAGTGTGTCCTTAGTGATGTGGAGGTTGTAAGCCTCGGGCGACGTAGCGTTGGCGAGGCGTGTGAAGCGTACCACCTGCTGAGCGTTGTTGTCAGCCTTTGCTGACCACTGCTTCGAGTAGATGTTCTCTGCATCCGCGCCAACCTCGTTGATGAGTTTCACCTTTGTTGTTGCGGTGCTGAACGCGCCCTTGCCTGCATTGAACGACTGCGGCTTTGGTAGCAACGACTGTGCCGATGCTGCTTGAGCGGTAATCATGCAGCCGAAGAGTAGGGCTGCTAATGGTTTGTTTGTCATTTTATAGTTATCAGTTTTTAAATTAGTATCTTTAAGTGTTCTCCTGCGTGGTTCTTGCAAGAAACACGCAGACTTATCTGTCTATGAAGTAGGCGGCGAACGCCAATGCTATCATTATAATAGCAATGGTGAATACCACGATGTATGCAACTTTTGCGTACAACTTCTTTCTTTGTATAGCCTTGAGGCTTTGTTCACGAAAAGTGTCAATGCCATCTTTCTTATGGCTATGTCTATGCTTATACTTGTGTTCCTGCATAATGCGAGTATATGTTAACAGCTTGTGTCGTTTGATAAATCAGAATTGAGGAGAGTGATTTAGAACTTCACGTCGAGCTGAAGGTCGAACATGTTATAGTTCGACTTATTCAGGCTACGGTCGTTGACGCGAGCATATTCTGCTGCAATCATTACGTGCTTGCCAATCCAGTAGTTGGCACCAATCTCGTACTGAGTCTTCGATGTGTGCCAATCGGCTTGCGGACGGTAGAGGTCGTAGCGAGCCTTTGCATAGAGTTTCTTGCTGATAACCGGCGCAATCATGAGCGCATAGAAGCCGTCAGCCTTGTCGCCTGCAGCGTAGTTGATACTACAATCTGTTTCTTTACCGCTCGACTGTGTTTTTTCAAAACTATAACCTTGACTGTGGATATACTCCGAGCGAACAGTCCAATCGTGGGCTGCGTACTCTACACTGAAAGCGTAGCGGTTCTTTGCGAGCGAGCGTACTTTTGAATCTTTTGTATATACCGGGTTCTTTTTCTCTGGGTCGGAGTATATAGTGTTGTGGTTTTCATCAACAACTTTCCATGTGCCCTTGCGAGCATACGAACCGGTCCAGCCGAAGGCACCGATACGCAGACCCTTTATCGGTGCCACCCATACGCCACCGATGATGTCCTTGCGCTGGTCGACATCCTTCATGTTAGTGCCCTGACCGTTGAACACGCCCACCTGATAGTGGAGGTAGTGGTGTCCGTCGTTAGCCTTGAGCAGGTCGCCCTGCAGCTGCACGCCGATGTCGCGTCCGTTGCTTGCGTGTTCGCCGTTGCGGTCGCTGAAGCCAGCGAGCTTAAGCACGTTCTGCGAGTAGCTCATAAAGCCCTGCGTAATGGGGTGCATGGGGTTCTCGAAGGTGAACGGACGCTTGAACTGACCTGCCTTCACCTTGAACGCATCGTACTTTTGCCACTCGGCGAAAGCGTCGACCATACGTGGTGACACGGTGAGGTTAGAGGTGTTGCCGTTCACCTGCAGCTGCGCCTTCCAGTAGAAGTCCTTTGCCACGCGTCCTTCGAGTGCCATACGCACCATACGGATATTGAACGAGTTGATGTCCTTTTCGCCCTTGTTGCTTTCCTTGTCGCTGTACTGATACTGCGACATGATGTAGCCGCTGAACTTGATGTCGCTAAGCACCTTCAGCTTCGCTTCTTTCTCTTGTGCTGACACACTGCCGAAAGCGAGAGCGGCGAGTGCGAGAGTTGCAAATGTTTTCATTATGAGTTTTGAATTTTGAGTTTTGAATTGTTCTTTTGGAAGAAAAATCTACGGCTTTTCTTCCAAAAGAACTACGTTCTCCACGTGCGGTGTATGTGGGAACATGTCCACCGGCTGCACCGCCATCACTTTGTACGCCACATCGAGCGCCTGGAGGTCGCGTGCCTGCGTAGACGGGTTGCAGCTTACGTAGACGATGCGCTTCGGGTGGGCGCGCAGGATGGTGTCTATCACGTCCTGGTGCATACCGGCGCGTGGCGGGTCGGTGATGATTACGTCGGGGCGACCATGCTTCTGGATGAACTCGTCGTTGAGGATGTCCTTCATGTCGCCGGCGTAGAACTTGGTGTTGCTGATGTTGTTCACCTCAGAGTTCACCTTTGCGTCCTCGATAGCCTCAGGCACGTACTCGATGCCTATCACCTGGCGCGCCTGACGAGCCACGAAGTTGGCGATGGTGCCCGTACCGGTATAGAGGTCGTACACCAGTTCGTCGCCGGTGAGCTTGGCGAAGTTGCGTGCTACGGAGTAGAGGTGATAAGCCTGCTCGGTGTTGGTCTGGTAGAAGCTCTTCGGACCAACCTTGAAGCGCAGGTCCTCCATCGTCTCGAAGATGTGGTCGTTGCCCTTGAATACCGAAAGGTCAAGGTCGCCGAACGTGTCGTTGCACTTCTGGTTGTCGACGTACATGAGCGATGTTATCTCGGGGAACTTGTCAGCGATGTGCTGCAGCAACGCCTTGGCGCGCTGCTCGTCGCCCTCCTCGTCGTAGTGGAACTGGATGAGTACCATCCACTCGCCCGTGTTCGAGTTGCGTATCATGATGTCGCGCAGCAGTCCGTGCTGCTGTCTGAGGTCGAAGAACGTCATGCCGGTAGAGAAGGCATAGTCGCGAATGGCGTTGCGAATCTTGTTGTGCAGGTCGTCCATGAGCCAGCACTTCTCGATGGGGAGAATCTTGTCGAAGGCTCCGGTGATGTGGAAACCGATGCCGTTCATGTTGTCGAACTGCGTGCCTTCGGCAATCTGCTCGCGTGTGAGCCAGCGCTTGTTGCAGCATCCGAACTCCAGCTTGTTGCGGTATTCCTTGATGTGTACCGAGCCCATGATAGGCATGAACTCCGGCAGGTCTATCTTACCGATGCGTGTGAGCTGGTCGAACACCTGCTGCTGCTTGGCCTTCAGCTGCTCCTCGTAGGGCAGGTTCTGCCATTTGCATCCGCCGCAGATGCCGAAATGCTCGCACATTGGCTCCGTGCGTACGTCGCTCTTCTTGATGAAGCGTATTACTTCCGCCTCGCAGTAGCTGTGTTTCTTCTTGCGTACCTGCAGGTCAACCACGTCGCCGGGCACGGCGAACGGCACGAAAACAACCATGTCGTTGACGTGTGCCAGTGATTTTCCTTCGGCAGCAACCGCCTCAATAGTTACGTTCTCGAGTATTGGTAGTGGTTTCTTCTTTCTTGACATTATTATATATGTATTATTTTAAAATGCAAAATTAGAAAAATAATTTGAGATTTTAAAATAATATATAAAAAGTTGGAATAAGAAGGGTGAATTGCGCAGAAAATCAAACAGTAGGAGGCTACGGCAATCCTGCCGTAGCCTCCTACCATTAGTATTGTTGCCTTAAAGATCACTTAACGCCCAACTCTGCAAATCCAATTGCCTCGCCAGCTACGACCATGCGCTCAGCGCGCAGCTTCACGTAGCGTGTCTTTGTGGCGTTGAAGGTTACGGTCTGTAGTATCGGGTTGTTCTGCAGGTTTGAGAACTCGCCGCTCTTCAGCACGCGCTCGTTGGCGCCCTTAGCGTCGCAAGCCGCGATGGTGTAGGTGTGGATGAGTCCGCGTCTGCCCTCGCTCTGGTCGGGCAGATACTGCAATGCGGAAATCTCCTGCTCGCTGCCGAGGTCGAGCACCACTTCGTTCTTGTTGCAGAACCAAACGGTCTGTGGGTTGCGGTCGGAGGCCTTCTCCCATTCAGCCTTGTCGACGCCGAGGATAGCGAACGGCAGAGACTTGATAGCCTCTGCTGTGGGGTTCCATGTGATCTGTGCGTCCTTGCCGCCGTAGTAGATGCCCACATTGTTCAGGCAGATAGGTCCGCGCGAGTCGATGATGCGCACGCGCACGCTCTTCGCCTCCACGGTGCGGAAGCGCAGCAAGCGCTTGTAGCCGATGGTTGTGGTCTCCTCACCCTGCTCAACGCTGCGCCATGTCTTGCCGTCAAGATACTCCACGGCGAACTTCTTCACGCGCTGTCCAAGCGGTATATACTCCTGCAGCATGATGCGGTTCATCAGCTGTGGCTTCTTGAAGTCGAACGTGATGGTAGCCGATGTAACGCCGTCGGCGGTAGCCCAATATGTATCCCACGAGTTGTCGGTCATAGCTTTTGCTGTGAACTCGCCGCCGCGCTCGTTGCTCACTTTCGGAGTCATGCCAGCCACGAGGTTGTGTTGTAACTCGCGCTGAATCATCTTGTGGAAGTTGACGGCATTAGCCGAGTCGGTGGGGTGGATGAGTCCTTCGCGGTCGACGGGGAAGTTGAGCAGCAACGTAGCGTTGTGGCCCACCGAGCGATAGTAGAGGTCGGCAAGCTGTTCGGGCGACTTCACACGGTCGTCCTCTTCGGGGTGATAGAACCAACCCGGACGGATAGACACGTCGCACTCGGCAGCTGTCCACTGGTCGCCGTCGGCGTGTCCGTACTGCAGTTCGGGGTAGTTGGGGTAGCCCGGATAAACCGTGTTCTTGCGTAGGAACGCCCAGTTGGTCTCGCCGGCAAATCCCTTCTCGTTACCAACCCAGCGGCAGCCCGGACCGCCGTCGCCGAACACCACGGCGTTCGGCTGAATGCTGTCGAGCATAGCGAAGATATGTGGGTAGTTATAGTAGTTCTTGCGGTCGATTGTGCGCGAGTCCTTCGCACCGCCATAGTAGCCGTCGCCGCCATTGGCTCCGTCGAACCACACCTCGAACACGTCACCGTAGTTGGTGAGAAGGTCGTGGAGCTGAGCGTAGAAGTAAGGCAGGTAGCCTGGTGTAGCATAGTCGGCACGCGAGCGATCCCACGGCGAGAGGTACACCGCGAACTTCAAGTCGTACTTCTTGCACGCCTCCGACAGTTCGCGCACGATGTTGCCCTTGCCGTTCTTGTACGGCGAGCGGCTCACGTTGTAGTCGTTGCCCTCGAAGGGCCACAGACAGAAGCCGTCGTGGTGCTTGGCGGTGAGTATCACGCCCTTCATGCCGGCAGCCACGAGTGTCTTTGCCCACTGCTCGCAGTCGAGGCGTGTGGGGTTGAACGTAGCAGGGTCGGAGTCGCCGTAGCCCCATTCGCGGTCGTTGAACGTGTTCAGACCGAAGTGGATGAAAGCGTAGGTCTCCATGCGCTGCCAATCGATTTGCTTCTGCTCAGGGAGCGGAAGGATAGGAGCCGGAGCCTTCACTGTGCTCTGTGCCGACGCGGTGAGGCTGGCAAGAGCCATTACTGATGATATGATTAGTTTGTTCATTTTGCTGTTATGATGTTTTGCGGGGCTTATTGTTTATTACAAGGTGTATTTGCCTGCTGTTATTTTCTTTACACAGAGTTTCTTGAATACGATGTTATAGTAGTCGTCCGGCTCTGTCTCCGGGTGGCGGAATGCATCCTCCTCGTAGAGGAACAGAATCTTGCCGTCCTGCGCCTGCACCATTGTAGAGTAAGCCGAAGTGGTGGTAGTCACCTGGTATGCACCCTCCCAATCCTTAGCTATCGCCTCTGGCGACGCATAGTCGGCTTTCGTGCGCAGTGCTTTGTAGAAGATAGCCACGTTGGAGCGCCCCGGACCCGTGGGCACGCTCTGCAGCATCAAGTCGACCGCTTTGCCCTGCGCATCCTTCGCCTTCACCACGAGGATTTCGCCGTTGCACGCGCTGTCGCCGTTCTTCACGCCGTTGTTGGCAGCCGACGAGAATGCCACTGTGCCCCAGGCACCCGTAGCCTTCTTCTTGTCAGCGTACTTATAGATGTTGAAGAAGCGTCCGTTCTGCGTGCGCGAGCTGATGAGCACGTCGCCGTTCGGCAGCTCTTCGAGCTTTGCCTCATCGCCCTTTGGCGCAGTCTCGGCAGCATTCGCGCCAAGCAGGTGCCATGTTTTGCCGAAGTCGTCGCTGTAGAGCACGCGGTTGCCCTCGTGTGTGGTTAGCGCCGTGTACACACGATAGTGCGAGCCCACCTTGATGCGCGAGCTTTGGCAGATGCGTCCGCTTGTGAAGAATGCCGACTTCATGCCGTCCACCAGTCCGTACATGTGCTGTGTCACCTCCTCAGCCTTCCATGTCTTTCCCTCGTCCGACGATGTGTAGCGACCCATCATCTGCGGGTTCTTGCGTGTCGACTCCCAGTAGCCCACGCCGCCCGAGGCGCACATGAGCAGTATCTCGCCCGTCTCGCGGTCGCACACCACGGCAGCGTCGCCGTGAGCGCAGTCGAAGCTGCTTGCAATGCGGTTGCCTCCGCGTGCCACCATCTGCTCCGTAGCGGTCCATGTCTTGCCGCCGTCGGTGCTCTCCTTCATCACGATGTCGATATGGCGTCCGCCGCCGATGTCCTTGTTGTCGTAGCGGTGGTCGGTGAAGGCTATTATCTTGCCCGACTTGCACTGGATGATAGCCGGAATGCGATACTGTGCGTCGGCGTGCAGGAAGAGCTTCGTGCCGTCGGCGAGGCTCTTGCAGCATCCGTTAGCAGGCTTGCCTGCGCAGCATCCGCTGGCAGGCTGCTTGCCGCAAGTCATTTTACACTGTGCCGTAGCTGTTGTGCCGAGCGTCATGCCGGCAGCAAGAAATAGGGTAGGGAGTAAATGCTTCATTTCTTGATATTTTGGCTAATATAATTTATTTAGTAGATGTTAATTCTGCAAATTTACGGATTTTTCCTGACAAAAGACTCGTTGTTGCTACTTTTTTGATGCTCTATTATATATAATGTATATAAGTTTCGCACGTTCAATCGTCTACTCGTCTCTTGTCTACTCGTCCCCTATCAAGCCGATCGCGTCCGCCGTCCGATCGGATCGCGTCCGCCGTCCGATCAGATCGCGTCCGCCGTCCAATCAGATTGCGTCCGCCGTCCAATCAGATTGCGTCCGCCGTCCGATCAGATTGCGTCCGCCGTCCGACGGTTATACCAGCACTGCTACATTGTACAAACGAGCTGAAAAAATGACGTAGCGTAAGCCGTTTGTTGATTGAAAGTGGCATTTTATAGTTTAAAGTGAAACTTTTTTGGTCTAATTGTTATTCATTTCAATATTAAATCGTATATTTGTGGCAAATTTTCTAACTAAAAAAACACGTATTATGAAACACAACTACATGTTAGGCCTTGCGATGACGGGCTTGTTAAGTTTGCCGTCGTACGTACAAGTTAGTGCACATCAGTTCCCAACGCCTTTCAATGCAGCTAAAGCGTTTGCAGCTCCGGTATGGGCACCGAAGACTCCTTCGCTTGCTCCATCGGCTATTGACGACAAGTCGAAAGGCATCACGATGTATGCTGGCGAACGTATGGACCAAAGCAAGAAGCGTTCGTTCATCAAGTTTAAATCGAAGGATGTACAAAACTTCCAGCAGATTCAGTACTATCAGTTTGAAGATAAAGTAGGCGAGCAGCTGTATGGTCTTACATGTGGAGCTTCAGATGGTAAGAACTACTATGGTTTCTTCGCATACGACTATACGTTCAGCCAGATGGTTAAGCACTTCTCTAAGATCGACTTGGAGACAGGCGATACAACACACATCCGCTCGTTCACTAAGGAGGAGCAGAATGCGTGGTACGGCAATGGCTATGGCGGTACGCTGCGCAATGCGCTTTACGACATGGCTTACGACCCGTCTTCTGACACATTCTTCGCTCTCGGCTACGGCTGGAACAAAGACGGCTCGGTAGGTCATTCCATTCTCTATACCGTTGATGTAGAGACCGGTCAGTATGAAAAGCTACAGGATTTTGATAATGATATCCTCCACGAGTTCTGCTTCGACGCACACGGCAATATGTATGCCGTACGTCCGAAGTGGCTTGTGAAAACCGAGGATGGCAAACAGGTAGAATACAACGGCGGAACCGAGCTTGTGAAGTACGACAACAACTTTCAGGAGATTTCGGCAAAGGAGATAAAGGACGAAAGCAACAATGCTATCGTCATGGTACAGTTTGGTGCTGTGTCTATCGACAATAACACGGGTCTCGTATATTGGATTCCGGCATTGTCGAGCGGTGCTACACGCATCTACACCATTGATACGGACAAACTGACGAAGAAGGGCTGCTACACCGCAGTGCAGCACAGCAGCTTCATGCCGGGCAACTGGTTCACGGGTCTTTACGTGCCGTACCTCGAAGCCGACAAGTCGACCGCAGCCGGTCAGGTGAAGAATCTCAACGTGATGCCTGACGAGTCGGGCGCGCTCAGTGCTAAGTTTACATGGACCAACCCGTCGAAAGCATGGAACGGCTCCGCACTCAGCGAGTTTAAGGAAGTGCGCATCTATCGCAAGAAGGACGGCGTAGCCACAAGCGACCGCGTCACCTCGAAGGAACTGCTCTCGTCGAAAGTGTCAGAACTTGTAGCTACAGTGCCTGCCGACGGCAAGATGGGCGAGGCAATGGAGTACGTAGACACCAAGGCGAAGCTCGGCTTGAACACATACTACGTTGTTCCGTCGCGCGTGGCTGGCGAACTCGGTGTGCCTGACAGTATTCGCTGCTACGTAGGCGGCGACGTGCCGGGCGCAGTAGGCGATGTGGCTATCGAGAAGACTGGCGAAGGCATCAAACTCTCGTGGACAGCTCCGACAAGCGGATTGAACAACGGCTACTTCGTGGCTTCTGAGCTCAACTACAAGATTACGCGTATGCCGGATAAGAAGGTGGTAGCAGAGAACCTCACCGCTACTACGTTTGAGGATAAGGCATTAGGCGACTACTCTAAGTATTACTACCTCATCCAGGCGAATACAAAGATTGGCGCAGGTGCAGTGGTACAGACAGCCGGCGTTTTGGCAGGCAATGCATTGGTACCGCCACTCGATCTGAAGACTGACAGACCTGACAACGCAGCTGTTTGGCAGTCGGTTGGCGGATTCCTGTTCGACTATAACGACTACAACCAGAGCCTTACAGCCTATGGTAACAGCAGCGAAACATCAGGAACACTGTTCTCACCGCCAATTCAGTTGAAGAAAGGCAAGACATACCGTATCGTAGCCGACTTCTACGAGCACGAGCAGAATAGCACATTCGACTTGAAGACCACTATGGGTACAAGCAACGAGAGCGTCAAGGACGCAACTGTGCTCACCGAAGACCTGGCAAGAGAGGGCGCAGGCTACGAACGTGCATTGGTAGAGGATAAGTTCACCGCTCCGGCTGACGGCACATACTATTATGGCTTCTCGCTCACCACGAAGTACGGTCAGTACAACTCATTCCGATTCTACGGTCTCACACTCGAGGAAATCATGGAGAAAGACATGCAGGCGGTAGAGATGAGTGGCATTAAGGAAGCTGTAGCAGAACGCGAAAACACCTGCACCGTAACAGTGCGCAACTTAGGCACTACGGAGCAGAGCAACTATAAGATTAGAATCTACTGCGAAGACGAAGGCAAGAGCGTACTCGTTGGCGAGACAGCTGATGTGCCAGCTATCAAGTCGGAAGCAACAAAGAAGGTGGAAGTGAAGTTCCGTCCGAAGACCGAAGGCATCTCTAAGTTCTACGCAGAGGTGGTACTCGACGGCGATCAGAACCTGAGTAACAACAGAACTCCTTCTATCGAGCTCCCAGTAATCGACAAGGAGAACGCAGTATGGAGCAAGGTGGTTACAAGCAAGAAGGACGAGAGCGTAGATACCCACGGACCAGTTGTCTACTTCTCTACATACGACCATACCGAGCACATCTACTATGCTAAGGAAATAAAGGGCGTGGCTGGAGATCAGATCATGCGTATCGGCTACTCGTACAGCGGTAATGACAACCTTAAGGACCGCACAGCCGAGAGCAAGGTGCAGGTGTATATGGGCCACACCAAAAAGAAGGGCTTCGAGTCAGCGACCGACGGCATGAGCAAGAACGATTTGACACTCGTCTACGACGGTACGATGGTGCTTGAGCCTGGTCAGGACAACATGCTCATCTTCAATCTCGACACTCCGTTCGAGTACGACCCGACACAGAACCTCGTTATCGTTATCGACCGCGAAGGCGAAGTGCCAAGCGAGCAGATGTTCTGCGCACTCTTCGACGTGTTCAGCGCTAATCCTAACTCGGGCGTGAACCGCTCACTCTCGTTCTCTGAGTCGTTCTCATACACAGCTGGCAAGGCATCGTTGTGGGATTCGGCAGCACTGCTTTATCTCGCAGTGGAGAACCCGACTGGTATCACCTCTACTAAGGTGCTCGGCACACAGTTCAGCTACGACGGCGCAAGTGGCGTTCTCTCGGTAGACGATGCGGTTCGCAACGTCGCTGTCCACAGCGTAGACGGTATGCTCGTGAAGAGTGCTGACGTGAAGGGTGGACAACTCTACCTCGGTCTGGCTAAGGGCGTGTACGTAGTACGCATGACTACCGTGGACGGAAAGCAGAGCAATGTGAAGCTTTACGTTACGAAGTAAACTGATTATTTACAACTAAACATTCGACAATGAAATCATTCAGAAATTCTTTATTTCTGCTTGCACTGACAAGTCTACCCCTCACTGGGGCAGACTTGTTTGCGCAATCTGCAGACGATGCAATGCGGCTCGGTTATTGTACAACAGAATACAGTAGCGGTCTTATTCTGCAAGACAAAGAAGGACCTGGTGTGTATCAGGCAGCAGTATATTTCACCTCCGACTTGCTCAACAAGTACGAGGGCGACAAGATTACAGCCGTTGAATTCGCTATCAAGCCGAAACGTGGCTCCGAGGCAAAGGTGTTTGTATGCAATCACATTAATTATATGAGCACAACAACACTCGGTTCGGGCTCTACAACTGAGTACAGCGAGGGTTGGAACACCGTGAAACTCGATAAGCCGGTGACAATATATAAGGGCATGGACCTCTATGTGGGCTATCAGCTCATGCTCGAAGAGGGCGAGCCGTTCGATTGTCTGCTCTTCGACCAGAGCCCATACGCCGTGCCTAACAACAACCTCTATGGCTTCAACACCGGCGAGGACAACTGGTACGACAACACTTCGGGCATCAATAAGAACGTATGTGTACGCGCAGTGGTTGAGGGCAAGAAAGCACCCGACAACGATATCTCGTTCATAAAGATTGAACCACAGAACGGTAGCGACTACATGACGCAGAACGAACCGCGTTCGTACTACGCTTATGTGCAGAACAACGGCAAGACACCAATTACGTCGTTCACGCTGACAATGAACTCGAAGACTGCTTCGCAGACCCTAAAGAGCGAGAAGACATTTGAGGGCTTGAACATCCTGAACAACGTGCCGCAGAAGCTTAAACTCGACGGCATCGCTATTCCAGCAGAGGGCAACGTAACCACCGAGTTCACTATCAGTAAGGTGAACGGCGAGAAAGACCCTTATCCTTCTGACAATACACTCAGCCGTCCAGGCTACTGCATCAAGGAAGGCTCTAAGGCTGTGGCACGCAAGGTGCTCTTCGAGGAATTTGTATCCGAGGCCTACGAAGGTATTCCGGCTGCCGACGAGATGTACGCATCGGTGTTCGACGAGCGCGACGACAAGGACGACTTCGTATGGGTGAAGCATCACCGCAACTATAAGGGCGTGCAGGATCAGTTCGTGATTGACGAGGACGACGACTACGAGGAACTCTACGGCAAGGCAAAGAAACCATTCGTGCCAGCTGTGTGCTTCGACCGTCTGCCTATCTCGGGCATGGAAGACCCAGGACCTGCTTACTTCGTCGACTACGAGGAGCAGACGAACACCATCCTCAGTGCCGTGAAGCAGGAACCATCATTCGTTCAGCTTAACATTGACAACAAACTTGAGGGCAAGAAGCTCAACATCAAGGTGAGCGGACATGCAGGTGTTTGCGAGATGCCTATGCAGGACGAACTGCGACTCACTACATGGCTCGTTGAGGACAACATCAAGAGCACGGAGCAGGAAGGCGCAACGGGCAGCAGCTACGTGCAGGACGGCGTGCTCCGTAAGGTGCTCAGCAGCTCGGCTTGGGGCGACAAGCTCGACATCACCAAGTACGACTTCGAGAAGACCTACTCGGTCGACCTGCAGGACGGTTGGAACGTTGACAATATGCGCGTCGTGACATTCGTAAGCAACTTCAACACCGATGCCTTGAAGCGTCGCGTGTACAACACACAGCAGCTTGCTTGCACCAAGACAACCGGCATCACCAATACAACAGCAGAGGCTCAGCGTCCGTTCTTCGTCGTGGGTGGCGTGGTTGTTGCTAATCAGGGCTTCCGCGTGGTGGAGGTTTGCGACATCGCTGGTCGCAAGGTGTCTGCGCATAACCTCGGTGCAGGACTTTACATCGTGAAGGCTACCGACGGCGAGCGCGTGTACACACAGAAAGTTATCGTAAAACATTAATAACGCTAATTACGTATCATTATGAATAGAAAGCAATTAATAGCTGTCGTTGCCCTGTTGGCAATGATGCTCTGCCTCCCGATAAAGGCAGCAAAGACCTATTGGGGATATTGCAACGGCGTTGACCCCGTAGCCTTCGGAACGAAGAATACGGGCAAGTGCGCAATCTATATTCCGGCAGATGTGGCGCAGGTGTACAAAGGCTTCACCGTTTCTGCTGTGAAGTACGGCTTGGCTGCGCAGGCTTCCAATGTAGAGGTGTTCATCACTAAAGACCTTAACGCCGACCCTGTCGTTACAAAGAAAGCAACCGTGTCTAACTTATATAAAGGTTGGAACGAAGTGGCACTGACCACTCCCTATGAGATTGACGGCGAAGGTTTCTACATCGGCTATAGCTACTCTGCTTCAGCTGTGTCGATGGGTGTCACCTCTACATTCTCTGAGAATGCCTGCTGGGCTGACCTCGGCGACGGCTGGAAGAACTACACCACCGAGATGGGTGAGACAGCTAAGGCACTTGCCATTCAGGCACGCATCACTGGCGACGACATTCCGCTCGACCTCATGCTCTACACCGAGAATGCAAATCTCGCAGTGCAGAAAGGTGAGTCTTGCAAGTTCGATTTCTCGGTGAAGAACCTTAGTGCTGTAGTTGTGCGCAACCTGCAGGTGGGCTATTCAATTGACGGCGGCGAGGAGACCGTTTGCAACTTCAAGACAACAATGGGTTCGAACATCGACAAGACATTCACTATCGAGCATGATGGTTTCGACGTTGTAGGCAATCACACTCTGAAGTTGCGCGTCGTAAGCATCAACGGCAAGGACGACGCTTACGCTCCGAACAGCGAGTCTGCACTCGCTCTTAGCGTGAAGAACTCTGTGCCGGTTCAGCGTCTCGTAGTGGAAGAAGGCACCGGCACATGGTGCCAGTTTTGCCCGAAGGGCATCGTTGGCTTCCGCAAGGCTTCAGAGGCTTATCCCAACCACTTCATAGGTATCGCCATCCACAGAAGCGACAACTTGGTGACAAATACTTATGACGACTTAGTATTCGAAAGCCTCCCAAACTGCTACTTCAACCGCAATACCAAGTCTGTGATAGAACCATCCTTCGAGTCTATGGAGACAGCTGTGAAGAAGCTCATGGAGAAAACACCAGTCATGGGTGTCGACGCTAATGTGAAGTACACCGATTCTGGCAAGAAGAAGATTTCAGTCGAAGCATTGACCACATTCCTTGGAGCACACAAAGGCATGAACTACCGTCTCTCGTTCGTACTCCTTGAGAGTTGCATCACGGGCTACACTCAGGTCAACGCTTTTGCTGGCGGTAAGCTCGGCGAGATGGGTGGCTTCGAGAAGCTGCCAAATCCAGCAACCATCGACATGGATCACGTGGCACGCATGAACTACAGCTACAACGGCATAGAGGGTAGCATCCCTGCCGATGTGGAAGCCGACGAAACCACACGCTACACCACTACGCTCGACGTGCCGTCAACCATCCAGAACCCTGACAACTGCGACCTCGTAGTCCTCGTTCTTGATGCCAACACCGGCAAAATAGAGAATGGTGTAAAGGTGGCTCTCGGTAAGCACACTACAGCCATCTACGATGCGGAGCAGTTGCTCATCCCCGACTTCTCATTCCAGGGCGACCGCCTCAATGTCGATGGCTTCTCTGGTTCGGTGCGCATCTTCACACCCGGTGGCGTAGAAGTGGCTAACAGCAACCTCGCTCCCGGCATGTACATCGTGAAGGCGACAGCCGGCAACCAGACTGTAACACGTAAACTTATCAAGCGATAAGTATTCTGTGTGGGCGAAATATCACAAGCTGCAAGACTGCTTGAAAAGAAAAGTCTTGAAAAGAAAGAATAAAAAGAGTAATTAGATAAGTAAGTTTATAAAGAAATAAGGCGTTTTGCAAAGTGGGTGCTGTGTCGGGGCAAGACACAAAGCATGTAGTCTCGGCACAGCATCGGCTTCGCAGAATAAGTTCTTAATTTTCTCAACTAAAAAACCTGAAAAATATGATGAATTTTACCAAGAAAGTATTTCTCGTTGGTGCGCTCGCAATGCTGACCGCATCAGCCGGTGCACAAATGAGAGACCGCTCTGCGGCTACTCTCCCGTCTACAACCGTAGCTTCGATGATGAAGGCACCGAAATCAGTTGAGAGAACACCGCGTTTGGTGAGTGTAAAGAACGCACCCGCCGACTATGGCAAAGAGGTTGACATCCTTAAGGAGGACTTCTCCAAGATGACAACCGGCACACAGGACAAACCCGACTTCGATGCCACACTGAACGATTATGAAATGCACGACAACGCATGGCTCAACATGCTGCCCGACTTTACGCATACACCCGACTGGGGCTCGCACAACGCTTACCCGGCAGGTGGAGCCATCTACCTCGATGCTTATGTGAATGAAGCTGGAAATGACAGCTATAACGGACAGCTTAACACTCCGCTACTCAACGTCTCTGCCAACACCGGCATCTGCTTCCTGCAGTTCGACGCACGTGTGCCCGAGAGCAACGAAGTCGTAGAGCACGTCACTGTCGAGGCTGCCGAGACAAACAATATGTCGCCATCATGGCGCTTCCTCACTTCCTGCAACCTGCCACAGCTCACCACCGACTGGAAGACATACACCATTCAGTTCTACGGTGGCGGCAAGACAACCATGTTCAACATCGTCAACTACTCCGCACCAGTGCTCATCGATAATGTTCGCGTCTTCCAGATTGAGCAGTACGTAGCTACACCGACACCTAACCCACACAAGAACTACGCTCGTGTTGATGACAATACAGCTAAGTTCGATCTCAGTTGGAGTGCCGTAGACGGAGCTGAAAGTTACGTACTGAACGTTTACGACAAGGACTCTAATGGCAAACCTCAGAACTATATCCAGAAGGATGTAGAGGTTAAAGACAACAAGTGCACCGTCGACAACGCTGTCACCGGTACCATCTACTACTACACAGTCAGCGCAAAGAAGGGTGACAAGGTATCTATGCCGTCTGACGAAATCGAAGTGAAGGGCATCGTAGAGCCAGTTGTCTCTGTGGCTACTCCTATCAACGAGGATAAGTATTCTGCTCAATGGAAGAACGTAGGCGGAGCCGAACGCTACAACTACATCGCCTATTACAAGAACCAGGCTAAGGAGGACGGCGCAATGGTCATCTCTCACCTTAATCTCGTTGGCATGAAGTATAGCGACGACAGAGAGGTAGAAAACTCTGTTGACAACCCAACATCATACACTCTCGATCGTGGTGCCCTTGCCGATGAAGTAGGACAGGCAGGATGGACCGTTTCTCACTATGCTATCTATAAAGATGCCCTCACCATCGATGGTTTCTGGACTGTCGAGGCGAAGAGCGATGCCGGACTCATCTCACCCGAACTCGACCTCTCTAAGGACGGAGGCAAATTCCGAGTTAACCTTAAGGCGTGTGGCGAATACCTCGAAGCCTACGAAGCACATCCAAAAGCAGCCGTAGCCCTCTTCAACTACGATGCAGAGAAGGCTGACTACGTGCAGAGCGAACTGATATACGCCGGAGGAGCCGAGATGACTGACAAGTGGCAACGCTACGACTGCAACTTCACCACTGGTACCGCACGCTCTATCGTTGGCATCTACGCCACATGGGCACCAGGCAACCTCTACCTCAGCGACCTGGCAATATATCAGGACTACAAGCAAGGCGAATATTTCCTCGACCCATTCCACTACCGCAACTGGCTCGTTCCTGGCACTGGCGAGACAACCACTATTGATGTCACCATTCCAGCGAAAGCCTACGAGCGCGAGATTTACCATCAGGCACAATCTGTACGCGTGAAGGATGGTGGAGACCAGTACACGAGTGCTTCCTTCCTCCAGAGCCGTTGGTCAGACCTGCAGCACGTAGGCTTCTGCCCACTCACTAACGATGTGAACGCTGCTACGCTCGGCTCCTCAAGCGCAACAGTACACCTCCAGGGCGGCAACATCGTGGTTAGCAACCCTGAGCGTGCAGCAGTGGCTCTTTACACAGTGGATGGTATGCTTGTAGCATCTGATGGTAGTTGCGCTGAGACCGTTACCTTCCGCGCAGCCGCACACGGCAAGTATATCGTGAAGGTGGGCAAGCAGACCATCAAGCTTGCATTCTAAGTGAGGGTATGGCATCTTTGCTGTGTCCAAACAGTCTTAATATACAAACATCAAGAGGGTATGGTATTTTGCCATACCCTCTTATCAATTCTGTTCAATTCAGTGTGTTAAACAACAAACGATTATGAACCCACAACACCATTATGCAGGTCTTACCCCACAACAAGTACTCCACAGCCGAGCCAAGCACGGCGTGAATGTGCTCACTCCTCCGCCCACTACGCCGCTTTGGAAGCAGTTCTTGGAGAAATTCCGCGACCCACTCATCATTATTCTTCTTATCGCTGGCGTACTCTCAGTTGCCATTTCCATCTACGAGTACAACGGACTGCATCAAGGCGCAGAGGTGTTCTTCGAGCCAGTAGGCATCTTTGTGGCTATCTTCCTTGCCACAGGGCTCTCCTTCTATTTCGAGACACAAGCCGACAAGGAGTTTAGCGTGCTTAACCAGGTGAGCGACGATGAACCAGTGGAGGTAATTCGCTCTGGCAATCACACGCAGATTGCAAAGCGCGATGTGGTTGTGGGCGACGTGGTGCGTATCGGCATCGGTTGCGAGATACCAGCCGACGGCGACCTCTTGCTGTCTACGCAGCTCTCCGTAGATGAGTCGACGCTTACTGGCGAACCGCTCTGCCATAAAACCACCAATCCTGCACAGTTCGACTCCAAGGCTACATATCCAAGCAACCGCGTGCTGCGCGGCACTAAGGTGATGGAAGGCCATGCTCTGATGCAGGTTACGGCAGTCGGCGATGCCACCGAGAACGGCAAAGTGTACAAGGCAGCGCAGATAGACAATAGCGTGAAGACACCGCTCAACGAGCAGCTCGACAGGCTCGGCAAGTGGGTGAGCCGTCTTTCATGCAGCATAGGCATAGCTGTCGTCGTAGCGCGCATCATGATGTATTTAGTGCAGTACGACTTCTCCTTCGCCGATGTTGACCCACTCGCTTTCATAGCCTACATCCTGCAGACACTGATGATAGCCATGACACTCGTCGTTGTCTCTGTACCAGAAGGTCTACCTATGGCAGTCACACTGAGCCTCGCCTACAGTATGCGCCGAATGTTGAAGACCAACAATCTTGTCCGCCGTATGCACGCCTGCGAGACAATGGGAGCCACCACCGTTATCTGTACCGATAAAACCGGCACACTGACACAGAATCGCATGAGCGTAGAGAAGGCGTGCTTCTATCGCGGTGGCGAAGCTGATAAACCTATTATTGACGCTGACGAGATATTGCTTAATTCTTCCGACTTATCAAATGAAATTAAGGAAAATATAGCCCTCAACACCACAGCATCGCTCGACTTCTCCAATCCTACTTCTCCATCCGTCTTAGGCAACCCCACCGAAGGCGCACTTCTCCTGTGGCTGCACAACAAAGGCATCGACTACGAAGCCATGCGCGAGCAGGCGAGGGTGGTTGAGGAACTGCCGTTTACTACTGAGCGTAAGTTCATGGCTACTATCGTTGAGTCAGTCCTCATGCCCGGCAAGCGGATGCTTTACGTCAAGGGTGCGCCCGAAATAGTCTATGCCCTCTGCGCATCCACATCAGGCACACCGCCACAAGCAGAAGTCTACGCGCAGCTCACGCAGTATCAGCAGCGTGCCATGCGCACCCTTGCCTTCGCCTGCAAAGACGTAACCGACACTCCTTCACTATCTCAACATCTCACCACATCACCATCACAACATCTCACCACCTCAGCATCACAGCTCCGCTTCCTTGGTATAGCAGCAATCGCTGACCCCGTGCGCAAGGAAGTACCGGAGTCGATAAAGGAGTGTCTGAAGGCAGGAATAAGCGTGAAGATAGTCACCGGCGACACAGCCGAAACGGCTAAGGAAATAGGTCGTCAGGTTGGATTGTGGACAGACAAGGATACGGGTAAAAACATAATTAACGGACCTGAGTTTGCTGCGCTCACTGATGCGCAACTCGATGCTGTGGTAATGAAGATAAAAATAATATCCCGTGCTCGCCCGATGGACAAAAGGCGGCTCGTCGAAGCCTTGCAGCGCAAGAACCAGGTGGTAGCAGTCACCGGTGACGGCACCAACGATGCACCTGCCCTCAAAGCAGCACACGTCGGACTCTCGATGGGCGACGGCACCTCTGTAGCAAAAGAAGCATCGGACATCACCATCATTGACAATTCCTTCCGAAGCATCTGCAAAGCTGTGATGTGGGGACGCTCGCTTTACCAAAATATACAACGCTTCCTGCTCTTCCAACTCACGGTAAACGTCACAGCGTGTATGCTTGTGCTCTGCGGTGCGCTGATGGGCACGGAGACACCACTCACTGTCACCCAGATGCTTTGGATAAATCTTATAATGGACACATTCGCAGCAATGGCACTCGCATCGCTACCACCATCAGAGGCAGTGATGAGTAACCCACCACGCAACCGCAATGCATTTATCATAAACCGACCGATGCTTGCAGAAATAGTTGGGGTAGGGGGCTTCTTCTTTGCGCTGCTCATCACGTTGCTGTACATCTTCGAACACGCAGACATACAACAACTCACCGACCTATTACATCTACAATTAGGAGCACACACACCCGTCACACCCTATGAGTTGACCCTGCTCTTCACCATCTTCGTGATGACCCACTTCTTCTACCTTTTCAATGCGCGCGCCTTCCAAACACAGCGAAGCGCACTGCATCTGAAGGACTGCAATGGCCTCGTCTTCATCAGCACGCTCATCTTTGTCACTCAAGTGTGTATGGTGGAGTTGCCAGGCGTTCAGCGTTTCTTCAATGTGGTTAGTCTGAAGCTCATTGACTGGGTAATAATTGTTATCGGCTCCTCGTTCGTGCTGTGGATTAGAGAGCTTTGGAGCTTGTTGCGAAGAACAAAATAAGGTGTCTTTTAGGGGGCGCAGTGGTCGCCACTGCACCAACCGACAAGTACTTGATCTTTGCCGTAGCGTTACAACAATGTTGCCGTAGCGTTACAACAATGTTGCCGTAGCACTGAAACAATGTTGCCGTAGCGTGGTAATAATACGGGAGTAAAAAAAAGAACTGACAATTCAAATTGCTTGTGCAATAGAATTGTCAGTTCTTCATTTTGAATGAATTCTCTATACTTGAAATCTCGCTTGAGAACTTCTTGTCAATCTTTATTCGTTGCTCTACTTGGTTGCAGCTATAGATGACCGTGGCGTGGTCGCGTCCACCCACCATTCTTCCGATGCGACTTGCAGAGAGTTTCGTGTACTTCTGCGCGAGGTAGATGGACACCTGGCGTGCCATCACGTATTCCTTCTTACGACTGCGACTGTTGACGTTTGCCGTCGTCACGTTATAGTGTTGGCATACGCTCTCGATAATCTCGTCGATGGTGAGCGGTTCTTCGTTCACCTTCACCGAACGTTTGATGATGCGTTGCGCAAGCTGCATGTCGATGTCGCAATTGTAAACAACGCTATATGCCATAAGCGAGTTAATCACACCCTGCAGTTCGCGTACGGAGCCGTTAGCCGTAGAAGCAATAAACTCGATGACATCCTCTGGAATGTTCAGACCGTCGTGCTTTATCTGTCGGCGCAGAATGTCAGCGCAGAGCTGCACGTTTGGTTTCTCCATCTCTGCAATCAGTCCGCTTGAGAAGCGTGTGATGAGACGTTCGTTCATGCCTTTCAGTTCAACTGGTGGGCGGTCGCAGGCGAGGATAATTCGCTTGCCGTTGCGGAACAGGTGGTTGAAGATGTGGAAGAACGTGTTCTGTGTACCGGTCTTGCCTTCCCACTCCTGCACGTCGTCTACGATGAGTACATCTATCGTCTGGTAGAAGTTGATGAAGTCGTTGATAGTATTGCGGAGCACAGCATTAGTGTACTGCACCTCAAACAGACGCGCGCTGATGTAAAGCACTCGCTTTTCGGGATACATGCGCTTTGTCTCTACGCCCATAGCGTTGATAAGGTGAGTCTTTCCGCAACCAGAAGGTCCAAAAACAAAGAACGGATTGAAGCTGGTCATCTGCGGATGCTCCGAAATAGAGAGACCGATAGAGCGTGTCAGCTTGTTGCTGTTGCCCTCTATATAATTATTAAAGGTGAGGTGCGGGTTCAGCTGCGAGTCGATTTGCTGCACGGGTGAGGCATCAAGCATAGTAGGAGCCTGATTTACGCCTTCGCGCTGACGTGGCTTCAATGCTTCGTCGGTCGGCTCGTCGCTCTCGATGGTCTGTGTCTTTTTGTTCTCGTTATCTGTAACAATACGGTACGAAAGATTAATGCCTTGTCCAAAGTTGCGTGTAAGGACCTTGCGCAACAAGTCGACATAGTTCTCTTCAAGGTACTCGTACACGAAAGGACTCGGTACGCGTAGCAGCACCGTCTTTGTCTCCTCGTTGAAGGATTCAAAGACGATTCCCTTGAACCATGCGTTGAATTGTTGCTCTGATAAATTCTCGCGTATGAGCGCAAGACATTTGTCCCAAAGCACATTAGGACTTACATTCATTGGCTATGTAATATTGTTTTTAAAGCAGTCTTTCGACCATGTTGTTATAATTCCGTTTGCAAAGTTAGTTATAATTTTTGATGTGCGCAAATAAGTTTTTCTTAAATGCTTGTTCGATATATTATAACGTGTTAGTAATCTGCGAGTTAGCTTTTTTCCTTATTTAGAACCCTTTGAATGTTGCTTTAAAGGGTTAATGTGTTGATATTCTGTGTATTAAGTGTTTGTTGGCGGGGTGTATTATGTTTCGGTGAAACATTTTGCCAACAATTACTAAATACATCTGAAAAACAACGTTGTACGTGATGTTTGTGCGTGAAACACTTGACGTTGTTAATTTATATCAAATCTAAATACCACGCATCTCGCTTACTTGTTGTTTTTGTCTTTTCTTCCGAAGATAGAGAAGTGTACGTAGCGTTTCGGATGCTGCTTGAGGTCGATCATCAGCGAGTCGGCGTGCGTTACAGTTGCATTAAGACGATTGTACAGTCCCGGGTCGTTAAGGAGCAAGCCTACAGTGCCGTCCTTGCTGTTGAGTTTTGCTGTCACGTCGTTCACGTTGCTCAGGGTCTGGTCAATCTGCTGCTTTGTAGAAGCGAGGTCGAGCGCAGCGAGGTTGTTGGTGAGCGTTGTGGTGTTATCAAGAACGGTGTTTGCTTTGGCCATCATTGTTGGCACGTTCTTGTTGAGGGTGCGCATCAGTGTGTTCAGCTCGACTGTAGAGGTGGTGAGGTTTGACGTTATGGTCTGTACGTTGTGCAGCGATTGTGCCAAGGCAGGGTCGGCGAGCAGTGTGTTTAGGCTTCCGAGGATGCTGTCGAGCTTCGGTAGCATCTTTTCGATGGTCGGAACCATTGCTGCTACTTTGCCCATAGCACCATTTTGCATAACACCGCTGATGGTTTCTCCTGGCATAACACGCTCACGAGGGTTTGTGGCGAGCAGAAGGTTCACCTTGACGTTGCCCATGAGGTCGCTTTCAATCTCTGCCGAGCTTCCCTTCGGTATGCGTATCTGGTTGTCAAGACCTACGAGAACGCGTATCGGGTGCTCGTTAGAATAGTCGTAGATTACCGACTTTACTGTGCCTACCTTGTAGCCGTCGGCGTAGATGGGGCTTGATGTTGAGAGCCCGCTAATATCGTCGAACTCTATGTAGTAGTCGTTAGTTGACGAGAACAGATTTAATCCCTTGAGGAAGTTCATACCGAAGAACAGTATTACTACTCCGGCTATTGCTACTAACGCAATTTTTACTTCTTTTGTGAGTGCTTTCATATTGTGGGTTGTTTTGTTTCTAATTATTGATATAATCGTGCAAGCGTAATTCCTGCAGCTACTAAATTAATCTATTTTGTGCTTCTGTTGTTCTTGAACTCGCGTATTCCGGCGTTTACATCTATCTTTTCGCCATTCTTGAAGGCTATGATGAATGCGCCGGGAAAGTCTGCTATCACTTCTTTGCGTCTTTGGTACACATTGTTATAGTTGTTTGACGCACCGCAAGTGTATTTGTACATGCCGTTTTCTTCATAGAAGTCGACATCTGTAATGCCTTTGAATACCTTGTTATTAGCTTTGAATTTGTTCCTGCTAACCAATATCTGTATCTTGAAGACTGGTTTATTGTCGTCTACGACCACGTTTTGTTGTGGTGTATTTTGGCGTTGAGGTGTTGTTTTGTTTTCGGGCTGTTTAGCCTCTGTCGTTGCGCTTTCTTGTGTGGGCGTTTCGACAGGCTTTGTTGTCTTAGGCTTCTCTGTGTTCTCTGTAGAAGTCTCTTGCAGCGGTTGCGACATCGTCTTGTATGGCACGGTGATGCCTCTGTCGTATTTGTTTTTGTATTCGGCAAAGGCGTTGTATATTGCACGCCCCATGATGTCGATGCTCTGTTTGTTATTGAGGAAACGTTCCTCGTCGGGTGTAGAGATGTATCCCAACTCAATGAGACATGCTGGCATAGAGGTGAGTCGCAGCACGGCAAGGTTCTGCTGATGTACGCCTTTATTCTGACGATTTGCACCACGGCAAACGTGCTTTTGCAGCATTTTTGCGAAGTCGATACTCTTCGATAGGTTTTTCTCTTGTATCAGCTCGAACACGATGTTGCTTTCCGGCGAGTTCGGGTCGAAGCCAACGTAGTGCTGCTTGTAGTCTTTCTCAAGAAATATTACTGAGTTCTCGCGTTTTGCCACTTCGAGGTTTGTTTCTTTAGCGTGCGAGCGTCCGTCGCCGAGAGTGTATGTCTCGAAGCCACGTGCTGTATGTACACCCTTCAGGGCGTTGGTGTGTACGGATATAAAGAGGTCGGCTTTACAGTTGTTTGCTATATTGGCACGTTCGTAGAGCGGTATAAAGACATCTGTCTTACGTGTATAGACTACTCGTACATCGGGACAGTTCTGCTCTACGTAGCGTCCAAAAGCCAATGCTACGTTGAGGTTGATGTTCTTCTCAACAGAGAAAGCACCTGGTGCTCCGCTATCTCTGCCGCCGTGTCCAGGGTCGATTACGAGTGTGAATTTCTTATTTGCGCCTGCTATGCCAGTCACAAATGATATGATGAGTATTAATATTAGAAGTATCTTTTTTGCCATATATAAGCGCCTCTTTATCCGTCATTAAGCCTATTTGTGGCTTACTAAGTCTTTGCAAAGTTAGGAAATAAATTGAAGAACCACGCAGAAAGGAAAAGTTTTTTAACGCTTTACATGTATTTCTACGCCAGCACCTTGACAATCAGCACCCATTGGTGGGTTACATTTGGTAATGTGGAGCACTATTGAGGTGATTTTGGCGTATTCTTTCATCAGTCGGTTGGCGATGCGTCCAGCCACATGCTCAATGAGTTTTGAGGGTATGAGCATTTCTTCTTTCACAATGTTATATACCTCGGCGTAGTTGAGCGTATCTGCTACGTCGTCGCTTACGAATGCTTTCGCTATGTCGTAACCGATGCGAATGTTAACGATGTAGTCGTTGCCTGTAAGCTGCTCTTGTGGCAGTACGCCATGGAGGGCGTGCAGACGTATGTCGTTGATGTAGATGTAGGAGTCGGAGAGAAGCATGTTAAAAGTAAAAAAGTAAAAGGGTAAAAAAGTAAAAAAGTAGGAGGTACGGACATCCTGCCCGTACCACGCTGCCTTATTGTTTGAAGATTGCGTTGTATGACTACTCAATCTGTTGATAGCGGGGCTGCGTGGGTATGGCAGGGATGCCATACCCTCCTATGAAAACTATCCGCAGCGCGATGCTCCGCAGTTTTTGCAGATGAGACATCCTTCTTGATAGACAAGTGTTTCGTGGCCACATACCGGACACACTTGGCCTTTTGCTTCGGTACCATCCGTAACATACTTCTTCAGAGCGCGTTCCACACCGTTCTTCCATGTGTTGATGCTCTCGTCCTTCAGTTGTAGCGAGCTAACGAGCTTTATGACGTGGTCGATAGGCATACGATAGCGCAGCACACCAGAGATGAGTTTAGCATAGTTCCAATACTCAGGGTTGAACTTCTCAGAGAGTCCTTCGACGGTGGTCTTGTATCCGCGCTTGTTCTCGAATTGGAAGTCGTAGCGGCGTTTTCCGTCCGGCTCTATCTGCTTGATAATCTTACCCTTGGTGACGGTTTTAGGTAGAGCGATGCCCTCCTCGTCGTCTTGCAGACCAGTGAATATCTCATAAGGATAGCCGTCGAGCAATCCGACGAATGCCACCCATTTCTCCTTGTTATTCTGGAAGCGCACTACGTCGCACTCCAATTCTTTCGGGCGCACCTCAACGACGTTTTGCATAGGGTTTACAGGCATCTCTGGTGTTGGCTCTTTATCTTTCTTTGCCTCCTTCTTGTCAGCCTTCGACACGGCAATCATCACACCCGAGCGACTTCCGTCGCGATAGATGGTACAGCCTTTGCATCCCGAACGCCATGCTTCTACGTATAGTTTGTTCACAAGTGCCTCGTCTACGTCGTTCGGCAGGTTCACGGTTACGCTGATGGAGTGGTCCACCCACTTCTGTATTGCGCCCTGCATACGCACCTTCATGAGCCAGTCGACATCGTTGGCTGTTGCTTTGTAATAAGGTGAGCGTGCCACGAGAGCGTCAATCTCCTCCTGCGAGTAGCGCTTTTCGGTGTCAATGTTGTTTACGCGCATCCACTCGAGGAACTTCTTGTGATAAACGATGTACTCCTCGAACGAATCGCCCACTTCGTCAACGAAGTCGACATGTACTCCCGTGTCGTTAGGGTTCACCTTGCGGCGGCGTTTGTAGACAGGCATGAACACAGGCTCTATGCCGCTCGTTGTCTGCGTCATCAGCGATGTGGTGCCCGTAGGTGCTATGGTGAGGCAGGCGATGTTGCGTCTGCCATACTTTTTCATGTCTTCGTACAGTTGTGGATCGGCATCCTTTATGCGCAGTATGAACGGGTTGTTAGCCTCGCGTTCAGCACTGAATATCTCGAACGCACCGCGCTCCTTTGCCATCTCTACTGATGAGCGGTAAGCAGCGAGAGCGAGTGTGCGGTGAACGTCCACGCTGAAGTCGGTGGCTTCTTGCGTGCCGTAGCGCAGGTTCATGGCTGCAATCATGTCGCCTTCGGCAGTGATGCCTACGCCGGTGCGTCGTCCGAGCGAACTCTTGTTCTTTATCTTCTCCCAGAGATGATACTCAGCGTGCTTAATGTCGTCGTCCTGCGGGTCGTTAGCAATCTTCGACATGATGAGATCAACCTTCTCCAGTTCGAGGTCGACAATGTCGTCCATGATGCGTTGCGCCTTAGCAACGTGCGAACGGAAGAGTTCGAAGTTGAATTTTGCCTCCTTCGTAAATGGGTTCTCCACGTACGAGTAGAGGTTCACCGAGAGCAGGCGGCACGAGTCGTAAGGGCAGAGTGGAATCTCGCCACATGGGTTTGTAGAAACGGTGCGGAAACCGAGGTCGGCATAGCAGTCGGGTATGCTCTCGCGTATGATGGTGTCCCAGAAGAGTACGCCTGGTTCGGCACTCTTCCATGCGTTGTGTACTATTTTGCTCCACAGTTTCTTTGCCGAGATTTTCTTCTCCACCAAAGGGTTGGAGCTATCGATAGGGAAACGTTGTGTGTATGGTTTATCTGCCACTGCAGCCTCCATGAACTCGTCATCGATCTTCACGCTGACGTTGGCACCAGTCACTTTTCCTTCTGTCATCTTTGCGTCGATGAACGCCTCGCTGTCTGGATGCTTTATGCTTACGGAGAGCATGAGCGCACCGCGTCTGCCGTCCTGCGCCACCTCGCGAGTAGAGTTGCTATAGCGCTCCATGAAGGGCACGAGGCCCGTTGATGTGAGAGCCGAGTTGTTCACCGGCGTTCCCTTTGGGCGTATTTGCGAGAGGTCGTGACCCACGCCGCCGCGTCGTTTCATCAGCTGCACCTGCTCCTCGTCGAGTCGCATGATTGCTCCATACGAGTCGCCATCGCCATCGATGCCAATCACGAAGCAGTTGCTGAGCGAAGCCACCTGGAAGTTGTTGCCGATACCGGTCATGGGGCTTCCTGCTGGAATGATGTAGCGGAAGTGGTCGAGCAGTTGGAATATCTCCTCTGCCGACATCGGGTTAGGATATTTCTTCTCTATTCGAGCTATCTCGTTAGCCAGACGATGGTGCATATCCTCTGGCGAGCACTCGTAGATATTGCCGTAGCTGTCCTTCATCGCGTACTTGTTCACCCATACGCGAGCAGCCAGTTCGTCGCCGGCGAAGTAGTTCAGCGAAGCCTTGTAAGCCTCGTCGAAAGTGTATGTTTTCAAGTTTTCCATTTTGTTTTCAGTCTCGGTAGTGTGTATTTAGTCTTTTCCGTTTGCAAAGATAATGTAAATTGGAGAGACTGCAAAACAAGTGTGCCGGTTTTTCGCTCACTTGATCGGAACGCCGTGCGTGTTTTTCACCTCCTTCATAACGAACACGCTGTGGAAGTAGCCCACGCTGTCGATGTTTCCGAGCTTTGTGCGCATGAACTCCTGATACGTGTCCATGTCGCGCGTCTGAATCTTCAGCGTGAAGTCGTATTCGCCACTCGTGTTATAGCACTCCGTAATCTCGTCGATGCTCTGTATGGCCTGCATGAAGTCGTCCATGAGCATCTGCGAGTGGCGTTTCAGGCGCATGTTGCACAGCACGGTGATGCCGTTGTCTGTCTTCTTTGCGTCCACTATGGCGTGATAGCCCTGAATGAATCCCTCTCGCTCCAGACGTTTCTGGCGGTCGAAGGTGGGCGAAGCGGAGAGATTCACCCTCATTGCCAGCTCCTTCACCGTGAGCGTACTGTCCTCTTGTAGTATGCGCAATATCTTGCGGTCGGTGTCGTCAAGTTCCGAAAATTTCATAATATGCCGAATAATATTCTGTGATAAGTGGTAAACCTAGCACAAAAGTAGTATAATTTCCCGAATCTACAAAATATTCTTTGTTGATAAATCCCGTCTTCATACCTTTGCAATCGAATCAAGCAGAACAAAACAAGTAAAGACAATAAAAAACAACGATTATGACAAAGACAATCAACGGCATTCAGGTTCCGCAGCGAGCCGATTTAGTAGGCAGTTTCCTTCGTCCGGCAGACCTCTCCGACGCCAATCGCGACGAGTATGTAGCGCGTGTTGTGCAGAAGCAGAAAGAGCTTGGCTACACGCTCCTCACCGACGGCGAGTTCAACCGCACATTCTGGCATCTCGACTTCTTCTGGGGCTTCGGCGGCGTAACTCATGAGACTGGCGGCGACGTAGCCTTCAACGGCGAGACAGCGCGCCTCGACCGCGTCTACCTCAAAGGCAAACTCACAGCGCAGCCCCATCCCTTCATCGAGGCTTACAAGCGTCTGAAGCAGTTGGAGGATGCCAGCCATATCGCCAAGCTCACCGTCCCTTCTCCCGCACAATTCTTCCAGCAGCTCACCGTCCCCCAGAACTTCCTCGCCACAAAGGCCGTCTATCCCAGCACCGACGACCTTATACGCGACATCGCCGCCGTATATCAGCACTTCATCCGCCAGTTCTATGCCGCCGGCGGACGCTATCTGCAGCTCGACGACTGTACATGGGGAGCCGTCGTAGGCGACGCTGCTTCACAACGCTACCAGAACCTCAACTGCAATCTCGATTTCGTGAAAGATCAGCTCCTCCGTGTCAATAACCTCGCCCTCGAAGGCCGTCCTGCCGACCTTGTTGTGGCTACACACATCTGTCGTGGCAATTACCATTCCACATGGTTCAACAGCGGAGCCTACGACTCTGTAGCCGATTGGGTGTTCGCCCGCGAGAATGTCGACGTGCTCTATCTCGAATACGACGACGAGCGCTCTGGCGGCTTCGAGCCATTGGCTAAGGTGAGCCCCGACAAACATGTGGTGCTCGGTCTTATCACTACGAAGCGTCCCGAACTCGAGGACGAGGATACCGTTATAGCCCGCATTCACGAGGCTGCTAAGTATATTCCGCTTGAGCGTCTCTCGCTCTCACCGCAGTGCGGCTTCGCCTCTTGCGCCATCGGCAACAAGCTGACCGAGCAGCAGCAGTGGGCAAAACTCCAGCTTGTGAAGCGCATAGCTGAGAGGGTTTGGGGATAAACAAAACCACCATATAACAATACTTTTAACCCCAAATCGGTCATTAGAATTTGGATTAAACGAAGAAAGGCAGACACTTATTGTTTGAAGCGTCTGCCTTTTATTCGTTGCGTAGGTTTTGAACCTCTACGTATTACTTCACAAGAACCTTGTATGTAACGCCTGCAACCTTCACGATATACATACCGCGTGAGAGGCTGATGCGCTCTGTGTCGGTGGCTGTGCGCTGTGCTACGAGTGCACCGTCGGTGGTGTAGACATCGATGGTCTTACCAGCTGCACCAGTGATGACGATTGAGCGATACTCAACGTTCACGTTCATGTCAGTTGCATTGATGTCGTTGATGCCTACTGTAACCTCTACTTCTGCAAGGTTAGAAGCGAGCGATTCGCCCTTGTCGTAGACTGCTGTTACTACGTAGCCGTACTTAGCCGACTCTCTGAGCGATTTGTCGGTGAAGCTCTCGCCACTGATGAGCGACTTGTTCACCTTCTTGCCGTCGCGGTAGACGTTGTAGCCGTTGAGTTGCAATTCCTCAGGTTTAGAGTCAGCCTCAACGAACTTGATGTCGTCGATGAGCAGAGCGAACTTATTGTTTGAGACGCAACGTATAGCGAAGTACTTTGTGCCAGCCGGTAAGCGGTACTCGTACTCCTCCCATTTCTGAACATTGTTCACATCCTCCGTGTCACTGAGCTTCTCGAAGTTGGCTATTGCCTTACTTGTCTTTGAGTAGAGCACCTCGAACTGCTCTGGAATAGCAGCTCCGCCCATGCCAGCCTTAGCGAAGAAGCTGATAGTCTGTGCTTCGCCATTGAGCTGCGGCGAGATGAGCCAGTCGTCGTTCTGTGCCTTGGTAGCACCGCCGTCGGTAGATGCGCAACTGAAGCTTACGAGCATCTGGTCGCCTGTGTGTGCTTCCCATGTCTTGAACGGGATGCCAGCCTTCTCTGCGTTGAACACCTGGAAAGCCATCGGCTCGCCAGCATGGTCGTACTTGAGCGGTCCGAACATTGTGTTGAGTGTGATTTGGATAGTCTTCTGCTTGTCGCCGTCGTACATTGTCCAACCACCAACACCGTCAATGCTGAATGTCTTGTAGTCCTCGAACGACTCCTCTGTCACTTTCGGTTTGCGGTTGAGGAGGTCGGGTGCTGTCCATGCAAGGTTTACATTGTTGCCTGCTGCTGTAGCCTTCAGAGCTGTTGGTACAGGATAGTCGGGAAGGAGAATCTTCACTTCGTTCTTCGCCGAGGCGTTGTTCTCTGGCAATTCATCCTTAGCGTAGTTGACTGTTGCGTGATATGTAGACTCCTCTGGGTCGAGAACTGATGTTACGTCCTTCATAATTACAGTCTTGACCATATCGCACGGGATGTCAACACCATCGATGCGGTTCACCTCCTTGTCGTTCTTGTAGAGCACGATGTCGTAGTCGGTGCCCTTAACGTCTGTGTTGGTGTTGTTGCGGAATGAGAATTCTACAACCGACTCGCTGCCAGCCTTCACTCTCTCCTCTGTCTCGATGTTCATAGCCATGAGGTCGGCAGCGGCTTTCTCAACGATAGCTACGTTGTCGTAAGCCACGAAGTTGTCGAGGTTCTTCACCGCTTTACCCTCGAATCCGATGCGCAGGAATTTGCAATCCTTGTACGGTGTGAGGTCTATGCTGAAGCGGTTCCAACCCTTTGTGCCTTCTGCTGTAGAGATGCGGCGCACGTCTACAAACTCGCCATAGTCTTTCTGTACGCTGATGTTCAGTTCGTCGCCGTCGCCATTAAGGTATGCCCAGAAGTTGAGCACGGGGCTCTTCATGTTCTTGATGTCCACCTTTGGCGACTCGCTACGTACCGACTTGCCAACAGCTGTAGCCGAGAATGTCTGCAGACCGCCGTCGTTGTCCTGTGCTAAGGTGACGGTCGATTCGGTTGCTGCGTAGCAGTAAGCATCGCCAATCTCGCCGTTGGTCATGTTCGTGATCCATGGTCCGCTCTTCATTGTGCAGTTCTTGAACGACTCAATCATCGGAGCCTTCAATGCTGGTCCGGCGATTGCGGTTACGGTCTGCCATTGCTCGCGTCCGCCACCGCTGCTGTTCACTGCGTAGACACTGTAGCCAGTGTATTCCTGCTTGCTCTTGATATTGAGCTGCTCGTCGTAGTAGTTATTGTTGCCGAGCGATACGTCTTCGAAAGAGCTACCTATAGATATGTAGTATGTAAGTCCGGCAGGGTCGATATATCCGCCGTGCAGTCCGAGTGGTGCATCCCATGTGACGTGGATGAGTCCCTCCTTGTTGAGGTCTTCTACCGCCTTAAGGTTGCGTACTGCGCCCGGCTTGTCGAGACCTACATAGACGGTGAGTGTTGCTTCCAAGCCTTCCTCGCCAGCAGCGTTCACTGCTACTACAGAATACTTATGGTTTGCCGACTCTACACCCTCGTCCTTGAATGTGCGCTCTGCACCAGGAGCGACGTTTGTAAATGTGGTGATGTTTGTGCCGTCGCGGAAGAGTTTCAATTGCACATTGCCCGAAAGCGCAGCACCAGTGATGGTTGTGGTTGGTGCCTGCACGCTGATGTTGGCGTAAGAAGCACCCTTATCACCTGGCACAACCTTGAAGTTAGCTGGCACCTCTGGTGCGGTTGCCGGCACCTCCGTAATCTTCATGTTGTCTACGTAGAGTGTGCTTTGGTTTGCCTCGCTCACGCAGTGGATACCGAAGTAGTGCAGACCGTCCTCCTTAGCGCGGTATGTTCCAGTAAGGGTGTGGCGACGTGGGTCGACTGTGATGTCTGTCGGTGCGATAATCTCCTCGGTGAGTGCCTCTGCTGTAGGAGCCAAGCCTACGGAAGCAGCTACGCGCTCTACCGGATAGGTGTTGATGGCATCGAACGAGAATTTGTAAGCCGCGTTCTTCTTCATGTTCACAGCAGGCGATACGAGCCAGTCGTCGCCCGCGTTTTCTGCGTTGTACTTATAAGTGGCTGCTTCATAGCCGCTATCGAAAGTCCAAGTCGATTTGTCGTTGTTTGCGTCGATAACTGTCAGCTGGTCGAAGAGTTCTTCGCTGTGTATAGAGTTCTCGTACGGCAACTTCACGCTTACGCCGATGGTTACGTCAGTCGACTCTGCAAACTCGCTCTGCATGTCGCCGTTGTTGGCTGCCACCTTATAATAATAGGTGGTGAGGTCGGGCGAAGCAATCTTGTCGGTGTATGTGTTCTCGGCCAGACCCTCTGCAAGAGTCGTTACATCCGTCGCGTCGTTGCTGTTCACACGCACTACGGTGTAGGTCAGTTTGTCGGCATCGAAGAAGCCGCCGTTGACACCTGCGGTCGGTGCTTTCCACGTTAGGGTGACGTTCTGTCCCTTCGCCGAAGCCTTGAGAGCCGTTGGCTTCTTCGGCTGGTCGTAGCCGAGGCGCACGCTCTGCGATACTGGTGCGCTCACAGCTGCCGGTGTGGTGCTGCTTGCGGCAATCTCTGCTGTTACCGAAACGTTTGTCATACCGCTGATTTTGGTGGTGAAGTCGGTTGTGACAGCTGCGCCGGCGGCTGCAGTGCCCGTCTTGGCTACAACACCATTCAAGCGCACGGTGTAATTAAGCGAACCGCTGAGCGCAGCATCCTTCACGTCCTTTGTAGGCATAGTGAACTTCACTGTGCCGCTTGTGAGTCCGGTGAGGTCGACAGAGAGGTTGCTCACTGTCTGCGGAACCGTCTTCAGCGTGAGGTCCTGCTTGATATAAAGACCCGTAATCTGGTCGTTAGCATAGTTGTCAATGAAGTTGCACACCTCAGTTCCCTTGCCGGTAGTAGGATCAATCTCGATGATGCGTGTCGCCCAATAGTCCTTATCGAGCATAGCCCAATAGATCTTGCCCGTAGAGTAGTCGCATGTTGCGCTCTGGAAGAGTTTGAACGGCTTGTAGCCCGTATCGCCAACCACTGTTGCTGTGCCGCTATACTTGTTCACAGCGTAGAGCTTACCGCTTCTGCCGATAGTGTATAGGTCGCCATTTCGGTTGCTTGTGATAGCCACCATCGACTCGGGCAGTTCGCCGATCGTCTCGCTATTAGATGTATAGTCGTTCTCGCCCCAATAGGTTGTGACGAGTTTGCCCAATGTCTTGTACGTGCCCGTGTAGTCGTCATCAGAGAACAGACCGTACACCTGCTGTGTTTCGGGGTCGAAGGTGAGGTCCATTGAGATGGCAGAGTAAGCCAGCTCTGGGCTTGGCTTGTCAATCTTCATCTGCCATGTATTGGTGTCGTACTCGTAGAAGTGGATAGGGAACTTAACCTGTGTATCGTTCTCCTCAAACCATGAAGACAGATAAGTGCCCTGCACGTATGTCGCAGCGTTGTAGCAGTGTACATTGTCGCTGACAAGGCTGATGCTTGCGGCATTGTTGCTTGTGAACTTGTACAGACCTGGATCGTGCTCGTCGCTCGCCAGCACGTAGCCGTAGAGCTGTACGCCCGCAGCCTTTGCCTTCTTTGCAGCAGCTGTTGGGTTCTGCTGCTTTGCTTTCTTGTTGGCAAGACGTCGTGCCACAACCTCCGCCGGCACCTTATTGGTTTGGGCGATTGTCTCCCCGATAGGGGCAGCAATGACGGTCAGAGCCATAAGAGTCTTTGCATAAGACTTCAAACTGATAGTTTTGCTCATAAACGTTTATGTTTTTTGTTTGGATAATTCTTATATGTTTTGGTTCTTGTTCTGTTTGTTGATAAAGACTTTTGCTTTCTTTTTGCAAAGTTAGACATAATCTACTTTACAAACAAGTTTCGTTTGGGCAATTTGCTACCAAAACGTTTGCGCAGCTTCTCGAAAAGTGCCATAGTATCTTTCGAGAACTCGTGTCCCTTCCACGTGCTTGTGTTGGTGATGAACACCCAACATTCGCCGTCGGGATAGCGCAGAACGATGGCAGATGTGCCCACGAGCGAGCCGGTGCGTATCCACGGTCTGCCGTTGGGTGTGTAGTTCCATCCGAGAGAGTACTGGTGGTCGGGCATCTCCTGCGTCATCAGTCGTACGGCTTCGGGCGAGATTACATCGGGCATGGTGGGGTCGCCGTCTATGGCAGCCACGAGTCGGCACAGTTCTGCTGCCGATGCTGTCCATGCTCCTGCTCCGAGTGCCGTCGTTATGTCGTTCTCGCCGTAGCAGCGCTCCACGAGTCTGCCAGAGTTGTTGAACTCCTGCGCTGGTTCCGAACTGGAGTGCATATAGTAAACCGTCTCGTTCGGACGGCGGTCCTTGAGGTAGTTGCCGGCTATGTGGAAGTCGAAGCAGCCTGCTGGTTCGAGCACATAACGCTGCATGAACTTCTCGTAGGACATGCCAGTGCGTTTCTCGATGATGAGCGAGAGCAGCGTGTAGCCGATGTTGCAGTAGCGTTGCATCGAGCCGGGCGTATATCCGAGGTGACGGCGCAGCACGATGCGCAGCAGATTGCGGTGGTCGGGTGGAGTGGTGAGGTGGTTCTGCTGCATGATGTAGCGCGTAGAGAATATCGGGTCGCCGGCATAGTTGGTGAAACCAGCCTTATGGCGCAGCAGCTGCTCGACGGTTATGTCGAAGTAGCGTTTGTCGCGTATGGAGTTGACATAGAACGTGTCGTTCAGAATGCCCTGCGGTCCGAACACCTTGTCAGTCAGGCGCACCTTACCCATGTCGCGCAGCTTCATGATGCCCGCGGCGGTGACGAGTTTCGAGACCGATGCCATGCGCATTATTTGCGACGGCTCCATAGGCTGCTGCCTGCTGATGTCGGAGAAGCCGAAGCCGCGTGCGTAGAGCAGCGAGTCGTGGCGCGAGATGGCGAGTTGCGCTCCGTTTATCTCCCAGCGTTTGAGGTAGCGGCGCATGATGGAGTCCATGGCGTGCAGCTCGGACTGGTCGGACAGTGCGTTCGAGAGAGTGTCGTTGAGGTGTACGATGTGTGTTGAGGTGGTGTCGCGGGATGTTGTGGTGTCGGGGCGCGAGCACGACGAGCATGTGCAGCGGCAGATGCTCGTGATTATGAGTACGACAAAGGTGAGGCACCCCATGCAGGAGAGCCTCACCTTAGTGCGATATTGTTTCTTTATTCTGTATCCGAACATTGTTGTATAGTTGACGAGTCAACTTGTCTACTTAGTTTACGATAATCCTTCTATTTCGCCGTTGACGATATCGATGTTCATTGCTGCCGGCACCTTTGGCAGACCTGGCATACGCATGATGCTGCCTGCTACGACAACAATCATCTCTGCGCCAGCGTTGATGACGATGTCGCGTACGTTTACGTCGAAGCCCGATGCTACGCAGTACTGCTTGGCGTCGGTAGAGAACGAGAACTGAGTCTTGGCGATGCAGATGGGGAAGTGCTCGTAGCCCAACTCCTTTATCATCTGCAGCTTCTTCTTAGCCGGTGCTGCGAACGAGATGCTTGCCGCTCCGTAGATGTTCTTTGCCACTTTCTCAATCTTCTCCTCGATAGAGTCGGCGTCGTCGTAAACGAGCTTCAACGGCTCAGACGGGTGCTTCTCTATAGTCTCCACCACGAGGTTGGCGAGGTCAACTGCGCCCTTGCTGCCGTCGGCGTAAGCATCGTTTTCGGCGAAGCCCACACCGATTTCTGCGCAGTAGTCCTTCACGATGTCGATCTCTTCAACCACGTCGCCGGCGTAGCGGTTAAACACAACAGCCACGGTCTGACCGAACGACTGCAGGTTCTTGATGTGCTTGTCGAGGTTGGCGAGACCCTTGCGCAGACCCTCGCTGTTTGGCTTCTTGATGTCGTCTACAGCCACGCCGCCGTGCATCTTCAAGCCCTGTGCAGTAGCCACGATGAGTGTCAGCTTAGGCTGCAGACCGCTCTTGCGGCACTTGATGTCGTAGAATTTCTCCGCGCCGAGGTCTGCGCCGAAGCCAGCCTCTGTGATTACGTAGTCGCCGAAGGTCATAGCCATCTTCGTAGCGAGTATAGAGTTGCATCCGTGTGCGATGTTGGCGAACGGACCGCCGTGTACGAAGGCTGCGGTGTTCTCCGTTGTCTGCACGAGGTTAGGCGCAAGCGCGTCGCGCAGCAGTACGGTGATGGCACCAGCCACGCCGAGGTCCTTCACGGTGAACGGCTTGCCCTCAACGGTGTAGCCGAGGAGTATGTTCTCAATGCGACGGCGCAGGTCGTCCTCGTCCTTTGCGAGGCAGAGTATAGCCATAATCTCCGATGCCGGAGTGATGTCGAAACCCGATTCGCGCACAATGCCGTTCGCCTTGCCGCCCATGCCGGTCACGATGTCACGCAGTCCGCGGTCGTTCACGTCGAGCACGCGGTTCCAGAGCACCTCGCGCAGCGCAAAGCCGTTATCGCGGTTCTGGTACATATAGTTGTCGAGCAGTGCGGTGATGGTGTTGTGTGCCGAGGTGATGGCATGGAAGTCGCCGGTGAAGTGGAGGTTTATCTTGTCCATCGGCAGCACCTGAGTGTGTCCGCCACCGCAGGCTCCGCCCTTCATGCCGAACACCGGACCGAGCGACGGTTCGCGCAGCGCACATATCGCCTTCTTGCCGATGCGTGTGAGTCCGAGCGCAAGTCCGATTGTTACGGTAGTCTTTCCGATGCCTGCCTTGGTCGGTGTGATGGCTGTCACAAGGATAAGGTTGCTTTTCTTCACGCGCTCCTCGTCGATGAGGCGTGTCGGAACCTTAGCCATGTAGTGGCCGTAGTGTTCGAGTTCTTTTGTCGGGATGCCATACTTCGAAGCAACTGCTTCAATCTCCTCGAGCTTGGTGCTGCGAGCAATTTCGATGTCTGTCATTGTGTGTGTGAAATTTGTAGAGTTATCCTCTTGTGGTGATAGAGTGTAACCTCTTATTTTAATAAAGTATGGAGTGCGAGTGCAAAGGTACAACTAAATAATCAATAATGTGAAGATTGTACTGGGTTTTTGCTGCAAATTTGCAAAACAATAAGGGCGTGCCACTTAAAGTGACACGCCCTTAATGCTATAGTTTTGTCATCGGACAGCGTACGGAATCTGATTGGACAGCGTACGGAATCTGATTGGACGGCGTACGGAATCCGATTGGACGGCGTACGGAATCTGATTGGACGGCGTACGCAATCGGGTTACTTAACAAGCTTCTTTACACTGCCGTCAGAGTACTTAACGAGCACGATACCGCGAGTGTTGCTGTTTGCCTTCACACCATCTACGGTGTAGCGAGCCACCTCTGTTGCGTTCTGTGCAGCGTCGGTCTTGTTGATACCAGCCGAGAAGTCTACTGTTACATAGTTGGATGGTTCAGAAGTAACCTTCTTGTCGTTGTAAACTCTCTGTCCATATACGCGGTAAGCATAGGTGTGGTCGGTATTAGGCTGTGTGAGCTTGGTGAATGTGTAGCTTGTTTCCTCCTCCTCGATGGCTTCCGAGTCGTTGAGGTATGTGTACACGTGGTCGCCAGCCTTGATGTTCTGAGTGATCTTGATGTCGTCGATGATGAACGGATAGTGGTTCTTGCTTGTGAATGCAATCATATCGCTAAGCTGACCGGCAGTGAAGTCGAGCGTGAATGTGCTCCAATCGTCGGGGGTAATCTTGCACTCCTTAGACTCGCGTGTGCTCTTGCTGTAGACGATAAGTGTTTCGTTCTGTAGCATAGAGCGTGCTTTTAGCTTCACCTGATAGCGTCCCTCGTCGTTGTTGAGTGTCAGCTGTGGTGTTACGAGTTCGCCGCTGATGTTGTAGTCGGTCAAACCGGTGCATACGAAGCAGCCCTCAGCGTAGCCACCCCAGTAGCACTGCCATCCGTTGTTGTACACCATGTCCATGTTCACCTTCTCGTACTTGCCGTTCTGGAAGGCGTATGGCTTATCGATAGTGACGCCAGAGCCTGATATCTTAGAGAAGTCCTCGTTGAGCACAACGTAGCCTGCTGCGTCTGCCGGAGCAGTGTAGAGGTCGTAGTTCTCCACGATGTAGCTTTCAGCCTTCGGCGATAGCTGCCAGTTGGCTGTGTAGCTGTCCTTGCGCACGTCGGTTGCTGGCTCTGCAACGGGAGCGGTCACGCCGATAGCGTCAAACGCTGCTGATGAAGGCGATGTAGTCTCGGCGTTGCAAGCCTTCACTACGAACGAGTAGTCGATAGCAGGGTCGAGGCCGTCTACGGTGTAGCTGGTGCCCTCTACGCGCTTGTCCTTGATGTCGTAGTGTGTGGTTGAGGTGTTCTTTGTGCTCCAAGCCATGTCGCAGAAGCCCAATGCGCAGTCGTCAGGGAAGCCTGCAAGGCGGAAGCGTACAGAAGTACACTTGTACTTGTCCTGTGTTACAAAACGTGTCCAGTTGAAGTTGTGGAAGATTTCGCCCTGACCATAGTCAGAAGCGTCAACGCTGATAGTTGTGAACCGCTTCCATGCGTGTCCGTCGAATAACTCTACAATTATCTGTGCGTTGCCTATCTCTTCTGCATTCTTCGGCATCTTACACTCAACGATGTTTATTTCGAGTGAAGTATAGTAGCCACCGTTGTCGGGCATAGTGATAACGTCGCCGTTCTTGAACAGCAATGCACCGTCTATACCTTTATCCGAATTCTCGAAGAACTCGGGTTCCTTACCGCTCTGCGACTTGTAACCCCAACCCTCAGGCAGTTTGCCACTGGTCTTCATCGAAGAGAAGGTCTCAAGGAAATCCTTCTCTGTGTTCTCGTTTTCCTTCACATTGTGGAACACTGAGAACAGATAGTGTGTGGCACCATTCACTGCATTCCAGTGAGCTGTGAAGCCGTTAGCGTTGAAACCGCTGATGCCTACAGGTGTCGGTGCGGTGAGCGTTGTCGGTTTGCCTATTTTTACGTCGTCGATGAGCACCTGGTCGTTTGTGCTGAACGCAATGAGCAGGTTGCTGCTGTTGAAGGTGGTATTGTTGAAGTAGAATGTGAATTCACGCCACTCGCTCTTTGTCGTTGTGAATGGCTCGTGGTATGTGGTCTGGTTATACTGTGTTGCAGCGTCCTCCCACAGACCGATGGTGAGCTGTGCGTTGTCGCGGTAGTTGCTTGCGAGTGTCTTTGCGCGTACTTTCACCTCATACTCGCCGATGTATGCGCCCTGCGGTGTGTAGAGCTGTGCTCCGTAGTTGTCGGGGCTGATGAGTGCGCACGCACCACCTGCCTGGTGAACGCCGTAGCCGCTCCAGCCACTCTGGTGGAAGTAGCTACTTGGAATTGTGCCTGTGGCATCATTGATGGCACTCGAAGGCTCGCTTTCGCTGCCTGCGGTGAAGCGACTGAAGTCTTCTTCGAGCTCTGTTGTCGATTGTGCATACGCCATTGGTGTAGCAGTAGCAAGCGCTGCTACAAAGGCAATTGCTTTGAATGTAGAAAAAATCATGTTCTGCGGTTTTGGTTATAATAATAAGTTATAGGGTACAAAATTAGTGATTTATTTTCGTATTTAGCTTACTTTTACTAATTTTGTGCTTTAAAGTCGGTTTTTATAAACTGAGGATGAAGCAATGTAACAACTTAAATTACAATAATATGAAGAAAATCTTTACACTTTTAGCAGTGGCATTTGCCACACTCGGTGCTTCGGCACAGACATTGCCAGGCTTGGATGATATCATCAAGACACAGCCCGAAGGCACACTCCACAAAGACCTCAACCACTACTTCGAGGGTGCATACGTAAATGCAACGGACAACCTCATATATGACCATCTTGGCGACGGTTATCTGTCTGATATCGTAGAGGCTGCCGACGGTAGCTTGTACATCAAGAATCCGTTCGGCTTCTTCACACATGGTGATATTTGGGTGAAGGCAGTAAAGGGCGAGGGCAACACCTACGAGGTGCGTATGCCGCAGGCTGTGTACGACAATGCGGGCGACGCTCATGATCCGGTACTCTACGCTTGGCGCTACATCAGACAGGAAACCGGCAGCGAGACTTATGCCGTGAAGGATGCAGCATCGCAGGTTGTTAAGTTCGAGATGCGTAACGACTCGCTCGTTAAGGTGGGCGAGACAAATGCGTTCATCGGACTTGGTGCTGCCGACGGCTACTTCTATGGCTACGGCGACACAGTGTCTATATATAATAAGGTGAAGGATGCTGCCGTTGTTCCGGCTGATGCAAGCAAGGCGGTTAAGTATAACATCTACTACAACGATAGCGATGATGCGGCTGCTGAAGTTCCGGTGAAAGTAGTGTTCGAGGGCGATAAGGTATATATCGGTGGTCTCGACTACGAGTGCCCAGAACTTTGGATTAGTGGTACAATCAACGGCAACAAGCTGCAGCTCACAAAGTGGCAGTATATGGGCATCGACCGTAAGAGTGAGATGTACGGTGCTGGTCACATGTATCTCTATCCATTCGGCTGGGGTAAGTTCACAGACGCAGAGGGCGAGAAGTTCGGACTCTACGAGGTGGAGAACCCAACACTCGACTACGATGCTGCTACAAAGACATTCTCTACAAAAGAACTGACACTCGCCGTAAACCGCGGTCACAACTACTATCCGTATGTCTACTACTCTAAACCGACATTCCGCCCAGCTTCTGCCACTTCTGTAGATGGCATCGCAGTGGGCGAGGGTAGCGTGGTGAAGTACTATGACCTCAGCGGTCGTTGCATTCAGCGTCCTGCGAAGGGCGTATTCGTGAAGACAACTATCGCTGCTGACGGCACAAAGGTTGCGAAGAAGGTAATTAAGTAATCGTAGGAGGGTATGGCATCTTGCCATACCCACGCAGCCTCCGTTTCTATTCTTAAGAGATCACTATATAGCATCTGAATAAGCCTAACATGACTCTGAAAGACTTTACAGACGAATGGCAGAACAACGAACCGACGGTGCTTGTACACACCAGTGGTTCGACCGGAAAGCCGAAGCCTTTGCGCGCGGAAAAGCTGCGCATGGAGGCTTCGGCGCGTATCACTTGCGCTTTTCTGGGACTTAAGCGTGGCGACACCGCTCTGCTCTGTATGCCACTCGACTACATCGCCGGAAAGATGATGGTGGTGCGGTCGCTCGTTTGCGGACTTCGTCTGACTGCTATAGAGCCAAGCGGACATCCGCTTCGTGGACTAAAGGAGGCTCCCGTGTTTGCTGCTATGGTGCCGCTGCAGGTGTACAACAGTATGCAGGTGGAGGAGGAGCGTGCACTGCTTAGGCAGATAAAACACCTCATCATCGGCGGTGGGGCAGTGAGCAGCGAACTTGCAGCTGAGCTAAAGCACTTTCCAAATGCTGTCTGGAGCACATACGGCATGACCGAGACACTCTCGCACATCGCTTTGCGTAGACTCAGTGGCGAAGACGCAACCGATTGGTACGAGCCTTTCGAGGGTGTAACGGTGAGTCTTGACGAGGCTGGTTGTCTTGTTATCGATGCTCCTGCGGTGTGTGCTAAAACTCTCGTAACCAACGATATCGCAGAGATAGCCACCGATGGATGTCACTTCCGTATACGAGGCAGGCGCGACAACGTAATCTGTAGCGGAGGCATAAAGCTACAGATAGAGGAGATAGAAGCACATTTGCAGCCGTTCGTCAACTCTAAGTTTATGATTACGAAACGCCCCGATGCGCGACTCGGCGAGACTGTGGTGCTGCTTGCTGCGCCTAAGGATATTGAAACCTTGCGCACTGCGTGCAAGGAACATCTCACAAAATACGAAATGCCACGCATGTTCATAGCCGTAGACCAACTGCCGTACACCGAAACTGGTAAACCGGCGCGTGCCGAAGCATTCAGAATTGCACAACAATAAATGAATATGACAACAACAAAAATCACTCGAAAACACCGCCTATTGTTCATCTGTCTCGGTAATATATGCCGCTCGCCGGCTGCCGAGGGCGTGATGAAAGCAAAGGTGCACGCTGCCAATCTCGACGAACAGTTCTTCATCGACTCGGCAGGCATCGGCAACTGGCACGCAGGACAATTGCCCGACAGTCGTATGCGCGAGCGTGGCGCACGCCGTGGCTACCGCCTCGACAGCAGAGCACGACAGATACGACAGACGGATTTCTACGACTTCGACTTGCTGCTCGTGATGGATCACGAGAACTATCGCACCGTAACGTCGAAGGCTCCCGACGAGGAGGCGCGTAAGAAGGTGCGTCTGCTCACCGATTATCTGCAAGAACATCGAGGGGCTGACGTGGTTCCCGACCCTTACTATGGCGACCTCAGCGATTTCGACTACGCGCTCGACCTGATTGAGGATGCGTGCGACGGACTGCTCGAACAACTACTTCACTAAGACACATAAAAGCACATACGCTTAAACTACCAACTATTGATACATACTACGAACTATTTTAATATTTAATTTATTTACATAACTACTCAAAAAACAACAAAATTAATTTTATGAAGAAACAACAACTACTACTCATTCCTGCACTCATACTCGGATGTGAAATGACTGCAGTTGCAGCTCCGCTCAGCATGAAACCTTTGATGACAATGGCTGCTGAAGCAGCTGAAGAGGCTGGCGACTTGACTATCTCTATGGACAACGGAACGTTTACGGCGTTCAACGCAAACGGTAAGTATGCTTCGCATTGGCGTTCGACACAAAACACGCCGATGATTGATATCGATTGCGGAAAGAATAATATGGATGTCAACACAAGCAACACTAATCGTTATCTACAGGCCTGGGTGGGTCTGGATGGCTCATGCGATTACAATATCTCTGTAAGCGATGGTTGGAAGATAACTGGATTTTCAATAGATGTTACACTTGTTAACGCAACCCAGCCCGTTACGCTGAAAACGCAATCAGGTGAGAGTTACGTAATCGGCACTACTCCTACACAAATCAAAGTGGAAGGCGTAGATGCACAGAACGCTTTGTTCACCCTTGTTGGCGAGAACCACTCGGTCTACTTGCAGAACTTTGTTGTGAAGTACGCTGTTGACAAGTCGGAGCGTTTCGATATGCGCACCGCAACCTTGTTCAACAACCGTAACAGCACCGCACCTTATCGTATTCCTGCAATCGGTATGGCTCAGAATGGCACACTCGTTGCCGTTGCCGATTACCGTACAAGCAAAAACGATATTGGCACAGGACGTGTAGACCTTCATCTGCGACTCTCTGATAACAACGGACAGACTTGGGGAGAAGAGCTTAAACCAGAGGTGTTTGAAGGTAACGGCATTCTGACATATCCAAATAATAAGGCTGCTTACGGTGATCCTTGCATTGTAGGCGACCGCGAGAGTCCGCGAATGTTGATGATGTCGTGCGCAGGTTTCCCAATGTTCACCGACCCAACAGACAAGCATCAAGGTATTGCTCGCTGGTATTCAACGGATAATGGCAAGAACTGGACTGGTCCTGATTATATCGACGAGCAGTTCGTCTACAAACCTATGGACGAGGCTGGACACCATATTCATGGCTTCTTCTTCGCTTCGGGTAGAATTTATCAGAGTAAATATATAAAGATGAATAACTACTACCGCCTCTATTGTGCAGGACTATCACAGCAGAATAACTCTACCTATGAGAACTGGGTGCTCTATTCTGACGACTTTGGCGAAACATGGAGTTTCCTCGGTGGTATGACTAACAGTCCTGTGCCTGGTGGTAACGAGGCTAAGGTGGAGGAGCTGCCTGGTGGCAACGTGCTTATCTCAAGCCGCACAGAGCAGGGACGCTTTTTCAATATCTTCACCTTCACTGGCAACGACGGCGTGACAGGCTCGTGGGCAACAAAGGCTTTGTCGAACAAGACTGTCGACGGACTCACCGCCAATAACGGTTGTAATGGTGAGATTATGATTTTGCCGGCTATACGCAAGGAGGATAATCAACAGACATTCATCGCTTTGCAGTCGCTCCCAGTGCAGGATCGTACAAAGGTTACAATCTTCTATAAAGACCTTGGCGACCCTGCTACATACTCATCGCCTACAGCTTTCGCACGCGATTGGGACGGACGTTATCAGGTGAGCAATATGACTTCGGCTTACAGCACAATGTGCTTGCAGAAAGATAATACAATCGCTTTCCTTTATGAAGAGGATGGCTATAACAGTGGTTACAACATCGTTTACAAGCGTTTGAATCTTGAGACAATCACTTCAGACAAGTATACGTTTGATGCAGAATACAAGTATGAGCAGATTGAAATCGATACAGAGCAGGCAGAACGTAATCAGCAGATGGCCGAACTCATTGCAGAGATAGACGCTGCTGTGAAGGCTAATAGCTCTTATACCATTGGCGAGAAACTCGTAACATCGGCATCGCAACTTGAGTGTCCGTGGGGTTGTAAGGAACAGAAGCCAGCTACAGCTACTGGTGGCGATTGGCAGTACGACTGCTATGACATTGATAACCTCGTCGACAACAATGCTTACACCTACTATCATACAGTGTGGCAGAATGGTGACGTAGCTCCTGGTACACACTATCTCGACGTTACTGCTAATGACAAGTTTGAAGGCATTGTAAAGGTGTACGTAACACGTCGTTATGATGCAGACAACGACCACGTCAAGGCGTTCGCAATCGCTGGCGCAAACGATGGTTCAGAGTTTGAGAAAGTGGCAGACGTAGAGCTGCCTAACGCAGTAAAGGCAGGAAAAGCAGAGGCTGAATTCACAATCGCTGAAGGCAAGAGCTACAGCAAACTTCGTTTTACAGTTACTTCAACCACATTGGAGCGTGGTTACTGGCATATGGCTGAATTCCAGTTGCGTCCGATGACACTGAATGCTGACTGCAAGAACGCTACATATCCCGAGGCTTTCGCAGCTATAACGAAGGCTCTGGAGGAAGCTAATAAGGCTGTTGGCTCTGTTTCTGTTGAAGACATTGCTGCACTTCAGAATGCTTATGATGAGTACAAAAAGGCGATAAATCCAGAAACTGGCATTGATGCAATCGGAGTTGAGACACTTCGCAACAATGCTGTTTACGACTTGCAGGGACGTCGCGTGCAGAACGTAGGCAAGGGCGTGTACATCGTTGACGGAAAGAAAATAGTAAGATAAACGATAAACTTAATTTTGATAATATTGGCGTTTCGTGTGTCAGCTACATGCGAAACGCCAATTATATTTATTATAAATTCATAAAAAGGCGCACCCTTTCAGAAATATTTAGTAAATTTGCACGTGTAATTTGCATCGTTGTGTGCAGTCGGCTCAGTATTATTGCTCTACGCACAACTTGGAACGCATTTGAAAATAAAAACAGAAGATATAAATATGAACGTTTTAGAACTAAGTGAACAAGAGATTGTAAGAAGACAGAGTCTTCAGGAACTGCGCGATATGGGCATTGAGCCGTATCCTGCAGCCGAATTTCCAACCAACGCCTTCTCGGAGGATATTAAGAACGACTTCAAGGACGAGGACGAAAAGCGTGAGGTAGTTATCGCCGGACGTATGATGAGCCGCCGCGTAATGGGCAAGGCGAGCTTCGTGGAGCTTCAGGACTCAAAGGGTCGTATCCAGGTGTACATCACACGCGATGATATCTGCCCAGAGGAGGATAAAACTCTCTATAACACAGTGTTCAAGCGTTTGCTCGACATCGGTGACTTCATCGGTGTAAAGGGCTTCGTATTCCGCACACAGACTGGCGAAATCTCAGTACACGCTCAGTCGCTCACTCTGCTCTCTAAGAGTCTTAAGCCGCTGCCTATCGTGAAGTATAAGGACGGCGTGGCTTACGACAAGTTCGACGACCCTGAACTTCGTTTCCGTCAGCGCTATGTAGACCTCATCGTGAACGATGGCATCAAGGACACATTCCTTCAGCGTGCAACAGTAGTGCGCACTATCCGTCGCGTGCTCGACGAGGCTGGCTACACAGAGGTGGAGACCCCGACGCTGCAGGCCATCGCTGGCGGTGCTTCGGCTCGTCCGTTCATCACCCATTTCAACGCGCTCAACGTCGATATGTACATGCGTATCGCTACCGAGCTCTACCTAAAGCGTCTTATCGTGGGCGGTTTCGAGGGCGTTTACGAGATTGGTAAGAACTTCCGCAACGAGGGTATGGACCGCAACCACAACCCTGAGTTCACATGTATGGAGCTCTACGTGCAGTATAAGGACTACAACTGGATGATGTCGTTCACAGAGAAGCTGCTCGAGACTGTCTGCATCGCCGTGAACGGCTCTACAGAGCGCAAGGTAGGCGACAACGTCATCTCGTTCAAGGCGCCTTACCGCCGTCTGCCTATCCTCGACGCAATCAAGGAGAAGACAGGTTTCGACTGCAACGGCAAGAGCGAGGAGGAGATTCGCGCATTCTGTCTCGAAAAGGGACTTGAGGTTGACGAGACATTCGGCAAGGGCAAGCTCATCGACGAACTCTTCGGCGAGTTCTGCGAGGGCACATTCATACAGCCTACATTCATCACCGACTATCCCGTCGAGATGTCGCCGCTTACAAAGATGCACCGTTCAAAGCCGGGACTCACAGAGCGTTTCGAGCTTATGGTCAACGGCAAGGAGCTGGCTAATGCCTACTCGGAGCTTAACGACCCGCTCGACCAGGAAGAGCGTTTCAAGGAACAGATGCGTCTTGCCGACAAGGGCGACGACGAGGCGATGATTATCGACCAGGACTTCCTGCGTGCTCTTCAGTACGGTATGCCTCCTACATCAGGCATCGGCATCGGCATCGACCGCCTCGTTATGCTTATGACTGGTCAGACCACTATTCAGGAAGTGTTGTTCTTCCCGCAGATGAAGCCGGAGAAGAAGATTCCGCAGAGTTCTATCAAGGAGTGGGGCGAGATTGGTGTGTCTGAGGAATGGGCTTACGTGCTCCGCAAGGCAGGCTTCAACCTCATCTCTGACATCCGCGACGAGAAGGCTCAGGGCTTGCAGCAGAAGATTGGCGACATCAACAAGAAGTATAAGCTCGGCTACGAGAAACCGTCGGTTAACGATATCCAGGCTTGGATTGACGCTGCTGCCAATGTTGCAGTTGTAACAGAGGAAGCTGAATAATAGATATATAAATGGAGGTGTGCCAAGACAGAAGTTCTTGCGTAGGCAAGCGGCAAAGCCCAAACTTCTTTTTAATCCCTTTTTGGCACATCCTCGTTTTCAATTCTTAACGATAACGGTAATAGGATAAATGTTTGATTGCGGAAAAATAGCAATTATTGGCGGAGGCAGTTGGGCAACTGCCATTGCCAAAATTGTGATAGGTCATACCCATCACATAGGGTGGTATATGCGACGCGACGACAGCATAGAGGAGTTCAAGCGCATAGGCCATAATCCTAATTATCTTACAAGTGTACACTTCAATACCAATGAGATATTCTTCTCCAGCGACATCAACCGCATAGTGGAGGCTTACGACACGCTTGTGTTCGTGGTGCCGTCGCCTTATCTGAAGAACCATCTCAAGAAGTTGAAGACTCGACTGCGCGATAAGTTCATCGTGACAGCTATTAAAGGTCTTGTTTCCGACGACAATATCGCCTGCTCGGAGTACTTCCATGAGGTGTATGACGTGCCCGAGGAGAACCTTGCGTGCATCGGCGGACCGTCGCACGCTGAGGAGGTGGCACTCGAACGTCTGTCTTATCTCACCATAGGTTGTTCCGACCAGGAGAAGGCGCAGGCTTTTGCCGACGTGCTCGACTCGGAGTTTATCAAGACAAAGACTTCGTCGGACGTTATTGGCATCGAGTATTCATCGGTGCTGAAGAACGTTTACGCTATTGCCTCTGGCATCTGTAGCGGTTTGAAGTATGGAGACAACTTCCAGGCGGTACTCATATCGAACGCCGTTCAGGAGATGTCGCGTTTCCTTACCGCCATCAATCCTATTGAGCGCAGTGTCTACGATTCGGTTTATCTCGGTGACCTGCTCGTGACGGGCTACTCTAAGTTCTCGCGCAACCGCACCTTTGGCACTATGATCGGCAAGGGGTATAGCGTGAAGAGTGCACAGATAGAAATGGAGATGATTGCCGAGGGATTCTTTGGCACAAAGTGTATGAAGGAGAAGAACCGACACATGCACGTGAATATGCCAATCCTCGATGCCGTATATAATATATTGTACGAGCGGATCAGTCCGCAGATAGAGATTAAGCTGCTGACCGACTCATTCCGATAAAACCAAATTTTCACAAATACATACAAAACAATGAAAAGCATCAGCTTAGACATTACAAAGGCTACACAGTTCCTTTCAGAAGGTGCTGTAAAGGCTTATGAATCACAGGTGGCTGCAGCTCAAGAGGCACTTGAGAACGGCACTTGTCCTGGTAACGACTTCCTCGGATGGCTTCACCTGCCGTCTTCAATCACACCCGAGTTCATCGCAGAGCTTCAGAGCGTAGCCAACACACTGCGCGAGAAGTGCGAGGTGGTAGTGGTTGCGGGTATCGGTGGCAGCTACCTCGGTGCACGTGCCGTAATCGAGGCACTCGGCAACTCGTTCGCTTGGCTCGTACAGGACAAGAAGAACCCCACTGTAGTTTTCGCTGGCAACAATATCGGCGAGGATTATCTCGCTGAACTCACCGACTATCTCAAGGATAAGAAGTTCGGTGTAATCAATATCTCTAAGTCGGGCACAACTACCGAGACAGCCCTCGCTTTCCGTCTGCTCAAGAAGCAGTGCGAGAATCAGCGCGGCAAGGAAGAGGCAAAGGACGTAATCGTGGCTATCACCGACGCTCACAAGGGTGCTGCGCGTGCTGCCGCTACAAAGGAAGGCTACAAGACATTCGTAATTCCTGACAACGTAGGTGGTCGCTTCTCTGTACTCACTCCGGTTGGCTTGCTGCCTATCGCTGTTGCAGGCTTCGATATCAAGGCTCTCGTTGGCGGTGCTGCCGACATGGAGAAGGCTACTGGCAAGGACGTGCCGTTCGCAGAGAACCCTGCTGCTATATATGCTGCTGTGCGCAACGCTCTCTACGCTGAGGCTGGCAAGAAGATTGAGATTCTCGTAAACTTTCAGCCGAAACTTCACTACATGAGCGAGTGGTGGAAGCAGCTCTACGGCGAGTCGGAGGGTAAGGATGGTAAGGGTATCTTCCCTGCAGCTTGTGACTTCACTACAGACCTCCACTCTATGGGTCAGTGGATTCAGGAGGGCGAGCGTTCTATCTTCGAGACCGTTATCAGCGTTGAGACTCCGGAGAAGTCTCTGCTCTTTCCACACGACGAGGAGAACCTCGATGGTCTTAACTTCCTCGCTGGCAAGCGCGTTGACGAGGTGAACAAGATGGCTGAGCTCGGCACTCGCTTGGCTCACGTAGACGGCGGTGTGCCTAACATCCGCGTGTCTGTTCCGCAGCTCAACGAGTACTATCTCGGTCAGATCATCTACTTCTTCGAGATTGCTTGCGGCATCAGTGGCAACCTCCTCGCCGTTAATCCGTTCAACCAGCCGGGTGTAGAGGCTTACAAGAAGAATATGTTCGCGCTGCTCAACAAGCCTGGCTATGAGGCTGAAAGCGAAGCTATCCAGAAGCGTCTTGCTGAGGAGAAGTAATGTCTATTCTTGAATAGAAATTATATCTTAATAATACAATGTGAAAAACGGACTGCAACGAATCTTTTTCGGCGGTCCGTTTTTGCTATCCATAGGAGGGTATGGCATCCTTGCCATACCCACGCACCCCTCCACGCACCCCTCATAAACCATCCATACAATAAAAAATGATTAAAGAAGCAATCAAACAATACCAGTCGTCTCACGGTTTCGATCATTTCGACCCGAAGTGCGTGCTCTTCGACATGGACGGCGTGCTCTACGACTCCATGCGCAATCATGCTGCGGCTTGGCAGGAGGCTATGGCGCAGTTCGACATCCACTTCACTGCTGCCGACTCCTACGCCACAGAAGGTGCGCGCGGTGTCGACACTATCCGCCACTTTGTGCGCAAGCAGCAGGGTAGGGAGATTGACGAGGCAGAGGCGCAGCGTATGTACGACGTCAAAGCCGACCTGTTCCATCGTATGCCGACTGCTGAGATATTCCCCGGCGTGCTCGATATCATGCAGAAGATTCAGTCGTCGGGTCTTACAATCGGCGTAGTGACTGGCAGCGGTCAGCGTCCGCTTATCAAGCGTTTACTGTCTGATTTCCAGGGCTTTCTCACCGAAGACCATATCGTGAGTGCTTACGATGTGCAGCGTGGCAAACCCAATCCCGATCCCTATCTAATGGGACTGCGTAAGACTGGCAATTACGAGCCCTGGCAGGGCATCGTCGTTGAGAATGCGCCGCTCGGCGTGCGTGCTGGTTCAGCCGCCAACATCTTCACAGTGGGCATCAATAGCGGTCCGCTGCCCGATTCTGCTCTCTCTGACAACGGAGCGAATATTGTTCTTCAGCGTATGCCCGAACTATGCGACTTGTGGGGCGAAATTCTCGCTGCCCGCAATTGATATAAAGTCAGCTGCATTAGCTTTCCGCTATGTGCAGCTGACTTTTTTCGGAAAAAGAATGACTAAAAAAGCAAAAAATAGCAGATTTGAGCTTTTGTTTTGAGTTTCAAGTGGTTGTGGCAGTCGTTGGCTTTTTGTGGCATTCGTGAGGAAATGCGAAAATGGCGGATTTGAGAAGTAGAAACGCTTTCAAGTCA
>OHKV01000193.1_pt1 | contig 61277 bp, 44 predicted proteins | sample 1568951 | NCBI WGS metagenome assembly OHKV01 (sample SAMEA3879528, study PRJEB24766) | human gut metagenome | biome: human-associated habitat; feature: feces | place: USA | collected 1985/1987
AACCCCTCCCGGCTCGCTGTCGGCCCAGAACATGGCCCGCCGCTGCACCGGGTGCCAGCTTTGCGTGTCGCAGTGCCCCAACGGCGTGTTGCGTCCGTCTACCGGGCTTCTGTCAATGATGCAGCCCACGGTGTCTTACGAGCGCGGCTACTGCCGCCCGGAGTGCACGCGCTGTTCGGAGGTATGCCCCACAGGGGCCATCCGGCCTATAACCAAAGCCGAGAAATCGTCGGTCCAGATAGGCCACGCGGTGTGGGTACGCAAGAACTGCGTGCCGCTTACCGACGGCGTGGAGTGCGGCAACTGCGCCCGCCATTGCCCGGCCGGCGCCATCACCATGGTAAGCTCCGACCCGGCCAACCCTGCGGCCCCGAAGATTCCGGCCGTCAACGAAGCCCGTTGCATAGGCTGCGGTGCTTGTGAGAATTTGTGTCCGGCCCGTCCTTTCAGTGCCATTTATGTTGAAGGGCACGAACAGCACAGGGTGATTTGATAAGAACCAAAACAAAGGCTAAGATATGGAAAAGAATATAAGCAGGCGTTCGTTCCTTAAGGTGTTGGGCGGCAGTGCCGTGGCATCGGCACCTTTGCTTGCCGGATGCAAAGGCGCCGGCAAGGATGAGTCAGCTTCGCAGCAGGAGCCGCCAAAGGGCAAGATGACCTACCGTACAAACCACAACAACGGCGACAAGGTGTCTATACTGGGCTATGGCATGATGCGCTTGCCTGTGGTGGGCAAGGGGTCGGCCCGCGAGCAGGCCGACGAGGCCATCGACCAGGAGATGGTAAACCGCGAGGTGGATTATGCCATAGAGCATGGTGTCAATTATTTCGACACGTCACCTGCATATTGCCAGGGGCTGTCGGAGCGGGCCACAGGCATCGCGCTGAAGCGCCACGACCGCTCAAAATATTTCGTCGCCACCAAGATGTCTAACTTCTCGCCCGACACATGGACACGCCAGGCGTCTCAGCAGATGTTTGAGAACTCGCTGAAGGAGCTGCAGGTCGACTATGTCGACTATCTGTTGCTTCACGGCATAGGCATGGGCAACGACGCCTTGGCCGAGTTCAACTCACGGTATATGGACAACGGCATACTCGACTGGCTTGTCGAGCAGAAGGCCAAGGGGCGCATACGCAACCTGGGATTCTCTTATCACGGCGACATAAAGATTTACGACATGTTGCTCAAGTGGCACGACGAGGGGCGCTATCACTGGGATTTCGTGCAGATAGAGCTGAATTACCTCGACTGGAACTATGCCGACGAGATAAACCCGCGCAACACCGACGCCGTTTATCTGTATGGCGAGCTTACCAAGAGAAACATCCCGGCGGTGATCATGGAACCGTTGCTGGGCGGCAGGCTGGTCAATGTGCCCGACTTTGTGGCTGCCAAGATGAAAGAGCGCGAGCCCGAGCGCAGCGTGGCCAGTTGGGCACTGCGCTTTGCCGGCACCCCCGAGGGAGTGCTCACCGTGCTCAGTGGCATGACATATATGGAGCACCTGAAAGACAACCTGCTCTCTACCACTCCGCTCAAGCCGCTGACCAAGGAAGAGAACGCGTTTCTAATGGAGATTGCCGACGACATATACAACCTCAAGACCATACCGTGCAACGAGTGCAACTACTGCATGCCTTGCCCTTATGGCATAGACATACCGGGGGTGCTGTCGCATTACAACAAGTGCATTGCCGACGGCAACATGCCAAACCGAGGCTCAATGGACCCCGATTACCGACGTGCGCGCCGGGCCTTTCTCGTTGGCTACGACCGCTCGGTGCCCCGCTTGAGGCAGGCCGCACATTGCATTGGCTGCGGCCAGTGTGTGGGCCACTGCCCGCAGCGCATCGACATACCGAAGGAAATGCAGCGCATCGACAAATTCGTGGAGGACTTGAAGCAACATGAACCAGCTTAAGCAATATCTCGACGACGGGCAGTGCCGCGGGGTGGCGCGCTCGGCAGGAGGCGAGACTGTGGTGTTTCGCCGCCGTGGGGTTATCGACTTGTTCGAGCTTTCCACCGCCCGGCCCGACTTTCTCTGTGGGGCCTCGGTGGCCGACAAGGTGGTGGGGCGCGGCGCGGCCCTGCTCTTTGTCCGTGGCGGGGTCGGTCGGCTCCACGCCCGCATCATCAGCAGCGGCGCTCTCGATGTGTTGAGGCGCGGCGGTGTGGAGGTGAGCTTTGATGCCGAAGTGCCCAACATCATCAACCGCACAGGCACTGACATCTGCCCCGTCGAGCGGCTTACGGCCTGCACCGAGAGCCCCGACGAGGCTTATCTGCTTATCAAGAATTTTATTGAAAACCAAAAACAAAAGTTATGAACATTGCAAGAACAACATCTGTCAGGTCGCTGTCATACGGCGACATCCGCACCTACGTTTGGTCGGCGGCTTTCGTGGCGTGCAACATCGTGCTGCCGCAGCTGTGCCATTTGGTGCCCGGTGGGGGATTGACGTGGCTCCCCATCTATTTCTTCACACTCGTGGCAGCCTACAAGTTTGGCTTTGCCGCCGGACTGCTCACGGCACTGCTCTCGCCGTTGGCCAACAACCTGATGTTCGGCATGCCGCCTGCGCCAATGCTCCCCATCATCCTTTCCAAGTCGGTATTGCTGGCAGCGGCAGCCGCTTTCTTTGCCCGCAAGGCCGGGCGCGTGGCTCTCTGGGCTGTGGCAGCCTCGGTGGTGGCCTACCAGGCCGTTGGCACCATGGTGGAGTTGGGCATGAGCGGTTCGCTCTCTGTGGCCCTGCAAGACATAATGATAGGCTGGCCCGGCATACTCATGCAGGTGTTCGGTGGCTATCTGGCCATGAGGCTCATACGCTGAGCGGCCTCACGCCAGCAGGCAAACATGCCATTATCGGCCATCTGCCCTGCGGATTATCATCATGTTGCCGTGCACGTTGCTTGTCGCCTTTGGCTTAGGCGCAGAGGGCTGTGCCGGGACAATGCGGCCGTAATGATGCGGCGCGGATGGCGCAAGGGCTTGTTGGGCATGGCATATACATGTAAACAATCATCCTCCGGCCTGATGGCCTATTGTGAAAACAGTCTGCACGAATGCCTTTCGGCGTTGGTGCAGACTTGTTTTTTGCCTGTCGGCGCGGCTGTTTGCCTGTTTGTTGTAACTCGTTGATATACAGTATGTTTGTGAAACATGCCGTTTTGCATCATGAAAACGGCCGTTTCGGCGTGCAAAACGGCATGTCTTGGCACGCAAAACGCCACTTGTTGCAAACCGATAAGGCAAGCCCTGTCGGGGCATGGCCGCCACAGGGCAACACCGTTTTAACTTTTCGAACCCGACACCACTGCTGTTTCATGTTGCATTTTCAGTGACGACAGGCAGTGCTGCCTCGTTGTTGGCTGTCACGGCCGGTATGTCCCAATAGAGAAAACGGGGTTGGTGCCCGTTTGGCTTAGGCAGTCAGGCATGATGGCGGGCAACGGCAAGCAGCCTCTGGGGGCCTATTTCTCAATGCGTTTGCTTAGGTTGAGCGATGCCTTGCACAAGCCTATGACGCATATTGTGCATATAGCTTTAATCAGATTGTCGGTATATTCAATGCCGACGCCTTTGATTAAGTCGATGATTGAGTAGCTTACGAAAAACAACAACGTAAGTACAAGCGGTTTGAAAAACTTGTTCACTGCTGCCATACGCATGGAATCAAAGTGGAAAATTTAAATTACAGCTCACTTGCGTAGAAGCGATTAAAGCCAAACCATCCGCGATGACATTGGTGCTTTTTACGCTGTGTCACCATATAACGACAATTCCAACGCCTTCACGTCAATGCTTTCTTGATTGCAAGTCTGCGTGTTGGCTTCGCAATCCCCTTCGGTAGAGTCTCAATGGTAGTGAGAATAGGTGATGGTTTGTTGCCAGACAGGTCTGTCGGGGGATAACGCCGTTTGGTCGATATGTGTCTGTATGCAAAGTTGTTTATAAATTCCCATATTTCAGCAACGGTTGATTCGGGGTGCTGCCTTTTTAACAATTATTAGTCGTGACGCCGGTTTGGGCCTAAGTAGGTGTTCAAAATTAATTGCCATCAGATTGTGCGCTATTTCGTAGAAGCATGCAAATGTCCGGATAGAGGGCGTAGCTGGCTACGCTACCGATGAGACTTTGGCATGCGGCCCGAAAGAGCACACAAGATGGTGGCAAAGATATGGATGACACCTGCAAGCTTAATTGTATCGGTTAATTTTGAACAGCTGCTTATGGCTTTGGCCCGGCAATGATATTGGCGCATGCCGTTGGTTGCTCGGCTTGAGGGCTTTCGCTGTGCATGGCTCAATATACAGGACTGTTGAAAACAAACCGATGCCAAGCCATTTTATTTGGCAACTGCGGCAACATGCCGCATCCGGGGCGTTTGTAAACGCCATGCAGTCGCAGTGGGCGGCACATACCACAACCGGCCTGCATCAGTATTAAACTGTGCAGGCCGGTTGCCTTGTGTTTTCCGGGGCCCTAAAAGCGTGTTTGCTCCGTTTGCCCATGCCCTCAAACGGCAGTCTCAGCCATTGGCTTGCCGCCTGCGTTGGCATCAGTCGGGGTGGCTGTCCGTGCCGGTAGGCGCGGCTTCAACGGTCTTGTTCACCTCACTATATACTTCCGCCCTTCAATGATGTAAACCCCTCGGGGAAGTCGTTTGAGGGTCTCGCGCGTACCTTCGTTGGTCACGAGGGTGCCCGCAATGGTATAAACCTTCAGCTTCAGTCCATCGGCGAGCATTTCGTCGATGCTTAGCCATTCGCCCATGGTGAATGCCAACGGCGACTTGCGGCTTCCGGCCACGTCGTCGGTAAAGGCCAGCGACTCGTCGACGCTGTAGCCATCGCCTGTTGAAGTGTTTTCAACGACAAACGACAAAGGTTCGGGTTCGGCCCCGTTGCCATAGACAGTCAGGCAGTGCCTTCCTCCGACCATGCGGCTCACCCCTCGGCATTCGTTGCCGGCAAAGGCCACAATGCGCCAGTCGTCGCCGTCCAATACCGCCTCATTGCGGTAGATTATGGCCGTAATGTTCATTGTCGACGGGTATTTGCGCATGTCTATGCGTTCGTCGGCAACCACGGTGGCTGGTGTTGCTGAGAGTCGGCAGGTGTCTATTTCCAGTGCCTTGGCATCTACCGACTTGTATAGATAGCCGTTGCCGGGCACCAGTGTTGCAATGGTGCCGATCCAACGGCCGTCGGCGAACTCGGCGAAACCCTCCTGGGCTGTGATGAAATCGCCCTCGGTGGCATTGGTGATTGCTGCCAGCGGCGACTCTATGTCGAGCGGACAGGAAATCCAGTTCCATCCGGCCGCAACCGCAATGGGTTGTTCGGCCAGGTCGTGCAGCTTGCCTGAAGCATTGGCCACAAACGGAACGGCAGCTTCTATCTTGTATCCGTGGCCGGGCTCAAGGGCGTGCTTTTCCTCGCCGTCGTCGGGGCCGTCGGGTAAAATGTTCTTGCCGTCGTGGCCGAGTATGGTGCTTGCATATTTGAAGTTGCCGGCGTCAATGCTTTCGCCGAGGTATGACGACAGCCAGTTCCAGCCTTCAAACAGCCTGAACGTCTGTCTGTAAGTTGAGCGTTTGAAGTGTGCGGCTATGTCGGTCTTTCCGTTCACTTCTACAGTGAGCCTGTCTTTGGCTTCGATTGTGTCGCCGTTGACAGTCCAGCACCACAGCATATAGTCTTCATCGGCCACCGCTTCGAGCTTCAGCGTGTCGCCGTAGTCGTATATGCCGCTGCCGCTGCCCGTCACGCTTCCGCCTTCGTCGGATGCCACGGTCACGTGATATGCGGCGGCTTTGAAGTTGGCCACCACGTCGATGTCGTCGGTTGCAGTATGCTCGATCACAGAGTCTGACGTAACGGTTTCGCCATTCAGCGTCCAGTTGACAAACTTGTAGCCCTGTTCTGGTATGGCCTTCATGGCGACAGTGGTGCCATATCCGGCCTTGCCGCCATTTTCCTGTTTAGCCGTTGCGTTTGCCGCCGCGGTCGCCGGGCTTGTTGTCAGCACTATCTTTCCGGCCCGGGCGGGGCTTACTTCGGTGTCAATGCTCACCAGGCCGTCGCGGAACATAGTCCAGCCAGCCGACTTCCCGGTGGTTCCTTGGTAGCCTTCGGCGTCTGTTATCATCGCCGTTTGCACCGTGAGCATATAGTAACCGTTGCCTGCCACAGCGTTCAGGCGTCCAAGGTTCAGCCTGAACGTCTTGTTGTCTTCGGTCGATATGCCTATCAGTGAGGCGTCGAGGCTTTCGCCCTGCACCGACATGGTGATGTCGTCGGCCGTGAATGTTGACGGGTCAATGTGCTTGTTGAACATGACGTCGATGGTTTCCACCGGCTTGAATGCCACTTCTGTCGGCACGCCTTCTATCGAGGCCACCTCCAGTGGCAGGTCTGCCTGTGGCTCGAAGGTGAGCTCGTAAGTGCAAGGCACGCCGCTGTTGAAGTTGTCGGCAAAGTGTATTCTGTTCTCATACAGCGGTTCCAGTCCGTCGCGCAGTGTGCGGTCGGTCTGCCAGAAGTTGCGCAGGCTCATCGGCTTGCCGTCGTTCGTGCGTGTCACGCCCCTCAGTCGGGCCCGTCCGTAGGTCGGGTCGACGAGGTTGCCATAGTTCCATCCGCCAGCCGAAGGCGTGACGGCGAGCTCGTAGGTCGTCTCCGACGTCTGCGTAATCGTTGCTCCGGCCGCCGGTTCCACCTGTTCGGTGGTTCCGTCGGTAAGGTATAGCATGTCGGGAGTGTCGTCGGCATCGGCTATGTCGTTGGTCATGAAGCCCGTTATCGTGTCATTTTCCGCGCTGGCGTCGATGCTTCTGATGAGTTCGTGCACAGTCACCTCGTTGAGCAATGACAGGTTGGGGTTGCCGTAGCTGGTCACATGGGTGGCCTTGACGTCGTATTCGGTGAAGTGGCCAAGCAGCGAACTGGTTATCCACCATTGTGCGTAAGCCTGCCCTTTGGCCTTTATCGTGCCGAAGTCGGTGTATGCATCGCCGCCAAGGGCCATCACCTTGTCGGCTCCGTTGAGGCTGCTGCCCGTCAGCTGGAAGTCGATTGCCAGTCCTTTCTCGTTGTCAATTATCTCCGGTTGCTTTGTTACTATGCGCAGGTTTGTGGCGTCTCCGTTGCCCACGTTGTCGATGAGCAGTGCAAACTCAGCCTCTTCGCTCGGCTCGACGGCTTCTGTCAGCGGGTCGTCACCGTAAACGTCGCGCTGCATGAAGTATGTCAGCTTGAGGTCGGGGGTGGGGTTCACCGTCAGCGTTACGGGGTAAATCTCGCGTGTTGCGGTAAGTCCGTTGTATGGATCTGTATACGACAGCGAGCCGCTGAACACGTAGTCGGTGGGTTCCGTCGGCGCCGCGTGCTTGGTGGGGATATACAGTATTGTTGCCTTTCCGGTGGCTCCGGGTGCCAGTTCCCATCCGGCCCCGAGCTCGGCCTTGCCGTTGAAGCCGTCGATAGACTCTAGGCCGACTTGGAATTCGTTGGCTGTTGCAATGTCGCCTTCGGTGTTGTTAACGCGCAAAGTAAGTTTCACGTCTCTCATCGGCGTGTCTTCGTTGCCGTTAAATACCGTGAGTGTGCCTCTGAAAGCCTGCCGGGTGAACGTCATCCGCTGCTCGAACCGGAGCGTGATCGACGAGCATACCGAGCTCGACTCCTCCTCGGTGCGCCCCAGAAACTCATGGCTGGCTTTGAAAAACCTGTCCTGCATCGACTGGAAACCCTCGCCTATGGCCGTTGCCTCACTGTCTTTTATGAGTCTGGCGCTGGCCATCAGCATCTCTGTGTCGGGCGCGTTGCCGGCTGAAGTCCCGTTGAGCCGCTCAACAAGTGCGCGTAGTTGCGCTTCGGTAACCGATTCCGGCTTGTATGGCATGAGCGCTTCGGCATCAAGAGGCTGCCCTTCCACATGTTGGTCTATGGCTTGTTGCCAGAATGCGGCTATGGTAGGGTCGGGGCTTGTGTACCATACGGAATCGCCGAACAGCTCGAGTTTCACGGCTTTCCATGCCTCCAGCTCCTCTCGGAAATCCGCAGCGGCATCGGCAAGGGCGTCAATCCAGCTGTTTCCCGAGGTTTTCCCGTCAGCAGGCTGTGCCGTCGTTGGCAGCCCGCCGTCTTGCCGGCTGCGCTTCGGTCCGTCCTGTTGAGCCTGTCTGGCCTTGCATTTCTTGTACTCGTCGAGGTGCTTGTTGATGCTGTCTATGTTTTCGAGCATGCCTTCCACCGTCTCGATCAAGTCGTCATACTCGCCCGGCGGCGTATTGTAATCCTTGTAAGCACCGTATGCATCGCCAAATCCTTCGATGGCATAATCCCTTATTTTTGCCAGCACGGAGTCGCGCAGAGAGTACGGCCTGTTCTCCGCTTTGGCCCTGGCGCAGTCATACGCGAGTGTGGCCCCGTCGTTGACCCATCCTACAACGGGTATCATGTCAAACAAGTCGTTGAGGTTGTTTTCGAGCAACTCGGCATAACAAGGGTCGCAAATGGTCTTGTCGTTGTTCGACTCCACGGGCCGTGTCGTCTCGACGGCATCCGCGTTGCCTCCTCCCGAGCCGTTCGGGCCGCCCAGGCCTCCCCAGCTTCCGCTGCCGCCAAAGGCTTGCCCGATGGCGTTGAGTATAGCCGACGTGGCGCAAGCCTTCATTGCCATGCGGTGTGCCGACACGTTGTCGTAGAGTTTCGTGCCGCATATTATCTCGTAGTTGGCTTCCATCTGCGCCATGCATCCGTTCATTATCTGCTGTGGCGAAGCCCTTCTCTTGTCACGGGCGCGCTGCCCTCCGTTTGGATACCGTGTGATAAGCACGGGTATCTGTACGCTTTGGTTGGCACCGAGCGGGAACGGGCCCGTGTCGGCGAGGGCCTCAAAGAGCCACTCATCGGTTGGGGCGGGCAAGTTGAACCTTACGTTTTCGGTGCGCACCAGCCCGTGGTTGGTGAGCGTGAAGTATACAAGGCGCTGGTCTCCGGCCGCCATGTTGTCGCCATCGATGCTGTTCGGGCCCTCTATTACCACAACCGGCTTGGGCACGTTGGTCTCAAACTTCACGATGTTCTCAATGATATATTCGTCTTCAATCTCGGTTTCTACAAGCTCGTAGCTCACTTCTATGGCCCTGTAGCTGATGTCTACCACCTTGCGCGTTTCCACTCCGGGGTCTACCATGATGTTGTTTGAGTAGGCGTCGTGCTTGTCTGCGGTCACGCACAGGTTGTAGTAGCCTTCGGGCAACACCTTGGTGAAAATGCCGTCGGTGCCGGTTGTGCCGTTGGCTATGACCGCCCCGGTGTTCACATCCTTTATTACCACCTCGGCGCCGGCCACATGCGGGGCTTCGGCAGTGTTGTAAGTCCATTCGTCGCAGACGTCGACCACAAGCGTGCCCGTGGCTTCCGACACCGGCGTAATGCTGAACGCTACGGGCAGCCCGTCGCCGTTGGCGCAATTGATGCCTATCCGTCCGGTGACGGGCACATTGAGTTGTTGCCCGTCGGTGGGCTCCAGCAGCAGGTGGATTGTGGCCGACTCACCCGGTGCGAGCGCCGGCATCTGCATCGGAGTGGCCGCCGTCATCCATCCGCCAGAAGGCAATGCCAGCGATATGTCGCCTGTATTGCCACTCCCAATGTTGGTTATCGTGACAGGGTAATCGCGCGTCTGACCCTTGGTCATGGTTGTTGTTATCGACTTGGTCGATGCCTGCAGCTTGCCTTTCGGACTGCGGCAATAATAATAAATGGTGGTTTCCAGCGGCTCGCAGTCGGCCGACGACACCCTGATGCCAATCTTTTCCCATTCGTTGCCCTCGCTCACTGCGTTGCCGGTGATGGTGTATCCCAGGCTCATGGTGCCCCCGCCATCTACCGACTCGCCGCATTCGAGCTTCACGTCGCATCCTTCGGGCTTGCCCGTCACCTCGGCCTTCACCCCGGTGAGCGTCGTGCTGCCTGGGTTGTCGATGCCTATCGTGCCGCTGTGAGGTACGCCCAGCGTTACCTCGGCGGTAACGTAGCCGCTTGAAGAAAGGCGCATGCCATTGACGTCGAAGGCGCACTGTGCGTCGGTGAGACCCTCGCCGGGATAGCACGCCCCCACGGAGAAACGACCGGTCTGCAGGTCGAATGGCGTGAACTGCACCGAGAATGTGCCGTCGTCGGCTGTAGTGGCGTTGATGGTGTGGCGATAGCCGTTGTTGACGACATACACCTCCACCTGTTTCTGGCCTGTCTTGCCACCCTCGGTGCGTCCGCTTATCACCACCGTTTCGCCCCTTGCGTACACCTTCTTGTCGGTAGACACCGTTGCAGAGAACGGAGCGCACACATTGACTTCGGCCGGTTGCGACGTGTTGTTGGTGTATATGGCTTCGTCGACGGCGCGGTCGGGGTTGGCCACGGCATAAACATTGTGGCGTCCTACGCCATCGGGCAGCCTGACCTTGCGGGTCAGCATGGCATGCTCTCCGGCCTCAATGGGCGACTGCAGATAGGCGCTCAGGGCAGGCGATAGGCCTTCGCCGGCAAAGATGTCTATCCTTGTGTGTACGGGCAAGGGCCTTACGCCAGTGTTGGCAATAGTCAGAGCCACGCTCACGGTGTCGCCGGCCGAAGCCTCTGCGGGGCTTACTTCAATCGCAGTTATCTGTGCGTCGGGCAGTGTGCGGTCGGTTACCACAAACCTCAGCGTTGCGCCCGAGAACCCATCGGCCGAGGCTTGCAGCGCCCCCACAAAGCCGTCGCCGGCCACGGCATTTGCTTCGGCCACGATGTCGAACGTTGCCGAGGCAGCCCCGGCGGGTATTTCGACAGACTTCGGAAACGATATGCCTTCGCTGTGGTCTGATGCCAGCGATACGGTCAGCGGCTTGTCGGTAACGGTGTTGCGGCCCACGGTCACCGCCATCGTGCCCCCTTCGGCCACCACCGAAGCCGAGGCCGACAGCGAGAGGGCCGGGCCGTCGTCGTCGTAGACCGTCAGCGGGGCGGTGGCAACCCCTGCCGACGCCCCGGCCCCTGCGCTGCAGCTGCACGAGGCAATATATACGCCTGCCGAGACGCTGTAGGTGCGTTCGCCGTCGGCATCAGTGTTGTCGATGGGGCCGAGGCATATAGTGGCCTCGGCTTGGCCTGGCTCCATGACCACAGAGCGCCCGGCGTAATACAGCCCACCCTCAGAGTCGTCGGAGAAATGTATGGTCACACGCTTGTCGATGTTGCTCGCGCGGCGCAGGGTGGCCGTGACGGCCAGGGGGCCGTCGGCTTCCGACACTGCTGTCGGTTCCAGTTGCATCTGCAGCATGGGCACATCGTTGTCTATGAGCGTGGTGTTTAGCGTGGCGGCGTCGTAGCCGGCGGCGGCAGCCGTGAACGTTACAACCTGCTCTACGTCGGGTATGTCGTTGTCGATGGCCCCGACCGTTACCGTGGCGCTTGCCTCACCCTGCTTGATTATTACGGGCGATGGTATGCTGAACATGGCAGGCTTGTCGCATGCAATAATGATTTCGGTGTCTTTTGTCACAGCCTTGGGGGCCGAAACCGTAAGGCCCAGCGTTCCGCCCTCGGTCACATCGGGTGCCGATGCGGCAAGCGTGAGCGCCGGGCGGCGGTCGTCTTCAATGACAATAATGCCGGCCACATCGTCATATCCGTTGCCTCCGGCTGTCAGCCTCACCGTAGAGTCGGCGTCGGCCTTGCCATTGGGCGTGACGGTCACTGTGATGTATGTGCCCGACTGGCCAGCCCTGATGGTGGCCGACGGTGGCACCGACACACGCTCGTCGGCTGTGCAGCCAATGGCGAAAGTCTCTTCGGCCAGCCTGCTGCCCGTGCGCGTCAGCAGCAGACGCAGGTTCCTGGCTGTTTCTTCTGTGCGTATGGTGTCGGGCGAGAGCAGGAGCTTGCGGCTGACGGTGAGCGCCGATGCCGCCGAGGCTTCGTTGTTGGCCAGCATCCACGACGGTTCGCCAGTGTCGGATGCAGGCACGAGCTTCACCCTGACCGTGGCCTCGCCGCTGATGCCCGGCTGCTCGGGTATGCCAATCTCGGCCTGCCGGCTCAGCGTGCCCCCGGCGGCAAGCGTGCCGTCGTAGTAGACCGTGCCGGCCAGCTTTGATTCGCCGCCGGGCGATGCCAGGTATATCTGCTCGCTCCAACCGGCCGTGGTGGCTGCCTGGCCTATGTTCCTGACCCGCCAAGCCACGTTGAGCCTGTCGCCGGGTGACACTGCCGACGCGTCGGCGACAACGGCCGACACCTCGAGGTCGGCAGAGTGGGATATCGTTATGCTGCCCGCGCTGAAGCCGGTGGCCACGTTTGAGCCGTCGCGCGCACTGATGACCACGTCTTCGAGCACAAACCTGAGCTGCGAGTCGTCGCCCAATCTTTCGTCGGCAGTGAGCCCCACAGTGAGCAGACTGCCCGTGCGGCCCTTGAGGGGCTTGTTTGTCGGCGAGAAAACCATGGCCATATACTTGTTGGCTGCCATCTGTTTCATGGTGACAGAATGGCCGTCGGAGCGGTCGGTGAGGGCCGCCGTGGCGGCGTCGAGGCTGATGCCCTCGGGGACGTAGAGCGTAAACTGCACTGCAACCACGTCTTCCGAGTTGTCGAGGTTGACCGGGAGGTCTATCGACCGCCCCTGAGCCACCGACACATCGGGTATGAACAGTGTGTTGCCCTGTGCCAAAGCAGAGAGCACTCCGGCCAGAAGGGCAAATATTGTTAATGCAAAATGTCTTGCCTGCATAATATAAATGGTTTATGTCTGATTGTTTGTTGGTATGCCCCCTGCCGCTGTTGCGGGGGCTGCTTGGGGCTACTTGCGCCGCAGTATGCGGGCCACTGTTTATATGCTTGGCTGTCAGCGGGTTGCGAAACGGCCTGTTTGGCATTGCGAAACGACCCGTATTGGCGGCCGGAACGGCATGTATTGGAATGCCATACGGCCCGAACCGCATTTCAGCCTGGCTTTGGCGTGTGCCGGCCTGCATGCTTGGCGTGAGTCGGCGTTGTTGGGGCAATCTGTGGGCAAGGTTCACTTGCCGATAACCTTCTTGGCAGACTTGCCTTTCATCAGTATGTTGACGCCCTTACGCATGGTGTCGAGGCGGCGGCCCGACATGTCGAACACGGCCTCCAAGCCATCGTCGGCGCCGGGATGGCCCACTGCTGTCGGTTTGCCGTGGCAAACGGTGGCGTCGACGGCATAGGCCCTCTCGTCGGACAGTGTTGCTGACTTCACGTCGACTTTGCCGGTGTAGGTGCCTATCACGGTTGTGCCCTGCGGCAGCGTTGTGCCGTTGAGCGAGTAGCCTACAAGGTTGCTCCCGTCCACGGCCTGTTCCATGCCATGGCCCGGCAGTGCCCAGCAGACGTTGCCTTCGGCCCTTACGGCCATTGCGGCTATGGGCACCGGCGATTGCAGCACCACAAGCCCGTCATGGACGAAGATGCGCGCCTGTGGCCGGTCTCCGGCCGTCGTGGCTGCGGCAGGGGCCCGCCTGGCCTCTGTTGCCGTTGGCTGTTGATGGGCGAGCAGTATGTCTACTGTGCGCACAACGTCTTGTACGTTGATTGTTTCGTCGGCGAATGTGTTGGCGGCCGTGAAGTTGAACGGCCTGCCGCCGTAGTCGTCGAAGGCATAGAGTATGGTGGCCTGCAAGTCGGTGGCTGTCACCCCGTCGATGAAGTCGGCATCGCCCTCCTCGAATGTGAAGGCCGTGAGACAGCTGCTGAGCTGCACCTCGGGAGCCGCCGCGGGGTAAGACACGTACAGAATGTCGCCGTTGGCGCCCCGGTAGTCGTCACGCCCGGTGGCCGACAGATGGGCCCTGCCGTTTGTCAAGTTAATGTCTATGACCCAATAGCCGGCGTCGGAGCCGGAGCCATCGCCCGGGCGGCGGTTTTCGAGCCTTACCACCGCCACGTCTTTTTGCCCCTGTGACCTGTGGTCGTAGAGCATCAGCGACGGCATTTGTGCCGCCACGGCGTCGAAGTCGGGTGCCGACATGTCTATCGTCACCGTTGTGCCGCTGTGCTGCCGGGTCAGGTCGAGGGTGGTGATGGTGGCCGGCAGCGGCGGGTTGACATCAGATAGGTTGTTGCTCGAGGCCAGCAGCTCCGTCAGGTTGGGCATGACGGCCGACAGCGCCGACAGCAACCCGATGTTGCCCGTGAAGGCATTGCCCGACATGTCGATGGTGTGCAGTGCCGAACGGAAGCCGGGTTGTTCTGCGGCAATGGTGGTCATGGCCTGCACCATGTCTTTGGCCACGTCGCCCTCAAGGGCGTTGTCGGCCAGCGAGAGCGTCTCGAGGCGCGGCAGGGCGAGGGCGTCGGCAGGGAAGCGCCCCGTGAGCCCCTGTCCCGAAAGGTCTATGCCTACGATGTGGCCGCGGCTAACGTCGACGCCGGCCAGGGTGGCCACGCTGTCAATGCCGCCCGACATGTCCCACGGGGTGGACCAGCCCCCGGCCACGAGAGCCTCGCGCAGCCGGCAAAGGGTGAGCCATTCAGATTCGTCGAGCGTGGCGCTGCCCGGCTCGACGGTAATGGTCGATGTGAATTGGCAGAACTGTAGCTCGCCCATGCTGCCGCTGACACTGTAGGTTAGCACGGCGTCGGCCTCTGCGGTGTTGTCGATGAACATCGTGGGCAGGTTGCCGCTGCCGTCGGTGGCATAGCCGGTGAGTGTCTCCGGTATTGGGTTTGTGGTGAGCTTCCACTCGAAGGTCAGTTCAGGGCTTATCGTGCTGAAGTCAAGTTCCTGTGTGCCGTGGCCCGACTTTACGGTCTGTGAGGCCATGCCACTTATTGCCGAGGGGCAGTAGGCCACGCCGCAGAGGGTGGTGGTCACGCCATCGCAGGTGGCCAGCCTGCCTATAGAGTTGTAAAGGTCTATGAGTTCGGGGGTGAGCTCGTCGCCCTCGCGGCCCAGTGCCAGGCCGGGGGCCGACGTCCCGGCTGCTGCCGTGAGGTGCAGGGTGAGCGCCCTCGATTCGAGTTGCGACACCACCTGGGCCAGCAAGCCGAGGTTTGCTTCGGTGATGCCCAGGGTAAACGTTGAGTCGGCGTCTACCTGCACGGTCAGGCTCTCGGTCACCGGCGCCAGGCCTACAAAGGCCAGCAGCGAGTCGGCCGAGGCGAAATGGCGCACGCCGGTGGCGGTTTCCGACAGTATGAATGTGCCGCCTATGGTCCAGTGCTGCCTGTCGTTGATGAGTATGGTGGCCCGGGCAACGTCTTGCCCGTATTCGCCATAGGCCGTAAGGCTCACGTCGTAGTAGCCGTCGGCAGCATAGGTGTGCATAGGGTTGGCGGCAGTGCTCGTGGTGCCGTCGCCGAAATCCCACTCGTAGCGCACGGCTTTGTCTGACGACTGGTTCAGAAACTGCACCCTGCCCAGCAGCTTGTCGTAGGAGAAGCGTGCGTAGAGCCCGTCTTCAGACAGCTGGCTTACATATATGTAACCGCTGCGCACGGCCACGGCTTTAATGGTGCCGTCTGCATTGTTGACCACACCATGCGTCAGCTTTACCGCATGGTTGCGGTTTGTGGTGGCCGTGTCGGGTATGCTTACCATCACGTCGAACACCTTGCCGTTGGTGCCGCTGAACTCGGTGGTGCCCGTCAGTTCAATGCGGTAAGAGCCGTCGGCCAGTGCCGTCGTCTTGACGTCGTGGCCCGATGCGCGTCCAGACAGTCGCACGTCGGCCGTGTTGACGGTGAATCCGCGGGGGAACGTCATGTCGACCGACATGCCCGTGACGGGTGTGGGGTTTTCAAGGTAGACTGGATAGGCCACTGTTTGACCCCTGAAAGCGTTTTCTGTCATTCCGTAGATGTTGACGCTGCCATCCGACGGGCCCGGTTCGCCCGGGTTGTCGGGGTTGTAATAGTAGCGGTAATGGGCAATGAGCGTGGCCTCGGAGTCGGGCATGACAAAGTTGAGGCTGCTGTTTGTCGATATGGTGTCGCCGTCGGCAGTCCAGCATACAAACGTGTACCAATCGTTTGGGTAGGCTCGCAGGCTGATGTTGGCGCCGGCCCGGAACCCATTGCCGCTCGACAGGTTGAAGTAACCGCTGCCGTGGGGTTCGGCCACAAGGTTGAGCCTGTGCATCAGCTGCGGTTCAGAGGGCTCGCCGGGATTGTCGGGCGAGTATGTGAAATGGGCCACAAGGTTAGGGTCGCCGGCCTTCATCACATACCTGAATGAGCTTGAGGTAGATATCACCTCGCCGTTTTCCGTCCAATGGTCAAACTTGAAGTCGCTCTTGGCGTAGGCCTGTAGGTTGATTGTTGTTCCGACTTCAAAGCGCGCCCCGTTGCCAATGTTCAAGCTGCCGCCGTCGGCCGGGCTTGCCGACAGGCGCAGGGTGGAGTATTCGGGCATGTCGGGCTCTGGCGGTTCTGCCGGGCTCTGAGGGTCGTAGACGTAGCGGGCCACGAGCCTGGCGTCGCGGGCGGGCATGGTGTAGGCGAACGACGCCGACGTGGAGACCACGTAGCCGTTTTCCTCCCATGCCACAAACCTGAAGTTGCTCTTGTTGTAGGCCCTCAGCGAAACCTTCGTGCCTGGCGAATGGCTCGACTTGGAGCCAATGTTGAAACTGCCGCCTTCGGCCGGTATGGCTTGCAGGGTCAGCGTGTGGTTTACGCCTGGCTCCGGGGGGTTGGTGGGGTTGTATTGCCCTTTCATGCCGACACTGGCGAGCAGTGTCAGCATGAAAAGGATTAGTCTGTAACCTCTCATATAGAAAGATATTATGGGGTTGTCAATATACTATCGTTTTCTGTGTGCGGCCATTTATGCCGACCACGTAGATGCCTGCCGGCAAATTGATGCGCAGCGGGGTGGGGCCAAGCTTTCCGCTATGCAGGGTGCGTCCGTCGGCAGCCCATATACTTACGGCAGCGCCGGCCTCGCCGCTAACGCAGATGTAGCCTTCGGCGCCAGTCACAGCGGCTTCTGTGCCGGCTGGGGTGCCGTCGATGGCTGTTGGCGTCTGCCCGGTCGGTTCAAACGAGAGCTCGAAGCGGTTGAAGTCGGTGCCATCGGTGGCGCCGGAATAGAACGAATAGCCGTTGGAACTTATGTCGGCTGTTGTGCCGAGCAGCTTGTCGTGCAGAAGGGCGGTGCCGTCGGCGCGCGGCACGCTGATGGTGTAGAAGCCGGCCTTGGCTGCCTTGTAGCCCATGGCCACAGTGGCGCCGGCGGCCACGGGGCGCTCGTTGATGGCGTAGGTGTTGCCATCGGCATCGGCGGTCATTACCTGCGGTACGTCGGCATTGATGCTCATGAACTTCGAGGCGTCGCACCCACGTTCGTAGCCGGGCAGTGCGTTGGGATTTACAACCACTCGCGTCTGGTCGCTGTAAGTGCCGTCGGTGATGGCTATGTCGAACAGATGGCGAGACGCGCCAGCCGGCGGGGCCATCCGGGGCGATGTCGCCTTGGCCACGATTTCAGAGCTAAGTTGGCGCCCCTCCTTATGGAATATGATGTTGTCTACGGCCTCAGGCTTTTGCACGAAGAACGCCTGCATGGGCCTCAGTGCATACTTGTCGTCGACAATCGAGTAAGCCCTGTATGTGTTGTCGGCCCATACGGTTATCGGGGCGGTGAAGTCCATGTAGTAGATGTCGAAATATGCCGGATATGGATTGCCCACATAGTTCCATCCGGCGTTGGCCGTCGAGGTGGCTTCGAAGGCATGCAGAGGCATGGTCACGTCGGTGGTGGCAAACACTTGCGGGTGGGCGCCGGCATCGGCCGGCAGTGTGATGGTGCCGTTGGCGTTGCATTGGAAGATATAGCCCTGCCCGGCGCGTAGCGTGTCGGTGTCAACGTTCTTCCAGCTGTTGCCTGTGCCGTTGGTGGCACGGGCGGCTCCGTCGTAATAGCGGAACACAAACGATGCGTTGGCGCTGTGGGTCACCTTGTCGAGGGCCACGTCGTGGAGCGGGGTAATGAAGTACCAACGGTTGTATTCTACATTAAAATATGTGTTGACGCTGTCGGCGGTGAAGTCGGCGCAGTCGTTTACCAATAGGCCGGGGTTGGTCTCGCTGACGAAGAAATTCATCTGTGCCGTTTCCATCGGGGCATTGCCGCCCACGGTGAATTTGCCGCCATAGTAGAGGTCGATGTCGGGTTTGCCGTCCATGCGGCGGTTGTTGGTGAGCGAGAGGGCGCTCGTTATCTTCCAGTAGCCCACGTCTTCGCCTTCCAGGATTGAGCCAAACTGATACCAATAAGTGTCAAGCTTGTAGTTGACCACTGCAAACGAGGGCACTATGAGCGTCATGTTGCCCTTCGACGCACCGTCTTGGAACGGGTCGTTGGATATTGACGGCGGTGTGGCCGACTTGCATACAACGGTCTCAACGGCAGGGCAGTCTTCGAAGTTTCTGTCGTAACTGCCTATGTATGAAGGCAGTTCGATGTATTTCAGGTTGTTGCAATACTGGAATGCTCGATATCCTAAGTTTGTCATTTTTACCGGTAGGCAAACAGAGTCGACGCCACTGTACTCGAAAGCATAGTCTTCTATGGTTTTGACCCCATCGGGGAATTCAACATGGCGCAGTGATTCCGTTTCGTAGAATGCTTCGTTTCTTATTGCGATAAGCTGTTTGGGCAGGTGAAGATCGGTGAGTTTTGTGCAACTTTTGCAGGTGTATCTATTGATGGAATTCAAAGCGTCGGAGAAGTGGAGCCTGTAGAGCGACGTGCATCCCTCGAATGTGCTTGCACTGTTATATACATTATTGTCTTCCGATGTCAGTTCGGTCACTGTATTTGGCATGATGAACTCTGTGAGCGACGTGCATCGGTAGAATGCCCGGTCGCCTATGGTCTGTAGCTGTGACCCCTCTGCAAACGTTATTTCCTTGAGACCTGTCTCTGCAAAGGCGTAGCGTCCTATCGACCTGACGGTGGCCGGTATCTCTATGGTGTTTATTTTTGTGCCCCTGTAAGCATACTCCCCTATTGAGGTTGCGCCCTCCGGCAGGTCGGTGCGTATGAGGTTGCGCAGGCCGTTGAAGGCGTTGTCGGGAACAGCATCAAACTTGGCCTCGGCCAGGTCTATCCATACTAAATTCTTCATTTGCTTGATGTTGGCCCAGTCTGTCGAATTGATTGTGCCGCTCACCTTGAGCAAACGCACGTCGCCCAGGGTGTTGACCACATACAGCACCTCGACGCCAAGCGAGCCGGGTGTGGTGACGTTGATGTCGATGACGTCGGATGTGAGCTCCATCTTGCGTAGTTTGCTGTAATAAGTGTTTGTGGAATTGGATACAGTGTCAATCCATTGCACGGTGTATGTCCCCGGTTCGAGCAGCATGGTGTATTGGCTCCAGCCCGTCTGGTTGTTTTGTGAGAACACTTGCTTGCCGTTGACGTTGAAGTTGAGATAGTGGTATAGGTTGGAACTCGTGGAGTTGTCTATTCGGTGGACATACTTGTCAAACACAAACATAGATGTCTTGCCTATGGTGAACGTGCCTGTGAGGCATGACGAAGAGTTGTTTTTCTTTACGTTGCCGTTTTGTATGTAGCCGTCCTCTATTGTCCAAGGGTTGTCTTCGTCGTTGGTGAAAGTGATGGGCTCCGAATTGTCTTTGAGCACTACCGACAGTGAATCGGCCCCGGCCTTTGTTACGACATGCAGATTGTAAGACGCCGAAGCAGCAGCATGCTCTTCTGTCTCGCCGACTCTGGCAGTGATGACGGTGGTGCCAGGGCCTACGAGCGTTACCATGCCGGTGGTCTGGTCGACGGTGGCTACGTCTTTGTCGCTTGACGAGTAGGCTACCTTTGCCGATTCAGGGCAAGTGAGGGTGGGGGCTGTAAATAGCTCGCCTATGGTGGCCGTGGCCTCATTCCGGCTGAAGCCCAGCTGCGGCTTGGGCTTGCCCCCGCCGTCTTCGTAGGTTATGCTTATGCTGCCAATTGGAACATTGCCGCTGGAAACGGTAGGATAAATGAACACCGTGTCGGCCGAGCCCGTCCAGACACCATCGGCAAATGTACCGTTCGGAATTGACAGGTTGTCAGTATTGAGGTTCTTGCCTTCTATTGCTACGCGGCTTATGAGCTTGCCGGCGTCAACGCTTATGGCAATGCTCGAATTGGCATATAGCCGCAATTCATTGCCGGAGTCGTTTCCCCACCAGCGCGTCCTTCCGGAGAGGGTGATGTTTACTTCTCCGTTGATGCACTCGGCGGGGTCGGCATTATATGCCGCACCATTGTCGTTGGTGCTGAGCGGCAGGCCGTAGGCTTCGTCGCCCGTGAAATCGAACGTGACAGTTGTCTCTGCTTTCATGCCGGTGCAGACTGCCATCAGCATGCACAGCAATGCAAGTTGTAATGTCTTTCTCATAATTATGATGCTTTATAGTTTGTTTCCGAAAAGGTGAAAAGGCTGATATGGCACAGGAACAAGCGTAGCGCATCCTATGCCTGAAGCGGACGCTTGGGGCCATGACTGACCTGCCGCCATGATGGTATCCATTGCCATAGATGCCATTAACGTTAATGTTGCAGTCTTTCCTTCCTATCAAAATTCTTAAAAGTTCTATTTATTATTTCCCAATTGTATCGTATGTATGTAATCTCTGATATGATTGTAATCCATTTTCCCTGAATAATCAGCAATGCTGCGGGCATTGCTGGGTGCACGAAAGTGCATGTCGACGATGTGGGTATGATTTGTGCTGCGGCTCTCCTGCCGCCATGAAATGTTCTTAATCCCTGCAAATATAGTTATATTTTTCTATGAATTCAGAGTAAACATGCAAAATGTTTGTCGACTAAATAAAAATTAACATTTGTCGGCGCTGTGGGGATTGGGTTGTGTTGAGGCTTGCAACGGTCGGTAATTTGCATTAAGTGGAAGGCCGCGCCACTACATGTGGCGCGGCCTTCGTCGTGTGTGGGTATGCTGGTCAGGCTTTCACTTTTTATTTAAACAGTCGTCTATCATCTGCCTCAGCACATGGTAGTGGCCCTTGGTAGCAGCGTCTGAGCTGCGGGCTGCCGTGAGGCGTTCGTACAGATTGCGCAACATACTGTAGTAGTAGACTTTGGTGTTGGCCGGTGCCGAGTCGTACCAACGTGTGGCTTCGGTAACAAACGTGGTCTGAATGTTGCGGCGGTAGGCGCCTACGGCTTTGCCCGTGGCTGTCTCGCGAAACGCAATAGTTGTCAAGTCCTTTATGTATTCCTCTGGATTGTAAGCATTGTCTGCGTACGAATACTTGGCAATGTTGCCTACCTTCGTTGGCGAGAGCAGGTCGGTGACGGCCCTTCTGCCCAGGGGCATTATCAACTCGATTGGCGCGCTGCTGATTCGTCTCACATAGTCTTCGGCTATGAGCCATGCCGGCTCTGTGAGCACGTTGCGGTCGATGTAGTCGAGCGCGGCCTTTTGTTCGGCCTTGGTCTGCGGGGTGTAGACAGCCCCCGGCTCCTCGATGCTCTTGTATGTGGTGTAAATGCCGCCGATGTTGCGCAGCACATGGCCCTCGTAGCGCATGAATTGGTTGACAACAGCCTGGTGGATGTCCTTGAGGTTGTCGTTGAGGTCGCCTTCTTCAGCAGTCCACTGCGGCAGCGCCTTGACTATTCTCTTCAGGTTCTTTATGCCGTATTCGCTTGCACGGACTGCGTTGTCGCCCAGGTCTTCGCTTTGGGCGCGCGGGTCGTTGTCGTAGCCTTCGCCCCCAAACCAATAGCGGCGGCCTTTCTTGAGCTGTTCAATGGTTTTGCGGTTTAGCACGAGGCGGTCTTCCTCTTCGTCTTTAGTGTCGAAGATTGGTTTGTAACCCCACTCAATGGCCCATTTGTCGTAGTCGTTGATGCGGGGAAACAGGCCTGCGCGGCCTATGTTGTCTTCGGGTTGTGCCACGTAGTTGAAGCGTGCGTAGTCCATTATCGACGCCGTGTGGCCGTGTTTCTCAACCCATTCTTTGTTGCGCAGGCTGTCGACGGGCGTTGCGTTGCTGGCCCCCATGTTGTGGCGCAAGCCGAGCGTGTGGCCAATCTCGTGCGAACTGACAAAGCGTATGAGCTGCCCCATGAGCTCGTCGTCGAAAGTCATCTTGCGCGCCGTGCTGTCCGAGCAGCCCGCCTGAATCATGTACCAGTCGTGAACCAGCTTCATCACGTTGTGGTACCAGCCCACATGGCTCTCAAGTATTTCGCCGCTGCGCGGGTCGTTGACGTGTGGGCCGTAGGCGTTGCTGATGGGTGAGGCAAGGTAACGGATGACAGAAAAGCGTGCATCCTCCATGCTCATGGTCGAATCGTCGGGCCATTCCTTGGCCGTGATTGCATTTTTGAAACCGGCTTGCTCGAAGGCGGCGTTCCAGTCGTTGACGCCTTGTATGAGGTAGGGGCGCCATTGCTTGGGTGTGGCGGGGTCGATGTAGTATACAATCTGTTTCTTCGGCTCCACCAGTTCGCCACGTTTCATCTTCTCTATGTCTTCGTCGCGTGGCTCAAGGCGCCAGCGGCAGATGAACCTTTTGCGCTTCACGCTCTGCTGGTCGTCGGTGTAAGGCTCGAAGTAGTTGACGAAGTATCCTACGCGCGGGTCTAACAGGCGCTTGCGCATGGGGTCTTTGGGGAGCATTACAAACGACGTGTTCATCTCGAACGTGACCACTCCGGCAGTCTGTCCGGCCGGCGAGGTGCCGTTTTCTTTGCTGTTGTATGTGCGTATGGTCTTTATCTCGGTGTTGATGGGGTAGGTGTTTATTGCCTTGATAAACGAGCGGTCGGTGTTCATGGCACTCAGGCCCAGGCGCTTCTTTGTGTTGTTGTCTATGCCTACGGCAATGTTTTCTTTGTTGAACAGTCGGCTTATCTCTACTTTGTATGATGCGTTCTTGGCCGAATCTCGTTTTGTCGATTCTATCTTGAATGATTCAACGATGGGGTCTTGGGCACTTGCCTTCACGGCGCGGGCAATTGACTGGGTGCTGTCGGCTGCAGAGAGGTATATCAGCGACCTAAGCAACAGGTTGCCGTTATTGGCGTTTTCCCAGTAAAAAGTCTGTTCGTTTACTTCTTCTCCGCCATATAAGCCTATGCCGGAAGGAGTGGAAACATAGCGTGTTATTGCCAGGAACGGACGGCCCATTAGAGAGTCGGGCACTAAGAGAAACCACTTGTCGCCTTCTTTCTGCACGCTGAAAAGCCCTTGGGTTACCGGGGCTTCTTTTTTTTCTGTTTTGTCGTCCTTCTTCTTTTTCTTCTTGGCCTCGGCTGGCTGGCCAAGTATCATGGCCATGGCCATGAGGAATATCACTCTTTTCATGCTTTTGTTTGTTTCGTCTTCTGTTGTTCTATATATTCGATAAGTCCGTCGCACGCGTCTTCCAGTAGCTCTATCACCAGTTCGAAGCCATTGTCGCCGCCATAATACGGGTCGGGAACAGATTGTATGCCGGGATGCTCACGCAAGAATTGAGACATGCGTACCACCTTCTGGCGCTCTGTTTCGGTGGATGCCTTGGAAACGATGGCTGAATGGTTTTCGGCATCCATGGTCACAATATAATCAAACCGGTTGAAGTCTTTCTCGCTGAACTGTCGCGCTCTGCTGTCGAAGGTGTAGCCGTGGGCAGCCCCGTGTCGGCGCATCCTTATGTCGGGCAATTGTCCTACGTGCCAATTGCCTATGCCGGCAGAGTCGACGAAGTATTTGTCTGATAGTCCGCGGTCTTCAAGTTTTTTCTTCATTATGCCTTCGGCAGCCGGAGACCGGCAGATGTTGCCCAGGCAAATGAACAGGATGGATTCTGGTTTTGTCTTTGTTTTGAGTTCGGTCATATTTATTTATGTATATGTTTAAGGTGCAAAGTTAATAAAAATGAATGGGAATGTGTCTGTTTTGATTATCAAAATGCATATCATTACTTGTGCGTCAGAGGCATGTTGCATTCAAAACGTATGTGTTTTTCGGCAGATTGATGCTGTCGGTTGATATGATGCATAGTTGGTTGGGCTTGCAAGCGGGTGGATGTATGTGGGCGCCTCCACTTCCGCTATTGGCAAGCCATGATGGAATGAACATATAAACCAAAACAAGCACATAATGAAAAATATAGAGATAGTTGTCAACGGCAAGGCGTACCCATGCAGGCAGACCATGGGCGCCATGCTCCGCTTCAAGCGCGAAACGGGCAAGGAGGTCACCGAGATGTCTGGTGGCTTGTCCGACGCGTGCGCCTACCTGTATTGCTGCACCGTGTCGGCGTGCAAGGCCGACGGCGTGGAGTTCTCCATGTCGCTGATGGAGTTTGCCGACAGCATTGCGCCCGACGACGTCGGGGGGTGGGTTGAGGCTGTGAACGCCACGGCGGCCAACGCCCCCGGTGATGATGGCGACGGTGAAAAAAAAGTTAGGCATACTTGAATTGTTGGGCGTGGCCGTTGGCAACATCGGCCTGCCCTACAATGACTTTTGCAGGCCCACGCCCGAGGAGTTCGGCCATGTCTACGAGGCATACAGCAGTCAGCGCGAGGCCGACCGCAAGGACAGCTGGGAGCGCGCCCGCCTCATGACCACGATAATGATACAGCCGCACCTTAAAAAGAAACTGACGCCGCAACAGCTGTTGCCGCTACCGTGGGATGCGCAACGGGCTCACAAGGCCAACAATCCGCAGCCCACTGCCGCCGAGAGCAAGGAAAGGTTTGAGGAGATGCTGAGAAGAACGGGGGAGGGGTAAGACGAGGTGGAGTTACTTATATTTTTCCGGGTTTATTTTTCTGTCCAGTTCGTTGTCTGAAGCCTTTAAAAAGGCAATGAAACAAACTGAGAAAAAGAATATTGGTAAGCTGTCATTAATGAAACCAGAGGGTATTATGGCCACAAATGAAATTATTGAGATAAGTAACGGAGTATAGGAGAATTCTTTCTTTGGTGTCTTGCCGTCATCAACAATCTCGCAGCTGATTTCAATCTTGATTTCCTTTGGCTTGTTTGTAACCTCATCCTTTGGCTTGTTTGTAACCTCATCCTTTGGCTTGTTGGTAATCTCTTTCGTCTCCATGTCAATTCAGTGTTTAGGTTTTTGCAAATATACAAATAAAATGCGTAAAAGTGGCATTAAATCGTTAAAAGTATGAGCAAAGAAATAAAATTTAACGTTCGGCTAAACGTCGACGGCAAGGAGCAACTGGTAACCGCCGCAATGTCGGCGGAAGAACTGGGTAGAAACCTTGAAGAGGCGAAAGGCAAAGCAGGGCAAGTGCGTGATGCTTTGGTGACGTTTACACAGTCTGTTCAAAAAATGCAATATCTTGCCAATGCCGTCTCTCAGGTTACAGACCTGCTAAATGCCCTTACGGCAGACAGCCGCAAGTTTGACGACGCCATGAAAGCGGCCAACACCATGGCGGGCAAGAATGCCGAGGGTTTTGGCAGGCTCAAAGACCAAGTGGCGGAGCTGGGCAAGACAATCCCCCTGACGCGCGACCAGCTGGCCAACGGCCTCTACCAAGTAATCAGCAACGGAGTGCCCGAAGACAACTGGATAGAGTACTTGGAAAAGTCGGCCAAGGCGTCGGTCGGCGGCATTGCCGACGTGGGCGAGGTGGTCAAAGTTACTTCTACGCTCATCAAGAACTACGGCAAGGACTGGAGCGACGCCGGGAGCATACAAGACAAGATACAGCTTGCCGCCAAGAACGGCGTAACATCGTTTGAGCAGCTGGCGCAAGCCCTGCCGCGCGTAGGCGGCAACGCCGCCACCTTGGGCGTGGAGCTGGATGAGCTCCTGGCCACCTTTGCCACGCTTACGGGGGTGAGCGGCAACACCAGCGAAGTGGCAACGCAGATGGCGGCTGTGTTCACTGCGCTTGTCAAGCCGTCGAGCGAGGCCGCCGACATGGCAGAGAAGATGGGCATCACGTTCAATGCTGCATCCATCAAGGCCGCAGGCGGGCTTCAAAGTTTCCTTGAGCAGCTCGACAAGAGCGTAAAGACCTACGCGCGCTCAAGCGGCATGCTTGAGCAGGAGGTTTACGGCAAGCTGTTTGGGTCGGCCGAGAGCTTGCGCGCCATAGGGCCGCTGACGGGCAATCTCGCCGAGACGTTTGCCAAGAACACCGAATCAATGAAAAACAGCGCGGGCACCATAGAAGACGCTTTCGGGCAGATGGCCGACACGGGTGAAGCGAGGCTGCAGCGTCTACAGAATGCGTTTAGTGGCGTAACCGATTGGATTGCGGATGGTGTCAGCAGCATGCAGCCGCTTTTAACTTTCGTGTCACAATTGAGTATGACCTTTGTCTCTGTGGCTACACTCTACAAAGAACTAAAGGGGCTTAACATCGCTTTGATAGTGGCCAAGGTGCGCGCAAAGGCGTTGAGTGGCGCGATGCTGCTTTGCGGCCTCAGCGGCACGCGGGCGGCGGCCGGCGTAAGGGTGCTGGGCGCGGCATTGAAGACAGGCGCATATTCGGCCACGGCCCTCAAGATAGCCCTGAAGGGGCTTATGATAACCACCGTGGTGGGCGTGGCCGTGGTGGCATTGACATCGCTGCTGGAGCACCTTGTGGGCAAGATGGGCGAGGCATCGGATAAAGCCAACGGGCTCAGCGAGGCCGAAGACGCCTACAAGAGCGCGGCGGCAAACGCAAAGGTGGAGATAGACAAAGAAGCCAGGTCGCTGGCCGACCTCATCAAGGCCAAGAAGGACACCGCCGACGCGGTGGGCCACCTCAACGACACCTACGGCGACTTGTTCGGCCGCCACAAGACTGCGGCTGAATGGTATGACGTGCTAACAAGCAAAAGCCGGGCCTACGTCAAGCAAATTGGGTATGAGGCACAGGCAAAGGTGCTGGCTACAAAGCTGGCGGAAAAGCAAATCGAGCTCGAAGGCAATTTCGCCAAGCGCCGCGAGCTGTGGGCGAAAGGAAAGGCGCGTAAGGTTACGTATAACCCATTGACCAAGAGCTATGACACACAGCAGGATTCCAAGGAATATGCCGACCTGAAGGACAGCGCAAGGGGGTTGATACCCGAGATACAGGAATTGCAGCAGCAACTGGATATTGTGCATGTCAAGATGGGGGAGCTTCGCGGGGAGATGGCTGCCGGCGTTGGCGGCGAGGCGTTGACAATAGACAAGATGGACTGGCAGCAAGTGGCAGACGCCATAGCAAAGACGGAGCAGAAGCTGAAACTTACGACCGACACCAAAGAGATAGCAAAGCTAAAGGCATACAACGAGCAGTTGCACGAGCGCAAAAAGGCACTCGACCGGCTGACGGGGCTCGGCACCGGCGGGCACGCCACCCCCAAGGCCGCGCCACAGCCAACGAAAGCCGCCCCCGCCGCCGAGGGCAGCATGGACTGGTACGAGCAGCGGCTGGCTGAATTGCGCAAGCAGCTGCGCGCCGCCGCCGACGAGGAGACGGCAAGGGCCCTGCAGTCCGACTACAAGGCCACAGAGCAGGAATATGCCGACTATAAGGTGAGCATAGGCGTTGAGGCTCCCGACAAGGCCGAGACAGACACCGCGCTCGACAAGCTGCGCGACGAGCTCAGGGCCGCACAGCGCGAGTTTGACGACGCCGTGACCGTAGAGGCCAAGGTTGAGGCGTCGGCCAAGGCAGACGACATACAGGCCCGCATAGATGAGGCCACGCGCGGGCAGCTGACCATCGGGGCCGATGTGGAGCCGTCGTACATAGCCAAGGGCAGCGCCGCCGACCTCCGCCAGAGCTACCAGAACGCGCAGGCCCGCGCCACCCGCATACAGCAAGACTACGAGATAGGGCTGATAGGCAAGGACAAGGCCCTTGCAGACATAGCGGAGATAAACCTCGAGCTTGAGAAAAAGAATGGAGACTATCGGGCGCGGCGCGGCAGCGAATATGCCGCAGTTAACCGGCAGGACAGCACGATGAAAACGTTTTTCCGCCTACTTGTAGCCACTATGCCGTAGAACAAAAACAAGCGGAAAACCCTGTGAATCAAGGTTTTCCGCTTGTTTTGTGGGAGGGTGGAGGGTGGGGCTCGAACCCACGACATTCAGAACCACAATCTGACGCTCTCTACGGCATAGAAAAGCTGCGCTTTCCTATGCAACCAACTGAACTACACCACCTTATGTGCTATTGCCAACATTTAAATGAACTCTCTTTTGGTAATGATTAGTCAACAATAAGTCAACAACCATTCTTATTGCAAAGGTAGTGATTTTTATTGTTTTATGCAACAATGAAAGAGCATAGTTTTATGAATGACATTTACTTTTTCTCCTATCTGAAATTGCTGCAAATATGGCAAAGTAATATATAAAAGAATAGGTAGAAGTTGCTTTATATAAGTATTCCTGTTTTTACAATATCTGCATAGAGAGGATTATTTATGTCCTCTGTAAGTAGAACAGGCTCTATAAGATTGCTTATCTTACGTTTCAGCTTCCACAGTAAAGGAGTATCTTCAAAATAATCATCGCTCATGTGTTCCACCACAACGGCAATGTCAATATCGCTATCCTCTGTATGGTTGCCTTTGCTGTATGAGCCATAAAGGTAAAGAGCCTTTAAGGGCAACCGTTCTGCGACTGCCGCCTTATAGCGTTGTGCCAATTTTATAGCTTGCTCTTTATCCATGCTCTTAATTTATCTGTTTGTTCAATCAGTTCTTTGCAATGAACAGTCCTGTAATGTTGTTAAGTCTGTAACTTTATAAGTGGTACTTTTTTCTACCATCCTCTTATTAAACGGATTATTCTTGAAAAAAGTCCTTTTCTCTCATTCTCTATTTCTGACTCTAATTCTTGAATATCTTTTTCTTTGCTTATCAGGTCTGTATCATCACGTAGCATATAAAATGAAAGAACTCTTGCATTTTCCCATTTCATTTCATCATCCTTTGATTTAAGTCCATGCGATTTCACAATGTCTATCAGCCTGTCACGAAAGTTCTCACCTTGTGCTGCATAAATTAGGGCATAGTTCTTTTTGTCGTATTTCATATTCAGTTCGGTTTCAGTAGCCCCATAGGTAGAATGATAGCCATAGTAGGCTTCCACATCGTTTTGAAAGGTGTAAGCAACGATATAAAGCCCATAGAGAGGTGCAATCTTTCTTTGCTTCCATTCCGTATCGGTTTCTAAGACTATGTTAGTGATGTTTATGGGCTTTACCACAAGGCAGCCATTAGTGCGTTCATATTCACCCTCAAAGTATTTCCAAAGCTTTTCTCCTCTTCTGTATTTATATAACTCGTAAAAAGTATGATTGTCACCTAAGTATTCTATCAAATATAAACCGTCAATTGACGCAGTTGCATCTTTTGATATATGTCCATTGGCATCCTTGTTGAAGCTGTTTTCTAAGACTGCTCTTATTTGGTCTTTGGCGTTTTCTGCAAGTTTGGCATAGACTTTTGGATTGTTAGTGTATGGTATGTTTTGCAATCCATTCATTTCAATCAGGTTATAGTGAGGTATATCATGTTCTTTAGCTTCTTCCTTTCCGTCAAAACAATTAAAAGTTATATAATCTGCATTTGGGATTCCATCCTCTTTCATCTTAATGATGGACTTTCTTCCACCACCGCCAACTCCTATAATCAATATCTTGCTCATAATTATTTTTCACTATGTTTCTTATTTCTGTTCATTTTCTAAAATGGACTTCATTTAAAAAGGGTACTCCTATTCAGACAAATCCGAGATAGTGTCTTTGTAAATGTCTTCTATTATGTGGCTGTTTAGAAGATTATCCACGTAATATTGTGGAATGTTTGAAAAACCGTATTTTGCTCCTAACAAGGCACATGAAACTGCCGTATTGGTATCTGCATCACCACCAAGATTGACTACGGACAGCAAGCCGTCTTTGAATGAGGCACAATGCCATAAGCTCCATAAAGCAACAGACATCGTTTTCAGGGTATAGCCCATCATATTGTCATCCAGCGAAAGAACAGTCGGATTGTCATTTTCTGCCAAATCAATGTATTCACTGATGCGGCTGTCACATCTGTCTGCAATCTCTTTCAAAGCTGTTTTATCCAATTGTGCATCTTTGAAAATCAAGTTTTGCATCAGCTTCACAACAAGCACACAAGAACCACACAGCGCATATCGGGATGTGTCAAACGGCAAATATTAGCTATTTCCTCTTCCTCTACGATTGGAGAGGTCGCTACTATTGAAGTGCGCATAAGTCCTCCGTTTGCAGCACTTCTGCATTTGTATAATCTCCAAATTACATCTGCCGCTTTTATCGGGTCTTTGGTATAGTCGCTCATGCAAAGCACATTGAACGTATGCCTGCCTATCCCCAATGGTGTTCCATTAAACCAGTCCTTGAAATTATGGGCTATCTTATTTAAGTTGAATTGATTGTTTTGCCTTGCTTTTGCGATGCAAATCATCATGTCTGTATCATCAGTCCAACTTCCTTGCTTCCAACGCTTGCGGTGTGCGTCTTGTATGATTTGGTCATAATGTTCTAATCTATTTGGATAGTATTTCTTGACTTCTGCTTGTGACATAAACTCTGTTCCTAAGCCCAAAGCGTCGCCAATAGCTTGCCCATAAATGCAACCTTTGATTCTGTCTTTTGTTATATCGGATAAAATCATATTTTATATTGTTTTTATGTATTTCCATCTAAGATAGAGATTTTTTCCTAATCTATAAAATGGATTTCTTCAAAAAAGTCCTCTTGTTCTCATGTCCAATTTTCAACCTATTCTATTTCTTCTTTTAAGGGGTTCAGGAAGAAAAATTGGACATTGTTAGTATTTATCAGTTATTGCGAAAACCTTTTATCTCTACTCTTTCTTTTTGCTCTTGATTCTTAGCTAAATTCTCAAATTCATTCCTTACCTGTTGATGGGCAAAAAAGAAACCGTCTAAAATGGATTTCAAATATCCTTTGTAATCGGGTATGTTGTAAGCAAAATATGTTGCCATTTGACAATGTGCGGCAATAAATCCTTTTTCATCATTGATTGTATATAGATTCGTGATTGCACTATTTTCATTTGCTTTGTTGATAGCCTGTTTCAGAAAATCCGCATCAGTATCGTTTGTTTCAATTCCCGTCCATGCAACATTGTAAATCCAAATGATAGGGCTGTCGTTACTTGCGCTTATCTTAAATTCTTCTCCCTGATATTTGAAGATGATGCTATCGTTATCATCTATCTCGGGTTGGCAACCAATATCTTCCAATGTCTTTATTAGCAAATTCCTTGTCTGATTATCTTCTTCGTTGATTGCATCACTGATAGAATCATTCATCTTATCATAATCAGACTTCTCTTTCTTGTCATTTTCAATGGCAAATCCAACCCTGCCAGCTATGTAAGCGGCAAAGACAAGTACGATGCAGAGTATTGCTATTCCATGTTCCATATTTTAAGCTCTATCAATTCACCATAATTTAAGTCCGTCCATTTCCTTAATGGCTTGCAGTATATCCTCTTTGGTCATATCCGTTTTTTCTTCCTCTATGCTGATAGAACGAAACTCGTAACTTTCCACCATTTCTTTCTTCTCATCCACATTGCTGTATATCCAACTACTAAACACCCTGTCAGGCATATCAAGAAATGTGATTCTGATAAGAGCACCGCCTAACAGGTAAGAGTTAATATCATAGACCACAAATTTACCTTTTATCTGCTCCTTATAAGGGTCTAAGTTTGCATTACTGACTCTCCCACTATTATAATCATCCAAGTACTTCCGTAAGGTACGGATATATTCATTATCCAGCCAATCGCTTCTTTCCCAACCATCGAAGCGAATATCATTGAGTGTTTTTCGTGTATCAATGGTATCTTCCGCTTGTATGGCAGTGTCAATGATTGAATCTTGTTTTACTTTGTCCGGCTCCATGCTGTAAGCTGATAGGGCAAAGAATGTGGCAATGAATGTAATTGCTGCTTTCATTCGATTAATCCATTAATATAAAATAGAAGTTGTAACAGACAAACTAATGTATTTCAAATTTTTTCCATCAAATTGTATTTCTAAATCTCTGTTTCGATAATAGAATTCATCTTCAGAATCTGATTCGCAATCATATTTACGCTCTAAGCAAGAAACAATAGTTTTCGGTTCTTCTAATGTGTTGTAATAAAAAATCTTCCAAAATGTATTATTATAAAAATATAGCGTACAATACTTAAACTGAATATCGTTAACTGTAACTTTTGAGTAGATAGTTATTTCTCCAATAGAGCCACTACTCCCTCCTTGGCAGTTATAACCAAGACTTTCAATATAAGCACATGTTTCTTTAATATCCACATTCCGACCTAATGCACAACCAAAATGAATTCTTTGAGCAGAAGATGATAATACTACCAATGTGGTTGCTAACAAAAATAAAATTTTTTTCATGCAATAAATGATTAAAGTGTTATTTGTTTGTTACTTTTATGTATTTCTCAATTTCTCCATTTACGAACTCGTTTATGCTGTCAGCATATATCTTTTACCATCTAAATTGCTTTATAAGGCTATCATTGGATAGTTTGAGTATCTTGAAATGCTGCTCTCCAAAGCCTTTATTATAGACAATCAACGAATAAGGCTTTATCAGGTGGTAGGTAAATTCACCTGTTTCAGGTGGCAGTCAGCCTTACCGTTATTATAAAAGCTAAGTGTGTTAAGAGCATTGACATAACCACCTGCATATTCTACTATTTTCCATTTGCCAACTATTAGGTTGTCTATGGCAATTTTTGTTGATTGTTGCTTATTGCCACAGCCTCCAATGAATTGTAAAGGCAACATATATAAAAGACTAACGTTTTTCATGTGCCACATCTCTTTTATTGTTGATTTTCAGTTGATTCACCTGAAAACATATTGATAAGACCGTCAAAAGTTTCTTTAGACTCTTTTAAATCTATATTCTCCTTTGCCTTTTTGATTTCTTCAAGGCTTAAAGAGTATTCAATAAATTGGTTATTATTAAAGATAAAGCGCATTCTTATTCCCCTATTAAAAACCGCAATACCATAATCTTCTGCGCATTTCCTTGTATAGTTTTTAACAAATGCCTTTACTTGTTCTGGTTGCGTTGGATAGGGGATATTTTTGTTTTCTAAATACTCTATTATGATATATTCTCCGTCTTCATAAACTTTTGCCCCATTAAAATCAAGTTTGAGAATTTCAAGAAGTATATCTAAGTTTGATTTAGTCTGATGATATATTTCCTTTAATTCGCTTGGTGCTATTGTTATAACATGTTTCTTTCCTGCACTATCTTTATAAACAACTTGATATTCAGCATTAACCCTTATAATGTTTTCAAGCAGTTTTTTCTGACCTTCACTTGACAAAATGAGAATGAAACGCTTTCTAATACTTGTAGGTTCAAAACTTGCTATTTCATCTACTCTTATCGTTTTTTGTACTAAATTAGATTTTGCATCATAACTTAAGTTTGAATCATCTCCAATGTAAGCCGTTAAAAAAGTTTTGTTCAAATAACTCGTGAACGGAATATATAATAAAACTACAAGAATGCAAGAAAGTAACAGCAGAAGATATTTTTGGCTGTTTGAAGTGTTTAGTAAGTCTTTTATTCCCCAATAGAAAGCAAACGTACCGTAAAAAATCGAAAGGATTTCCACAAAAGAATGAAATTCTCCTCTATAAGCATATGAAATTGTAATTGTGAGTAATCCAATGACTATGCTAAGTATCGCAAAAATGGTATTAGCTGTATTTATCGCCTTGTAATGTTTGGGGCGTGGTAATAACATTTCTTCATAAGTACGGGTATCTCTTTCGTCTTTATAAGATAGGTAACGTTCTTGAAGTTTATTATCCAATGTGATACGCCCAGCCTTTCTTACTCTTACATAAGACCTAATATACTCTAAAGAATATGAGCCGATTGTTATCGTATATATGCCTGATAGAATAGGCCATATAAGCGGATTATCAGAAAATAATGATATGATAAAAAGTAGCAACAAAAAAACAAACGCTGCTATATATTCTATCATATCAAACAGTGCTTGCAGCTTATATTTCTTATAATCATTATTGTAAACCATTTCCATAATAGCCATCTCTTCATATTTCTGTTGATAGTCTTCTTTTAAAAAGAAAGAGAAAAAAAATAAAATCAGGAGAAATAAACAATAAAAAAGATATGGTCTATCCGACAATATTGCAGGCAGCACTCCCAATGGAAGCAGCACCAAATAGCCACTTGTTTTCATAGTTCTTTGTTATTATTTGCGTTTAAGAATCATTGTTCCATCCCAAACCATTGACGAATCGTCAGAATGTTCCTTGTCATAGACAACAATTTTGCATGACCTAATGTAGCCCAAGAAAGTATTCAACTCTAAATCAAGCACGTCTAAGCCACCATCTTCTTCTCCACGATATAAATCATCTCCTATCTTTTGTAGTATTATTGATTCGGCTTTCTCACCTTTTGGCTTAATCGTCATTCGTACATCATTATCTGAAAATAAGAGATAGACTTCTGTTCCAATAACCTTTTCTCGTGCTTTTTGAATATGTTTTTCAGGTATATTGTCAGGAGCAGCAATATCAGTAACAACAAAAGTCTGTTCATTTGTACATGAACAAATGAACATCATTGTCAAAACGGCAATTACGTACTTTTTGATGCGGATTGTCAGCATGGTCTTACTCATGTGTCCCTCATCCTCCGTTGGAACGTCTAAGTAATTAAATGCGAAAAGCGTGAGGACTGTATCTATGCTCACTCAGTTATCAGGCTTCTCGCATTGCCTATGGAAATGAGTAAGCAACAGCCACTCACGCCATGCGAGTATATAGTTCTCCCTTTCAGGATAGTATATATCCGTAGCGTGAGCGTTGTTGCTACCCGACCTCTTTCCATATTCAAATTTTGCGAGAATTTGATAACAAGGCGAGTTTCAATAACGCTCTTCGTTCTCTTATGTCTGACAACCTTTCGAAAGTCAGTTACAAAGGTACGAAAAAGCGTTTAATATCAATGCTGAAACAATAAATATTTGCTCTTTATTGCTGAAAAACAGCTTTATGTAAGGTGGAAAATCCCAATAAACCCTATAAGAGCCAATTTTTAAGATTTTCCACCTCTCCAAATTCAAAAGCTAAGGCAGTCGTATGTATTCAAAAGTTCTTCCTGTCTTAGTCCAAGATAGCGTTTGGTGATGGCAACAGAACTATGATTGAAAAGCTCCATAAGTTTGACTAAAGCCAATTCAGAGTTTTCACTATTCATGTTATAGACCTGTCTGCCGAAAGTCTTTCTAAGTGAATGGCAGCTAAAGTTACCAATATGCAGCTTGTACTTCTTTTTCAGTTCTTTCAGAATAATGTTTATCCGTTGAATGGAATAGACTGTGCCTTTCTGGCTTACCAAGACAGGTGAATTTTTGCCTAATGGCTTGATGGCCTTGTAACATTCTATTATATGCCTTTGCAGTTGTGGATTAATACGGATAGTTCGTTTCTTCCCTGTCTTGTGTTCTATGATAGTGAACTCACTCACATTGAGTATCTGATTCCACCTTAATGCAAGTATGTCACTTATCCGCAAGCCAAAGAAGCAACCCAAAGCAACAAGCAAACTCATATTATAATTGCTATCCTTGAATAGCTTTCTTATCAAGTTCATTGCTTCATCCCATTGCAGAAAGTCCGCCGTTGTGTTGCTGTATTTCAAGCTCATAATGTTCATTTTTGAGGGTTAGACGATAAAAGTGAATGCCTGTTGTATGCCCAATTAGCGTAACTGACTGAATATCAACGGAACATTCACTTTCTGCATTAGTGAATCAACATAGAGTAAATTGTAGCCAATATCCAAAAGATTCCTATCGTATAAAGCGGACTGATGCAAAGTAACACGATAAAGACCACAACGAATATAGCTCCATAAAAATTCCAATTCTCATTATTTCCTTGTGCCATAAAATTCAGATTTTAGGAGTTTGTAAAAAGTGGGAAATATCCAATTACTGAATATCCCCCACCGTTGTAAAGTGAATCAATCAATAAACCATGAATAACGCTCGTCACCGTGTAAAGCCATGTTAATGCCCTGCGCCACCTCTGTTGCATTCAGGCTTCTATCCAAGAAAGAATCTATGTAGCTTGACTTGTTAGCACCTGTCAGAAGATTGTAGAATCTCCACATAGATAAGTCGCTGCCAAATCCGCCAAAGTTCTCATCTTGAATGTAAGCCTTTGCCACAGAGTTTATTTGTGTGTCCGTTATAAGCAAACGGGGTACACTTTTCTGATAGCCTTGTGGCAGGCATTGATAAAGACGCATCTTGCCAAGTATCTGCGCAAACTGATGTTCTGCCAGATAGCTGTTTCCAAGTGTCTGCATCAAGTGAATGTGCTTTGCAGGGTCGTAATGGTTGAACATCTCCAAAACAGAACGGAACAAGTCATTTGTACTTGAAACTTCCAAGTTGCCAAGATAACCGTCTGTGTAAACACACAGATTGCAGCAAACCATGTTCTTAAATCCCACAAACACCTTGAATCTTTCAACTGTTTTCTTGCTGTAAAGATTCATCTGATTGTAGGCTCTGACACCACCTATTGAAAGAGTGAGTTTGTTTCCCTCTACCGTTTCATAAATGGTAGGTACTTCAAAGCAAAACATCATCCTTTCAAAATACTGTGTCTTGTCACTCTCTAAGAGTTGGTTTGCAGGCTTGTGTACCGCTTCAGGAATGCGACCTTTTACGATGTGTGAAACACGAATGTCAGGTTTATCAATCGTTTCACCTGTAAAGAAAGTGTTTGCAGCTTCCCAAACTGTTTCAATAAAGGCATTGTGTGAAATTGTCAGTTCGTTGTCCTTACTGAAAACGGGTACGATGCAATCACTTTGCAAGTGCTGTAAATCAATCTCCATAGTATTTGCCTCTATGAAGTGATTTACTTTCTTCATTCTTGTGGTTTCTTCTGAAATGATAGTTGCATCTTCTGCAAACTGCCCAAAGTTACCACGCCTTTTCTGTGCCATAGCTGGCAATAAAACTAAGTTTTCCATAAACGAAAAATTTTAATTGGTAAATAATTGAGTTTATCTTTTGTTTTTAGTCAAGAGTGGTGGGGGGACTTGAAGATGTCGTAAAATCGTGTGTATATGACATTCACCAATTTTTGAAATGTGATAGCAAGGGCAAATAGAGGGGATATTGAGAATGTATGTGCATATAGCTTTTTGTTTGCCTATTTATGGTTTGCCCTGTTAGGCAGAAATAGAAGACAACGCCTTATCTCCTTATAATCGGCTAAGTTTAGAATGAAATTGCGTGTTGTTATATAGAGCATTTATTGGGTTCCAATTTGCTCAAAAAGAAAAAACTCCATATTTTGCGGATATGGAGTTGAGGTAGGAATTCTGAAAATTTTGCTCTTTATAGCCTTTGACTAAAAATCTACCTAATCGAATTTGAAGGCTGTAAGTTTGTATGAACCTCCATTTTTTGAGCCACTATTGTCTGTATCATAGTATTTTGTAATCGTTTCTTGTGTTACCTTGCATTTTATATTATGCTCATCATAAATGGCTTGCAATCTGTTCTTGATTTCATTCTTATTTATATAAACATTCATCTCAAATTCCTCTTTTATGTCTTTCAGTACGTCAGTAGAGAATCTAAGCGTTTCAGCCTGTTCTTTGTCATGTTGCTGAATGGCTTTATCAATCAGACCTTTTTGATACTTGGCTTTTTCCATTCCTGTTTTTCCTATCTTCATATAAGCGTTAATGGTATATTGTGCTTCTGCCTGTTCCATTAATAGGTTAATGAAACTACCTTTTTCCTCAAAACTGATTCTACCGTTTTCAAAGTCATAATGAATCTTGTCTAAGAGTTGCACGAGTATTTTTCTTTTCTCAATGTCTTGTTTGGTCGTATTGAGTTTTCTAATATCATCCTCGCCAATGCACTCTGTCACATCATTGAGGGTGACATTAAAGAATCCTGTATCCTTATAGGCTTGATATAAGGCTTGTGCTGAAACATAGTAGGACTTGACACGTTCCTCATTGTAAAGGTTATCCACAGAAAACGAATTGATTTCTCCTTGTTCATCTATCAAGTCTTGATATTTCAGACTTTTCATGTCATCAAAAATGGCTTCTTTCTTAATGTTGTCGGCTTCATTGTCATGTTGTTCTTTTAACATATTATAATCTGCCATAAATTGATTGATTCTTATATCCAATTCCTCTTTACTTCTAACTCTCATGTTTGGATTGATAGTTGAAATATGGGTTAGGGAATTATAAGTAACATCATCGTCTTTCTTCCTCTTCCTGAATCTGCCCTGTATCTGTATGGCTTCCGTAAACGGGTCTATCATCGTCCAATTCGCACTATTAAAGTCTGTCAGCATGATAATGTCAGGCTTGTGCTTCCTAAGCACAATGTCAAGTCCTGAATAGAAACGGCAAGTAAAGAAGTTGTATTTGGCAAATGGATAGTCTATGTGAGAATAAACATTATGTATTCCTCTTTTAACCAGTTTCTCCACACTCTTTTGCGAACAGAATATCTTGTAATCTGCAATGCCAAGATTCTCTATGATTTCATTGATTCCGTCCGTCACATTAAAGAAGATGCAAATATGTTTGCTGTCTTTCATTCCATCAAGCACTTTCCTCAATCTCTTATAATAGCTGTTGGTCACAATCAGTTCCAAGTCTTTCTTATAGTCATAGTCAGGCACTATTTTTATCTTCTGAAAGTTTTGTCGTTCAAATTCCGTATGTGATATGGGTAAAGGTGTGGCAGAAACGAAAGCCTTGCCCTCGAATTGGAAGAAGTCATAGATGGGCTGTGCAATCTTGCTTCTGTAATCAATATCCTGTGTGACTTTCTCACATTCATCAAACAGGCAAAAGAAGTCCCTGTAGATGTTTATGTTCAATTCTATTGCAGCCTTTCGTATCTTCTTGAAACTTTCAGGAGTAGTAAGAATCTTCTTGTATGGAATATCCATTTTCAGGTACTTCTTAATGGCATAAGGAGTGTATTTCTCATAAACAGCTTCCAAGTTCTCCTTGTCATTCAGCTTACCAAGTATTACGGGAACATTTGGCTCTATGATAATGGAGTTACGTTTTGAATGTATCTCGCTATGGGTTGCTCCTAAACCTGTCAGGGTCTTGTCAAGAATGGTATTTGTCGGTATCATGTCATAGCCGATTCGTTTTAATGCGTTAAGCAACCATTCTCCTTTTTTAAGGATAACTTCTATTGGCTTCATATCTTGTCCTTTACATTAAAAATGGATTCTATTTGATTTTTCAGGGTAGGTAGAAAATTGGAAAATTTTGCTTTTATATGCCCATTCCACAAAATTCTACCTACTCCGATTTTAAAAGTGGAGGGTACTCATCTGTCACATAAGCACCATTGCAGCCTATCTATGCTGCCTGTCCATCAATCTTAGCACCATGATTTTCCAAGTATTGTGTGAACAATGCAGTATAAATGTCGTCCACCTGATTTGATGTAATTTCACAAAGATATTTTACCTTTTCAGCACTTAACGAATCAAGGACAGCAAGGACTTCTTCAATGCCTATTTTCTTTTCTTGCCCTTGTGGTGTACAGTTGGCAAGTTTAGTGATTGCATCAATCATGTAACGTTTCTTAATGGTTTTACTATCAAACTTCTTTTCATTCAGAATTGTAATAATTCTGTCGCCAATTTCAAGGTCGTATTCAGGGAACTTTTCTACGATAACGCCCAATGTGGCACTATTCCAAACTTTTGGCTTTATGGTCTTGCCTAAGTTGTAGTATTTAGTCACAACACTTATATTGGCTTTCAACTCAATAGCCTTTTGGAACACCTTGTTAAAGAACTCATGCTGTGTAGCCAATGCAGCATTTCCTGCTTTCTCCAAGCCGTTGAAGCCACGACTTAACACATTGTTCACGCCCCTGTACAGGGCAAATTCCTGCAAAGATGCAAACTCTTTGATTCTCACATTTTCAATGGCCAGAGGTTCTTCCTCTTTGATAATGGCGTTGAGATTGTACTCATGGTATGTTGCCCATTGCCAATAACCATTTGCCGTATCAACAGGCACATAGACGTTGGGCGTATCTTTGGCTATTATATTGCCATTCAAGTCTTTCAACATAATGCCTGCTTCATAGAACAGCTTAGCTTCCGTTACGAATAAAGGAGCTTTCTCCAATTTGTCATTGGTTATCAACTCTTTGCCCATCTCGGCATTCGTTTTGGCTACTGCCATGCTGTAATCAGACGTAGCAATAATGATTTCCGTTTTTTGCTTGGCGATAGTCATTCGCTCTGCCGTTTCATCTGTCACTTGCCAAAATTCTACTTGTGCAGTTGGGCACTCCAGCTTTTTGAGGGCTTCAAAGTATTCTCTTTCAGCCTTTCTTACGTTGATTTCTGCCGACTTCTTAATGTTGGCTTCTTCATCTGCATTGTTTGCAAGAAACAGTCTCTTTTCCATTAAGTTCTTACGGGCTTCCTCTACTGCTTGCAGCTTCATAGCTGCTGCTTCATTTATTTGTTTCATATCTTCTCTATTATTAAAGAGTTTAGCTTCATTTGCATTAGCAACTTGATTATTCACATTCTCAATAGCAATATTTTGTGCCATAGCTTTGTACGCTTAACCTTTACAGCATTAGGTTCTAATTATTGAATTATTCAACTTGCAATCATTCAGCTTATGCGCACTTGGCTTTCTGATTACGTTGCAAAGGTACGGTGGCTTGAAAAGGTATATAGTGAGTGAATTTCAGTTGCAATGTTACTCCCCTTAAAGTGAGAACAGGATAAAAAGAAAAAATCCTGCTACTCACATAGGAGCAACAGGATTGTATTGTAATATGTAAATTATTGTGTTTCTTAGTAATATATATCTGAATGCGTCGTAATTTTCTTGTTCTTATATTGCTTGAAAAAGCCTTTTAGTGATTCTGCATCAAACTTGAAATTCTCATTGGTGGATAGATGTGTATGATATATCAACTTTGATATTAAAAGATTCTTGTTGAATGAAACGGTTTCTCCTTTCTTCCGTTTACCCTCAAATTGTGGATTAAGTTCAAAGAACTCTCTCATCAATCTTGCAAAGTACCATATAAGTACAGAGTTGGATTCTTCTTTGTCGATAAATATGTTTTTGGCTTCTTCTGCCGTCCAGCCACGTATTGCATCTTTATTTTGTTCGTAGGCTTGCTTCACCCATTTGAGAATATAGGAAATGGAATGGCTGTCCTCAATCTCCATTTTACCCTTGTCTGTTTTAATGGTGAGCTTCATTGCAGAATCTTCATCATCAGGGGTGAGATTGATAAACTTTTCAATAGTTCTTTTTGCACTGTCCTTTATGGTAAATCCGTTGATGCACACACTACAGGCAAAGTCAAAACAGAATATGACAAGTAACCAGAAAGCGTCTGCATCCATTTGCAGCCCATTTATAGTGGCTTGCAAGTCTTTGTCATTGATATAGTTCTCGTATTTATAAGGGCATAATATTTCACCATTGTTGTAACGTTCTGCAAATATGTGCATTGTTTCAAATGGCATATTAACATTCAAGATATTAGGATATAAAGGCGTACCATCAGGCAGATAGAATGGCTCGCCCTTTCCTCTTAAAAGGCTTGAAACGTACTGAAACCGTTTCTCGTTATTGTCATCTATTGGTAGTTCCATAGCTTTTTGATTTTTAGGCTATAAAGGTAATGAAAAAAGTCCACCTACCATTTGATAAGCGGACTTTTCTGCATTTAGAACAAGTATTTCATTGCCCTGTTTATCTGCTCATTGTCAAAGCTGTCAAGATAGATTTGTGTCACTCTTTCTGAACTATGCACCATAAACTATTAGCCAAACACATATCTCACAACCTTTGCGTTTGCTTTGTTCTCGTTAACGAAGTCACGCTCTATGTAAATGTCTGTCACTTTCATAGATTCATCTACATGGTTTAGGGCTGCATGGACAGTGTATTTGTCTATGCTAACTTTGTTCAAGGCTATTGTTGCCCAAGAATGCCTTGCAGCATAATATTCCAAGTCATCTACTCCTATCAGTTGTCCTATTTCTTTCAAACCTATATTTATAGACCTATTGAAACTTTTTTCATCAGCATAATATTGGTAGAAGTTGAAAAGCCGTTTTCCTGTCTTGTCTTTGTATTTCTCAATTAAAGGTTGTATCATTTGAGGTACGGTCACTTCCATTCTTGCATTGTCTAATCTGCGGTCTTTTGTCTTGGTTCTATAATAGATAATGGTTCCTTCATCTATTTCCGTAGCATTATATAGGTCAACAGAGTTCATGCCCATAAGGCAGAACGACATTATAAAACAGTCTTTGGCAAGGTTATATCTGCAAGTGGCTTTATGGCCTTTTCTTATTTCCTTATATGGCAACATCCATATCTTTTTGATTACGCTTGCCGTCACAGCTCTTTTACGTGTGGCTTCTTGTTTTGGAACATTGAAATTATCAAAAGGTGATGATGGTATCAGGAAAAGCCCACGCTCATAATCATTGTATTTCTTTTGGGCTTCTTTATAAAGGTGGCGTAACCCTCCAAGATAGAGGGATAGCATTCTGTTTGAGGGTATGCGTTTGCCTAATAAAGTCAGTTTGTCCATCCTTTCATCTCTCTGCTTATTTAAGAAGTCAACATATCTACTTAAAAATGAATATGTAATTTCAGACACTTTTAATTCTTCTTTACCTGTAAACTTAATTATGGAGTTTATAAGTGTCTTATAGTTTTTTACTCCTTTAATTGATGTATTTGCGACCCAATCACGTGCAAAAGCGATAAAGTTAACGTCGTGCTCTTTTTGTTCTTCAAATTTCAACCGTTTGAAAATATCCTCCAACGAATAATTGTTCAAGTCTATCTGCATAGAATCGCATTTTGCCTGATAGGCATAGACAAGGCTGTCTATCTTCTTTAAGATGGCCGTGCCTTTCTTAAAATCACCAGCCTTTGTCAGGTCTGTGCTTCTCACAAACAGACTTGTTGATAGTCTTTTTACTTTTCTGTCCAATGTAAATCTTAGCTTTACATTGTACGTTCCGTCAGCTTTCTGCTCTTGCCTCTTGATTTCTGCCTTGATTGTCAGCATATTACACGCCTTTTTAATTAGTCAACAATTAGTCAACAAATGCACAAGAGAGTGAGTAAATTCAGTGCAAGGACAGAAATCTGCAATGTAATTCCACGTAGAAACAAAAAAGCTAAATCCTTGTTGACCAAGAATTTAGCCTTTACTTTCCTTGGGTGGAGGGTGGGGCTCGAACCCACGACATTCAGAACCACAATCTGACGCTCTAACCAACTGAACTACATCCACCGTGTTGTTTGCTTGAAAGCGAGTGCAAAGGTACGTGATTTATTTTAAATGACCAAATAAATCACGTACTTTTTTTGCATTTTTCTTATTTTGCGGGTTGTGCAGGAGCTTTAGGGGCTGCTGCGGGTGCATTTTGCTGTGCTCCGTTTGTTGCCGGTGCAGCTTCTTTGGTTTGGCTTGCACCGAATCCCGGCAGGTTGTTGGGATTGGTTGTCGGATTCTCCACTCCTTCCATTACAGATGTGTCTGTCAGGGCTTTGGGTGCTACGTAAGCGCAGGCGATGCTTATGACCACCATTGCAACAGCGAGGCCCCAAGTAGTCTTCTCGATGAAGTCTGTTGTCTTGCGTACTCCTCCGATCTGGTTGTAAGAGGCGAAGTTCGACGAAAGTCCTCCACCTTTAGATTCTTGTATCAGCACGATGCCAATCATAAGCAGTGCTGCCACGCAGATAAGAATTACTAAAACTGTGTACATTTTTAATTTATTTTTTATTGTTGTTTATTATCAATTTGTTCAAGAAGCGTATTTGGTCTGCAAAGTAAGCATTTTTTTTTGGATAATTCAAGCTTAAGCGCTGAATAATTTCCAATGCTTTTGAATATCGGCCTTGTTTTATGTAAATACGGGCTAAAGTTTCGGTGAAGTAGCCCTCGTCATTGTCTTTTCCGCTATCGTTGTCGTTGTTGTCTATTTCCGGCACGAATTGTGGTGTTTCTTTCAGGACAATCTTACCGCCATCGTTGTTTATGAAGCTGTCAATCAGGTTTTGGCCTTTCAGTTTCAATGGTTCCGGGTCGCTTTCGCTGCCGTCGCCGTCTTCGCTTTCCAAGAGGTAGGCCACATAATCGACGGCGGCGTCGGCCGGTGTAGGCCTTCGTTTCTTTTTCTCTTTCTTTTCCTCTTCTTCCTCTTTCGGTATCGACTCAAGGAAATTGTCGATGAGCGAAATCGTCCTGTTGTCTTTGCCTGTGGCCGTCTCTTTCGACTGTTCGGTGTTTTGCTGTACTTTGATTTTATAATGTGCGGCTTCCACCAACTGGAATATCACTGTGCGGTCGGTGATGTATATTGCGGCCCGGCGCAACTCTTCATCGAACGAAGGGTCGTGCAGCAGGTACAGGTTTTGCAGCATCAGCAGCCTTGCTGTCTGGAAATATGGATACAGGGCCAGCATGGATCTTAACTCGTACAGGGTGTCCCTGTCGAGTCGTTCCGGATGGTTGATCAGCTCTGTCAGTTCCATTTGCTTACCAATTGGCTACTGTTGCGTTGAAAATCTGGTCTGTAATCTCTTCCACCATTTGTGTCACCAACTCTTCTTGCACGGAGTTGAGCGTCTGGGTGTTGTCGTAAGTGGCGGTTGCGGTAAACTGCCTCTCGAAGTCTTCCGAGTGGTTGGCGTTGTTTGTAAAGCGCACGTTGACCGTCATCGACAATTCTGTTTGTGCTGAGAATCCCTCGCTCGACACTGCCTTGTTGCGTTGGTCATACCTGGTTATCTCGCCTTCTATCTTCATGTCGCCATCTCTCCTTACCTGTATCAGTTTGGTATGGTTGGCATAAAGATCCTTTAGCTGGTTGTTGAATATGCTGGCCATCGGGCCCCACACGTAGCTGGCCCGTATGGGGAAGTCGGCTATCTGTATCGTTTTCGTTTTCGTGTAATCGATGCTTGCACCGTTGAACTTATATGATATGGAGCATGCCAACAGCATGGTTGCCATGGCGCATGTAATCGCCGCTTCTGTGCAGCGGCGCAACCATGGTTTGCCGGTGTTTGCTTTTGTGTATTCCCGTATGGTCTTTTTCATTTGCTTTGTGTGGTTGGAGACGTCTGTTGGTTGCCGTGGCTGTTGTTGCCGTCGGTTATTCAAGTCCGTATTGCTTTATCCTGCGGTATAGTGTGCGGTCTGATATTCCCAGTTCCGATGCAGCTTTCTTCCTGTTGCCGCCGTTGCGTTCCAAGGCTTTTTCGAGCATTTGCCTGCCAATGTCGTTCAGGTTCAGGTTTTCGGGTTCGACATATTCTTCGGCTATTGCGTCTTCGGCCATGGTCTTTGGCTGTTGCTGTATCACTATCGGCCTATGCTGCAGGGCCGTGCGGTTGTCTATCGGCAGCTTGCTGTCGTCGTTTTGCATTATGTGGCTCCCCTTCATCTCGTCGAGCTGCTTCTTGAGTATGCTCATGTCTTGCCGCAGGTTGTTGACGTTGCCTTGCAATTCGAAAAGTATCTTGTATAGGATTTCCCTTTCCGTCTCGAAGCTATGCTCGTTGTTGCCCGGTATCTTTGCCAGTTGTGTGCTTTCCTGGTCCTGGGGTATGAAGTTGGCCAGTATGTCGGCGGTGACAACCCGCTCCGGGCAAAGGATGGATATTTGCTCGGTTATGTTTTTCAGCTGCCTCACGTTTCCCGGCCACTTGTATTTCATCAGCATCCGTTTGGCGTCGTCTGTCAGGGTGACTTTCTCCATCCTGTACTTCTCGGCGGTTTGCATGGCAAACAGCCTGAACAGCAACACAATGTCCTCGCCCCTGTCGCGAAGCGGCGGCATTTGTATGGGTATAGAGTTAAGGCGGTAGTACAAGTCTTCGCGGAATCGCCCTTCGCTTATTGCCTTGCGTATGTTGACATTCGTGGCTGCCACAATCCTTACGTCGGTCTTTTTCACCTCGGTAGCCCCCACGGGTATGTATTCGCCCGTCTCCAGCACCCTCAGCAGCCTTGCCTGCGTGGCCAGGGGCAGCTCGCCTACCTCGTCGAGAAACAGTGTACCCTTGTTGGCCACCCCGAAGTAGCCGGGGCTGTCGTTGATGGCACCTGTGAACGACCCTTTGACGTGGCCGAACAATTCGCTGTCGATGGTGCCTTCGGGTATTGAGCCACAGTTGATTGCGAAGTATTTTTCGCGGCGGCGTGGTGAATTGTCGTGTATCACGCGTGGTATTATCTCCTTTCCGACGCCGCTCTCTCCGATGATGAGCACACTAAGGTCTGTCGGCGCCACCTGCAGGGCGACGTCGAGCACATGGTTCAACGCGGGGCAGTTGCCCACAATGTTGTATCTTTGCTTTATGTTTTGGAGCTCCGAAACTTTCATCTATTGTGCGTTTACAGCCTCAGACTGTGGTTGCCGGGGCGCTGTTTTCCCCCGTATGCCGCGTATGGCTAATTTTCTGCAAAGGTACATATTTTCTTCGATATAATGCCAGTATGGCACTCTTTTTTAATGAATATACGCATTTTGCGCTTGTGCGCAAACGGGTCGGCGCGGTGCCGGCAAGGGTATGTGGGCATGTTGGAAGCGGGTAAAAGCGCCAGGGGCGCATAGGCGGCGGTCTGCCTGCCGGTTTTGGAGTGTGAAAATACGCAGTAGGCCACTGCTTGCAAATATGCAACTTGACGACGGTCTGCCATGCCATTGATTTGTGCGCATTCCATGCCGCCCACCCGGATGGCCTGTTTCGCGCAGCGATACGGGCTGTTTCTGTAGGCAAAACGGGCCTTTTGGCAACGCGGAAAGGCTTGTTTTGCAACTTGTTGAATGCCAGAATGTTTGCTCGATAAATCCTTGCGGCTGCCTTTAACGGCCAGGTGTTGGTTTTGGCATTGGATTGCAAGGCTTGTCTAAGTCGTGTCGGCAGGTGGTTGCCACCCATTTCGCTTTGTTCCACATTTCATGGAAAACGGGGCCTTGGGGCTGATTGCGCGTTTTCGGTTGTCGTTTGTTGTGCAAAGGCGGTGGTGGTTGCCTCCGTTTGCCACTGCGGCTGGGCCCGTTTGTCTCAGGCCCAGCCGCAGGTGTTGGTTGTTGTCCGTTATTGTGCTCTAAATGGTGGTCAACTGCGCTTTTTGTCGAATTTGATTAGCAGAAGCCCAATGGCAGTCCATATCAGTTCGCGTATTCTCACGATGAGCGCTATCAGTATTCCTGCGTTTGCAGTGAGGGCGAGCCCTTTGGCCGACATAAGGAAGCCTCCCTCGCGTCCGCCCAGCTGTAGCGGCATGAAGAATAGCATGTTGGCAAACAGCGATGTGAATGCCAGTATGAGCACACATTGAAGGAAGTTGGCATGTGGCATTATTACCAGGAGCACGAAGTATATTTCGAGTGCCGAGGTCACCCTGCAGGCCAGTTCGAGCAACACTGCCGATACGAAAGCCCTTGGGTTCTGGTTGTGAAGGGCCGCAATCTGGCTGTCGATGGTGGCCAGCTGCTCGCTGTGGCGCTCGATGAACCCGCCCACCCGGCGCTTTAGTCCTGGGAAGTGGCTTAGTATGTTCATGCATCTCACGGCGATGCCTTTCTTATATCCCTTGATGAAAAACCAGATGGCCACTCCGCAAAGGGCGGCCACAATGGCCAGCATGATGCCCATGGCTATGTTCATGGGTTGCGTGGCCACGTAAAGCAGGCATGACAGCAGCCAGAACCACAGGTGCGAGAATATGTGAGTCATGGCGTAGAGAATCACCGACGCCGACGCACGCTCTGTCCCAATGCGTGGCGCGAGTGCCATTATACGGTAAGGCTCGCCTCCCATCAGTCCGCACGGTGTGGTGTAGTTGAGCGCAAATCCCGACACGGTTATTTTATACAGCCACCAGAAGCCCACCTCCTTGGGGCGCCTTAATGGCTCCCCGCGGTTGCTGCATCCAGTGCTTGCAATGATAATGTACCATGCCGAGGTGTTGAACATGTACAAGAATAGCCATAGGGCAACGACGGCCCCAAACCAATAGCCGGCTCGCCTGAGCCCGTCGAGCACTTGTGCGAAGTCGAGTTGCGTCACCATCACCACAAGCACAGCGATGCCGAAGATGAAGAACGCGTTCTGGTATTTCTTTTTCATTCTGCCTCAGGCTGTTCGTCTTCTTGTCTTTGCGGTTTGGTTTCGTGCTTGGGTTGCCTTTCTTCGTGCTTGGCCGGTTCTTTCTGCTTGGGTATGGCAAACCTTGTCTTCTCGCTTTCGTCACGTTTCTCGTGATACAGCTTGGGCAGCGGGTTGGCCATTGGTTCGTCGTAGCTTTTCCTGTTTCGGTATATGTCGATGGCGGTATATATGGCCTGTCGGAACGAGTTGGTGTCGGCAACGCCTTTGCCTGCAATGTCGTAGGCCGTGCCATGGTCGGGAGAGGTGCGCACGATGGGCAGTCCGGCGGTGTAGTTTACGCCTTCCTCCACGGCGAGCGCCTTGAACGGGGCCAGGCCCTGGTCGTGGTACATGGCCATTATGCCGTCAAACCGGCTGTAGGCGCCGCTGCCGAAGAATCCGTCGGCGGGGTAAGGGCCGAAGGCCTGTATTCCGCTTTCCTCAAGTTCTTGTATTGCCGGTATTATTGTTTCCTGTTCCTCGCTGCCAATCAGTCCGCCGTCGCCTGCGTGCGGGTTGAGTGCCAGCACCGCAATCCTCGGGTTTGATATCCTGAAGTCGCGTTTCAGGCTGTTGAAGAATATGCGCGTCTTTTCTACGATAGCCTCTTTTGTTATGGATTCGGCCACCTCCTTAATGGGTAGGTGAGTGGTGACCAGGGCCACCCTCATGCCGCCGTTCATCAGTATCATCAGTGCCTTGTTGCCTTCGCCCACACAGTCTTCGATATATTCCGTGTGCCCGCAAAACTTGAACAGTTTGCTTTGTATGTTCTTTTTGTTTATCGGGGCTGTCACAAGCACGTCGTACAGGTCGGCACGATAGTCGGTCATGGCGCGGTCGAGGGCCTTGAGCGCAGCTTCGCCGGCCTCTTTCGATGGCTGTCCCACCTCGATTTTCACTTCTTCTTCGAATGTGGTCAGCAGGTTGAGCCGTCCGTCACGTGCATCCTCGGCGCGGTTTATTATGCTGAAGTTGGTTTGCAGGTTGAGCATCTTGCGGTAGTATGCAGCCACTTTCGGTGAGCCGTATATGATAGGGGTGCATATCTCGAACATCGCCGGGTCTTCAAATGTTTTCAGTATCACCTCGTATCCGATGCCGTTTGTGTCGCCGTGGGTTATTGCCACGCGTATAAGTTTATTGTCCATAGATGTATTTTTATTTTAGTTTCTTAGGCTGCAGCGTGTGAAGTGCGGCCTCTATTTGTCTTATCAGATTTCGTTTTGTTTTCTCGGGTGCATACACAAACCCTTCTGCCACTATTGTGCGGCCTCTCGAGCTGTCGGCTGTGGCTATGCATACGAACGGGCCCCCCATGGCGTCGCCGGCCATTTCCCACAGGCCCCTTAGCTCTGTTGCCTGCCGTCCGTTGCTCTTTGTTTCCTTGCCGTAGACCGGGACCCGGCGCGACGTGCGCATGTACATGCCGTCTTCCTCGCCCGGTATGTTAGCTTTCATCACGCTGTCGCGCTTGGCTACCAGTGTCGGCATGCTTCGGTCGTAGCCCGGATAGGAGTAGACGCATATGCTTTGCATGCCGCTGGCGGCATTGTCTGACAGCCACACAAAGCCTTTGCCGCGTTTGATGGATTGCATGTCGGCAGGTATCAGCATGCTGCACGCTGTCTGTTCGGCCACGGCCTTTGTGCCTTTTGTGTTGTTGCGTTTCTTCAGTTCATCCGTTTCGGCTTTTATTTCAAACCGGTTTATCAGCCTTGACAACGGCTCGGTGATGTGCTTGGCGCCGTTTGCCGCCGTCAGAGCCGTTGGCATGTCTACGTAGACCAACAGTTGCGGCTTCGAGTAAACGTCTTTCTCGTATCTTATGGCTGGCTTTTGGCTTTTGCCCGTGCGTGCAATCACGATACACCGTGCATATCGTGTGGCCTGTGTCAGCACAGTGTCGGAGGTAAGCGTCACGTCGAGCGACTTTTCCTGTTGTGGCAGCCCGAGGGCGGGTCTTTCCAGCTCGTCGGCCAGATTGCCGCCCGTTTCCATGTCGTCGGCCAGCAACAACACAGAGTAGGGCTCCCCACCGCTCTGTGGCTTCAGTGAAATTGCGTTGTCGCATGCCGCCATTGCAACCCCCATGCAACTTATTGCGGCCGCCTGCGCGTCTGGCCATGGCAGCAATGCCCATCATTCGGTCTCTGCGGTTTTATGTGCCGTCGACAGCAGGCCGCAGGCGGCAAATATGTCTTCGCCCCGGCTTGCCCTTATCGTAGTGAACACGCCGTGGCCTGTCAAGTAGTCGCGCAGTTCCTCCATCTTTGTGTCGTCGGCCCCGTGCAGGTCGACACCGGGTATTTGGTGAAACCTGATCAGGTTTACGCGGCATTCGAGCCCTCGGAGCAGCTTCACCAGCTCGCGTGCGTGCAGCGGCGAGTCGTTGACACCGCCGAACACGATGTATTCAAACGACACCCTTCGCTGTCCGCTGAAGTCATATTGTTTCAACAATTCCACCACATCCTTTATTCCCATCTGCCCCTCGGCAGGCATCAGTTGGCGGCGTTGTGCCGGGATGGGGGAGTGCAGGCTTATTGCAACATGGCATTGGCTCTCGTCGAGAAACCGGCGCAGCTTGTTCTTTATGCCCACACTGCTCACGGTTATCCGCCTCGGGCTCCACGCGTAGGCATAGTTGGCCGTCAGGATCTCGGTGGCCCTGAGCACGCTGTCCAGGTTGTCCATAGGTTCGCCTTGGCCCATGAACACTACGTTTGTGAGCCTCTCGCGTTCCGGCAGCGAATATATCTGGTTCAGTATGTCTGCGGCTGTGAGATTGCCTTCAAATCCCTGCTTGCCTGTTTGGCAGAAAAGGCAGTTCATCTTGCACCCCACCTGCGACGATACGCACAGCGTGGCCCGTTCGCCGTCGGGTATGAACACCGTCTCGACATACTTCCCGGAAGCCGTCGGGAACAGATATTTCACCGTGCCGTCCTTTGATTCCAGCCTTTCTGCCGGCATCATGGCTCCCACGGTGTACGCCTCTTCAATCCGTGCACGGTTTGCTTTGGATATGTTGGCCATGTCTGCGATGGCCGTTACGTGCTTGTCGTAGAGCCATCCCGCCATTTGTTTGCCCACAAATGACGGCAGCCCGAGTGTGCGGGCTGTAGCTGTCAGTTCGTCGAGCGTCATGCCCATCAGTGTCTTCTTGCCGCTTTCCATGCTTGCATTCTGTGTAATTAGAATGCAAAGTTACTGTAAATCGGGCGAATATCAAAATAATTAAGCAGTTTTTAAGGGATGGCCGGATGGCCTGTCCTCCCGCCGTGGCTTCGGCTTCGTTTACATTTTCTTGTACAATGCAGCTGCTGACAGTGCTTGCGTTATGCTGTTCACTCCCATCCGTGAGAACAGACTCCTCTTGGCGGCCTTTATGGTGCTCGTAGATTTTGTGAGCTTGTCGGCTATTTTGTCCACTGTGTACCCCTGTGCCGCCAGTATCAGTATGTGGCATTCCAAGTCAGTGAGCACCACCTTCTCCTTTTTCTCCCATACGTGCGTTTCCGTGGAATACTTATAATAATGTTTCCACTCCGTTTTGTTCAGAAAGAAGTTCCCCGCCTTATCAGAGGCAGAAAAGTCTATCGTTGCCACTGCAAGGTCTATGTCGCCGTCTTCGTTTATTGTGAGAGGCGTCAGCTTGTGGTGCATCATGCGCATCATAGTCTCGCCTTTCATGTGGATGTCACACGACATTGTGCATTGCAACAAGTCTTGCGGCTTCATCTTCTTTATCAATATATCCAATACCTTGATGGCCTCGTTTACCATCTTCATCTCACCTTCTGGTATGACGTCTTCTATGTCTTTATACTTTATTATGTATCCGGAGGACGTAGCAGGCAACCCGCAGTACTTTGCAAAGTTTGCTGATGTATAAATGATTCTTTTGCATGGCCAGTCTATGACATAAATGCACTGGCTGATGTTGCGTTCAAGAGCTTTTATGGTTGCGATTATTGTGCATAGCCACTCCGGCATCTCGTCTGTTCTGGTGAATAGAATAGAGGTGGGGCTGATGTTGGTTTTGTAGTCTTCGATAGAAATCATAGGCATGTTTTTTGCAAAGTTATTACTTTTATCCTTGTTTTTGTTATTTGTAAACAGCTAAAATATATAATGTACGAGTTTTTATGTTTTGTTAACGTACTAAAGTATATTTCTTTGTACAGGCGGTCAATATTAATAGAAAATTTGAAGATATGGGAAATTTTCTGTCCTAACTTTGCGGCATGAAAGCAAAAAGAGCAAAAAGGACATGTCTTGTCTTTATGGTAGTATTAGTATTTTTCACAGGATGTGATTCTGAAAGAGTATCGTCTTTAAGCGACAGGTTTGTTTCTCGTGAAGACATATTGGCTATGAATCCGGATTTGCAGCAAGTACTCGACTATTATGAGGGAGATGCCGAGAAATTGCGTGCAGCAGAGTTTCTTATCGATAATTTGCCTTACCACGAGAGCGTTGCCTTTGCAGACATGGCTCCTCAGCATTTGGCATACGAGCTTTTTGGTACGGGGCGTTATTCTCAGTTTCGCGCTCGCGACTCTGTTGTCAGGCGTTACGGCTATTGGGGAGTAGACAATCCATATTTTCTCAGCGACATTTACATAAACCCAAATTTCCTTATCGACAATATTGATTGGGCTTTTAAAGTTTGGAAAGAACAGCCCTGGGGTAAAAATGTTAGTTTCGAGCAATTCTGCGAGTATATCTTGCCATATCGTGTGGGCAATGAAGCTATAATCCTTGGCGCGAAAAGATATATAAGCAGTTTCAGCCTATCATTGATGCGTTGCCAAATGACTCCAACAAGCAGAAGTCTGAATACATTGTCACGGTGATACTAGACTCGTTACTAAAACGCCCATATTATTTTACCGGTGAAATTTCGTCAGGTATAAGGGTTGGGCCAAGTATCGTTGAGACGCGAGGCGGAAGTTGCCTTGACCTTTCGGATATGCTCGTCTATATTTGCCGTGCTCTCGGCGTGCCTTGTGGCATTGATTACTTGCCGATGCGTGGCGATAACAATGCGCCGCATTATGTGAATTTTGTTGAAGGTTCAGACGGCAATTGTTACTATTTCTCCATTTTCAACAAGATGGCTCGTGTGTTCCCCTGCCGTTTGCTTCGCGATGAATACGGCAAGATTTACAGACTGACGCACAGCATCAATCGTGAAATGCTTTCTCGGGCCGATTGTGCCGATGACGAGCTCCATCCTTCTTTCCGTCGCCCTTGTATGGTTGACGTGACGGCAACTTATGCGCATGACAAGAGCTGGAACTTGAAGATACCCGTTGACAAGCTGAAGCCTTATAGCAACCTTGCGACCGACCAGTTGTTGTATCTATGTATGCCAAATCGCTTTTCGTGGGTGCCTGTGGCTTTCTCACGGTTCAAAGGTGATACACTATCGTTTGATGCCTGCCATGGCGGGGTGGTGTATTGCGTGGGCAAGTATGATTCAGAGTGGGATAAGCTGACGATGATCACAGACCCTTTCCATGTGGAAAAAGATACGTTCTTAACCTCTTATTACACACCGTCGAAAGAGGTAGAGGACGTTACATTGCTTAGCAAATTCGGCATGGTGGCAGAACCGTTTATTTGGCGGATGGTTGGCGGCGTGTTTGAGGGTAGCAACGATAAGGGATTCCGTCATGCAGACACGCTTTATGAAGTTGAAAATGTGCCTGACAGGCTTATCACTCAGGTACAAGTGCCCGGTGAAAAGAAGTACAGGTATGTGCGTTATAAGGGCAAGGATGGCAGTTTTTGCAATGTGGCAGAGGTGGGCTTCTATTCTGCATCCAATCTCGCCACGCCGATGCAAGGGACAATCATTGGTCCTGCCGATGGCGACAGAGGGCCGTTGTCTTATAAAAGCGCGTTTGATGGCAAGACTACAACATCTTATGTGCATCCAACAGCCGATGGAGGTTGGGCTGGCATGGATTTGGGCAAACGGGTGCATATCGGGAAAGTTTCTTATACACCCCGCAATCGTGATAACTTCGTGAAGTGGGGAGACACTTATGAGCTGTTCGTCTTTAAGGATGGCTTGTGGGTGTCACAAGGAAAGCAAGTGGCTGCGGCTGACTCCGTAGTGTTCCGAAACATTCCCAAGAACTCTTTGCTGTTGCTCAGAGATCGAACAGAAGGGGTGGCAGAACGAATCTTTGAATACAAAGATGGCAAACAAATTTTCAGATAAATGTGTGGCATAGGCAATCATGACGGTGGAGAGGTTTGCTGTCTTTTGTCGAGGTTGTATTGTTGCAGGTATTGATTAAAGGTTATTAGCAGGCAAAATGTATTATTATTCGTGTGTGAACCAGTAAGAGACGGTATGCACACCGGCAGTAGTTTGGCCCTGTCGATAACGAAAGGCCGATATTAATTAATAGAAATATACAATTAACAAATTAAACAAACAACGGACATGATGATGAAAAAATTAGTTTACGGATTCTTTAGCTTGGCTGTGATAGCTATTGCTTGCGTTATTTATAGCTGCTCGGCAGATGGTGACGGCTTCTCAACACCTGAATGTCGAGAACTAATGATGCCGGATGAGTTTAAGCAGGTTGGCATTAAGCATAATGAGGGGCTTGATGCCGCATTCTTGGTTTTACGGCAACATTATCAGGCGCGTACTCGTGTTATGGGTGATGATTCAACCAAACTGTCAAAAGAGGCGATTGTTGCACTTCTGAAAAATGGGCTTAAAGAGTATTATGTTGATAAAGGATATGATACTTCGGTAGTAGATGGATATTTTAGAAGAGATATCTATGCTGATACAAGAAGTTTTGATATTAATGAATATCCTGTTTATAAGTATGTAGATAAAATTAACGATATATTAGATGAGGGAGAAATGGCACCGGAGCAGCTTCTTTTTAAATTGAACACATTGAACAGAGAGGCAGAGCAGTGTTTGTCTGAAGAAGACGCTGCAATTGTATATGCCGGAACCTCTACTTGCTATTATTCATTTTTATATTGGCGTGAGAACTATATGAAATGGAAGATTGCCTTGAAAAGGCCTGACTTGTTAAATAGATTTGACGATGAAATGCTTAATGCATTTGTCATTCGTAAAGGTAGACTCGTACCCCCAACTCAAACACGAGGTGTTTGGGATAGTATATCATAAACGATTGATGATGTAATTGACTCTGTTAAAGATTGGTATGATGAAAGTGGTAAAGATATTGTAAAGGAAGATACCAAAGGTGCAGTATCAGGTGCTGCAGGTGGAGCTGTTGCAGGTTCGATGGCTGGTGGTGTAGGTGCATTACCGGGAGCAGGAGTTGGTGCTGCTAGTGGTGGAATTTCAGGTTCTGTTGCAGAAATTGTTGATCAGGCGTTTGAATAATCTTTTGTATGAAAAAAACATTTATTGCTGTGCTGTTTTTATTAAGTGCCATATATGCTTTGGCCGACAATTACCGTGATCAGGTGAAAAAGCTTGTGACCTATGATACGGCGGCACTTAATTCGATGATTGAGTCTCTGAAGGTGTATGCCTCACAGAATGTAAACAATGTGATTTTGACTGACAAATTCAGTGAATATATAAGCACTCAGCTTGCTGATGATATTGTGGATATTACAATGCAATGTTATCGCGACAACATGACTGAAGAGCGATTGAGCGAGTTGATAGTTCATTACGAACGCGAGCGTTCAATGATTGACACAGCAAATGTGCATGTTTCAGTGGCAACGTCACAGATGGTGTATGACGTTGGTTATATGATAGGTAATGCTATGGTGGCTTTTAAAAAAGGCAAAGAGCCTGAGATACCAGTTGCAGTAGAATGTCCTGAAGAATATAAGCATAAGTTGGAGGATTATTTGGGCCACAGCTACGAGGAGCTTCGTAAATCATTTGAGGCACAACTAAAATCCAATAAGAAAATAGCTGGAAAGCCTTTGTCAGACTTGATACCATTTCTTGTAAAGGGCACAAAGATAGTATCACTTAACGCTTATGTGAAAAATGTTACAGAGGCCGACTTAGATGTTATTGCAAGGCTGAAACAGGTAGAGGATTCATGCGGACGTGCGAAAGTTGCAGACTGCATAAACTCCACTCATCCGAAGCTGCTTGACGAGATTAAGGCGCATTTCGAGGCGTGGGCAAAAGCTCAATAGCGTGACTCATTTTCTTTATTGTATAGAGAGGGCATACGGTGCCCTCTCTATATGATTTTGTGCTGATGATGTCAAACGATAAAGGAAATATTCAGATGTTAAGAATGTCGATGTGTTGGGTGTTGCTGTTGTTAGTTTCATTTGCTACCTATTCGCATGAGCTTAACGGCAATTCGCTTGTGAAGCAGTTGGCTTTTGGTGTGGCCTTGTCCATCATGTTGTTGGTGAGTGTGCTTGGCTGGAGTTCTAAGGTCAAGCGGCTTAGGCCGTGGATAACGGCTTTTGATGTGGCTGTGGCCTTGTTGGCTGCAATGTATTTGTTTCGTTGCATTGGCGAGGCCGATATATTTAAGGTGGCTCCTGCGGTTATGTGTGTAGTGTTTTATTGCTTTGTCAGATGCTCAGATATGCACTTCCATATAGACGTGTTCATGCGTGCGGCCCCTTTTGTGTTGGTGGCCCATCTCGTGTTGTGTCTTTTGCAGTGGGGTGGTTTGCTGCCTAATTATCATAGTTTTTTTCGTATAGGCGGCACGTTTGGCAATCCCGATATGCTTTCCGCTTATATGTCCGTGTTGTTGCCGGCCTGTTACCTGCCCGGTAAGCACCAACGGTTAAGGTTTGGCATCCTTTTGTTGGCGTTTGCCGGATTCCTGCTGTTGCAGTCGCGTACGGCCATTGTAGCATCGGCGGTGACATTGGCGGTGTACTGCATAAAGAAGTGGCATATTGGCAAGTCGATGACGATATGCGGTTGTATTGCGGCGGTTGTCGCTTTTGTTTGTCTGGTGATGTGGCATCCTGTTTCGTTTCTGGGTCGTATTTATGTTTGGATAGTCTCTTTGTGGATGATGGCAGTCCGGCCTTTGGGGTGGGGAATTCACGCCTTTGACAAGCATTATATGGAACAGCAGGCCATGTTTACCGTTGCCAATCCGGGAGTGGCGTCGGCATTGAATTACGATAACGTAGATTCGCCTTATAATGAGTTCCTCAATATTGGCGTTACGCTGGGTGTGGTCGCTATGTTGATATATGTTTGGTTGGTGGCCATGCTGTTGCTGACGCTTCATCGCAACAGGTCGGCTTTGTTCTATCCGTTGCTTACGTTTCAGGTTCTATCTCTGTCATATTTCCCGTTTTCCATTGCCCCGCTTATGGCTTTGTATGTGGCTTTGTGTGGTTGTGCGGTCAATTTATATTCGTCTTGCATCTTTCGGATAAAATGCAGGTTAGGGGTTGCGAGGTTTATTGGTGTGGCGGCCTCGGTGTCTGTGGCTTTTGTGGTGGCAGGAAGTTGGATTGCCCTTGAAAAGTGGAAAGAGGCTCGGAGGACTTCTGATTGCGATCCTGTGTCACGACGTTGCTATGAGTCGGTATGGCCGCTGTTGAAAGACAATGGCCGCTTCTTGGTGTCGTTTGCCAATATGGAGTTTGATTCAGGTGACAGTGTGGCGGCCCGCAGTCTGTTGCAGCGGGCCGAGCGTTGCCACACAGGCGAGGCATTCTTGCTGTGTGTGGCCGAAATGCAAGAGAATAGCGGGGGCATGGCAGAGGCAAAGAGAAACTTGCTTTTGGCGGCGAACATGACGCGCCTGAACGCAGAGGCCACATACTTCCAAATCAGCTTTCTGTTGCGCAATGGTTTCCGTGCAGAGGCCGTGCAGGCGGCTGCAAGTTTTATGGAGCGCGTGCGCAGCAGCCACAGAGATTTCTCTGTCCGTGAGAAGTTTTATATCAGCCGCATTGAAAAGATAGAAGAGTGAGACATTTTACTCATCAAGATGTTATTATCCCATTGGCTGTTTTTGTAGGCGTATGGTTTTCTCTGTTTATTAGTTTTCAGTAGTGTTGTTTGATTTTTGGGGAAATTAGAATAAAGTTGAAATCTCTTGTCTTTCATGTTGGTTTCTGTTGAATATTTTGGTGGGTGAATATGTTGCGTTTTACCATGGTGCAATGACGCGGAATATCAGATGAATTGCAAAACGTGCCGTTCCGGGCTGCAAAACGCACTGTAATGCACAATAAAACGTGCCGTTTCAGACGATGAAACGGCACGCTTTGTTACTCAGTTGATTGTCAATGACTTACAGGGGCGGCTATTTCTTTATGGTGGCTTTTACCAGTTTGCTGCCTGCCACGTTTACGGAGTCCTTGCGGAACGACTCTGAGTAGCGGCCGGCGGGCAGGTTAGAGAGCACGTGCTCGTTGCACTTGCGGCCCGCGTATATCTTGTCTGTCGATGCTGTGGAGATGGCGTTGAGGAGCGTGTTGGCTATCAGGCCGGCCAGGCTGGTGCTGTTGCTGTCGTCGTCAGAGTCTACGCTGGTGTCGAGGGTTATGGCTCCCTCGCGCCCGTAGAGCGTGCGGCCCGTCTTGGTGGAGCGCAGGCGGTACTCTATGTTTACCGTTATCTTGCCGCCTACGTTGTCGCGCCGCCAGTCCTTTATTATGGTGAAGAGGGCCGCGTCGGCGCCGAGCACATCGCGGAACTTGCCCAGGTCGCCGTCGACGAACAGCTCGGCGTCGTATGCACTCTCGTGCTGAAGCATCTCCATCGTCATTTCCGGCGGAAATACATAGTAGCCCTTTTCGCACAGCGGGTGGTAGAGCGAGGTATAGAAGTAGTCCTTTGCCTCGGCGTGGTTGGTGTTGTTGATGGGCGGCATGATGACTATCGACAGCGGTTGCTCCTCATACATGGCCGGATATTGGTCGGCGAGGGTGGGCGGTGAGGTGGTGACGCAGGCCGTGAGTGTGGCGCATCCCACGATGACGGCTATGGTTTTCTTCATTTTTCTATCTGTTTTATTATCCGTGAGATGTACCTTTCTGATTCGGGGTAGAGCTTGATTTCCTGCCGGAGGAAGCTGAGGCCCTCGTCCTTCTTGCCCGTCTTGTAGAGCAGGTATCCGTATTCGGCATACAGACCCGGCGGCACCACGCCGCGCTTTCCGCCCTGATACTCGGTCATGCGGCGGTAGGTGTCGAGCAGTTTGGCCTGCAGCTCCTCAGTCTGCCGCTTGTTGTACTTGTAGATGGCGTTGTCATAGTTGTGCCACGAGTACAGACTCTCAGGCCCGGTGCAAGCGCATAACAGGAGCGCGGCGGCGAAAATCCACTTCAGGTTATTGCTCATGGCAGCGTGATTTGTTTCACCTCTTGCGTGGATACTACGATCTTCTTCCGGTAGAGAGTCTTGTCGCCATGGCTCACGGTGACGGTGCGGGTGCCCGTTTCTATGCCGTATTGTGTGCCGTGGCGTGCAGACTTCTTGCCCTTCACCACGCGTGCCGTGAACGGTTTGCCGCCGTCAATGGTCACTTGTACGTCTTTTCCGGCATATTCATTGGGGCTGACAAACAGCAGGTAGGCCCTGTCTTCCTTGCCGCTCTGCTGCTCCACGGGCAGGTTGACCCTGCAACCGGCCATCAGCAGGGGCAGCGCGAGCATTATGATAGTCTTTCTCATTGTTCTTCCTCTATTATGTAGTTGCCCATGTTGGTGGCGTCAATCTTTTCGGACGTGTCCACCGTCACCACCGAATACTCCGTCTCGGGTGTGTTGCCTCCCGTGGCTGTCACCGTAGCCTGGCCCACCTTCTTGCCAGGCAGGGGAATCATGATGCCGGTCTGTGGGTTCTTCACCTTCTTGCCCTTGGTCTTTATGGCAAACGTCATGCCCTCCGTTATGCCCTGACTCTTGCCTCCGGCTATGAGCACTCCGTCCGTGTCGTAGGATATGAAGTAAGTCTTCCATGGGCTGTCGGCACACTTGTTCACAATGTTCTCCACCAGTTGGCCTATGGCTTCCGATATGGCCTTGTCGCTCAGCGTTGCGTCATAGCCGGCCTGTCCGCCCACTCCGAGGGTGGTCTTTGTGGTCACTTCGGCCGAGCCTTTGGCCTCGTCGGCGTATATTATGAGGCCGGTCGACACATCGACCAGCCTTACGGCCACGGCAGCATCCACGGTCTGGGTCTTCTGAGCGGAGAATACGCGGTTCTTGCCCGTCTCCTTCCGTCCGTATTCTGTCACCGAGCCGATGATCATGTAGTCGGCTCCTATGGTCTGTGCCGTGCCGTTGCCTTTCTGGCATTCGTCAAGAAGAGAAGCAAGGTCGTTTCTCTCCAGCAGTATAAACTTGCCGGTGGCGGCAAGCTTGGCCGACAGTATGTCAAGCGCCTGCTTGCCCATCGGGTCGTTCTCCTTGTCGTAGAATATGCCTTTTGCATACTGGGTCTCGTTCGAGAACCTGCCAATGGCCACCTTGCGCTTCAGGGTCAAGCCATTGTTTTCCACTTGCTGTGGCGTCTCTATGACTTCAGTCTCGCGCTGGGCCGCAGCATTTGCGACCAGAAGCATTAGCAAAAATATGAATAAAAGCCTGTTCATATCGTTGTATTTTTTGTTTTTGTTGATTTCGTGTCTTGTTCGGTTACGATTCAAAACGTTTGATGTATGTATGCGGTTGTGCCGCAATGGCATATTCAGACGGTCAGTGAGAGGGCGTGCCCTCTATTTCCCCGTGGTGTCTGAACTGATTGCAAATATACAAAATAGTTTAGAGTAGACGGGTATTTTATACTATATTATATTTCTGTTTTTTCGGCTCTTGCTTTTCTTGAAGTAGTTTTGATTTCATTAAAGTTGTCTTTTAAGTAGGTGTTCAAAATTAATTGCCATCAAATTGTGCGCTATGTAGGAGATGCATGCCAAAGTCCGAAGAGAGAGCGTAGCGGGCTACGCGACCGATGAG
>OHKV01000220.1_pt1 | contig 54633 bp, 45 predicted proteins | sample 1568951 | NCBI WGS metagenome assembly OHKV01 (sample SAMEA3879528, study PRJEB24766) | human gut metagenome | biome: human-associated habitat; feature: feces | place: USA | collected 1985/1987
AGAAGATGAAGTGCCGTCAAAATCATCCTCGTCTTTACCACGATCTGACTCTTCTGCTTTTGTTGATTCTGCCTTCTTTACTTTCTGTCTCTTGTCACCAAAGCGGTTCTTGTCGGCAAACTTCAGTTTGGCAGTAAGGTCAGCAACCTTGCGTTCTGCCGATTTTAATTTACGTTCCTTTTCCTTCAACGACGACTCTAAAGACGAGACCTTAGACAACACATCATCCAATTTGGACAAGCGTTCGTCATATTCCTTCTGCTTATCAAGAAAATCCTGAAGCACTGCATCACGGGCACGTAATCCCAAGTCTGCCTTTTCGAGTCGTTCCGCAAGGTAATTGATATAACGTTTTTGTTCTTCTACTGTCATACCTTCACTGTAATCAAGAACTGGGCGCGAGATTGATTCTCGTGCCAAAAGTTCTCGCTTTTGTTCTATGATATGTTGCAGTTCCTTCATCCGTAATGCTCTGATTTTCAACTACAAAGATAGTAAAAATATATGAGAAAAACGAACAAATAAGCAACATAATTACCTGATTTTCAATGTATTAACTATTGGATTTTCCAATAACAACACCACATCTTTCCAGTCTATTCTATAGACGCGTTCATTGCCTTCACGTTCCACTTTCATAAACTGATAACCTGATACAAACTTCTTTTCAAACAGACTGTATGAACGGTTATCATATGCGAACAGGCGTACTATGCGACGATTGCGAGACATCACTATAAAAACATCGCCATCATTTGGCTCATGGTGGAGTTGTTCACGTATGATGGACAACACCCGGCTATGCTTACAACGCATATCCGTAAAGTCGCGCAGATAATAGAAGCGATTTATACCGGTAACACTCAGCATAGCCCCTCCAGTTTCTCTATCAGTCGCTTCAACTCCTGATAGCTTAGATTCTTCTGGGAAACATGCAGTCCATTGGTCATACGAAGTTCCACAAGTATACGGACGGGAGATGTAGGACCAGTTTTCTGTGGTTCCTGCTGACGGGTTTCCTTCTTCGGCTGTTCTTGAACTGAGGTTGGAAGCCCATCCACCTTTACTTCCACTATCTTGTTGCGTGTATCCTTGTACCATTTGTAGAATATATTATAAGGTACTTTGTTGCGTGAGCAGAACTGCTCAATGGAGATGCCTTTCGGCATTGCCTCCGTCTGGTACTGGAAATAAAATCTTTCCAAATCTTCGCTGCTGTACATAAATCAAATGTTTTTAGTTCGGCAGCAAAGATACTTCTTTCTAATTTAAGCCCTAATTTGAGTGCTTACAGATTACACCGATGACACGGATGATAATGGTTACAAATCTTCACTGCTATACATAATTTGATGTTTTAAATTCAGCAGCGAAGTTACTTCTTTCTAATTTAAGCCCTAATTTGAGTGCTTACCACACGGTTCGTATACAACGACACCACCATCATAAAGAACATGCGGAAGTAAAGTGGCAACGTTTTCTTCGCTATTCGCTTGTTGTTATTTGATGATTGAGACATATTCTTTAAAAATATAAATCCTCCTCGTGCGTATAATAAACATCATTGCTAAACACAGAAATTGGATTTGCTGGTATAGCGTCCAAAAACTCTTGCTTAGTAATAGGTAAACCATTCCAAAAAGACTCCGTGAACTCATCTTGAGAATCGATGTAGCGTCTGACATCCTCATTTTTCTTTTTTGACAAAACATGTATGTAATGAATTATGAAGTATGATAAATCATCGGCTCTTCGATTGTTGAGTTTGTCAAATGATTCAAAAATTCTTTTCACTACTTTATAAAAGGTATTTTCTGGTATCAGAATACAAACTTTAGACGAAAGGATGGCAAAGTCATCCTTGTTTTTGGAATAATCAAAACAGTCCTTGCTTAATGGGATAAATATTTTATTCTCAGCAACTCGTCTTGAAGCACGTCTCGACACATTTATTATCATCCAATTTGACTTGTCTACCTTTTCTTTACGCTTCCAACAGATACACAGCTTACGGTGGATTCTATCTCCATTCAAAGAAGAAATTTCAAAATCAGAATAGAAAAGATTGTCCACATAGCTTGTTGTATATTGATTAGGGAACACACACTCTAAAGCATCATTTGCACAGAAACTCTCAGTGCACTCTCCTAAAATCTTCATGGCTGTATGCGAAGACTCTTTAACCTCTCTCATGATGTCTGTTGCAGCATTATATGCTCTGTTTTCTATCGTCCATACCTTATTAGGAAAATCATTTAAACTTAAAAGTTTGCGAGCTGTTTGGTCCTCTATTGTTAAAAAGGCGATTTCCTTGGCACACTCATCAAAAATTTCTTGTGACAAGATGCAATTACGCCCATAGTTATCTTCTACAATTTTGTTGAGAACATAACTAATTTCTGCCGAAGCCCAAGTCAAAGAATAAGAAGCCGTCAAATCCCGAGTTTGATCATCAACGATTTTCAGGAAAGAGCGATAGACCGCACGAAGCATGTTATCATACTTGTCACCTCTCTCTATATTGGTACGAGCAACATTGGTATATGGCGCATTTTCCCCGAAACAATTTGCTATTGAAACATAGGCAAAATTCTTAAAGCCTGGGGTATTTGATGTTACTCTAATACCTTCTATACATGTACCCACAAGTGGAGTATCACTAGAAATATCAAAATCATGATTATCGCATAATCTCCAAACTTTTGTCAAAGGGTCTTTTTTAAGCAAAGAGGTAACTTCGACTCCATTTTTTCTCACAATATCAACCTTATAATTGGCATCAGATTCCATGATGCCTTGGGAGGCTAACTGAGCATAAATGTAATCCTTGGCTGAGTCGAATCCAACTTTCTCCTCTTCTCCATCCACACTATAAGTAACTTGCATTGACGGAAGGACAATCCATTTCTTGACAATAGTCTTAAAATCTTTCGTATCAATCGAAGGACGAAGACGAAGAATGAACGTAGAACCATGCTCGCCATCTAAAATTTCGCTATTAGTTCTTTCTTCACGCATTATAAAGTTTCCATGAAGATCTTTTATCTGCAGTAAGCGTGTAACTCCTCCTACTTCTTTTGTATAAATATCAACATCATCGCATACCATAAAGCATGTAAGTAATCCTATTCCAAAATGGCTTATAGAATGGAATGATGGATGTTCGTTGATAAAATCTGGATCTTGATAGCGAGAACATCCTACACGTAAAAGATGCTTGAATATTGAATCTTGGCTCATACCAGTTCCATTGTCCTGTACCTTTAATTCTCGTTTTACTTTATCATAGCAGATTTTTATCTTGGGTTCATAATGAGCTGTAGACTTTAATGTGGAATTATACAAACGGCACGCATCTATGCCATTCTGCACTAATTCACGCAAAACAACCGTAGTATCATTGTAGAGCGTATGTCCCATTAATAAGTCAAGAATTTTCTTTTTATCAATCTCGAAGTACAATTTTCGAGTTTCAAATCCTTTTCCGACAATTTTATCACGGTTTATGCCTATCCATGGATAATTATAATCTTTTGTAGTTCTTCCCTTTACCTTATCATAAATGTGATGATTCTTCTCTATTTCTTTTTCTGCATAGTTCAAATAGGAGTCGAATGAGAAATAAGCAACAGGATCATAGAAACAAGCTTGAATCTCAAACTTAGTCGGTTGTTTTGTCTTATCAATATTTCCTTCCTCATCCTTGTCATAATATATATTTACTTGCTTTACTGAGTGTTGCTTTACCCATTCTGTTTGACTAAATGGATCTTTGACATCTATCACATTATATTCAGTAGAAGGCGTCCTGTCATGCGTAATATGAAGCAAATCCGCTGTTCTCAGCAATAAAGAGACATACAGCAAGTTGGATGTTTCTTCATCCGAAGAACCAAAAGCCTTATTGACATCCAATGCATCTATATCCAGCTCATCAACTTGATGTGATTCACAAATCAATGCCAAAGATTCCTTTAATTCATTATCAAAACCTTTTAGCATCTCTGATAATTCTGTTTGAAAGCCATTACTCACAATATCACCCGTATTCTCTATCCATGACTTGACACGCCTACCATGATTGTGCCGAACAAATTCCTGATATATAAATCGCTCTCGGTTATCAGAGGGCATAGCCAATAGTTTGTCTTTCAAATCATCCTTACTCAACAAAGCTGTCTTAAAGTCAACATATTCACTGTTTGAATCCCTTGCCTCATATTCTTCCTTGCTTACAAACATACCCATGTCGTGGAAATAAACGGCAAGAGTTATCATCAACCAATCTGCTCCTGTCATTACCTCTTTGGTTTGTGAGGGTATGATCTTATCTAATAAGTTTAACACACCATTCACATGAGAAATATCATGTTTAGTATATTCATCAAAAATGCCATTTGCGCCTATCTTTGACAAAATAACAGCAAGTTTATCTTTAATCAATGGTAAGTTTATACCTTGGAAAGCAAATAACTTTACTGCTTCCTCAGCTTTTTTCTCAGCAAAACAATTTAATTCCATAGCTTATTCTATTTCATCAGTGTCAATTTTTGATTTATAAGGGGTAGTTAACTCAAAAGAAACTATACGATTTGAAAAATAATTAAGAAGCATTTCTGAAAATCGACCATGATAAACAGAATACTCCATCATAGTCATTTTAATTTCTTTCCTACCCAATATTCCAAATTCTAGTATGTCATCTTTATATATAGGAGTAAACCAAGCCTTATTCTTCCATTGTGAAGCAGAATGAGTAAAATCCCCTTCTTCATCATACTCCCATGTATCAATCTCTTTATTGTCAATCTTTCTTTTCAATACCGCCAATATGACAGCAGGAGCGATTGACACTTTTAATTTTATTGCCATATTTTATTTTTCAAATAATTGCTTCAAAGCATTAACGAATTTTGTAAAATCTACATTATTTATAATGTCATCACACAATCCGGTTACAAAAATATCCTCAGAGGTACCAATCGAAGCCAAATGCTTTATCAATACCCCATAAAAATTTTTATTATTGTCGGTAGCACCCTCCAATGTACCTTTATTATATTCGGCAACAATATCACTGAGAGACGAAACTATAAAATATTTGTCATTTATAATACGTCGTAAAATAGGGTTAGTATTTTCTTTTATCACTGAATACAAAAATTTCTCCACACTTAATATTGGCAAGAACAAATGAGGTAAATTCTTTTGTGCTTTATTCAGTTTATCTTGCATATCTCCATCCAAAACTGAGACAATCTTGACATTAGTACCAAGTATTTTTTTTGAATAAAGTTCCTTATGTAATTCCAACACATTATCAGCTCCACCAACTGGGACACAATGAATAAGTTTACTACTTCTTAGATTATTCATAGAAAGTACTCGATTAACAACCAATTGTGCAAGATAATCCTCAACTAAAAGTAAAAAGTCTGGAGAAACATTACTATAAAGATCACGAATAAGATAGCTAGGATAGCAATTGGATTCCAATGTAAGATTACCATTATCATTATTTAATCTATACAAGGAAGATGGTTTCATACGCCTTATTACTTCAGGAGAGTGACTTGACAAATAAATCACCAAATTAGAATGCTCATTTACCAATTTTTGTAAATATTCCATAAGGCGATTGATTGCAATAGGATGCAAAGCCAATTCTAATTCGTCTATAAGAACTAATACTTTCTTATCTACAGGAAGAGATCTACGCTCTATAGAATTGTAAAGAAAGTGGAGTAAGGATATCAGTAGACATTCTCCAGAACTCATTCGATATTGACTAATTAAACTATCACCGACACGTATAAAATATGGTCTATTATTTATTCCTAACTCCTCTGCAACCTTTTTGTTTTTAAGACGCATAAGTGTTCTATAATGCGTCAAATCACCATGAATGATGTAACTTAACTGTTCCTTTACTTGTTGATCAGCATCAGCTATTTTTTCTTCTGTAATTTTACCTTCTTGAATCATTTGCTCAATATTGGTAGAATCTTCAAATCTTGTTCCATAGAACAAACTTCCTTCATACATTCCATTGTATTTGAAGGATTGTCCTTTAGATATTAAATGACGTGATGAATTCCAACACCATTTTTGTACAAGCCCCCCAAGTCGATATTCTACAAAAGAGTTATTATCAATATCACCATCTTGCAATTTACGTAATTGATATTTAGACAACAACTGAGCCATGCACAACATCAAGGAGCTTTTTCCACAAGCATTTGCTCCAACAAACGTATAAATACCATTATCAAAAGGAACTTCAAGTTCCGCTTTCTTGATATTTTTTATATGCAAGATATTAATCTTTAAAGTTTCCATCTATTCGTAAGCACTAAATTACTCCCAACCCCTTATAAACGGGGGCTGGAGAGCCATTGATTATTTTTGTTTTAACTTTTGTTTGTTTGAATTTACCGTGCAACAGCACTGGGGAGAAACTTTTCGTAGTCCTTCTCACCCTCTATAAGTTTGCTAAATACATAAATAAAATACTCCTTCACATTGAGACCAACATTCTTGCATGTCTCAATGAGCGTATGGTATTTCAAGGCTGACTCTATGCCATCCTCACTACTGAAAAACAATGAGTTTTTCCTTTTCACCGTAAATGGACGTACTGCACGTTCTGCGAGCATATTGTCTATTGTAAAACGACCATCGTTTCGATACTTGATAAGGTCTTTCCAATTGGATGTCACATAAACCAACGCCTTGCGCATCATGTCGTTAGTACTCAATTTAGGGCATAGTCCTTTGTATAGGCTCTTTTACAAGTGCCTATACATTGAGATGTTAAAAATTTTACTTGTTTATTGACTATTTCATACATTTTACAAACATGTGATTTTCGGCTGCACTCGGCATAGTTCAAACAAGTTTGCTCTGCGCTCGTTTGCATGAAAATTCTTCGCTCGACAATCTGATAGCAAGCTTTCATTGTTCTCACTTATCGAAAAAGTTTCATACTTTTTCTCGCCATGGCAAAGTTCAAGCAAGCTTGCTTTGCTCATGACTTATCGAAAAAGTTCCAAATCTTCACTGCTGTACATAATCAAATGTTTTAAATTTAGCAGCGAAGTTACTTCTTTCTAAACTAAGCTCTAACTCGTGTGCTTACAGATATTTATTCTTTGTTTTCCAATGGTGGAGGAGGTGGCGGTGGTGTGTATTTGTAGTCAGGAATGCTACTGCCATTTCTAAAAGTAGAACCAATTCTACTTGGTTTTTCCGTATTTGAAATTTTACTCATAATATTTTTATTTTTTATATATTATAGTTACTTCTAAGATATGCAGCTGTTTCTTGATTGGCATATTCTATATCGCATTTCTGCGGTGTACAATTCATATCATCACCAAAGAAACAAACTTTTTCTGCTTCTGCCTTCAAATTGAAATATTGATCGGCAATTTCATCTGTTGTCAGTGCTTTATAGTCAATATTGAAAAACAATCGTTCAAAACGCCTGTTTATGTCGTGAAGAAGTTTGCTCTTCTCATTCAAAGTTCTTATATACTTTGAGTATGGAAAGTAGGGCTTGACAGCCTGTATTACTTGGGTTATGGCGATCATGCCTGCCCATAGTTGAGGTACTATCTGCCATATTGTCCATGCGGCAATACTACTTGATGAAACGATTGCCAAACAAATATTTATGCGTTTATCGTATTTCTGATAACGCATTATCATAGCGTCTATCACGTATGCCTTGAAAACGAAATTACTTAAACTTCCCCAAACTCTATTTCTCATTTTCTATATGTATCAAAAAGTTAAAGAATCTGTTGGGAAAGCCCCTTTAAAATCATCCTCCGTATAAGGATTATCATGAGAAAATGTTAAAGTTGGCATGTTTGTATAGAGAAGAGCATCGCCAATGTAACCTAATCGATTTTTTGCAACAATTATCAATGCTTTGTTACGCATGTCGTTACCTTTTTCGTCTTGGTAGATACGATAATATTCTGGTCTATGTACAAAGCAAACCACATCACTATCATCGCAAATAGTTCCGCTATCTCTGAGGTCCGTCAAGACAGGTCGATGTTCAAAACGCTTATCGTCTTCCGCATTTCTATTCAACTGAGATAGCAATACGATTGTAATGTTGAACTCTTTTGCCAAGGCTTTTAATCTCCTTGTTATATAGTTCAACTCCAGGTATCTGTTTTCTGTGAAGCCTGTTTTTGCAAAAATCAATTGTAAATAGTCGATGAAAACGACCTTTACTTGATGTTCTTGCACTGCTTCTTCAACAGTTTTACAAATGTCATCTATAGTGTAAGTTGATTTTGTATCCAGATAAACTGGTGCGTTTACTATTCTAGGTAATCCCTTGTCCATTTTTTCCCATTCCTCTGCAACCAGTTGGCCACTAAGCAATCCTCTATACTTAACGTTAAGCGTACATGCAATAAGTATATTGGTACACAACTGCTCTGTACTCTCTAATGAAATATATAGCGAAGGTATATTATTTTCAATTGAGATATTTCTCAACAAGTTAAAGGCAAAAGCTGTTTTGCCCATACCAGTTCGTCCACCTATCGTGACAAGAGTACCTTCAACAAGTCCACCAAGAACTTCATCAAGTCTTTCAAAACCTGTTGACAATCCAATCAGATGGTCAGGGGTTGCCTCCTGTATTCTTTTTACAGAATTATATATAGTATCTTTTATTTCTTTCATGTGATTTACTTTTTTTTATAGCACCTCACTCACCTCATCCATAATCTTGTGTCACAAGTCCTTGGTCATGGCAATGGTGGGTGATATAATGAAACTATAATATTGCTTTTTAGAACAGATATTCGTATTGCGACAATATCTCCTGATAATCATTCTCGTATCTGGTCTTGTCGTTAGGACTGATATGAGGACTTTTGATAATCTGTTCCATTTCTTGGAGTACCTTGCCTCCTTCACGCATAATGGGGTCGAGGTTTTCCTTGAATTGCTCGATAAATGGGGCATAGTAGTAGCCTATCTCCTTGATGATAAAGGTATAGGTATTCCATGCCTTGTTGATGTCCATGCGTTTTTGTGCCAACTCTGCCAACACATATTCTCGCAGGTAGTCGATGTTTTCGGCTTGGACAGCGACCTCATTAGCTGTTTTCACCGGGTGGAAGTAGCGGTCGATGATGGCTTCTCGCTCTTGCAGATTACGCTGGTAGAATGGATTAGTATCTGTTATTGATGTGCCGTCTGGCTCCACTTCCTCGAAGTGCTCGGCATGGACACCTGCAATGGTAACGCTGATACCACCCACATCCATCACAAGACGACGATCTCGGTTGATGCGGATGACATAGCCTTCCAATCCTGCCAATTCTCCACTGGTGATACGGAGCAGGATGCGGTTGCGGGCATAGTAATGGAATGGTTTAAGCAGGAAACGGATGCGTTCAGGCTCTGTCTCGTTGACACGCATGAATGGCCGCATCTGTGAATCTTTAATTTCTGCCACTTTGCCTGTGCTACAATTCTTGCACAGATGAGTGCGAGGGAATTTCTTGTCAAGATAGGTTTGTATCTCTTCGGGAAAGCCTTGGAAGAAGACAAGTCCGCTGACAGTCGGTATTTCTTTGTGCTGCACTTTCTGCTTGCCCATTCTCTTGAAATACCTTATAGTTTTATGCACAAAATATGTTCTACCGTCTTTGGTCAACTGCGCTTCCATGCCCTTCACTTTGCTATGATGCACAAAGAGATACGACCATGTGGTTCCGTCCGATTGAAGACACTTCTTTACCTCTGAACCAGTCTTTATGTCTGGCTCAGTAAAGTGGTTGCCCTCTGGAGAAACACGTTTCTCGTCGGCTGTAGAAAAAGAATTCGTACCATCCGGTTTCATAAATTCTGCTCTACTTTATGTAATTAGCTACAACCATACATGATAGTTGTGAAAGCCTAGTCAATTTGTTATTGTCGTGCATAATCTTAATCTCGTATTTATGAGTATCAGACATTACAGCTTTTGCATATGTATTTTACATTCGTTACACTTTCTTCTTATAAGAGCGAACTCGCTACAAAAATACGAAAATTAGTTGGATTACATGTCAGATTTTATCATTTTCTGTTAGTCATTCTAAAAAAATCACGCAAATGTTTAGCAAATCTGCCTTAGATGATTTCTCCAAGTGGCAGATTTGCACTTGTTTCGGCTGTTTCTGCTCTTTTATAAGAAGAAAGCGTGAAATTTGCTAAACATTTCCCCCATCATTTTGGGATGGTATAAATGCTACCATTTATTTACAAATCTTTTAAAATCTTTTGATAAAATCCTCACGCTCAGCAATCTGAAAACTATTTTTCATTGCACTCGCTTAATCGGATTTTTCTTATAATCCGTGCATTGGCTTCGTTGATAGTTGCCATGTCTAACGACTGTAAATAAATCTGTGTGGTCTTGAAGGAGTTGTGCCCCATACCCTCGCTGATGGTGGCTATCGGGATGTTCATGTGCAAGGCTACGCTTGCCCAGGTATGGCGTGCCACGTAGGTGGTGAGCGGTATCTTCAAGCCTACCATCTCACCAATTTTCTTCAGGTTATAGTTGGTGTTGTGCTCCACCTTGCGGTATGCGGTGTATGGAGAGGATTCCTTGCCTGTCAGGATGGGTAGCAGATAAGGAGAGTCCTTGGTTTGCTCGGCATATTTGTCGATGATGGTTTGCATCGGTTCCATCCACTCAATATTGAGGTTTTGGTGGGTCTTGCGACGGTTGTAGTTTACCATACTACATTTCAAGTCTGTCTTCTTCAGAAACGCCATATCTACAAATGCCATTCCACGCAGATAGAAACTGATAAGAAACAGGTCTCGTGCCTTGTCAAGGGAGGAACCTCTTGGCAAGTCCAATTTCTCTATCTTGCGAATTTCCTTGACAGTAATGGCACGTTTGGCAGTTCTCACGTTAGCGGTCTGCACGTGAGAAAAGATATCATTAGGTGGAGCTTGCCCTGCTTCCACCGCCTTGTTGTAGAGGGTGCGGAGGGTTCGCAGATAGAACGCTACGGTGTTTTGTCCGACACCTCTGTTCCATAGCCATGCCTGATACATTTCCATCATCTCGCTTGTCATTTGTGAGAAGGTAAGGTCTTCATTGCCACGAAACTCCATGAAACGGTTGGTAGCACTGACATAGTTACCCTTGGTGCCGATGCACTGCATTTGTTCTTTCTTGACTATCTGCTGGCGAAAGAAAGCAAATACGCTTTGGCTCGATGGCAGTTGCTGTATCTCCTTGGCTATGTCGTCAATGGTATAAGAGATGCCCTCTGCATCCTTATCACGGATGATACGCTGCATCTGCTTCATCTCCCAATCTGTCTGCGACTGGATTAGCTGTAGATGTGCCTGTCGGTTGTTGTGGTTAGAAACAATGATAGCCGACTTCTTGTCGTTCCACTCGTCAGGAAAGACATGATAGTCGGTACTAATCCAGCGCAGACTGCGCTGATGGATAAGGTGATAATACAATGTGCCTTCCTTTCCTGGCACCGAGGATGCACGAAACTTTACTTTTACTGTTGCCATAATGCTAACTTTTTTATTTGTGAATAATGTTGCTTTTTAGTTATTTACGCCTTATTTATATATGTAAGCAACGGTATGGCAAGTATGTTTCTTTCGCCTTGCTCTATTTTCTGCAAGAGTCGGCCCTTGGGGAATTTTCCATTCCCTAATATCTTTTTAGAACTTTTAAAAACACCAACAGATAGTATCTGATTATAAATACGTAATTTTGCGCCACAAATAATGGTAAGCAAAAAAAGATATGAAAAGAAATCTTATGTACGCTGCACTCTTGGCTGCAGCATTGATGGTGTCTTGCAATGGCAAGAACACCGCACAAAACGAAACGAACACCGATTCGACAAGCGTAACTGACACAACAGCTGCCGAAAGCGTAGGCCTCACTGCCGTTGCCGGCACATACGAGGGCACACTGCCTGCAGCCGACTGCCCGGGCATCAAGACCGTGCTCACTATCAACGCCGACAGCACATATCAGCTGCAGCAGGACTATATCGACCGCAAGGATGGTCACGACGAGGCAAGCGGTGTGCTGGAGGTTCTCGACAACAGCGTACTGATGCTTGTTCGTCCATCGAGCGGCGAGCACACATTCTACAAGGTTAAGGACAACAGTAGCGTGATCATGACCGACTCGCTCGGCAATGAACCTGAGGGCGAAATGGCCAAACTGTATGTGCTGACAAAGAAGTAAGCCGAACGTATGAATATCCTCGAACTATCACAGACTCGCTTCTCTGCTCGCAAATATACCGACCAGGCGGTAAGCGACGACGACTTGGCATACATCCTTGAGTGCGTGCGATTGGCTCCGTCAGCTGTCAACCGCCAGCCGTGGAAGTTTGTCGTCGTGCGCAGCAAGGAGGCTAAGGAACAGCTCTGGCAGGCATACGACCGCGATTGGTTCCGCACTGCTCCGCTCTACATCGTGTGCATGAAGAACAACAGCGAGTGCTGGACACGCCGCTACGATGACAAGCAGCACGGCGACATCGACGTGGCTATCGCTACCGAGCATCTGTGCCTCGCTGCTACCGAACGCAACCTCGGCACTTGTTGGGTGTGCAACTTCGATACCGACATCATGAGTCGCCTCTTCCCCTCTACCGACTTCGAGGCTGTAGCTATCATCCCCGTCGGACACATCGCCGAGGATTGTCCGCGCGCAGAGAAGAAGCGCAAGGCTCTCGCAGAGATTGTTGAAGAAATATAATCAAAACAAGTAAAAAAAATACAAAAAGGAGCCTTAACCACATACTAAAGCTCCGACATATCGAATTTGACACTCTACCTCAGAAAGCAATGCTTTCAAGGTGGAGTGTCATTTTTATATACATTATTTATCTTGCTCCTCGCCACAAGTACTTTTGTCGTCCAATTCTCCTTTGGGCTGTTGAGCCTCAAAGAATCTTTTGGCTGAGAGGGGAGAAACAACCGATCGGCCAGTCTTCGATTCTAATTGTTCTCTTGCAACACGAGCCACATCACCACCTTCTTTTGCACAAGTTTTGTTTTCGTCTAAAGTCTGAGGATTCTTTGCTTTGGTTATGCTTGTTGCAGATAGTTCTGCAAGCATATTCAGCACAAGTTCCTCGTTAGTCATGTTATCACGAAGATTTTCCTTCTTCAATCCTTTCAACTGTTTGTATTCCTTTGATGTCCTGCCAGCCCATGACTGATAGATGATGTCGGTCAAAGTAGCATACTGCACTCCTTCTTCTACATTATGAAGTTTCCATTGGTCGGTCAAGTCCTTGCGTATCTCAATGCTTTTCAATCGCTGGTTAATCCAATTGTCTGAATATCCCAATCGCTTATAGTCTATCATGGCCTGCTGAATGCTCAGTTCTGGATCCTGCATCTGATCAAGTCGTTCTGCTCCAACTTTAGCAAGCCACATCTTAAACGGCTCAGCCTTTGGTGAAGGCACAGACTGAATGATACGCAAAAGTTGCTCTGTATCAGCAACGTCTGTTAAGCGCATCTTTCCATCTGCTGCAGGCATTTTCAACTGGTGACAATTTGTCACCGGTTCAAAACCCTCTTCCTTCAAACGCTGTTTTAGCTTGTTCCAGTACTTTCTTGCGGTCTGAAAATCCTTGCTTTCCGTCAATACCGCCACAACATCAACAACAGAGAAATACCACTTTTCCTGTTCATCGTTCCAGATGGCACGAATCTTATCGCCGCCAAAAAGTTTTATAGAGTTCTTATTCACCATTTTATTACTTGTTTATTACATTAGGTTCTCATCTGTCGAACAAAATCATTAAATGTAGGAACCACCTACAAATATACAACAAAGTTATTGTTTATCAGGCAAATTAACATAGATTAAACAAGGAGGTTGGCGTGAAAAATGAAACATAAAAAAGAGTCCCTACTCCACTGCGGAATAGGGACTCTTTCTGTTTTTTATTCAATATGTGAATTCGGTCTGATTACATCATGCCACCCATACCCGGGTTGCCCATCGGCATAGCCGGAGCCTTCTCCTCTGGCTTGTCGCAGATGATGCACTCGGTTGTGAGGAACATGCCTGCGATAGAAGCAGCGTTCTCAAGAGCTACGCGCTCCACCTTAGCCGGGTCGATGACACCTGCTGCGCGGAGGTCTTCGTAAGCGTCCTTGCGAGCGTTGTAGCCGAAGTCGCCCTCGCCCTCGCGAACCTTCTGAACGACAACAGCACCCTCGCCACCGGCGTTCTTCACAATCTGGCGAAGCGGCTCCTCGATAGCACGACGCACGATGTTGATACCAGTCTGCTCGTCAGCGTTCTCGCCCTTGAGCTCTGCAAGCTCCTTCTGAGCGCGGATGTATGTTGTGCCGCCACCAACGACAACGCCTTCCTCCATTGCTGCACGTGTAGCGCAGAGAGCGTCGTCAACGCGGTCCTTCTTCTCCTTCATCTCTACCTCGCTGTTAGCACCTACGTAGAGAACGGCTACGCCACCGGCGAGCTTTGCAAGACGCTCCTGCAACTTCTCCTTGTCGTAAGCGCTCTTTGTGTTTGCAATCTCGCTCTTGATCTGAGCAACACGGTCAGCGATGAGATTCTTCTGTCCGCAGCCGCCTACGATAGTGGTGTTGTCCTTAGAAACGGTAGCCTTCTCGCATGAACCGCAGAGGTCGAGTGTAGCCTTGTCGAGGCTCAAGCCCTTCTCCTCGCTGATTACAACGCCACCAGTCAGAGTAGCGATATCCTCGAGCATTGCCTTACGACGGTCGCCGAAGCCAGGAGCCTTCACAGCGCAGATCTTCAAGCCTGCACGCAGACGGTTCACAACGAGTGTGGTGAGTGCCTCAGAGTCTACGTCCTCAGCGATGATGAGCATCGGGCGTCCGCTCTCTGCAGCCGGCTGCAGGATAGGCAGCAGGTCCTTAACGCTGCTGATCTTCTTATCATAGATAAGGATGTACGGGTTGTCCATAACGCACTCCATCTTCTCAGAGTCGGTTACGAAGTAAGCACTCAGATAGCCACGGTCGAACTGCATGCCTTCTGTTACGCCGATGTTTGTGTCGCGGCTCTTGCTCTCCTCGATGGTGATAACGCCGTCCTTAGACACCTTGCGCATTGCGTCAGCCAGGAGCTTACCAATCTCTGGGTCGTTGTTAGCAGAAACGGTTGCTACCTGCTCAATCTTGTCGTAGTTGTCGCCAACGATCTCTGCGTTTGCCTTGATGTGTGCTACGACAGCAGCTACTGCCTTGTCGATACCACGCTTCAGGTCCATCGGGTTAGCACCTGCGGTTACGTTCTTCAAGCCCTCGGTTACGATAGCCTGGGTGAGGATTGTAGCGGTTGTTGTACCGTCGCCTGCATCGTCGCCGGTCTTGCTTGCTACGCTCTTAACAAGCTGTGCGCCAGTGTTCTCGAACTTGTCCTCGAGTTCCACTTCCTTAGCTACGGTCACACCGTCCTTTGTAATCTGCGGAGCACCGAACTTCTTCTCGATAACCACGTTGCGGCCTTTCGGACCGAGTGTTACCTTTACTGCGTTAGCCAACTTGTCGACACCGTTCTTCAACAGGTCGCGTGCATCCATATTGTATTTAATATCTTTAGCCATTTCTTTAATTATTAATTATTAGTTATTAATTTTTATTTCTGAACAACAGCGAGCACATCACTCTGACGCATGATGAGATACTTTGTGCCTTCAACCTCAAGCTCTGTACCAGAATACTTGCCGTAGAGCACTTCGTCACCTTCTTTCAGAACCATTTCCTCGTCCTTTGTGCCGTTACCTACTGCAACGATTGTACCGTGCTGCGGTTTCTCTTTTGCTGTATCAGGAATGATGATTCCACCGACTTTTTCTTCTGCCTGTGCAGGGAGTACGAGAACTCTGTCTGCTAATGGTTTAATGTTCATAATTCTTATGCTTTAAGTTTTTATAATTACTATTGGTTGTTGCGACGGCTCATCTGCCGTCCGCTTTCGTTAAGGATATAGCCAAAAGCGTGCCAAAGCACTATCGAGTTACAGCACATGACAAATATGACAGACCAAGAGTGACAGAATTGACACATACAAACGTTCTTTTACTTTTTTACTTTTAAAAGTATGCTTTTGTGGCTGCGTGGTACGGGCAAGATGCCCATACCTCCTAATTTTTTACCCTTTTACTTTTTTACTCTTTTACTTTTTTATTACCTTTGCACGTTAGATTAAGCGACACCTCTAAATATATACTGTCACAAAGCAACAAGACAAACAAAAATAAATGAAAAAGTACATACTCGACCTTACGGTCAACAGCGTTGAAGCTCTGAGCGACAAGCACGTGCTCATCAAGCTCACCGATGACAAACCGCTGCCCGAGATGCTTCCGGGTCAGTTCGTAGAGGTGCGCGTAGACAATACGCCATCTACATTCCTGCGCCGCCCCATCTCTATCAACAACGTGGATTACGACCACAACGAGCTTTGGCTCCTCGTGGCTGCCGTAGGCGACGGCACACGCCAACTACAGAAGCTGCAGAAAGGCGACCGCCTCAACTGCGTGCTGCCACTCGGCAATTCGTTCACAATGCCGACAGACAGTACACAGAAGATACTGCTCGTAGGTGGCGGCGTGGGCGTGGCTCCGCTGCTCTACTTCGGCAAGCGCATCAAGGCGATGGGCGGCGAACCGACGTTCCTGCTCGGCGCACGCTCGGCTAAGGACGTGCTGGAGCGCGAACTCTTCGAGCAGGTAGGACGCGTGCTCATCACCACCGAGGACGGATCCGAAGGCGAAAAAGGCTTCGTAACCAACCACTCCGTACTGGCTCAGGAGCACTTCGACCGCATCTCTACATGCGGACCGAAGCCGATGATGATGGCTGTGGCTCGCTATGCCTTCAAGAACGACATCGAGTGCGAGGTATCGCTCGAGAACAAGATGGCGTGCGGTGTCGGAGCATGTCTTTGCTGCGTAGAGAAGACAGTGGAAGGCAACAAGTGTGTATGTAAGGAAGGTCCGGTAATGAATATAAAGAAACTGACATGGCAGATTTAAGTGTAAAGATTGGCGGTCTGAAACTGAAGAACCCCGTGATGACCGCATCGGGAACATTCGGATACGGTCTGGAGTTCGCCGACTTCGTGCCGCTCGAAGAGATTGGTGGCATCATCGTTAAGGGCACCACACTCAACCCACGCGAGGGCAACGACTATCCGCGCATGGCTGAGACGCCGCAGGGCATGCTCAACTGCGTGGGCCTCCAGAACAAGGGTGTCGACTATTTCTGCCGCAACATCTATCCGCAAATCAAGGACATCGACACAAACATGATTGTCAACGTAAGCGGTTCGTCGCCAGACGACTACGCCGAGTGCGCTGCACGCATCAACGAACTGGAGAACATCCCAGCCATCGAGCTGAACATCTCCTGCCCTAACGTCAAGCAGGGCGGCATGGCTTTCGGCGTAACCACAACGGGCGCAGCCAGCGTGGTGCGTGCCGTACGCGAACGCTACAACAAGCCCATCATCGTGAAACTCTCGCCGAACGTGACCGACGTAACCGAGATTGCAAAAGCTGTAGAGGCAGAGGGTGCTGACAGCGTATCGCTCATCAACACACTCATGGGCATGGCAATCGACATCGAGCGCCGCCGCCCAATGCTCAGCATCAACACCGGCGGACTGAGCGGTCCGGCTGTCAAGCCGGTTGCCGTGCGCATGGTGTGGCAGGTGGCTAAGGCTGTGAAGATTCCGGTAGTAGGTCTTGGTGGCATCTGCACCGCAGAGGACGCCATCGAGTTCCTCATGGCTGGCGCAACAGCCATCGAAATCGGCACCGCCAATTTCCTCGACCCTGCCGTGACCATCAAGGTGCGCGACGGCATCAACAACTGGCTCGACAATCACGGCTGCTCTTCTGTAAGTGAGATTATCGGTGCATTAGAAGACTAATTTCTATAGCCCTACTTCAGGGTATTCGAAAGTTGAGATGGTGAGCCGTCAAGATGTTGACATCGCTATATCTGCAGTAGCAAACTATTGACATTTACTATAAATAAAAACGTAGCGGAGACCCTCCGCTACGTTTTTTTGTATTATACAACAATATACATATTACATTGTATCAACATTCCTCTCCGAACTTTTTCTTTTTCTCTCCGAACTTTCATTATGAGTTTCCGAACCAAGTAAATCTATTTCCGAACTTTCGCCACACCCTTCATGAATAGGAAGAGTAACCAAGAACGTCAAACGTTCGTCTGTTGTTTCTTTTATTTTATACAAATATCCAAAAGGCTATCTATCGTTTTGTCCAAGGACTCCTTATACAAAAGACCGTCTACATATTCTTTGGGAATGGCGTGAAATCCATACTTCGCACCAAGAATGGCACACGCAACTGCAGCATTTGTGTCTGCATCTCCTCCTGCATTCACAACGGCAAGCAATCCTTCTTCGAATGAAGAGGCATGCCAATATGACCATAGAGCTACAGATAGAGTAGACAGGGTGTAGCCCCAATTGTCATAGTCTACAAGCGGTTTGACATGAGGTTCCGCCCATGCGTTGTCTATATAATCACATATTTCCACATCATATTGCTTGGCAATATCCTTCATTTGGGAGCGTGTAGGAGGTTCGATGCCATAGACCAATGCGTGTATCAGCTCCGAAACAATGACACATGAGCCTACGCATCTTGGATCGTAATGAGTGAGCTGACATATTTTCTCAGCACAGGCTGTTGTTTTGGGAATAGTCCGACTACAGAGGTGCGCATCAGCCCACCATTTGCAGCAGACTGATACTTGCTCATTTCCCATACCTTGTGGGATACCTCAAACGGATGCTCCACATAATCGCCAATCATCAGCACCTTATAGGTGTTTTCTCCAATACCCATAGGAAAGCCATTGACCCAGTCTTTGAAGTGTCGGGCGATGTTGTAAAAATTAACACCCTTGTCTTCAATGACCGCATCAGCAATGCATAGCATCATGTCGGTATCATCCGTCCAGTCGCCTATCTTCCAGCGTTTCCGATGTCTGTCTTGGTATATCTGCTTGTAGTGTTGTAGTCCATGAGGATATTTCCGAGCAATATCCTCATCTGTCATGAATTCAGTCCCCAATCCAAGTGCATCGCCAATGGCTTGACCATATATGCAACCTCTAAATCTGTCAATAGTTTTATGCTCCATAGCCGTATAAATCTAAAATTCGACATCGGTTATTGTTTTGTATCTGATCAATCTCATAGTCAGGCATAGGGAAATGTCTGCGCCATTGCTCATTGAACATCTTCTTGATACCACGGCTTACAGTATCGATCATGTTGAAGTCTACCAAGGCTCTACACAGACATTCATTGCGGAAGTCAATTCCGACAATTTCAAGAGTCTTATCCTTAACTCCAAGAACAAGATGCCCTCGCTACATATTGGCGATTGCCGACACGTAGGATACGACATCATTTTTCTCGTCCCCACAGAACGAGTTCTTCAGATTTTATATTCCTTCCATTCGCAGCGAGCATTCTTCTTGTGGGTACTCGCAGCGGAGGTATTGTTTTAGTTCGAGTTCTAGCATAATGTCCTTGTATGATATTCATGAAAAAAGTCTATTAGAGCCATCAAAACAGCTCTCGTTGCGCCTTACCTTTCAAATTATAATAAATTCTATTCTTTATCTTCTTTTTTTCCACTTGCGACATCTTCTCAAGATAGCGCTTCATTTTGTCATCTCTCCAATCTATGTGTAATTTGCTAATGATTTCTTTTGCGGAAATCATTTCGACACTATTTAATACTGCAATTATATTTGAATCCAGTGTGTCTTTTTCTAACTGTTTAGGAGCTTTTTGTTCATTAGGGCTAATGGTTAAAGTCTTTCCACATATATCTACGGCGAATGCTCCTTTCTGAATAAGTAGACGATTTGCATTTTTTTCATTATTGTCAGGATATCTGACATAGATAGGACGATTCTTTCTTAGCCCATCAAGCACACCAGCCCAAGTTCCCCCTTTATCATCACTTTGAGCTACAAATATTTCTGATGCCATACCATATATAATAGGATTACGTGCCATTGCAAATTCTACCGACCATGGCGCTTTGGGAGCAAAAGCACTCATAACCAACACATTTCCTTGAATGATATATTTTAGATATTGTTTAAAGCCAGAGCCAAAAGTCATTATGCCCTGTGGAAGCACAATAATACTTTTCCCATTTGCATTAACTGCTGAGTCTAAAGCTTGGCGATCCACTCCTTTTGCAAAACCACTGACAACGACCTTGTTATCTGTCACAGCTTTCCTTGCTATATTTTCTGTAAAAGCTAAAGACTTCTCATCGGCACTTCGTGACCCTACAATAGCAATAGACTCTTCTTTCAACAGCGATTTGTTTCCTTTTATATATATGACAACAGGAGCATTAAACTTTAAATTTTTTTTCAGAAGCTTAGGGTACTCTTCATGAGTTACAGGTAATATGTCATACCCTTGAGACATTAAGTCTTCCACGAGAAATGAGTTATTTGCCAATTGAAGTCTCGCTTCCTCAAACTGAATTTTCTCAGTTTCATTCAGCCCAACGATATCCCAATTTGAAGAATCTTCAAACAAATCTATTATAGATATTTGTGGAACGTGTTGAAAACAGTTTACATATATCTCATTTTTACGCTTTGTCCACATCTTTGGAATCAATGCAAGTGTTATCCAATATGTTAATTCTTGTTTGTTCATAATGTACCTCCTACAGTTTTTGCTATAACAATAGGAACAATATATTTTGCTCCTTTTTGTGTTAATATATTTCCTACTTCTTTTAATGTAGCACCACTATCATATATATCATCTATCAAGAGTATTGTTTTACCTTTGATTATGCCATCCTCTATATCAAATGCACCCAATACATTTTCACGTTTGCTGTATGAATTCTGAAACATCTTCTGTTCTTGTGTTACACGCACCTTTTTCAAAGCATGACTTATAGGAACTCTTATTACACTTGCAAACTTCATGGCAAAGTTCTTTACAAGATCTCCAGATTTTGTTGGAGGCAAGTATAGTACTAAATCAAATTTAACATCTCTGAATTTCTTTCCAAACATAGACAAGGTCTTTTTTAACAGGAAATCTGGAAAATCCCCTCCATTCTCATATTTACTTCGATGTATAGCTGCTCCTACATTGGAAGTTCCATAATAAGAGGCTGCATAGCCATTCACCAAATGTGATGCTTTTCTTAGATGCTCTTTTATTATTTCTACTTCTTCATAGGTATAATCAGATGTTCTAAAATCATTTTTATATTCATTCACATATCGTTCTATGGAATCACTATTTTTTTGTATTGTTTTCTCTATCAAAATCTTGTAGGGAGAAGGTAAACAAACTCTAAATCCACCCTTTCTCGTTGTCCATGAAGAAAGCTCCAAAATTGGGAAATACGTATCCCTAAAGTCCTCAAGCTTCTTCGTTAGCTCTGGTGACTTAACTACGTGAATTTTCTCTAAATTTGTATTGTCGCAATTTCTATAATCCATTTGCTCGTCACTATCCAAAAACTTGCATAGGTATTTCATTCTTGGCATATCAGTATATATGTATTGTTCCATAGAACGAAGTTCCTTCAACTTTGCTTCTCTCTGTTCCTCAAAGTATTTAGTATTTAGGACCGGGGCATTATATTGGTATTCATATTTCTTTGTTTTACCATAGATAACCTCCTTGATGATTCCTTGATCTATCAAATCTGCTTTAATCACCCTTGCTTGAGTTTGCTTAAGATTAGCCTTTTTTAGGATTTCTCTCTCAGACAGAGGTTCTTCTTTTAATAATTCTATGACCTTTTGATATTTTTTTATTGACGGACGAGCACCATCTATGAATGAAAGAGGAAGTACTGAGTCTGTAGGCACTTCTCTTCCATTGTCTTTACTTTCATTGTAAAACAATATTATACGTGTAGGTTTTCCGTCACGTCCCGCACGTCCAATCTCCTGATAGTAGTGAATAGGTGATGCTGGAATTTGAGTATGTATGATAAAACGAATGTCAGGCTTATCTATTCCCATACCTAAGGCATTGGTTGACACTACACACTTCCATTTGTTTTGCATTAGACCACTCTCAATAGACTTTCTTGTCTCAGCATCAAGACCTGCATTATAATCTATAGCTTTGACTCCGATGAACTGGAGCCATTTCGCATAAGTTTCAGTATCTACACGTGTACCTGTATATATTAAACCTGTGCCATCTAATTTTCCAATGTTTTGAGCCAGCCATATCATTTTTTCATCTTCAGACACAACCCTTATTACTTGCAGAGCAAAGTTCGGTCGCACAAGGCTCCCTCTGATTGTAGTCAACTGCCCTCCTATCTGCTGTTCAATATCATGTTGAACCCTTTCTGTTGCGGTAGCAGTAGTAGCAAGGACTGGCAAATTTTTCGGAAGAACCTGCACCAAATTAATAATCCTACGGAATGATGGTCTAAAGTCATGTCCCCAAACAGAAATAGTGTGTGCTTCATCAATTACAATCATTGAAAGCTTTATGTGGCGAGTTGCTTCTATCCATTCGTCATTCTCTTGCCTTTCAGGTGCTATATATAATATCTTTATTTCATTGTTTTTCGCACGTCGAATAGTTTCTTGATTTTCTTCATGCGACTGCTCTGAATTAATAAAAGCTGCAGGAATGCCTTTTCTCACCAACCCTTTGACTTGGTCACGCATTAGAGCTATCAGAGGAGAAAAAATAACCGTAACCCCATCAAATATTGTGGCAGGGAATTGGTAACACAAGGATTTTCCGAATCCAGTACGTTCTATCATAAGAATTCGTTCCCCTCTAAGTATTCTTTCTACGGCCTTCCATTGTTCATCATAGAAATGCTCTATGTTAAATATTTTCTTCAGTTTTGCTTCTGCATCTTTTCTTGTAATAATCATCTGCATAGCTATTTATTTTAGATATATTTTACATCACAAAATCATCTTACATCTGACATCATCTGAGATGGAGGGCGTACATGAGGTAAGTCCTGCACTTGGACACGATAAACCAGTGTCTGCAGGTTGCCCATTATACAATGAAGCATCGGTCATTATTGGTTGTGTGGTGTTATCTTCCAATGTTATTGTTCAGAGGTTAGATGAATACCGATAGACTTTCTTTTGCAAGAATTGTCATATTTTTATTACAAAGATAAAGAAATAAATCAAGACAAAAAAAGAATACCCTGTAAACCTATGATATGCGACCTCTTTTTAACATTTATTTAAGTCGATATTCGGGAAATAGCACGTAATATTTACAAGTAATATCTACAAGATATCAAGTACGTGAAAAAAATCTTCCATATCTTCCAGGATTGCTATACAGTGCTCATTATCAAAACTATAGAGGCTGGGAGATATTGCTGAGAAGGGATTATCTGCCAGCCTATCTGCCAGCCTTAACGGACTATCTTCCATCCGGAACAGACTATCTTCCCGTGTCTTACTGCCGGATAACAGGAAAAAATATCGCTCAAGGATAAAAGCTTGAGCGATATTTTTTTGATGTATATATACTAACATCGCAGAGATGCTTACATATCTGCCAGCCTACTGCCCTACCCTCTTCACAAGATAGCGCGTGCAGGTTTCGCACTTGCGGCGGTGCATGCCTGGCATGTTGGCGAGCTTGCGACCGAAAGCGATGAGGGTGTTGGCTTTTAGGGAGGAACCGACCTTCTGCTTAATGACGTCGAAGATTTCGGCGGTGGAGAGCCACTCGGCAGCGGGGTCGAGCGGGTCGGTGGCGACGGAGAAGCAGAGGCTGAAGTATTGGTCGGCGGGTTCCTGTATCTCGTAACGTCGGTTCCAGAGCATTATCTGCTCGGTCTCTGCCTTGTCGAACCAGCTGCGACGACCGTTGCGCAGGAGCTGCAACGCCTGCGCGAAGAGCTGACGGTGGTCGGGCACGCGACTGGTGTCGATGGGCGCGGTCAGCTCGATGCCGATGAAACGGCGATTGCCCGAGGGGTCGGCGAGGATGTCGGTCATGTTGCTGGTGGCTATGAACGATGCTTTGCGAGGTAGTTCCTCGATGTGGGTGCCGAACGGGCGTTTCACTTTTACCGACGGCAGCTGAATGATGTTCTTCAGAAAGCCTTGCTGCACACGTGGCGAGATCTGGTTGAACTCGTCGAGGTTGATGAGCAGTTGCTGCGACATGGCGAGCATCACCTGGCGACGGTCGGAAAGGGCAAGGCTGTCGGTGTAGCCCCACTTCAGAGCATCGGGTAGCAGGCGACGGCAGAACGTGCTTTTGTTGTAGCCCTGTGGCGAGATGAGCAGTGGTGCAATGCTGTTGCCGTAGAGTCGGGAGGATTGGTTTTGCCATTGGCTCACCATGGCGAGCAGCCACGTGGTGAACCATTCGCGCCATAGCGGTGTGTCGGTTGGCACGGTGCGGGCGAGGTCGCCGATGTGGTCGTGTCCGTCCCATACGTCTTCGCACTCGGCGAGGTAGTCGCCGACGGGGTCGTACTGGCGAACGTAGTCGGAGTCGATATAGTTGCGTATGTCGTTCTGACTCACCTCAATGCCTTCGCGCTGCACCTCAAGAATGATGCGTCGGCGCGTGCGCAAATCGAGTGGTTCGAAGCTGTCTACTGGACTGTCGACGGGGCGATACTCGGTGCAGTTCATAACGGTGTTGTAGCGAAAGGCGTAGTGCGTGGTGAGGAAGTCGATCATGCGGTCGATTGGGTTTAGTGCGGTTGTTTCGTTTTTCATGGTTATTGGTGTTTTGTGTTGTTGTTATAATTCTCACGCTGCGACAACTTCATTGCCACGCTACTACAACTTTATTGCCACGCTACGGCAACATGGTTTGCACGCTACGGCAACATGGTTGTTGTGCTACGGCAACATGGTTATCGCAGAGCGAGAATAATGGGAATAGGGTAAAAAAAACTACAGAAAGTCGACCTCTTCTGTCGAGTTATCAAATACTACGTTCGTGTAATCGTACTGTGCGAAGAGCTGCTTTATCCACTCTTGCTGCTCGGGCACGAGTTTAGACTTTCCATAATGATAGCGATAGTACATACTTGTTCCGCCGAAGTATTTCCTCATCAGTAGGCGCAAGTTGGAGGCATCACGTAGTTTCACGTCTTCAAACAGTTGCTTAAATCCTGATGCCAAGCGCACCATGCGCACTGGTTTGAAGTGATCGCACGAACCGTCTGCCCGCAGGGCTGTGGGAAAAATCGCATTACCCTGCGTGCGTGAGGAGTCGAGTGCGACGGACGAGCGAAAGTGTATGCACTCGTTGCAGCGTTTGCAGTTGGAATTGAAGCAATAGGACCAGTTGTTTGGGATGTTGCTGCGCTTGATAACAGAGTCGTTGATGTTTGTGTTTTCCATTGTACTGTGTTTTTTTAGTTTATAGTGTTTCTAAAATTGCTTGCAAAGGTATAATATTGCGCAAGCGTTGTCAAGTTTTTTCAGAAAAAAGTTTTTTCGAGGCTGGAAGATAGAAGGTCTTGGATGGAAGAAAGGCTGGAAGATAACTCGTTTTTAAAGTTATCTTCCAGCCTTTAATATGCTGATAATGAACTGGATGCGGCAAAACTGGCAGATATGGAGGATTTTTTCGCGTATTGAGGTATAATGTAGGAGGCTACGGCATTCTTGCCGTAGTCAAAACCTATCTTCTGGCTGCGTGGGTATGGCAGGATGCCATACCCTCCTACATAAGTTTCAAAACTCACAACTCAACATCTCACCACCTCAACACCTCAACATTATTTAATCTTATCGAAGCCCTCACCGAAGACACCCTGGCAGAATGTCTGCGAAACGACGGCGTCGGGGTCGATCGCCTTGATTACGGCGAACACTTCCTGCGACTCGTACTTGCGCGTGAGGACGATGAGGAGGTCGACATCTTTCTTGCTGTACCAGCCCTTACCCTCGATGAGCGTCACACCGCGACGCACATCGGTGTTGATAGCGTCGGCTATCTCCTGATACTTCTTCGAGATGATGAGGAACTGCACCGTCTGGCGTGAGCCATTGATGACATAGTCGCAGACGATGGTGGCTACGAGCGTGAAGGCTACACCGTAGACGATGGTCTCGGTGCTGCGGAAGAGCAGGTAGGATGAGCAGATGATGGTGCAGTCGACAAATTGCATGGCGCGTCCGAAGCTCATGTTGAAGTACTTGTTGAGCAGCACGGTGATGATGTCGGTGCCACCAGTAGAGCCATTATGCGAGAAGACCAGACCCAAGCCTGCACCGCCCATCGCACCGCCAATGAGCACGTGCATGAACTTGTCTTCGCCTGCCGTGATGATGGGGTGAGCCTCGAAGAACGGCTGAAGCACACCGACGAAGAATAGCAGGATGCCCACGCCGGTTAAGGTACGTATGATGAACTGTAGGTTCAGTGCCTTGAGGGCAATGAGCAGCAACGTACAGTTGATTACGGCAAGCGAAATCCATGTAGGTATCTCGGTTGCATAGAAAACAAGTGCTGCAATACCAGACGCACCACCCATAACGACTTTCTCGGGCAAGATGAACGCTGTGTAACCAACAGAATACGAAAGGATGCCGAGCATGATAAAAACAAGGTCCTTCATGTTACTCTTGGTGCGCGACTTCATCACCGTTGTTTTAGCTTCTCCCATAATTAGCAATTTTAAAAGAACAAAGCCATAGCCCCCAAGGGCGTATTGCCTACTTTTGGGCTATGGCTTTGAGCATTAGAGTATTTGATTTTAAAGTTTTATTTACACCTTATTACTTAGCGTAAGCTACCGAACGTGTCTCGCGGATGACTGTGATCTTCACCTGTCCTGGGTAAGTCATCTCGGTCTGGATCTTATTGGCAATCTCGCCTGAGAGTTTCTCTGTCTCCTTGTCGTCCATCTTGTCGGCACCCACGATTACGCGGAGCTCACGACCAGCCTGGATGGCGTATGTCTTTGTTACGCCTGGGTAAGACATAGCGATTGCCTCAAGGTCGTTGAGGCGCTTGATGTAAGCCTCTACAATCTCGCGACGTGCACCAGGACGTGCACCCGAGATAGCGTCACACACCTGTACGATCGGAGCGAGCAGTGTGTTCATCTCCATCTCGTCGTGGTGGGCACCGATAGCGTTGCAGATATCGGGCTTCTCCTTAAACTTCTCTGCTATCTTAGCGCCGTAGAGTGCGTGCGGCAGTTCGCTCTCCTCGTCTGGCACCTTACCGATATCGTGGAGCAAGCCGGCGCGCTTTGCCTTCTTCGGGTTCAAGCCGAGTTCGGCAGCCATAACAGCACAGAGGTTGGCTGTCTCGCGAGCGTGCTGCAAGAGGTTCTGACCGTAAGACGAACGATACTTCATCTTGCCGACGATGCGGATAAGCTCCGGATGCAAGCCGTGGATGCCGAGGTCGATGGCTGTGCGCTTACCAGTCTCGATTATCTCGTTGTCGAGCTGCTTCTTCACCTTTGCCACTACCTCCTCGATGCGTGCCGGGTGGATACGTCCGTCGGCTACGAGCTGGTGGAGGGCAAGTCGGCAAACCTCGCGACGAACGGGGTCGAACGCTGAGATGACGATTGCCTCTGGTGTGTCGTCTACCACGATTTCTACGCCGGTAGCTGCCTCAAGAGCGCGGATGTTGCGACCCTCGCGACCGATGATGCGACCCTTCACCTCGTCGTTGTCGATGTGGAACACCGACACGGAGTTCTCGATAGCGGTCTCGGTTGCTACGCGCTGTATGGTCTGAATGACGATTTTCTTTGCCTGTGTGTTGGCGTTGAGCTTAGCCTCGTCCATAATCTCGTTGATGTACGATGCGGCATCGGTGCGAGCCTCGTCCTTAAGGCTCTCTACGAGGCGGTTTTTAGCCTCCTCTGCGCTAAGACCAGAGAGTTCTTCGAGCTTCTCGCGCTCCTTGGTCTGCATTTTATCGAGTTCGTCCTGCTTGATGGCGAGGAGTTTCTTCTCGTTGTCGATGCGCTGCTGAGACTGCTCTACCTCCTGCTTGCGACGTCCGAGTTCTTCCTGACGCTGGTTGAGCGATATCTCGCGCTGCTTCAAGCGGTTCTCGCTCTGCTGTATCTTCTGGTTGCGCTGCTGCACTTCCTTCTCCAGCTCCGACTTCTTGTTGAGGAACTTCTCCTTCACCTCGAGGAGTTTCTTCTCCTTCACTACTTCTGCCTCCTTATTGGCGGCTTCTACCATTTCATTATATTTTCCTTTTATCACGTAACGGAAAATAGAATAGCCTACAACGCCACCTGCTATAAGTGCCACTAAGGCTGTAATGAATATCTCCATTTTTTAAGTTATTATTTGTTAGTTATTATTTGTTAATGTTTCTTTGCAGTTTGCGATGGTAAAGATACAATCTCAAGACGCGATGCTACACACCTTATTATATATGGCGGGCACCTCAACATCTCAACACCTCAACATCTCAACGCCTCAACATCCCAACACCTCAACATCCCAGCACCTCTTCTATCTCCGAGGTGAGTTTTTTGATGATGTCGTCATACGGCTCGGTGTTGTTACGCGACTTCTCCATCTCGTAACGCAACGCTATCTCGATGAGTGCCATATAAAGGATTTCCTTGTCGTTCTTAGGACCTTTATATCGCTCGGCATAGGTGTTCATAGTCTTCGTTATCAGACTGGCGGCATCGCGGTAGAGCGGTTCGTCTTGCGGACGGATATTCACCGGCATGTCTGTGTCGTAGACGTGGAGCCTTATGCGTAGTTTCTCTGTTGATTGTTCAGCCATCGTGAAGTTGTTTTTAAGGCGCAAGAATGGTTATTCTTGTTTCTCGTTGACGAGCGTTATGCACTTGTCAACATCGCGTATGAGTTTTGCAAGACGCTTCTGCGCCGACTGCATGTCACCATCGGTGATCTCAACCATTCGTGCCAATTTTAGACTTTCGTAGTCGTTGCGCTGTTGCTGCAGCTGAGCCTCGAGCTTCGCAATACGTTCTTGCTGCTCTGCCACCTGACGACACAAGTCTTCGTTCTGCTTCGTTACACTCTGGTACTGCAGAATCATTTGCCTGACACGCGTCGCAAACTGGTTGATAGTTTTCGATTCAGCTTCCATATACAGCGTTTTGACTATTGGCGTATATTTACTACGCCACAAAATTATATTATTTTTACGAATATGGCAAAACTATTACGAGTTTTTTAATCTGACGAAACGTGTTTTACGCCAGAACATGCCACATTACTTCTTCTGTCCGTCGTCTGCGCCAGCCTTCGGTTCCTTCTTGGCAAGCATCACCACTTGGAACACAAAGTCGGTAATCCACTTCTGCGAGAAGCCCAAACGCTGGTCGTACTGACGTATAGCCACGACTGCCTTCATCACGGCAGCATCGCTATAATCGTTCTTTGTGAAGATGTCAGCCACGGTTTTCTCGGTCATTTTGTAGATGGCGTTCTTAAAGAACGAGGGCAAGCGGAGCTTGAACTTCATAAGGTTGCCCATGAGCATCATAATGTCCTGTGTGAAGTTCTGGAACTGGATGAGATACACCTGCACGTCCTGCAGCTTGCGGCAGTTCTTGCGGATACTTGCATCCACTTCCTTAAAGAAGTTGTCGTCAACGCCGTATATGTCGCGCAGCATCTTGCGACATGCACTCTTCTCACCAACACCGAGTTTGTTATTCACTGTCGGAACGTGGAGCGTCGACTTGAACACACGCAGGTCGGGGAGCATTGCAAGGTTAGCAATGCCTACGTTTGCAGCTATTGAGGCCTGGAAGTAAACACGCACAAGCTGCATGTAGTTTTCCATACCATTCGCTTTATCGTTATCAGCTTTCTTTCCGAATAGTTTTGAAAAAAATCCCATAAATATTTAATTTGTTTATTACATCAAATCAGCACACGTGTCAGTTTTACATCCACGATGCCAACTTAAACTATATTATGCAAAATTACAAATAAATTACATAACCGCCAAGTAATGCCGACTTTTTTCTTATTTTACGAATTAAGGTTTCAAAAATCAGCAGATAAAAGCATATTTTCTGACTTATTATTATTAACTTTGTGCACTTTATATTTATATCAATAGAATATTGTTGAACAATTAAAGCATTTAATGAATATGAAAGGTATCGTTTTAGCCGGCGGTTCGGGCACACGCCTCTACCCCATCACCAAAGGTATTAGTAAGCAGCTCATACCTATCTTCGACAAACCGATGATATACTATCCTATCTCAGTGCTCATGCTCGCTGATATAAAGGAGATCCTGATAATATCCACCCCCACCGACCTGCCAGCCTTCAAGCGTTTGCTTGGCGACGGTAGCGACTTCGGCGTACACTTCGAATATGCAGAGCAACCCTACCCTGGCGGTTTGGCGCAGGCGTTCATCATCGGCGAGGAGTTTATCGGCGACGACAGCGCGTGTCTCGTGTTAGGCGACAACATATTCTACGGTGCGGGCTTCACTAAACTGCTGCGCGAAAGCGTGCAGAACGTCGAGCGCGACGGCAAGTCGACAGTATTCGGCTACTACGTGAACGACCCGGGGCGGTACGGCGTGGCAGAGTTTGACGCAGAGGGCAACTGTCTCAGCATCGAGGAGAAGCCAGAACATCCGAAGAGCAACTACGCCGTGGTGGGACTCTACTTCTACCCGAACAGCGTGGTAGAGATAGCCAAGAACATCAAGCCAAGCGCACGTGGCGAACTTGAGATAACCACCGTCAACCAGGAATACCTGAAACGTGGCGAGCTGAAAGTGCAGACACTGCAGCGCGGATTTGCATGGCTCGACACTGGTACACACGACTCGCTGTCGGAAGCAAGCACCTTCATCGAGGTGATTGAGAAACGCCAGGGACAGAAGGTGGCTTGTCTCGAAGAGATCGCATTCAAGAAGGGATGGATAACCAAGGAAAAGCTCGTAGAGGTGGCACAACCGATGGTGAAAAACGAATACGGCAAATACCTGCTGCAACTCGCTGAAGGCAAGTAACACTTAACACTAAGCGAAACTCAAACAAACAAGCAAACGTAACAAACACGCTTTAGATACACAACGCAAAGAAAAGAAAATGGAAGAGAACATCAACCAAGGAACAAACAACGTACAACAAGAACTCGAGGAGAGCTCTTCATTCAACTTTAGAACCATCTTCACTGCACTGGTTCTGAATTGGCAATGGTTCGTACTCTCGATTGTCATCTGTCTGAGCGCAGCTGCCATAAAGTTGCGCTACGCCACACCAATATACCAATCGTACGCAAAACTGCTCATCAAAGAAGATGAAGACAACGGACGACGTGGTAGCAGAAGCTATATCGCCAATTCGACAACACTCGGCATAATGAGCAACTCTACTGGCATCGATAACGAGATGGAGATACTGAAATCGTCGACACTCGCTTGCGAAGCCGTAACCGAGTTGAAACTCTACACCGTGTACACAATGGAAGGACGCATCAAAGACCACCTTCTGTACAAGAACCAACCCATCAACGTAGACCTTGACACTGCCCACATCGCAACATTGCAGATGCCTATCCAACTCACCATTGGCAAGGAGGGCGACAAGCTGCGTGTTGTGGGTTCGTACACCTATGTACCAGAGAACCCGGACAAACCATCGAAGTGGTACTCCATCGACCGCACCTTCGAGAGTCTGCCGGCAACCATCAGCACAAGTGTGGGCGTAATAACACTCTCCAACAACTCCGGTATCCAGCTGCCTGCCAACCGTAAGGAGTTCGTGACTATCTATCCGCCAAAGATGATAGCAGGCAAGTATAGCGGTTCGCTCGATGTCAGCCAGTTGTCGAAGAACACATCTATAGCAGGTCTCACCCTTACCGACGAGATACCACAACGTGCCAACGACTACCTCAGACAGCTCGTCTTCAGCTACAACAAACAGGCTAATGAGGACAAGAACGAGATAGCCATGCGTACAGAGCTGTTTATCAACTCGCGTCTGGAGAAGATAAACACCGAGCTGGGCGCAACAGAGGGCAATCTGGAGGCAACAAAGCGCCAGTATAAGATTGTAAGCCCGGAGGCGACTGGAGCCTTAGGCTACACGAACACCGACTCGTACACACAGAAGCTTGCCGATATGGACATGCAGATAGAGCTGCTCCGCAGCCTGCAGGAGTACATCAACGACCCAAGCAACAAGTATCAGACACTGCCGTCGAACGTGGGTCTGAGCGACGCAGCCGCCTCTACGCTCATCAACGACTATAACAAGATTGTGATGGAGCGCAACCGCTTGCTGCGCAGTGCCAACGAGAACAGCCCCACAATCACTCCGCTCACCGCACAGCTCGACGACCTCTCGGCAAGTATTCGCCGCGCAATGGCTCAGGTGCAGCGCAACGCAAAGATACAGCGCAACTCCATACTGCAGGAGTACAATCGCTATTCGAGCATGATCTACTCTACGCCCGAGCAGGAGCGCGTACTCACACAGATTGGACGTCAGCAGGAAGTGAAGTCGGGTCTGTACCTCATGCTTCTGCAGAAGCGCGAGGAGAACTCTATCTCGCTCGCCGCAACAGCCGATAAGGGTAAGCTCATCGACAACCCGGTATCTTTAGGAAAGATTAGTCCGAAGACATACATGGTTCTGCTCATTGCCTTAGTATTAGGCATTGCTATACCTGGCTGTATTCTGTTCCTCATCAACTTCTTCCGCTACAAGATAGAAGGACACGACGACGTGGCACGTCTCACCGAGTTGCCTATCATCGGCGACGTAGCCGTTGCCAGCGAGTCGGTAAAGACAAAGGCTGACATCGTGGTGCATGAGAACAAGAACAACGTCATGGAAGAGGTGTTCCGTTCGATACGCTCGAACATTCAGTTTATGCTGAAGGAGGAGGAGAAGGTAATCATGTTCACCTCTACCACATCGGGCGAAGGAAAGACCTTTACAGCGGCTAACCTGGCTGTGAGCTTCGCGCTGCTGGGCAAGAAGGTGCTGGTCATGGGTCTTGACATCCGCAAGCCACGACTCACCACTCTCTTCGAACTGAACAAGGAGAAGATAGGCATAACAAACCTGCTCGTGCACGAGAATCCGACACGCGAGGAGGTACTGGAGAACATCACCAATTCGGGAATCAACAAGTACCTGGACATCATGCCTGCAGGTCCTATCCCGCCAAGCCCTGCAGAACTTGTGTCGCGCGAATCGCTCGACAAGGTGTTCGCAATACTGCGTAAGGAGTACGACTACATCATCGTGGACACCGCTCCTGTGGGTCTCGTCACCGACACGGTGGTGATTGCACGCGTAGCCGACCTTACAGTATATCTGTGTCGTGCCGACTACACTCCGAAGTCGAGCTTCGAGCTCGTCAACTCGCTCAGCAGTCAGAAGAAGTTGCCACAGATTTGCATCGTCATCAACGGCATTGATATGTCGAAGAAGAAGTACGGCTACTACTACGGCTACGGCAAGTATGGCAAGTACGGACGCTACGGCAGATACAGCGGTTACGGAAGCAAGTATGGTGGCTATGGCAGCAAGTATGGTGGCTATGGCAGCTACGGAAGCTATGGCAGCACGTATACCTCTTACGGTGCTTACGGCAACTACAGCGACAGCAACTACGGCAACAGGAACGATGACTCTATAAAGCGTAAGAAGTAAAATGGTTATAGCAGTTGACTTCGACGGCACCATCGTGGAGCACAAATACCCTGCCATCGGCAGGGAGCTGCCCTTCGCCACGGAGACGTTGCGTATGCTGATACGCGACCGCCACAAACTGATACTGTGGAGCGTGAGGGAGGGTGCATTGCTGGACGAGGCAGTGGAATGGTGCAGGGAGCGGGGCGTGGAGTTCTATGCCGTGAACCGCGACTACCCGGAGGAGCGGAGGGAGCACGAGACGTTCTCGCGCAAGCTGAAAGCGGACCTCTTCATCGACGACCGCAACATAGGGGGACTGCCCGACTGGGGTACTATCTACCAGATGGTGAGGGACCGCAGCACGTGGGAGGAGGTATTGGCGCAGCGCAACAGCAGCTTTGAACAGACGGAGGCCCCGAAACGCAAGAAGAAGTGGGGCATCTTTTAAGCATACAGACTTATAAAAACGAAAAGGACCATGCCGGAATACCGACATGGTCTTTTTCGTTAAAACATCTGTTAGATTATATTATTACTACTACATCGTCTTTCTACTCGAGCACCAACACATGGCTTGTGCCATCCTGCGCTGTGAAGACGTTCAGACCAATCTTCATCAGATAGTCGCCGCTAAACTGCTTGCCGTTGCACTCCAAGTCTGACTGCTTGCCAGGCATGAGGTTTGTCTCCTTCACGGTGTACATCTTTGCGGCATCAAGACCCTGCAACTTCACGTTCTGCTGTGGCTCCTTGTAGCGCGGATGCAGGTCGTAGGCGAAGAGCACCGCACACTGCTTATCCTTGCTAACGTAGTTGATAGCGCAATGGCTGCCTTCGTACGGCGAAACAAGACGATACTGGTCGCCTTCGAGAATCATCGGTTTCATGCTGTTATAGTTCTTGACAGCCTGCTGCACGAACTTGTAGTCGTCGGCAGAAAGCGACTTGAGGTCGATGTCGAAGCCCAACTTGCATGAGCTGCATACGTCGGTGCGGAACTTCACGGATGTGTTCTTGTTCCAGTTGGTGACGTGCGAGCCCATTGTCTTTGCAGGGAAGAACTTCGAGAGACTCCACTGGATGTAGATGCGCTCGTACGGGTCGGTGTCGTCAGAACACCAGAACTCGGTGAAGTATTTGAGCATCTCGTAGTCCATACGTCCGCCACCGCCAGAGCAGAGCATCATCGGCAGATTAGGATACTTGTTATGAATGCGTGTGAGCACATTATAGATGCCACGCACGTGGTCGATGTAGAAGTTGCCCTGATTTTGCTTGTGGTATGGCGAGTAGATATTGGTTATCACGCTGTTGCAGTCCCACTTGAAGTAAGCCACTTCCGGGTTCTCTGTCATGATGCGGTCGACGATGCCGAACACATAATCCTGCACCTTAGGGTTAGAGATGTCGAGCACGAGTTGGTTGCGATAGTAATATGTGTCGCGCTGCGGCTGTAAGATGACCCAATCAGGATGCTTCTCAAACAGTTCGCTCTTCGGGTTCACCATCTCCGGCTCAATCCATATACCGAACTTCACACCAGCCTTCTTTGCGTCTCTAACGAGGCCCGGTATGCCCTCCGGCAACTTGCTCTTTGTAGCCTCCCAGTCGCCCAGTCCGGCGTGGTCGTCCTTGCGCGGATACTTGTTGGCAAACCATCCGTCGTCGAGCAGGAACATATCCACACCGAGGTCCTTGGCATCCTTCATCAGTTCGGCAAGACTCTGCTGGTTGAAGTCGAAGCCTGTATTCTCCCAGTTGTTCAGGAGCGTGAGACGGTCGCCCGTGCCCATGTTCACTTGATACTGACGAGCCCAGTCGTGCAAGTTGCGCGAAGCCTCGCCCATACCGTTGTCGCTCATCGCGAAGATGAACTCAGGAGTGGTGAACACCTCGCCTGCCTTCAGTTTATAGTCGGAAGCATAAGGATTGATGGCAGGAATGACGCGCAGCGCGCCGACGTTGTCCACCTCAAAGGTGAAGCGGAAGTTACCTGGCCAACCTATCGTTCCGAGCATCACCTTGCCCTCGTTCTCCTTAGCAGGCTCGTCGAAGCCCAACTCGAAGAAAGGCTCTGCCTGCATAGCAGCGCGTGTGCCGAGCTTTGTGTCTATAATCTTTTTGCCCGTGCTCAACTGGGTTGTCTCGGGCTGACCTTCCTTAGCCCAGTCGCTGTGATAGTTAGTGAGATAATACTTTGAAGATTTGAAGTAGAGCATCGTAGAGCTGTAGCGCCAGAGTGTGATGGCAGACTTCTCCTTGTGAGAGATCTCGCTCCATGCCTTTATCACATTCTCCTTCGGATAAGCCACATAGTGGAGCTTCACTGTCAGCGGATACACTTTATCATGAAGTGTGATGACGGTCTCAGTGCCGCCCTTCACAGCCTTCTGCTCCGACGACTTATAATATAAATATGTAGACATATTGCCGTCGGCATGTGTAACGGCTACAGCCGGCTCGAAGAAGTCTTCTGCGCCGGAAGTGGCGTACACCTCATGGCCGCGCTGGCACACAGCGCCGTCAGAAGCGGCATAAACATCCCACTTCAGATTCTCATAGTCGGCAGGATTCTGCAACTTGTCGCCGAGATATACCTGATAGAGTCGGCCTTTTGGCGACACTTTCATCACGAGGTCGGTCTTTTCGGTAGACACACGGATGATTTCTTGAGCGAATGTGATGGCAGAAGTCATGCACATTGCTGCGATTAGCATAATAGTTTTCTTCATTTTCGTATGTTTTTTTTATTAGAATTTGATGCTTGCGTTGAACTCTACGGTGAACGGGCGGAGATAGTTGCCGCTCATGTACTTGCCGGCATACTTGCCAGCCTCATCCTTTGTGATAAGTTCCGAACCGCTGATTGTGCCCTTGGCACCCTTCTCGTTGAAGATGTTAATGACGCTGACACCGAGACTCAGATTCTTGTTCACATTCCAGTTGACACCACCGAATGTCTCCCAGTGGCCGTTGAAGTAGAGTGCCTCCTGAAGGTTGGCGTATGTCTTGCCGAAGTAGCGGAAGCTGAGCCAAGCACTGAGGTTCTTTGTGATGTCGTATCTCGGGTCAAGCTCAATAAGCACCTGCGGAATCTCCTTCACAATCTTGTTGTTGGCATTAACGCTCATAGTCTGACCATCGCTGAACGTAACACTTGCATTATAGTTCTTGTAAACCGGCTTCTGATAGGTGAAGAGAGCGTGCATGTGGAAGTTCTTGAACGGGTTGATTTCGGCAGACGTTGTCCAGCCCAATGTCTGGATGTTGTAGATGAGCAACACGGTCTTGCCCTCAGAGGTACCAGGCTTGGTGAGGTTCTGCTGGTCGATATTGTTCGACTTTGAGATGTATGTTACCATCGACGAGAGGTCGAGCCATGAGTTCTTGTAGAAGATACCACCGCGAACCAACGGAATGGTCACGCGCTTGTACTGCTCCTCCGTAGGACCGGTGCCGGCATACTCGCTGATGCGCGGGAAGCGTGTGGCGATGGTGGCATCGGCAGTAAGACCGAACTGGTTTGTTACGTTGTAAGTCATCTGCAAAGTGGCAGCATAGTTGAGCTTGTTCTTCGTTACGTTGGCTGGCGCGATGCTATGCTCTGTGGCAACGATAGATCCGTCTGCGGCTGTAGAATACGTATTGAAGTTGCCGAGATGGAAGCCACGGAAGCGTGACGCAGAAATCTGATCTGCCGACATACGATAGTATTCGAGACGACCGCCGTAGAACAGCTTGAACTTGGGAGTGATGCGCCATTCGTCGGTGAAATAGAGAGCGAGTTTGTTCTCCGAACCCTTAGTATATTCAGGACTCAACTCGTTGTAGCCGAAGGTTTCAGAGCGGTGTGCAGTCTGTGTCGGGTCGAGCGGATTAACGTACATCTGGCTCAGCGTACGAGGATAAGCCTCAACGGTGCCTGCCCACTGGAACGAAGATGAATAGTAGTTGAGGTGGTAGTACCACTCGTTCAAACCAATCATCAGCTTGTGGTTGTTCAGTTGCTTGCTCATCTCGGTTGTGAGAAGGGCGTTGCTCACCTTGCCGATGTGCAGCCAAGTGCGTCTGCCTTCGATGAGTCCGCTATAAGCCGAACCGTCAGAAAGCTGGTAGCCATCAGCCTCAGCAACCTCAGAGATGGTGCTGCCGCCGTAGTCTACATAGTTGGCGCGCGGAGCGTTCATATACTTTGCGTTCAACTTCCACAACCAGCCGTTGTCAAACTGATACTTGCTCACCAAAGCCACCTCGTTGGCACGGTTGTCGTTGCCGTCGGTCATGTTCCAGGTCTCCATCTTGCCGGTCTTGGTGTTCAGGTATCTGAACGAACCCTGACGCTGCACATACGAATCCATACCTGGGTCGAAACCTGCAAGCTTCTTTATGCTACCGTCGCCAGCGTAGATGAACGGGGCGGCATTGGCGAAGTTGCCGGGGTTCTTGCTATTCGAATATTTATATAATAAAGAAATGTGACCTTTGCCGCCGTTCAGTATGCGCGTAAGACCCAAATGGTAGATCTGCGTGCGGTCGGCGTAGTCGGTGAAGCGCAGTTTGAAGCTGCCCGGGTCGAAGTTCTGATACATTCCGGCGGTGTAGAGCCACTTGTCGCCAATGCCGCCAGAGAGGTTGAGGTCGAAGTTCTGCATACCGAAGTGGTTAGCCTTATAATTGAGTTTGCCGCTGAACTTCTTCTCGCCCAACTCGCTGAAAGCCGACACAGCATAAGCGATGTTGCCGGTCTTGATGGCACTCTCCGACGGAGTCATAAGGTCGGTGCCTTTCAGCGAAGCGTCGCTGCGCCAGTGGGCAGAGAGTTTGTGCACGGACGACGAGTAAACGGCAGGCAGTCCGTTCTCGTATACCGTTACGTCTTCGCTCGGCAATCCAATCTGAATCTCGCGCGGTTTGTTGGCGTCAGAAGCGTTGAGCATCACGTTGCGCTCTTCCTTCTTCTGCGATTCCGAATCGTTTATTGAATTGTTGTCTGTATGCGTCTGTGCATACATGCCCGTAGAGGCAGAAGCCAAGAGGGCGAATGAGAATGTTTTAAGTTTTAGGTTCATATCCGTTGTGTGTATGTTTACGGTTGCAAAGTTACAAGATATATCGGCCGATTGTATGTGTGCGTAAAATGAAAGTAGACATAAATTAAGGCATATAAACTTATAACTTATTATATATCAGAATGTTTAAGGATTTAGGCTTTTTTATCAAAGTAAATGGTTTTATCTTAATAATATTAGCTAAATTTGCAGCATTAAAGCTAAAAACCCACTATTATGCGCATCTTTTTATACCTATTATTCATTTTTTTGCCGCTGCAGACTACAGCCCAAACAAAGTTGGCTACAGCCGGTATCTCTGGCGAGCAAGACCTGCTGGGCCTTCTCGACAGTTATATCGACAAGCGCGAAATGTACTCGGAGCAGAAGGAAAAGAAGATTGACCAACTGAAGCTGAAGTTGCGAACGGTGGAAGACATCCCGCAGCGACTCGCACTCCTGAACAGTATCTATCGAGAATACTATACATACCATTACGATTCGGCAATGGTATATGTGAACCGCGGTCTCGCCCTATCAGAGAGCGAGAACAACGCCTACTACACGACGCTCAACAAGATAAACCGTGCGGCGGTGTTGTCTACGGGTGGTTTCTACAGTCAGTCGGAGGAACTGCTTGATGATATAAAGAAGAGAGGTGTGCCTAAGCAGCTAAAACAATACTATTATTATACGCGCACGTGGCTGTACAACTATTGGGAAGCGTTCAGCAAGAAGTCGGAGTTCATGGACTATTACCATAAGAAGAAGTTCGAGAATCTGAAGCTCACGGTGGAAGCCACAAGCAGCAAGGATGTGGCTCTGCATGCCTATCTTAGCGGCGAAATTGCTTTCCTCACCAACCCCATGAGCAAGGCTGTGCTGCAATTCTACACAAAGGCTCTGCAGAACAGCCGGGTAGACAGTCGTGTGCATGCCTCGGCAGCCTACTGCATAGCACGCTATTATCGCGAGTTGGGCGACACGCAACGATATGAAAAGTACATTATTGAAGCGGCTATCTCGGATATAACATGCCCTTTGAAGGAGAATCTTGCGCTGCAGGAGTTCTCTACATATCTGTATGAGAAGGACCAGAAGTATGCCGACCGTGCGGCACGCTACATCTATTGCTCTATGGAAGATGCCCGATTCTACAACAACCGACTGCGTATGCTCGAGATTTCGAGCATTCTGCCTATCATTGCCACAGCCAATCAGGAGGCGTTGGCGCATAAGGAGCGCATCGTGAGAGGTGTGCTTGCGATGGTTAGTTTTCTGTCGCTGATGTTGCTGGCAATGGCTATCTTCGGCTACAAGCAGAACAAATGGTTGGCAGGTAGCCGCAAAGAGGTGAAGACGCAGAACCGGCAGTTGAAGGAACTGAACGAACGCCTCATAGCGACGAACCATCGCCGCGAAACCTACATGCGTCTGTTCATGGACATCAGTGCGGTGTACATACGCAAGCTGATGGAGTACCGTAAACTGGTGAGCAGAAAAATAAAGGCCAACCAAACGGCTGACCTTCTAAAAACTATCAATAGTTATAAGCTCGCGGAGGAAGAGGCTGCAGCGTTCTACACTCGTTTCGACCGCGCCTTCACGGAGCTGTACCCTGGTTTCGTTGACGAACTGAACGGTCTGCTGCTTCCGGAAGGAAGGATTGCGCAGCCGTCTCCTAACGCCCTGACGACGGAGGCGCGCATCTATGCGCTGATGCGCTTGGGCGTGAGGGAGAGTCAGGAGATAGCGACGCTGCTGTTCTACTCGACGCAGACGATATACAACTATAAGTCGGCGATGCGCTCACGGGCGGTGAACCGCGAGACGTTCGACGAGGATGTCAACAGACTGTGCTGTGTGGGGTGAGAAGATCTTTTCCGGAACGGAAGGGGTTACTTCAGCAGGAAGTGCTCGGGGTGCTGGAGGCCGTTGAGGTAGTCGCGGGCTGCCATGCGCTTCTTGCCGGCAGGCTGCAGCTCTACGATTTCGAGCCACTCGTCGGCGGTGGCAACGAGGAGGCGACGGTTTTCGACTTTGAGTGTTCCGACTTCTACACGGGTTGGTTGGTCGTGGGTGTTTGCTGCGTTATGGTCTGGTGCACTTGAGACAAGTGCACCCCCTGCTGCTTTATGGTCTGGTGCACTTGAGACAAGTGCACCCCCTGCTGAAGGCTCGCCGGTCTTTGCTGTCTTATAGATCTTAAGCACTTGGGCGGGAGCGTTAGCATCGCGTGGGGTGAGCAGGCACCAGGCGCCGGGGGCGGGCGAGAGTCCGCGAACGAAGTCGTAGATGCGCTTTGCTGTGAGCGAGAAGTCGATGGCGCAGGTTTCCTTGAATATCTTGGGGGCGGCGTGGTGGGCGTCGCTGTCCTGCTGCGGTTGCGAGGGGGCGTTGCCGTCGGTAGAGAGGACGAGGTCGACGGTGTGGGTGCAGAGCTGGGCGCCGAGCTGCATGAGTGCGTCGTAGACGTACTCTACGTCGGCGTCGTCGGGGATGGGGAACTGGCGCTGGGCGATGATGCGACCGGTGTCGATGTCGTGGTCGAGGAAGAAGGTGGTGACACCGGTGAGGGTCTCGCCGTTGATGACTGCCCAGTTGATTGGGGCTGCACCGCGATAGTCGGGGAGCAGGGCTGCATGGACGTTGAATGTGCCGAAGCGCGGCATTGCCCACACCACTTCGGGGAGCATGCGGAACGCGACAACGACCTGCAGGTCGGCATTGTAGCTGCGCAGCTGCTCGAGGAACTGCTCGTCCTTCATCTTCACGGGCTGCAATACGGGCAGACCGTGGGCAAGGGCGTACTCCTTAACGGGTGAGGGGCGCAGCACGGAGGCGTGGCGACCGACGGGTTTGTCGGGCTGCGTCACGACAGCCACTACGTTATAACCGTTTTCAACAAGTCGCTGGAGCGAGCCAACGGCAAACTCGGGTGTTCCCATGAACACTATGCGGAGGTTTTTCTTTTCCATTGTTTTTTGGTTTTGTTTATTTTAAGCCGAACTAAGCGGGTATAGGGCGGCGGTTAAGCCGAACTAAGCCTTCTTGGGCCTTCCTAAGTCCTCCACGACGGGGAGGGTTGGGAGGGGCTTTTTACTCTTTTACTTTTTTACTCTTTTATGGGTGCGCGGTATGGGCAAGATGCCCATACCTCCTACTTTTGCTTGGTTGGTGCAGCAGGGACTGCTGCACCCCCTACTTTACTTTTTTACTTTTTTACCTTTTTACTTTTACAAAGTTACGGTTTTTTCGGCAAATATCGGCTATGCTTATAATAAAGAGCAAGAAAAATGTCTTTAAACTTACGGCATAACAGGAAAAAGCAGTAACTTTGTAAAAGTAAAAAAGTAAAAAGGGAAAAAATAAAAAAGGGGAAAAATAAAAGAGGGAAAAGGAAAAGTAAAAAAGTAAAAAGGTAAAAGAGTAGAAAGGTAAAAAACAAAATAAGAAATAACAATGACACAGAAAGAAGACATTCAGAATGCCGTGGACGTGATGCGTAAGGGCGGGGTGATACTCTATCCTACGGACACGGTATGGGGAATAGGTTGCGACGCGACGAACGCGGAGGCAGTGGCTAAGGTGTACAGGATAAAGCAGCGCGACGACTCGAAGGCTCTTATCTGCCTGGCCGACTCGGTAGACCGCGTGCAGCGCTATGTGCGCGACGTGCCGCCAGTGGCGTGGGACTTGATGGAGCTCGCGGAGAAGCCGACAACGGTGGTGCTCGACGGGGCTGTGAACCTCGCCCCGAACCTCATCGCGGAGGATGGCAGCATCGCTCTGCGTGTGACGAAGGAGCCGTTCTCGAAGGAGCTTTGCTACCGCTTCCAGAAGGCTATCGTGAGCACAAGTGCCAACATAAGTGGCGAGCCGGCGGCTCAGAACTACCGCGACATCGCACCGGAGATACTGGAGGCGGTGGACTATGTGTGCTGGACACGCCGCCAGGAGCACAAGCCGCACACGCCGAGCAGCATCATCAAACTGACTAAGGACGGACGGGTAACCATCATACGCAAGTAAATGGAAGAGACTGCGATTGACAAGAAAGGCGCAACGCTGGAAGAAAGGCTGTACGCTTGGCGCACGAAGCATCTTTCCGACCGTCAGGCGACTATCATCCTCGCCCTCTGCATCGGATTCTTTGCGTCGGTGGCTGCCTACGTGCTCCACTCGATAATTCACATCATACAGCATCTGCTGACATCGAGGTTTCATGCTGACACGTTCAACTGGCTCTACCTGATGTTCCCGGTTGTGGGCATATTCCTAACGTCGCTCTTCGTACGCTACGTGGTGAAGGACAACATATCGCATGGTATCACGCGAATACTCTACGCCATATCCTCGAAGCAGTCGCGACTGAAGGCGCACAACTGCTGGACATCGGTGGTGGCATCGGCTATCACCATCGGCTTCGGCGGATCGGTGGGTGCCGAGGCTCCGATTGTGCTGACTGGTTCTGCCATAGGCTCGAACCTCGGCAGACTGTTCGGCATGGACAAGAAGAAGCTGATTCTGCTGGTAGGCTGCGGTGCTGCCGCTGCCATCGCCGGCATCTTTAAGGCTCCGATAGCCGGACTGGTGTTCACGCTTGAGGTGCTGATGGTAGACTTGAGCATGGCATCGCTGCTGCCTATACTCACGGCTGCGGTCACGGCAACGTGCTTCACATATATATTCATGGGAAGCGCGTCGTTGTTCAGTTTTCATCTGGACAGCATGTGGGGCGTGGAGCGTGTGCCGGCGTGCATCATACTCGGTATCGCCTGCGGACTGGTGAGCCTCTACTTCATACGCTCAATGTCGGTGTGCGAGGGCATGTTCGGCAAGTTGAAGCAACATCGCTGGGCTAAGTTGGCGTTGGGCGGTGTACTGCTCAGCTCGCTCATCTTCGTCTTCCCTGTGCTCTACGGCGAGGGATACTCGGCTATCAACGTACTGCTGAACGGCACGAGCGAGGCAGACTGGAACGAACTGCTGCACAACTCTATGTTCTCGGGCAACGGCAAGTGGCTGATACTGTTCATTGCGCTGGTCATACTGACAAAGACATTCGCCACGGCAGCCACAAACGGCGGTGGCGGTTGCGGTGGTACGTTCGCACCGTCGCTCTTCGTGGGAGCTTTCACGGGGTTCCTCTTCTCACGTCTGTGGAACATGTATCAGGTGGGCATATATATACCTGAGAAGAACTACACGCTGCTCGGCATGGCTGGCGTGATGGCTGGCGTGATGCACGCCCCACTTACGGGTATCTTCCTCATCGCCGAGATTACGAACGGCTACGACATGTTCATGCCACTGATGATTGTGAGCATCGTGTCGGTGATGACTATCAGCATCTTCGAGCCTCACAGCATCTACGCCATGCGTCTGGCACGCGAGGGTAAGTTGGTCACTCACCACACCGACCGCTCTGTACTGACGCTGATGACGATGGACAGCGTGATAGAGCGCGACTTCACAGCCGTAACACCCGATATGCCATTAGGCAAACTGGTGAACGCTATATCGAAGAGCCACACGTCGTTCATACCGGTGCTCGACAACGCAGGTTCGGTGCTTGGCGAGATTGACATCACGAAGATACGACACATCATGTTCCGCGCAGAACTCTACAACAAGCTCACCGTACAACAGTTGATGCTCCCCATCGCTGCGCAGGTTGGCGAGAGCGACTCAATGGAGGAGGTGATGCGCAAGTTCGACCTCAAAGGCACGCGCTACATGCCCGTGGTGAACGTATCAGGACATCTAACGGGATATATCTCGCGCTCAAGAGCGTATAGCATGTACAGAAAAATGGTAGCCGACTTCTCGGCGGAATAAAATCATAGTTAAGAGTTGAAAGTTGAGAGTTGAGAGTTATGATTACCTTGAGAATTTTATAAATAGCTCAAACAATAGGACATATCATAACTCTCAACTTTCAACTCTCAACTTTCAACAACGGAATAAAGGGCAGACTCCACAAAGAGTCTGCCCTTTATTCCGTTTAGAACGGATAGCCGATTGCGAAATGAAGGCTCTGACTGTCCTTAAAACGGTCGAAATTGTAGAAGCCGTTCCTATATGGCAGGTGTAGACCTATGCCCCAATCGAGACGTAGCACGAAGAAGTCGAGGTCGTAGCGGATGCCGACGCCCGTGCCGAGTGCCATCTCCTTAAGTATATTCTTCGGTTTGAACACAGCACCTGGACGGTCGCTGTCGCTGCGCAGTGTCCACACGTTGCCTGCATCGAGGAATAGTGCACCATAGAGATTTCCGAAGAGACGTGGACGATACTCGAGGTTGGCTTGCAGCTTCATATCGCCTGTCTGGTCGAGATACGAGAGGTAGGATGTCTTAGCATGATAGCGACCCGGACCAATACTGCGCACGTTGAACGCACGTATGCTATTGGCACCACCTACGTAGAACTGCTCGCTGTAGGGCGCACTGATAGCGTTGCCGTATGCCCATACCACGCCCATATTAACGTGTCCGACGAGCTTACTATGTTCGGTCAGCTGCCACGTCTTGCTATAGTCGGTCTCCACCTTCAGGAACTGCGCATACGGGTTCTTGAACATTGTCTTCTCCTTATCAGTCCACTTCTCGCCGAACGCCATATAACCAAGCGAAAGAAGGTTGGCAGCCTCGCTCAGCGTCACCTGCCAGAAGATTGGGTTATGAAGTCGGGCTGGCGACTGGTACGAGAACGAGTAGCGCATCTTAGGCACAAACTGGTCACTCATCGCCACAAGCAGATACGGACTCTTGTTCACCAGTTCGGTGAAAGCTGGTGTCATGTGCTTCATGTATTCGTACTGAATGATGAGTGGCGAGAACTGATGATGCACAAGCACTCGTGAGTGGGTCTTGTACGTCAGTTCGCCCGAGACGATGTGGCGCTGGAAGAATCCCGAACGGTTAAGCACATCGAACGAACCCTTTATAAGCGTAGTCGGTGGGGCATAACGTATGTAGACGTGCTTTCCCTTTGCACGGCGCAAACGGCGTAAACGACGTGTGAGACTGTTCACAAACAGCAATCGAGGCATCTCCACCGACACATCGGCACCATATTCGTAGGAGTTGAACTTCGAGCTTGATCCGTCGGCTTGGTGTCCTGTCTGCCACTCGTAGGAGCCTTTGAGGTTGACGGTAAGCTTCTCGCCACCACGGAAGGCGTTGCGCTTAACGAAACCAAGGTTCAGCCCGGGGCCCACACGTCCGGTTGTCTTACCTACGAGATTGCCTTCGAGATAGACATCGTAGGGCTTGTCAAACACGCAGTTGAGCGTGATATCAAGCGTGTCACACGTCTTGGATGTGTCACGCGGAGCGAACGAGAGGTCTACACGCGAGAAGAGGCCCTTCGCGGTGAGCGTATTGATGGTTTGCTGATAAGCATCGTAGCTGTACATTCTGCCAGGGCGTATTCGCATATCGCGCGTAATCACACTACGACGCATCGGTTCGCGCTTGCCATTATAGACGATGGTATAGTTGCGACGGTGAGTGGTGTCGCGCAGTTGCTCCAACGCCGACTGCTTGCGCATCTCGAGATTGACGTGACCGATGTACCACTTGCGTCCCACTTCGTCAGGAAGGCTGTCGGCGTAATGCAGACGCACGCTCACCTCGCCAGGTTCGGCAATGGTGTCGGCGAGGTATGTAGCATAGCTCGGCTGATAATAGAAGAAACCCTTGTTGCGCAGGAGCGTAGAGATACGAGTGCGCTCGGCTTCGAGCACCGTCACATCGAACGGTGCGTCTTTCTTTACGAGCGATTTTGAAGCATTCTCCTCAATTATCTTTTGCGCTTCTTCGGGGAAGTTGGTGTACGTGAGCGTGTCGATAGTGTAGAGGTCGCCGAAGTTGACGTTGTACTTCACCTTTGCCGTTCGCGAGCTGTCGGATGTCAGCACGTCGTAGTTGACGTATCCACTGAAATAGCCACGCGCTCGCAGCAGCTCCTTCACCACTTGTGAGTGTAGCGCAGGATTGACAGCACTAAGCAGCACTGGTGGCTTACCGAACGTTGTACGTATCCACTTGCCCAAACCGCCACGCGAATGCTGAAACGCATTGTATATCCACAAACGGTAAGGAGGCATACGGTGGTACGGACTATCGAAGAGTGCACCGTTAGGGGTAGTGGCGAGTGCCGCCTCCACTTCCTCCTGTGTAGAGTAGAAGTGATCGCAAGCCACATAGTTCTCGTATTCGGTCTTGCGTAAGCCCGTGAACAGCTTGTCATCCTCGGGTACAGAACTTGTCGACGAGCAACCGACAAGCACCATTACACATATTATTATATATAACGTATTCTTCATATATCTTTACTTTTTAACACTGGTAGTGTCAGTATTCTGCACAGCCGTTGTATCCTTCTTCTGCTGCAACGAGGTTTTATTGCCGTTTTGCAACATCATATAGTCGTTGTTGTCAATGCGCTTGAGACGGAATATATCCTTCAGGCTCTGCAACTTGCGACGCCAGATGAAACCGCCACCGAACTGACCGACGTAACCCTCAAGCCAGTCGTACGTAGCACGATCATAGAAAAGTTTCAGATACTTATTCGACTTTGGTGAGAGACGATACTCTAATGCCACATTGTCGAAGAACGTGTCGTTCTGATTCTCTATCTCGGCACCACTCGACACCTTTCCACCGATCACGATGCGCAGACGGTTGTTGAGGAAGCGCTTCGAGAACTTGAACGAGTAGTCGGTGTGCACCGCACCAGAGCCAAGCTGCGTGTTGTCCATGCCGAATGAAAGGTCGAGCGTACGCAGTGCGCTGCCCGAGATGGCACTGATCTGAGAGCTGAGGAACGAGCTGAGCGCACTGTTCATGTTGAACGAGCCCATACTGTTGTCGGAGAGATACATACCCGTGGTGAGCATCGTCACAGCGAGCTTGCCACGGTTCTCTACCGACTGCGTCATCAGCTCGTTGTGTATCTCCTGGTCGTCGGGGGCATCGATGGTGAACTGTAAGCCCATATCGTTGAGTGTCTTCGTTATCTCTACGCCACACTCGAACGTCACGCTACGACCTACGCCAGCCTCATTGGTGACGGTAGTTTTGTTCTCCTCCGTCGCCGTGATGTTCAGACGCGGGTTCATGGCATCGCCCATAAACTCAACGTAGCTACCATCCTTTATCGTGAAAGTCTTCAGCGGGATAACGGGCAACGAATACTTCATCTCACCCTGTCCTATCGTGTAGCGGCCATAGAGTCCGAGTCCGTCCACTTCGGTGTATTTCATGCGCAGCTCGCCTCCGCCTACAATGTCCACATAGTTCGACTTTGTAGCGTTCAGGGCGCAGAGCACGTGCGCACCCTCGTCGATGCTAACCGTGAGGTCCATCGTCAAGCCACTCAGCGGTGGACGCTCCACCTTCACGTCATCAGGATTTTTGAAGTTGACAAACTTCACAAGTCCGTCGAGTTGGTTGTCGGTGGTGAGCGGAGAGTCGCGCAGTATGTATGTGATGTCCGACGAACCGAGCACGTCAAGACGACCACGGAAGCGCAAGGCATCAAGCGGACCATCGGCAAGACCGAGGAAGTTGACATACGCCTTGCCGAAGGCTTCTGAGCGTGCCTTCTCCTTCGAGTCGATGAGCAGGTAGTTGTTTGCACGCATACGCATATACATCGTCATGTTCGACATATTGCTGAAGTCGACATTGCCGTAAAGCGTCAGTGGATTACCATTGCGTGCGAAGAGTTGGAAGTTCTCAAACTTCATCTTGCTATCGGTTATCGTCACCGGGTCTTCGCACAAGCGCATCTTCACGCCGTAAGGCTCGCTCGCTATATACGCCGACTCGAACATCAGTTCGCCATCTACGTCGAGGCGGTCGAGTTGTCCGTCCACCTTCACATGTCCGACGGCATATCCACCAAAATTGAGTAGGCGTTCGGGGATGAAGCCGTTGAGCATCAACAGTGGTGTGCGCTGCAACTCAATGTCGGCATTAAGATGTCCGAAACCACTTGTGATGTACGTACCGCTTAGCGTGCACACCTCCTGGTCGTCTATCGATAGCGTGCCGTCAACACAATGCTCATTACCTTTGTCGCGTGGCATATAGATGAACTCGCTCGCCACATTACCAATCTTACAACCATCGTAAGACAAATTGTCAACACGCACAGATGATGACACCGACATATCGCTTTCGCTATTGATGTAGTGGAAGTCGCCATTCATCACACCCGACACGTTCGGTGCATACGGTATAACGGACAGCACTTTAGCGAGGTCGAAGCGAGTGAGTCCGATAGTGAGGTCTTGCAAGGCTTCGGTGCTATCGTTGCTAAACACCTTCACACCCATACCGTCATCAGCCAGCAACCTCATATCAGCCGAAATGCGGTCGTCGTCGGCAAAGAACACGTAGTTGCCCTTGTTCACCTTAAACTTCTTGTAGCCAAACACGGGGTCGATACCACCGAGCGACACTCGTATACCGTTCTGCTCCATGTCGGCTTTCACACCAAGAGCCACACCAAGACGGTTGCGATCGTCGTAGATGCGTGTGCCGAAGAAGAGCGACTGTTGATAGAATGCACCACGGAAAAGGGCGTTGAACACGTATTGCTTGTTATAGCGGTTGTTACGTATCTGTCCATCGAAGAGCGTCTTCGTCGAGTCGGAACTGATGTTGACGCGTATTGTATCGAGTTGTATGCCTGCAGTCACGAGTGAGTCGATGCGCACATTACCATTGATGCCCTGCACGGGCGACGTGTTCATATTAATATAAGCATCGCGGAACTCGTAGCCGAAACGTCGAGCAGTGCGCGAAAGGATGTTCTCCTTGCCGGCATTGAAGTAGACAGAAAGGTCGGGCAGGCGTTCGCGCAGACGCAGCTGGTCAATGTAGCGTTCATTGCGCTGCTTCTCAGCCTCTATGTTCACCTCATTAAAGTTGTTGAGTATGTGCTCCACTGAACCAGCACCATCAACACGCAACACGAAGTCGCCACACGCCACATTGGCATGTGTTGAGTCGCTACGTGTGAATATGTCTATCAGAATGTTTTCAGGTCGATATGTAGCAGCCGAGTCGCGCAGCACGATATTGCCGACAACGCCCTGCATACTGTGCGTCGCCTTCAAATCCGACTTCACGTCCAAATGTGCTGTCATCGACGTTTTGAGTGGTCGCTCGGTGAGACCGAGTTTGTAGAAGTCGGCGTAGAGCAGATTGCATATTACGTTGGCATCTATGCGACGATTGTCGAGGAGCGTACGTAGGTCGATAATGCCATTGAGCAGCGGTGTGCGACTATCGAGCAGTGCCCTTCCCACACCGTTGTGCACCTCTGCCTTTAGGTTTATGTTCGAGAGGTCATAATCGGTGTATTTGAAGTTGTTCACCTTCACACGTGCGTCGAGATGTGTCTTTGACGAAAGAAAATCGAAGCCTGCACCATCAGCCACGAGTTCACCGCTGAACGGATGCAACCCCATACCCGGCATGAAGTTCTGAAGTGGCAATGTGTGTGCTTCCATATTGGCACGATAAGCCAACGAACGCATATTGAACGCGCCCCTACCGCGTAGCGAACCACCGCCTTGAGTAGCAACGAAATCCGTAGCATACTGCGGTCCATTCGCTCGGCAATTGCCTTTGAACGTAATGCCATTGGGTATGCACACTGACGAATTGGCATTCAAGCCCATCATAGGCAGCAGGAAGCTGATGTTGTCGGCACGTGCGTCGAGGTTTATGTTGGCTGTAAGATGGTCTACGTCGGTTAGATTGCCAGCCTTGCCTTCGGCTTTTATGTTGAACGCCGTTGGCAGTTTGGCAGACACCTCACGAATGTTGAGGTTCTGCATATTGCCGTTGATGTCGGCATGAAGGGAGAGCGGTTGCTCTGGCAGACGCAGGATAAACTGCAGAGGCATCATACCGAGCACTTGCAGTATGTCCGACTTACCTACGGAAGCATCGAGATACAGACGCATCACCCCAGGGTTGGTGTCGGCAAAGGTAGAGAAGTCCATATCGGCATTCGCTTTAAGCCACGACACGGGCGTGGTAAGGCGGAAGTCGGGCAGCGAGATGTGTGCCGTGTCAAGGCTCACATGTCCCTTAGCACTGGTCACAATTATGCCGCTCCGCTCACGAAAGGCGCAACGGTTGAGTGCAAGCTGAAGCTGAGTACCTTCTTGTGCAAAACGCAACGAGTCGATGCGCAACGACACACCTTTAAGCTCGATGTGGTTGACATCAAGCCCTTTCTGTCGCAGGGCAAAGTTGTTGTCGTATGTCACAAAGCCGTCACGCCAGTCGAACGTGCCAACCTTGTAAACGCCCGTACCAAGATTGATGTCGCCATTTGCAGCACTGACATCAGCGAGTCCGACACCGATAGCAAGGGTGTCGCCGGGCATGTGTATCTTGACGGCTGAACGCTTCACCGACAAGTGGGTGAAGGCTATCTGCCAGTTGTTTTCGGTTTTGGTTGTGTCTTCTGGCACAGTGTCGCTGAGCGCAATATCGAGGTTGGCGTCGGTGAGAAGCACAGGTCCAAGGTCTACGGTCTCCTTAGTAAGTGCCACCTTACTCGGTTCTACCTTTAAACGCCCTACTCCACCTTTCACTCGTGCAGCAGGCACGAAATGCGCTGTATTGATATTCACGCGGCGGAAATCTAAGTCGGTAACTTCCACATTGCCTGCAAATAGCGGCATGAGTTTCACACCTACAATCAGTTCGTCGGCAGCAGCGATTGTATCAATATTATTATGCAGCGAATCGTTAGGCTGAGTAGCAAGAAGTCCTTGTATGCTCAAATCGAGTGGGAAGCTAAGGCGCACACGCTCCACCGACACACTCATGCCGGTAGACTCTGAAGCATAAGCAGCAGCCTTCTTTACCACCCAGTTTTGCACGGGCGGTATGTAGAGCAGCACAGCCAACAGCACGAGGAGCACTATCGGCGTGGCAAGAACGGCTGCCGCAACCTTTAAACTTCGTTTATATATAGGCTTCATCTTCGTTCTATTTTATATTGCAGTTTTAGGGGGTGCAGTTGTCTCAACTGCACCAACACAGCAAACAGTTCCCCATTAGAAAACCAATAGGTTGGTGCACTTGAGACAAGTGCACCCCCTGAATTATCTTGCTATCTCCTGCCACAGACGGTCTGCCGGCACTTCTGCCTCAACACAAATTGGCTCTTTCGATACGGGGTGTACGAACTCTACGCGGCGTGAGTGGAGCGAGATGCTTCCGTCGGGGTTGCTGCGTGGTGCTCCATACTTCAGGTCGCCCTTTATTGGGCATCCCATGTGCGCCAGTTGGCAGCGTATCTGGTGATGTCTACCCGTGAGTAGTGTAATCTCAAGCAGCATATAGTTGTCCGACACGGAGCGCACCTTATACTTCAGAACAGCCTTCTTCGCACCTGGTACTTCCTTGGGGTGGGCATAGCTTTTGTTTTGGCGTTCGTTGCGTGTGAGCCAGTCGGTTAGCGTTCCCTCTGGGGCTATTTCGCTGCGCTTCGTTATAGCCCAATACGTTTTGTGGACATCGCCCGTGCGGAACATATCGTTCAGTCGCGAGAGTGCTTTAGAGGTCTTGGCGAAGACAACAAGTCCGCTCACGGGGCGGTCAAGACGATGCACAACACCGAGGAACACGTTGCCAGGTTTGTTGTACTTCTCTTTGATATACTCCTTCACGATGTCGCTGAGCGGTTTATCGCCGGTTTTGTCGCCTTGAACGATTTCGCCGCTACACTTGTTGACTATGATTATGTGGTTGTCTTCGTAGACTACTTTCATTGTTTGCCAGTTAATAAAAACACAAAGAGGGTGTATCAAAATAGAAGTTATGGAAGTTGGGGCTCCCGATAATTTCAGTTTTGAAACACCCTCATTATCGTAAAAAATCTGCTTGTAGACAGAATTACATGTTCATGCCACCATCTACCTGAATAACCTGTCCGCTTACGTATGAAGACATATCAGAAGCGAGGAATACGCATACGTTTGCGATGTCTTCTGTCTGACCTCCGCGACGCAATGGAATCTTCTTCATCCAGTCCTTGCGTACGTCCTCTGGAAGCTGTGCTGTCATAGGTGTCTCGATGAAACCAGGAGCGATAGCGTTAGCACGCACGCCCTTCGGACCAAGCTCCTGAGCGATTGACTTTGCCAAGCCAATCATACCTGCCTTAGAAGCCGAGTAGTTGCACTGGCCAGCATTGCCATGAACGCCTACTACTGACGACATATTGATGATTGAACCGCTACGCTGACGAAGCATGATCGGCGCACAAGCGTGGATGAAGTTGAACGCTGACTTGAGGTTTACGTTGAGCACTGCGTCCCACTGAGCCTCAGACATACGGAGCATCAATCCGTCCTTTGTGATGCCAGCGTTGTTCACCAACACGTCGATAGAACCGAAGTCGGCATGTATCTGCTTTACAACTTTCTCTGTCTCCTCAAAATCGGCAGCATTGCCTGCGTATGCACGACAAGTAACGCCCAAAGCCTCAATCTCCTTACGTGTAGCCTCAAGTCCGGCAGCCATGTCGTCGTTGAGCACGAGGTCGGTGAATGCGATGTTTGCGCCTTCAGAGGCGAACTTCATAGCGACAGCCTTTCCGATGCCGCGGGCTGCTCCCGTGACGAGGGCAGTCTTACCTGTTAATAATCCCATTTCTTAAATTATTAAATATATAAACGTTTCTAATTGTTCAATTTCTTTCCGAGCGCACCATACACCACATTTGCCACGAGTGGCTTGCTGGCTTCCTCGGTGAGTCCGTGACCGATGCGTCCGTAGATGAACGGCACCTCAAGACCCTTTATACAATAGTGAGTGATATCAGCTACGAGGTTTACGTCGTCGATATCAAACTCGCCGTCCGCCTTGCCCTCCTGATAAACCTTACGAAAGAGATCTATCTCATAGTCGTCAAACTTTTTGCGCACCTTCTCCACCATCCAAATATTGCGGAAGAACTCGGCACGCAGATTGCCATTGCGCACTACCGTCTCTCTAATCATGATCAGATGGGTGTAGATAAGCTCTATAACCTTGTCCAACGGACGCATCTTCATAGCAGCCACCTCGTCGAGTTTGTCGCTCAAGCGCTCCAATTCCGACTCTATCACAGCCGAATACACCTCCTCCTTGCTATTGAAATAGGTGTACAACGTGCGACGACCTTTGCCTGATGCCACGGCGATGTCGTTCATCGTGGTGTTCGCTACGCCGTTCTTTGCAAACAGCTGTCGCGCAATATCTATGAGTTTCTGACGTGTCTTGGATATTGACATATTGAGATTACCCCTTTCCTGTTTATTTTAAACGAATAAGCAGAGCGTTGCAGCACTCTTTAATGGACGAGAGTTGCATTTGCACACACCCTCTAACAATGTGCAAAAGTACTGCAATATTTTCAAAAAAGCAAATAAATGGGCGTTAATATGCTCACTTATACCGCATTTCTTCATTTATATCCACATCCGCGTCGGTCGATGCAGACATCTGCGCCGGTCGATGCAGACATCCGCGTCGGTCGATGCAGACATCCGCGCCGGTCGATGCAGACATCCGCGCCGGTCGATGCAGACATCCGCGTCGGTCGATGCAGAACGCCCAAAACCTACAACAACACTATTGTACGTCAGACTTAAAATAAAAGAAGTTATACTTTGAAGGTTTAAAAGATTTTCATATCTTTGCATAAGAAAGGCTGCATCTCGGCAATTCAAGCAAACTTGATTGCACTCGATTTGCACTTTCTTTGCATAAAAACAACTAAAACCTATATCACCTTAATTCCGCAACTGTTTCAATAAATCGCTTGTCGGACTCAAAATTGTCATT
>OHKV01000221.1_pt1 | contig 54504 bp, 50 predicted proteins | sample 1568951 | NCBI WGS metagenome assembly OHKV01 (sample SAMEA3879528, study PRJEB24766) | human gut metagenome | biome: human-associated habitat; feature: feces | place: USA | collected 1985/1987
GTTTCAAGCATTACTACAAGGAGTATGTCTGTAAACATCTGAAACACCTTTTTCCGCGTCAGGTTTCTTATAACCGTTTTGTAGAACTGGAGAAGGAAGTATTGCTTCCACTGACCATTTTCATCAAGAAAGTCCTGCTGGGAACCTGTACCGGCATCAGTTTCGTCGACTCCACTCCCTTGCGTATATGCCGCAACCAAAGAATCCTAATTCATAAGACATTTAAAGGGCTTGCCGAGCGTGGAAAATGTTCTATGGGATGGTTCTTCGGATTCAAGCCACATCTGATAGTCAATGACAAAGGAGAGATCCTCAATTTCATGTTCACGCCTGGGAACGTGGATGACCGAGAACCGTTGAAACAGGGTAAGTTTTTGGAAAACATCAAAGGAAAACTATGTGCAGACAAAGGATATATAGGTCAGGCTCTGTTTGAGAACCTTTTCCTTAATGGCATACAGCTTGTCACTAAAGTTTAAAATAATATGAGGAACTCACTGATGGGTGTCGCTGACAAGATTTTGCTCAGAAAAAGAGCATTGATTGAAACAGTCAATGATGAACTGAAGAACATAGCACAGATAGAACACTCCAGACATCGTTCATTCAATAACTTTATAGCCAACTCTTTGTCGGCTATAGCAGCATACTGCTTTTTTGAAAAGAAGCCCGCCATTAATGTAAACTTTGTCAATGACGGACAACTGGCTATGTTCTAATTTTATTTCGAACTCACGTTAATTATTATGCGTTTATGAAATATATCTTCAAGATGTGTCCTAATCTATTGTATTTTATCTGATGGAGCAGAATAGTTCTTCCACGGAGCAGATGATAATATGTATAGATCAAAATACTTCTGTAGCTTATGCATTGCCTCAATTGCTCCAGGCATAGGTTTCCTATTGGCAAACAAACTCGGAATTTCATCCAATCGTCCGTCATACTCTTTAAGTGTATCTTCATCCTGTAGGTCTATTCTTTCATACTACATACCTATCTCTGCTTGTTAGAGTTTTTATACTTCAATGGCTGAAGGAAACCTTCCATACTACCATATATCAATTGCTTTTCCACGAGATATTTTCCATCTCGTTAATAACCTTCTTGACATATAGATCATTTATTTCATCGTTTACACGTCGTAACCATCCGTCAGGAGCACGTAACCAGCGATGCGGATGATCGCTTGACGGAAGCAGTTAAAAAAGCCGTAGAGAGATTAGGCATCCGTCTGTTAGGCCATGTGAGCGTAGCAGGTGATAACTATTATGGCAATGCGGACGAAGAAAAATTATAGAAGATATAAAGGGGGACGGGAGAAATCCCGCCTGCCTGGGCTTCGGGGTTCTTTTCAGGCTATCGGATACGACATCGTAAAATTATAGATCTTTAGGTCGTTAGCTCCTACTAAGCCAACGCCCTCTTGGATAAAGAAACGCTTGAATTGCTTGATATTCGGGTACCCCACCAGGTGGTAATGGTTCATAGATCATCTTATTTTTAAAGGCATTTACTGAATATCCCTGTGTAAGGGTAGATCCAATTTAAGTCAATAGCCCTATCAATAACGGCATGTAGTCTTTCAATTTGATTCGTAATATTTTTAATGCTTGTTGAATCCTGTAATCTACAGTTTTAGAGGATATGTTTAGATGCGAGGCGATCTCTTTATAAGTCATATCTTGGAAGCGATTCATTTCAAAGGCTTGTCTGTAATTTTCGGGTAAATCCATGATGGATTTTTCTATTTTATGAATCAGTTCCTCTTCGATGTAGAAGTTTGGATCGTCGTAGGGGGTATTAGCATGATTATATAATATTGTTAGGATTTTATTTTTCAGTTCATCCCTGTTTTTTTGCCTCAAGCAGTTGTTTCGAACAGCTCGGAACAGATAGGGTATGGGAGAGGATTCTATTTTGATCACTTCTCTATTCTCCCATAACCATATCATGATTTCTTGAACAATTTCTTCACTGTTATTAAAATTTACATATTGGCATGCGTAGGAACAGAGTCTGGGATAATATTTGAGGAAGAGGAGATCAAAGGCCTTCTTGTCACCTTTTTGGATGGAAGTGAAAAGTTGGATGTCTTCATTTAACGTACTTTTTAACTTTTTCATTATAGTATTTCCTAAACTAACGTAAGTTCGATATAAGAATAGATATAATCTATTGTTAAATAGTAATATAGCGATAAAAGTATTAAATTTATAGTACTGAATATAACATTTAAAAGATTACCACTATCTTCTCAAAGTCTAAAATTACAGAGATTTATTGTATGGTCAATGTTTTTTGCGAGGAATTTGCATTACAACAGGAAAAATATATGATTGAAGACAAGAAGAGTGGGCATCGTAACAAACCTAACCATATGAGCGACGCTGAGATTATGGTCATTCTTATCCTGTTTCATTCCGGTGGTTTCCGCTGCTTCAAGCATTATCACAAGGAATATGTCCGTAAATATCTGAAATACCTGTTTTCATACAAGGTGTCTTATAACCGTTTCGTGGAACTGGAGAAGGAAGCACGGATTCCCCTCTGAGCATTTTCATCAAGAAGGTACCGTTGAGAACCTGTACATGTATTAGTCTCGTCGACTCTATCCCCCTTAGGTGTATGTCGTAATCAGAGGATTCTGATTCATGAGAGATTTGAGGGCTTGCGGAGCGTAGAAAATCCCCTATGGGATGGTTCTTCTGATTTAAGTTACATTTGATAACCGATGACAAAGGTGAAATTATTAATTTCATGTTTACACATGGAAATGTAGATGACCTTGAGTCATTGAAAACAAAGTAAGTTTCTGGAGAACATCAAAGGGAAACTATGTGCGGACAAGGAATATATCGATCAGGCTCTGTTCGTGAGTTTCTTTCTTAATGGTAGACAGCTTGTCACTAAAGTTAAAAACAGCGTGAGAAACTTCCTGATAAGTATAGCTGACAAGATTCAGCCCAGAAAAAGAACCTTGGTTGAAACGGTCAATGATGAATTGAAGAACATTGCACGGATTGAAAACTTCAGATATCGTTTTTTCGACAATTTCATTGCCAATTCATTGTCAGCTATCGCATCATACTGCTTTTTGAACAAGAAATCTTCCTAAAGCTCATCGATGACGGGCGACTTGTTATTTTCTGATTTTATATCGAACTCACATTATATAACGATTATAAATCGTATAGAAAATATAAATATTTTTTATTCTTTTTGTTTAGGAGATATCTTGGCTTATGTCTCTTATGTATAAAAAGAGTTATGGAAAGTCGTTTTTACCCCAAAATAAATGAATCTGTTCTCTTGCGTTACTTTACAAAACAGTTAACGGATAGAGAGGCTGAGTGTGTGGAAGAGTGGATACAAGCATCGGAGAAAAATAGACAAATTGCTCGTGATGTGCATTATATTCTATTCGCTACAACGACATGGTCTAATTTAAGAAAAACATCATCGGAGAAAGCTTTACGACAGGTCAAAAGGAAAATGCTTCGTAAGCGATCTTGGTTATTTGTTAAAACAAGGTTTCAACAAACCGCAGCTATTCTTTTGATCATTTTATTATCCAGCGTGAGTATCTATCTGTTGAAAAAGGACTCAAGGCAACTAGAGTGGATCGAGGTACGAATGAATTCAGGAATGACAGGTACGATCATGCTGCCAGATGGATCTAAGGTTTGGCTGAACTCAAATACACATATCAAGTATCCCTCTGAATTTGCTCAAGATCGACGGGAGGTAGAGTTGAATGGAGAAGCCTATTTTTCGGTGGAGAGAGACCCGAATCGTAAATTTATAGTTCATTCAGTTGAGGATCAAGTTACGATAGAGGTACTTGGTACGGATTTTAATGTCGATGCGTATAAGGATAATGGATTTGTCTCGGCCACATTGATCTCAGGATCGATCCGGTTGTCATACGTAAATGCGGAGAAGGAGAAGCGTTGTTTATTGATGCGACCAGAAGATAAGGTGATATACGATCGAGTCCAAAAAAATGTAGATATGTGCAAAACGGATGTGGAAAGGGACATTTCTTGGAGAGATGGTACGATCCTCTTGAGAGACACTCCATTAGATGAGGTCTTATGGACATTGAGCAAATGTTTCAATGTTGAATTTGAGGTGAGAGGCGATCATTTACGATCCTGTTCTTTTACTGGGGTATTTAAGAATATGAGATTGGATCGGATTTTAGAGCATTTTAAAATAGCCTCTCATATAAACTATTCCATAGAGCAAGAGGTTGGAGGAAATGGTGAGGTATTGAAAAAGAGAGTGATACTTTATTAATTGTTTAATCTTTAAATTCTAAAAATATGAATGAAACATATTCTTGACTTAGACAGAAACTTGGTTGTATCCAGACCTGGAGAATCATTATCATGACGTTTTAATCTTAAAAAAAAATTAAATCTATGGGAAACATCTATAACAGTTGTAGATTGCCATTAAGGATGAAGTTAGCTGGCATGTTGTTAATGGGATCAATCAGTATGGGGTATGGTATTACTGAGCGTAGGCAGTCTGCCTCTTTATTTATTGAAGTTAATAATGAATCGGTTCAGAATGTATTAAAGGAGATCGAAAGTCAATCCGAGTACAGCTTTTTTTATGATAATCAAAAAATAAACACCAGTAGGAAGGTCTCTATTAGAAGCGATGGCGAAGATGTGTTTTCGATACTTGAAGAGTTGTTTGAGGATACCAACGTTACGTATAAAGTTTTGGACAATAGTATTATATTGTCGGTGACGGATTCGAATCCTGCAAAAGGAATAAAAGAGAAGCTGCAATCATATAGAAAAGTCACAGGTGTCATTACGGATCCGCAAGGGGAACCAATTATTGGAGCTAATGTCGTAGTGAAGGGTACTACGCTAGGTACGATTACCGGACTGGATGGTGATTTTAGCTTGGAGGTACCGGATAGGGCGGTTTTATTGATTTCCTTTATAGGTTATGTACAAAAAGAGGTTACGATAAATAAATCCTCAGTGTATAGAGTTAAACTACAGGAAGATACTCAGAAATTAGACGAGGTAATCGTTACGGCGTTAGGTATCAAGAGAGAGGAAAAGGCATTAGGTTATTCTGTGCAAAAGGTCGGTAGTGAGGAACTTACGGCTGTTAAGGGTACGGATGTGGCTACTAGCTTAACGGGAAAGATAGCGGGTTTGTCTATCAATAATAGCTCCGAGATCTCAGAGGCTCCGGAATTGCAATTAAGGGGTGAGAATCCATTGATAGTAGTGGATGGTGTGGCTTATGGCAATTTTACATTGAGTGATATCAGTGCGGATGATATCGAAAGTATTGATGTCTTGAAGGGAGCTACTGCTTCGGCTTTATATGGCGTACGAGGGCGTGCCGGTGCTGTAATGATTACCACAAAGAGAGGAAAATCAGGAGAACTGACCGTGAATGTGTCAAATAATACTATGTTTCAAGCGGGGTATTTACGTTTGCCAGAGGTGCAATCTAGTTATAGTACAGGAAACTATGGCCGTATGGAGTATAATAGTGGTTATGTCTGGGGTGATTATATGGACGGCCGTGAGGTTGAGCAATATGATCCGGAGACAATGACCATGCGAGTGATGCCCTTGGTTTCCAAAGGACGTGACAATGTGAAGAATTTTATGCGTCCTGGCTTGGTGACCAATACAAATGTAAATGTATCTCAATCTGGAGAGTTGGGCGGTTTTCGTGTATCAGCCACGCAGGTGCATCAGAATGGACAGTATCCCAATTCTTCATTGGATAAGTATATCGTGAATATGAGTGGGAATATTACCTATAAGAAGTTCAAACTGGATGCGGGAATGTCTTATAAGAAGATGAAGTCACCCAATATGCCGGTAGTGGATTATGGTGGAGGTAACATCCTTTATAATATGCTGATTTGGGGAGGTACGGAATATGACATTCGTGATTTCAAAAATTATTGGAAGGTTCCGGATCAGCAGCAAAATTGGGGTTTTTCTGCTTGGTATGATAATCCTTATTTCTTGATGAACGAGCGAATTGATTCGAGAGATAATAATCTGTTCAATGCGAATGCTACCTTGAGTTACGATATCATGAAGAATCTTAAGGTAACTTTACGTTCCGGTTTCGACAATTATGATAACGGCACGGAAAAGCGTCGTTCAGTGGGTGATAGCGGCGAAAAACGTGGTTATTATGAATATCGAAAAAAGGGGGGATCTTCTTTCAATAATGACTTGATTGTGAATGGTGATTTTACATGGAAATATTTTACAGTTGATGCGATTGTGGGATTATCTTCTTTTTGGTACAAGCAGGATGATCTAGGCTCTTGGACGCGTGGAGGTTTGTCAGTTCCCGGTTTTTATTCTTTAAATGCTTCTGTTGAGCGTCCTGGTACTTCTAAGGAGATAAAGGAGAAGGCTTTGTACAGTATATATGGAAAAGTTGGTTTGTCTTGGAAGAGCGCAATTTATGTGGATTTGACGGCTCGTAACGACTGGTCATCCACACTTCCCTCTGATTCTCGCTCCTATTTTTATCCTTCTGTTTCTGGAAGTTTTATACCGACTGCGTTTTATAACCCGCTTGAGGAGGTATTGGATTTTTGGAAGGTTCGTGCATCATGGACTGTCGCTAAAAAAGATCTATCTGAGTATGAGATTAATAGGGTGTTTGACGTGAATACGGATGTATGGAATGGTATGTCTACTGCTGGTTATCCTTCCAAATTACGAGATCCGAATATCAAGCCGGAAACGGAGGCCTCTTATGAGTTTGGTACAGATTTTCGTTTTTTCAACAATCGTTTGGGATTTGATTATACCTTCTTCAGTCGCTTACGTTATGATCGTTTGATTGAAGCGGATATATCTGAGGCTTCTGGAGCCAAGAAGATTATAACCAATACCGCAGAAGAGTTACGTCAGAGAGGTATGGAGTTTACGCTTACCGGAAAACCGATCGTGACAAAAGAGTTTCAATGGGAAAGCGCTTTGAATGTTGCTTATTGGCATTGGTATTATGATAAGCTAGATCCTGTATACAGTTCGCAAGATCCCCGTATTGGTGTTGGAGAGCGTTATGATAAATATTTTTTCACGGATTGGGAAACTGATCATGCCGGGAATATCGTTCATCAAGCGGGACTTCCGGTGAAGAACAAGTATCAATCTGTTATAGGATATAAGGATCCGAAGTGTATTTTAGGCTGGACAAACCGTTTTTTCTACAAAGGGTTTGATTTGAGTGTCTCGATCGATGGTCGTATCGGAGGTGTGATGTACTCATGGACGGAACAGGCCATGTGGCATTCCGGTGTTCATCCCGATAGCGATAATCGTTGGCGTTATGACGAGGTGGTAAATGGTAAGCAAAATTACATAGGGTCGGGCGTAAAGGTTGTAAGTGGCTCAGCTTCTTATGATCCGTATGGAAAAGTTTTGGAAGATACTCGTGTGTTTGCTCCAAATGATGTTCCTGTGTCTTATCAAAATTACACGATGAATTATAATGAGAATCCTTGGGATCATGATGCTCGTCAAAATATCAAGAATGGCTCGTTCTTGAAACTAAGAGAAGTAGCATTAAATTATACACTTCCCGCAACGATCGCTCAAAAACTCTTGATGAAGAAAGTGAGAGTTGGTGTTATTGGACAGAATCTGTTAATGTGGACGAAAGAATTTAAATTTTCTGATCCGGATCGTGGTAAGGAGAACTTAAATACTCCGACTTCTCGTTATGTTGGTTTTAATATTGATTTAACTTTTTAAGTACAAATAGAATATGAAGAAGATATTTTCTACCTTATTGATATCTTTGGCGTTTTGCTCATGTGGCGATTTTGATGAGATCAATTTGAATCCTGATACGCCAACAACGGTAACTCCGGATTTCTTGGCAACCAATGTCATATTGAAAACTACAGAGAGTATTACAGGCAAGCATTTTTTTGATAATTCTTGGTTGTTAAAAACTTCTTCTTGTACGGAACACATGGAGTGGTACCTTTACAATAAGTTTGAACGTTCCAGTTTTTCTCGGTATGGTTATTTGACAGACTCAAAGAAAATGTTAGAGCTGGCTGTGGGTAGTGAAACATTGTCGGAGGAGGAGAAAAATGCTTATCGTGCGTTGAATTTGTTTATTCGCTCTTATGCTTTTTATGAGACTACGATGGAGATGGGGGATATACCTTGTTCGGAAGCCTTGAAGGGTGAGGGTGATGGTATTTTTTCTCCTAAATATGATACGCAGGAAGAAGTGTTCCTTACTATCTTGAATGATTTGCGTGAGTCTTCCCGATTATTTGCCAGTGCTGCAACCTTTAAGGGAGATCCTGTATATAATGGAGATCCTTTGTTGTGGCGGAAGAATGTGAATAGTTTTACGCTACGAGTCTTGAACATGTTGAGCAAGAAGCAAACGGTAGGTAGTATAAATGTACGTGACTTGTTTGAGCAAGTAGCTAAGGAGCCTTTGATGGAAAATGAGGGAGAATCTTATCAACGTGTTTATGATGCGGGTAAAAGTTCGCAGTGGTATCCGTTTTATTTTGAAAAACAAAATTATTGGTCGTATCCGGTGATGAGCTCTTTCTTAGTGGATATGATGAAAGAGTTGCAAGATCGTCGTTTGTTTTATTACGCAGAACCTGCCCCTCGATTTAAGGATGCTCCTGCCGATTCGTTTGATTCTTATAGTGGCGTAAATCCTGTATTGGAGTATGGCCTGGTGCAAGCGGAGTTCGCAGGGGGATTGCATTCTCATTTCAATGAGCGTTATCATCGTGTGCCCGAAGGAGAACCTGTTAAATTTATCGCTTATTCTGAGATACAATTTGTTTTAGCGGAGGCGGCTTTACGGGGATGGAAAACTCCGGCAACGGCACGGCAACATTATGAGAATGGCGTACGTGCCGCTATGCTGTTTACTTTCGAGCATACGCCGGAAGCTTATCGGCATGGAGTGACGATTGATGAGGCGTACATTAACGAATATTTGAGTGGTAAGGCTAATTTTGATGAGTCTAAGGGCTTGGAGCAGATCATGAACCAAAAATTGATAGGCTTTTTTGCCCAGTTAGGTTTTAATGGATATTATGACTATCGTCGTACGGGATATCCCCGTATTCCGATTGATCCGGCAACTAACATGAATGAGGTAAATACACAATTACCTCTCCGCTGGATGTATCCAAGTAGTGAGTATTCACAGAATCGTGAAAATATAGAAGCCGCTATAGAGCGTCAGTTTGGTGGTATTGACACTCCGAATGAGGTAATGTGGCTGTTAAAGTAGGAAAGGAATGAGATGAGATCTGTTTTTATATTGTTGGTGGCGGTCGTTATGACCGCCTGCCAATCTTCGAGGAAAGAGCTGAAGGTGCTTCAATTCAATATTTGGCAAGAAGGGACCTCAGTGGAGAATGGCTATTGGGGGATAGTGGACAATATCGTTGAATTGAGTCCGGACTTGATTACTTTTAGTGAGGTCCGTAATTACAATGGCATCTCTTTTATTTCTCGTTTGGTGACGGATTTGGAAAAAAGGGGGATGAGGTATTATGGAAAGGAAAGTGTGAGTACGGGGATTTTGTCAAAATATGAGATTCAGTCGCAAGAAGTGGTTTTTCCCTTGAAAAACGATCGTGGATCAGTGATTAAGGCAATGTTTCAAATTGAAGGTGAAGAGATTGTCCTCTATTCCGCCCACTTGGATTGGATGAATTGTTCATATTACTTACCGAGGGGATATGATGGTTGTACTTGGAAGAAGATGAAACAGCCTGTGGTTGACGTTGATTCCATATTGGCGGATAACAAGGCTTCTTTTCGGGATGATGAGGTGCGGGCGATTGTTGAGGATGCGCGGAAAGAACGAGAACATGGGCGAATTGTTATGATTGGTGGCGATTTTAACGAACCTTCCCACTTGGATTGGCAAGCCGATACGAAAGATATTCGTGAACATCGAGGAATGGTTGTAAATTGGGATTGTTCTAAGATATTGATAGAGGATGGCTATAAAGATACTTTCCGAGAGATTTATCCGAATCCGGTTATTTATCCAGGATTTACATTTCCAACAAATAATATTGAGGTTGATTTAAAGAAGTTGACTTGGGCTCCGGAAGCAGACGATCGGGAGAGGATTGATTTTATTTATTATTATCCGAATAAAGCTGTCGCGCTAAAGGACGTTCGTATCGTTGGAGCAGAAGGGGCTGTCTTATATGGTGAGCGCATAGAAAGAGACAAAGATAGCCAAGATTCTTTTATTGCTCCAGCTGGCACATGGCCTAGCGATCATAAAGCCTTGTTGGCTACGTTTGTATTAAAATAATATTTATCAGAATATCCCTCCTTGAAGGCTATGCGGCAGATCTTCTTCAGGATAGCCAGGTAATGGCGCACTGTCTGGACACCCAGGCCTTTCTCTATCACGACAAACTCCTGAAATTCAAGGATGAACTGCTCGTTGAGCTGGCAGAAAGCAAGGTCGGATACCTTGAACCTACTGCTGACGAAATCAGCGAGACGGTTGCGGGTGTAAAGGAAGTTGGGCAAGGTGCGGTGAGACACGTCAATGCCCACACGTGCCCTGACTTCCTCGATATGCCTGTCAAAGAGTTTGAGCAAGGTCATCTGTGTGTCCTTGCTGCCTTGAAAGGCTTCCTTGACTGCCGTCGCATCAAAATCAATCTTTCGTTCCAAAAGGGAATCGAAAGCGGAATTCACCGCTAACAGCAACTTATCGATTTTCGCGTTGACTTCCACCGCCTCCCTGCTCTTGCCGTTCAGACGGCTTTCGCGGGGATTCCACAGCCCGGGAGTGCAGGAGAGCTTGCAGCTGAACTGCTCCATCGTACGGTTCACGGTGATGCGTCCCATTATCGGGGCCTTGCCCGACTTGTCTAGTCCGCTCTTTTTGAGGTAGAGCAGAACCTTGAATTTTTCTACTTTCATAACGCTCTTTTTTAGGTTGTAAAAATACTCCTTTGAAAAGCGTCCTTTGGCATGCAAAACATTGATAAACAGTGAATACAAATCCGCTTTGTTCCTATCGGTAAAAATTCGGTTACCTGCCGTCGTTTCCGAAACAGGCGGCTAACAGTCTGGTAACTGAAACGTCGCAATATTTTGTTTTCTTTTGCAGGTCAGGCTATTCTGCAATTCTTGCGAAACGACTAATTATAAACGACTTACGTTTAATTATCGTCATTCTGTTTTTTATTGCATTTCTAAATATTACTTACGTGGCTAATCATCATCTAATTCATTACATCTTGATTTCCGACCTCATAACTAAACAAGATCCGAAAGAATTCCTTTGGTTGAGAAATATCTCATATTTTTCATCTGGCAAATATTAATAAACCCTTACGCTTTTCCAATTAGACAATCTCGCCGGGGAAAAGAGAGAAGAGCAACAACGGGGACTCTGATTCAAACATAGAGTTCCGAAACAACTGACATCATAGCCACAGTTATAATTTAACCGATATACTTTATTGCATGATTCGGATATTTGACCCCAAGGATCATACTGTCTGTCCATAACGGTATTCACTTTGCAATTTTAACGAGGACGATATGAGATCTCAGCTTAACCCGTTTGACATCATCATTGGGGAAGGCTAAGTGTTGGAGGATTTAAAAATGATCCTCTTTTCTATTTTAAGATTACTTTAAATAAAATTTTACAGGATGTAAAATTATCAGATACACTCACTTGCCTGTTTACGCAAAATATTGTATTTCAGAGAATAAGAATCTTATGATGACTAAATATAAAAAAGGAAAATGTAATGTCGCTTTTAACCGGAAAGAAAGTACTTTACTCATTGGATAGGGGAGACGTGAAATCAGCCCCCCTTCGTTCATAGCCGGTTTTGAGATATTTATGTGACAGAAAACACTTGCTTTTATCGCTGGCTAAATGTATATTTGCAGCGTTAAAATCGTTCTTTGATTAATGCAAAAGAAAACTGAATATAGTAATTCGCTCGTTTCTAAATCGTTACCTATAAATAGAATATTATATCATAAATAGCTGTTTATCAGCTGGATATAAATTTTATTATGTTCGCCACGTAAAAGCGGTGTATGAATATCTGTTTTTAACTTCTCATTCCCTTCCCTTATATGGGATACGGAAGTCTACCAGAAGGTGCCGCATAGTCCGGCTTGCTAAGATCGGGAAAACGATCCGTGTGAAAATGCTCGAACATGCGTGTGAGACTATAGCCCTAAAATACTATTATCAACGCATTTCTGATAGTGGAACCACAAAAGAGCCATGTCACGAGAGCCCTGTGGACAGCCGGTTAAATTATCCTTTTTGTTGGTGAGCTGAGATTACACAGCAAAATTGAAGAAGAATCTTTTACTATCACTCTAGGTATCCCATAAATCTTGTATTAATTTAATATATGTTATTTTTTTTTGCACAAATATATTGAAAATGTAAATATATTTAACGCAAAAAGATTTTAACACATTTGTGAATTCAATAATTGTTAATCTAAAAAAATTAAGTGATTATGGAACGAAAAAAATGGCTCCTTTCAAATCCCGCCATAGTAACGGTGCTACTATCCGTACTGATGTCTTTTTACATGACCGTGGCTTTTGCTCAATCTGACGTTGTCAAAGGTATTGTGCTAGATGAGCAAGGTGAACCTATCATCGGCGCAAACATTGTGGAGAAAGGTACTACCAATGGGACCGTGACCGACTTGGATGGAAAATTCACCTTGAAGGTCGGGGAACATGCCAAAATTCTCGTTTCGTATATAGGTATGCAAAGTGTTGAGCTCTTTGCGAAACCTCGTATGAATATCTCTTTGAAACGAGATGTGCAAGAGTTGGATGACGTGATCGTGGTCGCTTATGGAACAGCAAAGAAATCGACCTTTACCGGTTCAGCGGCTTCGGTGAACGCCAGTGATCTAGCGGTTCGTCCAATAACTAATGTGGCGTTGGCACTGGAAGGAACGGCACCGGGAATCCAGGTGAAGTCTGGTTACGGGCAACCGGGCGCCGCTCCCGAGATCCGTATCAGAGGCTTCGGTAGTATTAACGCTTCGTCAGCGCCTTTGTATGTGATTGATGGGACGATTTACGATGAGAGCGCTTTTGCGGATATCAACCCGGCGGACATTGAGAGTATCTCCATCTTGAAAGATGCGGCCTCTACCTCATTGTATGGATCTAGCGCTGGTAACGGCGTTGTTTTGGTGACAACGAAAAGAGGAAAAAGCGAGAAGCCGACGGTTTCCTTGAGTATCACGCAGGGTATCTCCGGGCGGAGTATTCCATTATATGACCGCTTGGACGTATGGGAGTATTATCCCGCAATGTGGAAACAAATGCGGAATGAGCAAATCAGTCGAGGGGTTTCAGAGGGTGAGGCAGCCGCTTACGCTTCAAAGAACGTGTATAAAATGGTAGCGGTTAATCCTTTTAAAGGTATTCCAAACGATCAGATCGTGTTGGAGGATGGTAATTTAAATCCTGCCGCAACAGAGTTGTTATGGGCTGATGACTTGGATTGGTGGGACGCCGTCAGTCGAACAGGGTACCGGAGTGATTATAATATCAGTTTCAGCTCTCGGACCGAGAAGACCGACTCGTATATCTCCGTGGGGTATCTGACTGATAATGGTTATATCATGAAGACCGACTTCAAGCGTTTCTCGGCACGTGCGAACGTGAATTTCCAGCCGGTAAAATGGTTCAAGGCGGGAGTGAATATCAGTGGAAATCGTAGTAATTCTAATACCACGTCCCATGGGGGTAGTACGTTCTCTAACCCGTTCTATTTCGTGCATCGTATGGGGCCGGTTTATCCGATTCATGTGCATGACCAAGAGACGGGTGAGTATATATTGGACGGTCAAGGTAATAGGCAATGGGATTACCTGAGCGATCGAGGTAGTGGTGCGTCTCCCGGACGGCACCTGATCGCAGAGAGGTCGATGAACGAGCGTTATTATATCCGTAATGGATTCTCAAGTAGAGGATATGTTGATTTCAATTTGCTTAAAGGCCTCAAGCTCACATTGAACGGATCTTACGATTATATCGATAAGCGGAACCATGAATATCAGAACAAGGAAGTGGGTGATGGCGCTCCCAGCGGTTTCCTAGGGTTTGAAAACAATATACGTACCACTATCTTATTTAATCAATTGATCAATTACACGAAAGACTGGGGTGATCACCACATGGACATGATGCTTGGACATGAGAGTTATTCATTGGAGAAAAATTATGAGGAGATGGATCGCATGGGACAGATTGTCGATGGTATTTATGAGATGGGCAACTTCACGAATACGACAGGTATAGCCTCACAAACGGATAAATATAAGAAAGAGGGTTATTTCGGGCGTGTGAACTATGATTACAAGGATAAATACTACGCGTCAGTTTCTTATCGCAGGGATGGGTCCTCTCGTTTCCACAAGTCCTCTCGTTGGGGGAATTTTTGGTCGGCGGGCTTGTCTTGGCGTATGGACCAAGAGACTTTCATACAAAGTCAAAAGTGGATAAACTCAATGAAAATCAGAGCTTCTTACGGTGAGACTGGAAATGATCAAACAGATTCTTTCTATCCGTATAAGGACCTATATGAATTGGGTTATAACAATGGGAACGAAGCGGGCATTTATTTCAGCTCATTGGGTAATCCGAACTTGAAATGGGAGACACAGATCAGTTACGACGTAGCGTTGGAGTTTGGCTTGTTCAACTTCCTGACAGGCGCGGTGGAATATTTCAATAAGCAATCCAAGAATCTTTTGTTCTCTGTCCCGGTAACGTTACATAGTGGCGCTTCTGAGGTTTGGAAGAATATCGGCAAGGTGGCCAACAATGGCGTGGAGATTTCGCTGGACGCAAAACTAATCAATGGTCATGATTGGAAATGGTCGGTGGGAGCGAACGCGACGTTTTTGAGGAATAAAATCAAGCGCTTGCCGGATGGTGTTACTGAGATTATTGATGGAACGAAGCGCTTGGCCGTAGGCCGCTCTATCTATGATTATTGGATGAGAGAGACTGTGGGGGTAAATCCAGATAACGGTGACTTGATGTTCGTTTTTGACGAGGAGAACGCTAGCTGGGGGAATGATTGTTATGAGTATCAAGGAAAGAAGGTGACGACAAACCGGACAAAAGGTAAATATTACTACGCTGGATCTGCCATCCCGGACGTATATGGAGGCGTGAACACGACATTGAAGTACAAGAACTTCGATTTGAATGCGGTATTCTCATACCAAGTAGGCGGTAAGCTGCGCGACGGTGATTATTACCAAATCATGCAGGTGAATAGCTATGGAACGGCGATGCACCGGGATATTTTAAAGAGTTGGCAAAAACCGGGTGACATCACGGATATTCCCCGCCTGGATGCTTCAACAAGCTCCGATATCAATAATAGCTATGTGGATCGTTGGTTGGTCTCGGCTAGCTATTTCAGCGTGAAGTCTGTTACGTTAGGTTACTCAATGCCGAGGCATTTGATCGAGAAAATAAGCTTGAGCAGTTTGCGTTTTACTCTGAGTGGAGAGAATTTATGGATGTTGGCGGCACGGAAGGGCCTGAATCCCCAAGATGGATTTAACGGAAATGCCGGATATGCATATACACCGGCACGTACGTTCACATTAGGCATTAATGTTTCATTTTAATAACAATTTAAGAGATTCTATAATTATGAAAAAATTATTGTATAATCTATTGGCTGCTTCATTGCTAGCTGTATCTGTCACATCTTGCAACTCGGATTTTATGGAGACTTCTCCTACTGATAAGATCGATAGCGGGCAAGTGATAGAGACTATGGACAATTTGGTCACTTTGTTATCGGGCGCTCATCGGAATCTGTATGGTTATTATGGATATGATAAGCCAGGGGAATCTGGGATGAATATGGAACGTGATATTTTAGCGGAAGATGTGGTGATGCCTAATAGGGGTAATGGCTGGTTCGTGAATGAGTATGCTTGGCTAAGGCATATCGATCCGGACTCGGATTTGTCGGCTTTTGGTTTTTCTTATTATTATGGCATGATCAGTACGGCCAATACGTTGCTTTCTAATGTTGACAATATCCCGGGCGATGAGGGATTACGGAACCAGATCAAGGGCGAGGCGTATGTGTTCCGTGCGTTTGGCCATTTTCAAATGGTACAGCTGTACGGTAAGCGTTACGAGAAAGGAAAGGACAACACCCAGTTGGGTGTGGCTTGTGTTACCGAACCGACCATGGAGCATAAGGCTAGGAACACGGTGGAGGAAGTATATCAATTGGTGAATGAGGATATCGATAAGGGTATTACGTTCTTGAAGGGTTACAAACGAGAAAATATTAACCATTTCCATCAAAGCGTGGCGTATGGTATCAGAGCTCGTGTCGCTTTGACGCAAGGTAATTGGAAGGTAGCGGCGGAGGCCTCAGCCGAAGCTTTGAGGTTGGCCCGTGCCGAGGGGCGTGAATTACAGACTGGCGAATCTTTGTTAGGAGGCTTCAACGACGTGGAACGTAATCCTGAATGGATGTGGGCTTCTATCATGATTACGGAACAAGACCTGTCGTTCTCGCATTTCTTTTCCTATATGTCATGGAATTTCAACTCTACGCCTGTACGTAAATCCACGCGTTGCATCAACGATAAGCTGTACGCGCATATTTCTTCGACCGACATTCGTGCGAGATGGTGGGATCCGACAGGGACAGCCGCGGTACCTCTGCCTTCTTACTCGAAATGGAAATACCAGAATCGTAAGTTTACCTCAAAGTCGGATGGCAGTTCCGTGAACGACTTGGTATATATGCGTATGTCTGAGATGTACTTGATCCAGGCCGAGGCCTTGGCTCGTGACGGGAATGAGGCCGAGTCAAGAAAGGTTTTACATGAGTGGTTAGTGACACGTGATCCGGAATATAAACTTTCCACGAACAGTGGCCAGGCATTGATCGACGAGATCTTGACTCAACGCCGCATAGAACTTTGGGGTGAGGGATTTCGTTTTACCGACTTGAAACGTTTGAATATGGATATGGATCGCCGAGACACGAACCACGACCAGTCGGTATGTACGATTCTACATGTACCGGCAGGCGATAGCCGCTGGGTATGGAAGATTCCGACCCATGAGATTAACTCGAATCCATTGATGGAGCAAAACGATTGAGCATACAATTTTAATTATACCTTAATATTTATACGTTCAAATGAAGAGACTTATTATTTCCTTGTATGTGTTGTGCTGTGGATTTTCTTCTATCGCACAGGAGGTTATGTATCAAAGACCTCCCGCTATAATCGAGAAAATGGCGTTGGCCCCGCTTTCTCCCGTATGTATGATTAGTGATAATAACCAGTGGATCTTGAGGCTAGACCGTCCACGCTATAGGCCAGTGGCAAAATTAGCGCAGCCGGAATTGAAACTGGCCGGTATTCGTATCAACCCGATTACCTTTAGCGGAAGTCGTATGAATGAGTACAATGGCGCTTCTTTGATGAGACTTTCCGGAAGTAAGGAGATACCCATCACGGGCCTGCCTACGGAAGCGGCTATCTTGTCTTCTTCCTTCTCTCCCAACGCGAGGCAGATCGTATTGGCCGTAAACGAGAGCAAGGGGGTCTATTTATATCGAGTGGATCCGGAGACTTGCTCCGCTCGACGTATCAGCGATCGCCGGATGAACGTGACAACCCGTGCGTATATCGAGTGGATTAATGACGATGAATTCATTACCTTACTTGTTCCCTCTTCTATTGGGGAAGTCCCGAAGAAGAGCGAGATCCCTTATGGCCCCGTGGTTCAAGAGAGTACAGGGAAGGCGGCTCCGGCCAGAACATTCCAGGATATGTTGAGGAATCCATATGACGAGTCCTTGTTCTCTTATTATTTCACGGCTCAGATGGCCCGTGTCAGTGGTCAGGTCGTGAAAGAATTGGGGCAACCGGCTATCTACAGCGGTCTGTCTATTTCTCCGGACAAGAAAATGCTATTGGTATCCACGATCCAGAAACCCTTCTCTTACCAGGTTCCGATGTTCAATTTTGCGCAATCGTATGCTGTATGGGACTTGAACGGCAAGGAGTTGGTGAGGTTGGCAAACAACCCGACCGTGATTGTCCCAATGGGTTACGACGCTTGCTCTCCTTATCCCCGGGCATTCGGTTGGAGAGCGGATAAGCCGGCCACCGTATTCTGGATAGAGGCGCAAGATGAGGGTGATAGCCGTAATAAGGGAATGGAGTATAAGGATGTTGCTTATCAATGGAGCTCTCCGTTCAATACACCCAAGAGCGAGGTGGTCCGCACCAAGGAACGCTTGGCTAATATTTACTGGAGAGATGACAATTTCGCCTTATTACGTGAATTCTCCGAGGAACGTAACAATATCAAGATATGGAAATTCAAACCGTCTGTAACCGGAGAATTACAATTGATATTTGATTATTCCATGGATGATGGTTACGGTAACCCCGGTAACCCGGTATTTGAGAAAAATCAATATGGCGAATCTGTAGTTTATAGCGACAAGTCCGGCAATGAGATCTTAATGCAGGCACGAGGAGCCTCCCCTGATGGCGATATGCCTTATATCAGCCGTTATCAGATCAAGGAGAAAAAGAACAGTATCTTATGGCGTTGTGAGGCTCCTTATTATGAGAGTATCGAGAAGGTTATAGATCCTGTAAAACAGACTGTTATCACCTCTCGCCAGTCTAAGCTGGAACCAGCCAATCTGTTTTATCGTGACTTGAGGAAAAGGAAATCCAGTCAGTTGACTTATTTCACGAATCCTTATCCGGAGATGAAGGGGGTGACGAAGGAAAAAATTCATTATAAACGTGCGGATGGCCTGGATTTGACTGCGACCGTTTATTTGCCTGCGGGTTATGATAAGGCACGCGATGGTAGGTTACCGGTTTTGATGTGGGCTTATCCACGTGAGTTCCGAAAAAAGACGGATGCCGCTCAAGTGAGAGGTTCTCAGTACACGTTCACGAACATTGGTAATGGCTCACCGGTATTCTGGGTAATGCGTGGATTCTGTGTGATGGAGAATGTGGAGATGCCGATAGTTAGCGTTAGCGAGGATGCCGAACCGAACGATAGTTTCTTGGATCAATTGATAATGAATGCGGAAGCGGCTGTCAACGCGATCGATAGGATGGGGGTAGGTGATCGCAATCGCGTAGCGATCGGTGGACATTCTTATGGTGCTTTTATGACAGCCAACTTAATGACACATACGAAATTGTTCAAGGCCGGCATCGCCCGGAGCGGCGCATACAACAGGACGTTGACCCCGTTCGGATTCCAATCTGAGACACGTACCTATTGGGAGGCGCCAGAGGTTTATTACAGCATGTCTCCATTCTCTTTTGCGAACCAGTTGAACGGTGCTTTATTGTTGATCCATGGTGATATGGACAATAATACGGGTACTTATCCGATGCAAACGGAGCGTTTTTTCCAGGCATTAAAGGGGCATGGCGCGATTGCACGATTTGTTTCTTTACCTTACGAAAGCCACGGTTATACCGCCCGTGAGAATGTGTTGCATTTGTTACAGGAGTGTGATGCGTGGTTAGATAAATATGTGAAGAATGCGTTTTAATAATGGAGAGTAGAATTAAGATTTTTGAGTATATAACTCACTAATTATTACGAAAATCACCGTCTATGGCGTTCCTTTCCTTGGGTGGGGGAGTCGATCTACCGTGCCTTGGAAGGGATGCCAAGGGGGGTGATACGTATACGGGAGTATTAGCCTTGTTTCAGCTAAGAGGACAGATTTTATGAAAAATGTTATTATCACAGGAACCTTGTTTTCGCCCGCAACCCGGAGGGAAAAGGTGGAACGTCAGCAAGCGATACGACGGAATTATAATTACTAGCAACAGAATGCGGAACCAAACTTTATGGCTATTGAGGGGAACATGCTTGTCATTCCATTTGTTGGAAGTCTCATTGTTATCGCGAGCGAATGCCATTGTCACCAAAGTCTTGTCATCCACATTCAAGAAACCGGCATACGGGTCAACCTCTACAGGTTTCAACTCGATAACCAATTTATCTAACTTAGCGGAGATAGAACCCTGTTTCTCATTATATGTATTCTGATCCACATAGATCGGAGCCACATTCGTATTGGAAACCTCTGAAGCCTCAGCAGCCCCATTGTCAGCATTAACACGGTTCACAGCCAACTCATACGTATCAGCTTGACCCTCTACCGGGAACAATTTAGCGGTGAATGACTCCTCTGTCTCACGGTTCGTGAACGTAACGTCGTTGTTATAAACCTCCGTGATCACCCATTGATAAGCCGGAGCCTTCTCTGTTACCAAAACTTTCGCTTTTGCCACGAAGTTAAGGATTGCCGCCGGAATTGCATTTACGATTCCGGCGGCAGTTTTTATTTAGCCGGCGGCTTCCTTGCCGGCCGCGGGCTTTCTTCTTTCCATCAGCCGGTCCATGTCCGAGGATATCTTCCGGTCGGTGACCTGGGCGTAGACCTGCGTGCTGTCGATGTTCGTGTGGCCCATCATCCTGGCGATGCTCTCTATCGGAATGCCCGCGGTCAGTGTCAGGGTCCCGAACGAATGCCGGGCCATGTGGTAGGACAGGTTCTCTTTCATGCCTAATGCCACGCCCATTCCATGTACCTCGTACCAGAGGACGTCGCGGACCGGCAGCGGGAATACCGGCCTGTCGTCATCCGTGGTGTTGTAAAGCTCCAGTATCTGTCCGGCTATGGGATGCAGCGGGATGAACGCCTCCACGTCTGTTTTGGCGCGGCGGATGCGGATATACCTCCTTCCTTCCGAGGTCGTTCCGATGTGATGGGGATGGAGAGCCCTCGTATCCGCGTAGGCCAGACCGGTCAGCGAGGAGAAGATGAACGTCCTGCGTGCCAGCTCCATCATCGGGTCGGGCAGCGGGGTTTCCATCATCCGCTTCAGTTCACTGCGGCTGATATGCCTTAGTTTAGGTGTTTCTTTCCTCTCGTATGCCACGTCCTCTATCGGGTTGGCACGCAACACTTCCCGGTCCACGGCGATGTAGATGAGCCGGTTGAGCCAGCACAGGCAGTGGTTCACGTGTCCGTTCCTGTGTCCCAGCTCCTTCTTGAGAAAGACCTTGAACGATTCGGCGAACTCTTCGGTGATGTCCGAAAAGGCGATGTCCTTCATCCCGCGGGATTCGATGAACTGCCTGAGGTTGAGCTGCGTGGTCTTCGACAGGCGGTAGGTGGAGGTGGAGTTGATCTCCTTGGAGCGGACCCTGAGCCGTTCGCGTTCCACCTCTCCGGCCTGCAGGAGGTATTCCGGCACGGAATTGGCACCGGATACGGTGGTCTTGAGCAGCTCGGCCGTGACCACTCCCTGGTTCCTCAACAGGTTCCCGTACGCCTCTTCCAACCGGCTGCGGAAGGCGGCAAGGCGGTTGTTCTCCCTGGCTGTTTTGATTTCACACTTCTTGCTGTCCCAGTCTCCGGGTTTGCAATAGATGCCTGTCGTGACTGCCGATTTCTTTCCGTCGATGCTGATCCGGCAGAGGACGGCGGTCGTGCCGTCCGATTTCACCTTGTTACGGTTGATGTAGAATAAGAGCTTGAATGTACTGCGCATGATAATGATTGTTTAGGGATTAAAGGATAAGTTTCAAATCGCGGGTTGCCTCGACGAACCTGTCCATGTCCTCGAACAGCTTCTTCGGGGTTACGCGCGCGTATATCTGGGTGGTCTTTATGTTGGAGTGTCCCAGCATTTTGCTGATGGTCTCGATCGGCACTCCCTCCTCGAGCGTGACCAGGGAGGCGAAAGAATGCCGTCCCATGTGGTAGACAAGGTCCTGGCTGAGCCCCGCCATCAGGCGCAGGGATTTCATGTTGGCCCTGAGCGTGTGGTAGTCCTGCGGCGGGAAGAGGGTGGTGCGGGTATCGTCACGGTACTTCTCGATCAACGCGAGTGCTTCCGGCAGCAGCTTGATGCGTCCGAGGCAGTCGGTCTTCTTTCGCCGGTATTTCAGCCAGAGGCTGCCCTCGTCATCTATGAAGAGGTTCTCCCGGGTGATGCTTACCGTATCGGCATAGGCGGTGCCGGTGTAACAGGCGAAGAGGAAGAGGTCCCGGGTGATGACATGTGACCTGCGTTTTTCCGGTATCTCCAGATCACGCAGCTTCTCGAAATTCTCACGGCTGAGTGCCCTCGGCGTACTTTCCTTCTGCTTGGGCAGCTTGAAGTGGCAGAAATGGTATTTCTCCGAGTGCCCCTCCTTGTAGGCGACACGGCATATCTTTTTCAGGATGGCTAGGTAGCCGCGAAGCGTGTCCACGGCATATCCCTTTTCCATGAGGATGAAATCCTGGTAGTCGCGGATGAACTGCTCGTTGAGCTGTCCGAAGGCGAGGTCCGAGACCTTGAATTCCGTTTTGATGAATTCGGCAAGGGTGCGCCGGGTGTACACGTAGGTCGACATTGTTGTCGGCGCACGGTCCACGCCTACACGGGCCTTCATCTCTTCATTGTGCCGGTCGAGAAGTTTGAGCAGGGTCATCTGCATGCCCGCGTTACCCTGGAACATGTCCCTGACCGCGGCGGCATCGAAATCCTTTTTCCTTTCCATGAGGGAATTGAAGGCCGAGTGTACGGCAAGCAGCAGCCTCTCTATTTTTTCATTGGTCTCCACCGCTTCCCGGCTCTTGCCGTTTTGCCGGCTCTCACGCGGGTTCCATAGCCCGGGGGCACAGGAAAGCTTGCAGCTGAACTGCGCCATCGTGCGGTTGAGGGTGATCCGTCCCATGATCGGGGCCTTGCCGGTCTTGTCCGGCTCGCTCTTTTTCAGGTAGAGCAGCACCTTGAATTTTTCCACTTTCATAACGCTCTTTTTTAGGTTGTAAAAATACTCCTTTGAAAAGCGTCCTTTGGCATGCAAAACATTGATAAACAGTGAATACAAATCCGCTTTGTTCCTATCGGTAAAAATTCGGTTACCTGCCGTCGTTTCCGAAACAGGCGGCTAACAGTCTGGTAACTGAAACGTCGCAATATTTTGTTTTCTTTTGCAGGTCAGGCTATTCTGCAATTCTTGCGAAACGACTAATTATAAACGATTTACGTTTAATTATCGTCATTCTGTTTTTTATTGCATTTCTAAATATTACTTATATAGGAACTCACGTGTATACCAAAGATGACACTCGGGAAGCTCATAATTGACCGTATCTTTACTTCTCTCATCAGAAATGGCAATTTCAGTCTTTGCATCTATACCGCCAATAATGGCAACACTGGTTGCTTCTGTCGCCTCTGGCAGGAATTTCTTCTGCCTGTTTGAGCAGCTTATGCCCAACAGAAGGCATAAAGGAAGGATGAGATGTATCACATATTTCATCGTAAAATGTTTTTATTCGGTTAAACGTCTGTTCCTTTTGTCGATATAAAACCAGTCATCGCTATCCCAATAGTGTTTTTCTCCCTTGGATCCGGGAACTGGCTTCTCTTCACCTTTAAGGGTTACTTTGGCTTTGCCGTTTTCAAATGGATAGGCAAACTTGTATTGTGGTTGGATGACCATATGCCCCAAGGTATCGGCAAATCCTATCAATCCGTTGCCATCCATGATACGGAAAAGCCCTTCTTGTATATAATCGGGACCATTGTCATATTTGAATACATAGAAAAGTTCCTTGCCGGCATCGTTGATACAGACAATCCGGGCATCTCTGGGGCTGTTCTCGTAAACAAATCCAATGTCTTTGATAGTGTCCGACTGGCAGTATCTGTACTTGCTGTAAGGTACAATGGTATCGCTCCGTTCATTCAGATAACAGACCGGAACACCCACTTCCAAATAAGGCTCTGTGGTATGGGCAGTCAGTATGGCATCGTATCGCATCAGAACCGGAGTGCTGCAAGAACTGTAACCGATTATCAAAACATCGGCATGGAGATTAGTTGAAGCATCCGAACGGTCCAATTTGAATTGAACCGCAAGTGTATCTTTTCCCTCCGGCAGTGCTGTAGGAATGCCGGTGACTTTTTTGAACGCATTCAGGGTAGTATTTTTGAATTTTCGGTTGCTGCACATAAGGATTTGAGGATTGGCAATACAACCTTGATTATCTACTTCAAATGCTACATGGAGCAGTCCTTCCTGATTCTTTTCCTGTAATTTTAGAGGATACTTACAGGATTTGCTTAAAGTCTTGATGAGCCAGTCGTAATCACGCGAATCCATTTCAAATTCGTGCACTTTGCCTTCAAGGACCTTTGCTTTCCAAATCCTGTTTTCCCACTTTACTGACATAACTTCATTCTTGTCTTGTGCCAGAGTCGGGCAGACAAGAATGAAAGCTAATAATATGAGTAGATAGTGCTTCATATCCAATCCTATTGGTTAAAAGCAAATTTAGGAAAATATACGCACAATCAGCTGTTTGTTGAATCCTTCTTTCTTGTGTTTAAGTAAATTAACTTTCTTTCATTCTTAAATCGACAGAGATAATCAATTCATCAAGACAATTTTCAGAGTAATAGTATAGTAGTGTGGTGTTTAGAAGGGAAGAATCAACTTTTGACGCAAATTGTTGAGTTTGACTGTTTAAAATCTATAATATATTGACTGTAACATCATAAACTACCAGAAAAAGCATTATATTAAGCAACAACAAAATCACGTCTTATGGGAACTTTAGGATGCATCAATGACATGCTGCAACGCGATAAAGAAAATCGGGAGTTGCGTAAGCGGAATCGGGAACGGATGACGGATACCTATCACCGCCTGCTGGATACAGGGAAAACTACGGATCTCTCTCAGGTGACACTGGAGAAAATGGAAGATATCCGACGGAAAACCTTGGAAAAGGAAAAGCTGGATAAGGCGGTCTATTTTAAGACGATGCTTTATTTAGCGTTGGGAATGGCATTGATTCTTCTCTTGGTATGGTTACTTGGGGGATGCAGTGGTAAACCCTCCGGAAACAACCAGTTTGAGGTAAGGAGTGATTCAGCTTCGATTACACAAGGTGCTCAAACAGTCTCCGTTCATACCCAAGACACGATCTGCCATCTTCCAGTAGCTACTCAGAGTGTAAAGGATTCTGTGTTTACAAAGCAAGAATTGCAAAAGATACAGAATGAACTGCGAGAACGATATGCGCATTCAGAAATAAAGGGCACTCGATTAGACGGCAATATATTGGGATGGGGTATAAATGGCAATCATCTTGTCGTATATTTATGTCTAAACTCTCCGGAAGCCAGAGCCGTTTTCCGTAAGAAGGTCATGGATTCACCCGCTATTCGTTTTGAAGGGCCATTGGTACTGACACCTAATAATAAGCGATACACTTCTGACACCTTGGGCATCCATTTATACCCGGAATTCTCGGCATATCCATACACGGCTCATACTGCCACTTTTGTATTATTCAATCAGAGCGACCACGAGATCAAGTTTGGAGAGCATTACCAGATTACTTATGAAGATAAACAAGGAGTATGGCGAGAACTTCCCATACAAACGGTATTCAACGACATTCTCTATTTTATCGGACCTGGCAAACGATTTTTGATTAAAGCTGATCTCAACCCGAATGTTCTGCCCAACCGACCGGGCAGATATCGGTTCTTTTATAAGGTGAGACTGGCTGACAAGAATCAGGAAATCATGCTCATGACCGAATTCCGATTAGCAGACATCAAAGAAGCTGTTCGCAATTCTTCCGATGTAATCAGCGTGGAATATGTAAATTACCCCCGATAAGAGTTGATATAAAGCTTCTTACGAATATTGTATGTTTTCGAAATATCTTTGTTTTCATAAATTGTTTTGCTTATGAGAAGCAGTATTGTTTTTTTGATAGCCTTTTGCCTTTTATTTCACTCTTGTCATTTCGGTTCTTCTAAGAAAAGACTCGGAGATAAAACAGATAGCATTCACTTGCAAAAGGAATTATGCTCTTTACAGCAGCGTATAGACAGCATTCTTCAATCTGACACTACCTTGCAACAGCGTTTTCATTGTTTGGGGGCTGCATTGGGTACGGAGAAAGTTTCTATTTACTTTCAAAATATACCGGTAGATTCTTTTGAGGTTTTTAAATCGGCATTCAAAAAAGACGTTTTTGATTCTCCGCTATTGGAATTTGATATTCTGTTAATGACACATGATATTGAAATTGAAATCATTTCAACAGATGAAGACTCTCTCGAACAGACTGTAAATATGAAACTGAATCCGATGTCACGGGATATTCCATTAGGAAAACGCATGAATCCGGATTCACTGACCATGAATACTGAATTTGCCTATTATCCGCTGTCTGCTACCCAGGTGAACGTTTTTATCCATAACCATTCCCAACGAACCTACGAGTGCGGAGATGAATACAGTCTCGCTTTCTATAATGAAAGCCTGCAAAAATGGGAACCTTTACCCACAAATCCTATCACCAATAGTGTTCTTTGGATAATCCCTCCAGATTATCCATCTGGTTCGCAAACTATCGAACTGTACACTTCTGAAACGCCCAACCGTCCCGGTAACTATCGAATTTATAAGACATTTAATGGCAGTGAAGTAGCGTATGCAGAATTTGAGCTGTTGGATCGACAAGGAGTGAAAAGGTTGAGGAAACAGATTGATGATTATTGGGACAAAAACCTGGCCAATCCTCAGGATACGGTTGCCCATAATATCAGTACTACTTGGATAGTACATGATGACGGGGATACCATATTTGTGGGCTTGATGAACAACACCTCTCGTTATCAGGAAATGTTTCGGCGAAAAGTGGTCAGCTATTCAGCGGTCAGTCACGGAAAGGTTGTGGAGAACGTAGCATTTGACATGCCTTCTTTTTCTGACACCCTACAAGTAACCATGCAGACCGAAAAAGCGGTTTATCCCGTAGGAACAGAAACTATTACGGTTCAACTTACAAACGAAAATCCCAAAGGTCTGTTCTTTGGAGAGGATTATCGGATTGTCCGTAAAGAAGGGCAGCAATGGATTCATCTGCACGATGGCGGGGCGTGGAATAGTATAGGATATGGCTTGGAAAAGGGGCATACCCATACCTTTACCGCAAGGCTCCGTCCGTTGGTTAATGACAACCGGCCCGGAACTTACAGGGTCATCAAGGAAATCGAATTTTCCGGATCTCAGCAAAAGTGGTATATGGCGGCTGAATTCAGAATCGAATAGCTTTAGCAGGCAGGAAGCTTATCTATAGCATCTGTATTGTATAATCCTCAAAATAAAACAGAAACATAAAAATCAGGAGAATACTTTCGGAAAAAACGCCTTCTGATGTTTCTTTTATCTATCTTTGCCAAAGGATAAGAAACTTTTGTGCATCTGTCTGAATGACAGCGTAGAGTGGAGATTGAGGAAGTTGTAAGTAACGATTTAGAGACTGTGTAACTGCGCTGAACTGCTGCGCTTTGCATCTCGTCGAACAACTCTATGCAAATATAGCGTTTTTCTTGGAAATAGCAAAATCGACGATTGTATTTATGCAACAAAATGCGGATAGAACTTTCCATCCGCATTATTTAATCAGCGTCACCGCTTCCGCTCTTTTTCATCGTCGCGTTGCATCCGCAGGTTCAGGCGTTCGCGCAATTTGTCGAGAAAATAGGTGCGGCTTTCACCCTTGCGACGTTTGATGTCGGTATAAGCGTCGTAAAGACTTCGCGCATCAAGACGGATTCCGAACAACTCGCCGAAGAATCCGGCCAATTCGTTCATGGCTGTCTCTCCATCGTCGATACGTTTTGTCTCGTGCAAGGCATATATCAACTCAACCAGTTCGACAACAGCGCCCGTCCAACGTCGTTTGCACATAGGAGGTTTCGGCGGATAAGTATCACCGTAGCGATTCAAGATCTCTAACTCCGTATCAATATATCCGATGACGATATGCAGGAAACGAATTTGAGTATCACTCTCCGGCGTTTCCTCTTTCGAGATATATCCGCATAATACGTGCAGGCGAATACGCGCATAACGCAGGGTGCGAAAAACGGCTTTGCGGTCGTCTTCCTCGTCGCAGAGGGTGCGGAGTGTATTGTCGAAGTCGCGGAACAATTCTTCCGTGACGGCTTGGGCGGATTCCACCAAACGATCCGCCGTGATATGATATGTCATGATTATTCATCTTTTAAGTTATAAATTCCTATTTTTCAGTCTCGTATTTTATATACGGTAATTGAAGGTGGGGATTTATTCCTTAAAAAGTGAACAGTTTTTTTTCATTCTTGATTCTACCTTCTATTCGTCTTCACAATCAAAATACTCACTTCATACAATATCCACATCGGCAGAGCGACAAGCGACAGAGTAAAGACATCCGAAGTCGGGGTAATGATTGCCGCCACAACGAGAATGATTACAACGGCATGTTTCCGGTAGCGGCGCATGAAGCCGTCCGAAAGAAATCCCAATTTGGCGAATAGCCACGAAAGCATAGGAATTTCAAAAACGAGTCCCATTGCAAGACATGTCATCACAAGTGTTGAGATATACGAATCGAGGGTAATGAGATTATCCACATCACCGCTGACCTGATAAGTCCCCAAAAAGCGGAATGTCAGCGGGAAAATCAGAAAGTAGCTGATCAATACCCCCAGACCGAACATCACATAGCCTCCTCCGACCACCCTCGTAACATACCGCCGTTCGTTTTCATAAAGTGCAGGCGATACGAACCGGAAGAGTTGATAAAGGATATACGGCGAAGCGCACAACACTCCGGCACACAGTGCAGTCTTCATATGAATGATGAATTGCTGTGCCAACCCCGTGTTGATGAGCTGTACGGAGAACGATTCGGACAAGCCTCCGCTACATGCCGCGATCCGGTTGAAAAGGCGGTAGGTGATAAATCCGTCGCTCTTGGGGGGCGAGTACGACCGAAAAGAGTTGTTCCTTGAAAAAGAACGCCACCATGCCGAACCCGACGGTTACGAGGGCAATCTTTACAATTGCCGCCCGCAACACGTCGAGATGTTCCCAAAAGGATTGCTTGTTCTCCGCCGCCATCATCTGTTATTCCTTTTTGTCCGGTTCCGTTTCTATTTCTTGCTTCATCTCGCTCATCCTTTCCCTGAATGAACGTACTCCTTTGCCAATGCCTTTCATCAGTTCGGGAATCTTTTTGCCGCCGAAAAACAGCAATACCACGAGTGCGATCAGCAGCACTTCCTGCATGCCGATACCGCCGATAAACAAGGGTGTCATCATTATTGCTTTTAATTTTGGTTATTGTACATTATCGAACGTAAACGCCAAACGGCTGTTCATCTCATCAAAAATCCCCAAATAGGAGGTTACTTTTCCTATCGGAATGATACGCATGGTAAGTTGTCCCATATTTGGGTCATCGGCTTTCGCGTAAAAAATGGCTATCGTGTTATTGGAAGGACAATAGGTTATATCACCATTCTCGAACCGGAGCTGTCCTTCTTCGGTATGGGTGGGGCGTTGTGGCATGGAACCGTAATATTCGCGGCCACCGTAACGTCCTAAAGTTACAGTCAGCGGAAACATACCCCTGATTTCATTCGCCAGAGGTGTGTCGAGCCATTCTCCGGTAAAAGTATGTCCGTCGGCAGTAATACGAATCGACTTACCTTGCGGTTCTTCACGTCCGATACCGATTCGTTCAAGCCAGCTCTGCACCCGCGATTCTGCGGAAGGTACATCCGTAGCCTCGATTGCGATTCCGTCAGGGACATTCGCACCGGATGCGGCATTTTGCACCGAACGATAGCTGCTGCCGGCTCCATATCCGTCATGGGTACAGAATGGCACGACGGTCTTGCCCGAAAAATCATAGGCCGAAAGGAATGAAAGTACCGCTTGCGGAACATCGGTTGCCCACACGGGATAACCGATGAAAACCACATCGTATTGATCCATGTTTTCAATGTGGTTTTTAAGTGACGGAAGTGTTCCAGCCGCCTGCTCCGCGTGATTCTGATCACGGACATCATCGAACTCCGTCGGATACGGAGCGGTTGTTTCTATCAGATGCAAATCTCCGCCGACAGCCGTTTGAATATATCGGGCCACCACCTCGGTTGTACCCCGGCGAGCTCCTTTATTGACGATAATACTTGCTCCGGTCGAAGCATCCACGTCAGAGGCATAATTCGTGTTTCCCCAACGGCTGAACCAAGCGATCAGAATTTTTCCATTCCCGGGTTTAACCGTTCCCGATCCGTCATCGTTGTCTTCATTGTCCCCCGGATTGTCAGGAGTGTCCGGAGTTTCGGCCTGTGGCTCATCATTCCCTTTGCTGCATCCGGCAAAAGTCATTACCGGAACAAGCAATAATAAACATATGAATAACCGTTTCATTTTTCTTTTCGTTTAATTGATTTCATTTAACCAGTCTGCAATCATCGAGTGGCATCCGGATGTTTGAGATGAACGTATCCACAAGCTCGGAGTAAGGAAATTTCCTTCCGGGATAAGTCGTTTGGCATCCGACTCAACCCCACTGATTCCACTGCTTGCGCTCGATACTATCAGACCAATGCTTTTCCCTTTCATTTCGCTGCCGTGTTGGAACAGGTATGTTTGCAGTGGGGCTGCCATATTGCTCCACCATAACGGCGCTCCTATGATAATTCTATCATAATCAGCAATATTCACATCTACGGATTTGATAGCCGGATAAGAACTCTCGTCATTCGGATTGTTCCGGATAGCCTGAATCAGCGCACTGCCAATAGCGTAATTGTTTGCGGCATAGTCGAGCCCTTCTTCGGCAGGTTCTATTCTTACTGCATCTGCCTCTATTTGTGTTTGCAAATCGGTCACGATGGTATGTACATTGTTCGTGAAACTGTAATACACGATCAGTGTCTTGCCCGTAGGGTTGGGATTGGGATTATCGGGATTGTCCGGATTTTCCGGTTCATTGCCATCATCCGGATGTTCCGGCGTATCCGGGATTTCGGTTTCCGGCCCATCAGGTTCGTTGTCATCGGGAGAGCAGGCGCTCAAACCCACCGCTACAAAAGCGGCAAATAATAGATACAGAAACTTTTTCATAATGCTTCTCGTTATTAAAAATTAAATTATTTGTTATTATTCGATAATACCTATCTGTTTGAGCCATTTTTCAACGTCTTCCCGGGAGTTTTCAGCCCGGTTTCCATACACAGCCAAACTGCCGAGTAATGTCGAGTTGGGGCATACCGAACGGATATCGGACACGCTTTGAGCCGTACCACTGCCACCATGCGTACAGAAGGGTGCTATGTACTTCCCCGACAGATCGTAGCCTGCCAGAAAGCTCTTCATGGCCGGGGTAAGATGCCCGCCCCAGATGGGGGTTCCGACAATCAGCGTGTCGTACTCGTCCATGTTCTCCACCTTTGTTTTCAATTCCGGGCGATAATCGCTCTCCAACTCTCCGGGGGCAATTTGTATTACCTCCTCGTAAGAATCGGGATAAGGAATAACCGTCTCCACTTCCACTATATCGCAACCGACAAGATCGTGTATGTGGTTGGCAACCATTCGGGTATTTCCACCCCATGAGAAATAGACAATGAGAATTTTTCCGGCATCTCCTGAAATCGTATCTCCCGATCCTACCGTTGCCGGTTCTTCACTGCTGCAAGAAACAAGGCTGAATAGCAGCATGGCTATCATAGCCGATAATCCTTTTGCGTTCATATTCATTATGGTTTTAATTTTTCTACAATACAAAAGTATGGAAGCCGGAGAAGATAACCTTTGTTAACCAGCTCAATTAAGTTTGTTATCAGGCTCAACTGAAAATTCTTTCCAGATGATACCTCTTTCTACCCGTGGCTTCAACAGGTCGAACACATCCATTCCGCACTTTCCGGCAAAGTCGAACAAATTGGCCACATATCGTTTATCCATACTTATTAAGGTATAAGCGGCTTCTATCGTTTTTAACTGCAATAGTGCTTCCGGCAAAGGTTGCTTCCGGTGAAGGTAAGGGACTAACGACTGGAAGAAACTCTCTATCCCGGGACACGCCGACAAGAGATGCAGGGCCGGAAGAGCTTCCAGTGTATGTTTCCGAAACGAGCTGTCCAGTGTTTGGTAAAACTCGCAAAGGAAATGTCTTGGAAACGAAAAGTACAACATCTGACATGGGGCATCCACTTCCGGTTCTGCATAAAGATGCGAGTAACTGTTCCTTCCGATAAAGGCGCAATCTCCCCGGACGATACTCAATGTTTCCCCGCACTGGTTCCGCAGATGCAACTGCCCGCTATACAAATAAACCAGCGTGTATCGGGGAAAAAGGTGGTAGGCATGGGAAGCCGCACGAAGCGACCAAAAAGAATAAATATCCTGTTCTTCGTTCATGTTCTTTGTTATATTGCCGACAATCCGACAAGTGTCGCCGGATTGTCGCATATCATGTAATTGATTTGTTGCTGCGACAACCCGTTTTCGAGCAACGCGCGGATACAGCGACGCATACCTTCAACTGGATGGGGCATTCCCACTTGCCCGAGGTCTGTCGTTATGATGCTGTGTTCCGGGGCTATACGGACGAACCCCACAAACTCCTTGTCGCTCATCCGTTCAAAGTCTGGTAATCCCGTACCCGGGCCCCATAAGTTGGTTATATAACTGTACTCAATCCATGCCCCGGAATCAATACATCGTTTTATTTGGTCGTAGGTCATTTCCCAGATGCCGGAATTGGCATGAGTTACAACGAATTTCTTTACACCGACTTCACGGGCTTTGCGGGCCAGCGTGATGCTTTCTTCGGGGGAAGAGTGCCCGGTTGCGAAAATGATATTCGCCTCGGCACATATTTCCATTACCCGCACGACTTCCGGCAGGACATGCCCATTGTCATCCAACACGGGAATACCCTCTTTTTTCCCATGATACCGGATATTCTGGTAAACAGCATCCTGTGTAGGCATCCAGATGCAGCGGCAAAGGTTGCCTGTTGTATTCACAGCCTTTTCCGCAGCGAACGTGTTCACTTTTTCTCCATGTACCCGATTCATGCAAAGGCTTCCGAACACCTCGAAATCCGGCAATACCTGACGAATTAAATATGCCCTGTCATGACTACTGAAATCATTAGATTTGAACAACATGGATTTACATCCGGCATCATGAGCGGCACGGGCAAATTCCAGTTCATTTCCCAAGCGGGCTTTGGAATCCGGGGCAGCGTGCAGATGAATATCGCTGACTCCGCGGAGCAATTCATCTGTTCCCGAAAAATTGAAATCTTCACTATCAGTAAACGTCGGTATCCCGGCTTTCGACGGTAATATGCCGGAAAGGAGCATGGCTCCTCCCGCAATAATGGAATTACGAATAAAATCCCGGCGTGACAAACCTTGTTTATCTTTCATCGTTTTTTTCTTGATTCAATTCGACAATACCGATTTTTTGTAACCATGCGATAACACGTTCGTATGCGGTGTCGTATGTTCCTCTGCGAATCTGTATGCCCTCCAAAACGGTAGATTGCGGGCAAAGGGAACGAATGAGCCGGTAGCTCGCCTCGGCAGAGCTGGTTCCACTGGTGCAGAATGGCACAACGGTTTTTCCGGCAAGGTCGTGTGTTGTCAGGAAAGAACGGATAGGAGGGGCCGCCGTTTCCACCCAAATCGGATAACCTATGAATATGACATCGTATAAAGCGATGTCCTCTATCCGGGTTGTGAGAGGCGGACAATATTCGGTCGCTACTTCTTCCCTGATCTGTGCCAGCAAAGTGTCATAGTCATCGGTGTAAGTATCTACGGTTTCGATCTCCACAAGGTCGCTCTTTACCGTATCATGAATATAACCGGCAATCGTCCGTGTGTTGCCTGTGTGGGAAAAATAGACGATCAGAATTTTTCTGTTTCCCGAAGGCTCCGCGGGTTCTTCCGGTTTTTCGACCGGAGGAGTGTCCGGTAAATCCGTTTGGGGGTCATTGGCTGAACAGCCTGCTACGACTAACATAAGCCATGCTAAAAGCAATAAAATCTTCTTTTCCATATCAGTTTCTATTTAGTTATTCAACTGACACAAAGGTAAAAGCAAAGCCTCGCAACATATTTGCTGCGAGGCTCAATTTACTTTGTTCTGGAGTCCGGTTCTTATTTTCCTTTCAGGACTTTTTTGAAGAACGTATCTATTTTATCGAAAGGAATCACATCAAGATTGTCGTACAAATCGACATGGTTAGCTCCCGGAATAATCAATAATTCCTTGTTGTCCCCTGTCAGCCGCTTATAGGCATCTTCGCTGAAATAGCGAGAGTGAGCTTCGGCGCCGTGTATCATCAGCACGGCACTACGGATCTCGCCGATATAGGTGAGTAGAGGCATACTGATGAATGATAACACGCTGGTCTTCGTAATTCCCTCATTGGAGTTCGGGGAACGGCGGTGGTAGCCTCGCTCCGTTTTGTAATAGTCGTGGTACTCCTTGACGAATTGCGGAGTATCGTCCGTTACGGGATCGAGTACACCGCCATCACGTGCATAGCTGTCATCTCGATAATCTTCGGTACGCTGGGCGTTGAGCTGCTCGCGTAACTTATAGCGGTCGTCCGCTGACATGGCATCGAAATAACCGTTGGCATTCACACGGCTCATGTCGTACATGGTGGAAGTAACGGTCGCCTTGATACGCGGGTCGTTGGCTGCGGCATTAAGGGCGAACCCGCCCCAGCCGCAGATGCCGAGGATACCGATACGCTCCGAATCGATATCCTTGCGGGTGATCAGGTAATCGACTGCTGCACTGAAATCGTCGGTACTGATTTCGGGTGAGGTTAGGTAACGGGGCGTGCCGCCGCTCTCGCCATAGAATGAGGGATCGAAAGCGATGGTTAGGAATCCTCGCTCGGCAAGAGTTTGGGCGTAACGTCCCGACACCTGCTCCTTGACCGCCCCGTAAGGGCCGCTCACGGCGATAGCAGCAAGAGTGCCTTGCGCGTTTTTCGGCTTATACAGGTCTGCGGCAAGCGTGATGCCATAGCGGTTGTGGAAGATAATTTTTGTATGTTCCACTTTGTCACTCTGCGGAAATGTCTTGTCCCATTCTTGCGTCAAATCCAATGTATCCATATCTGTTGATTTTATCTCCTTTTCCTTGTTATTACTGATGCTGCAACTCGTAAAAGCCAGCAACGTCATGATAGCAAATGCTTGTATCTTCATAATCTTCTCGGATTTATATTATTTCATCTTGTAGCGCAGCCAGACTATATCCGTCGGCCACTGCTCCACGCTTTCCAGTTTCAGGTGGAACGGGTTGCATCCCGTATCGGCTATACCGTCGAAAACGGCAGTCTGCCCCTTGCGCCCGTCAATGCCGGGGGCTATCATGATACTGACCTCGTCGATCAGTCCGGCCTCCAGAAATCCGCCGCAGATATGCCCGCCCCCGACGATTGCAAGGCGTTTAACTCCGAAATATTCGGATAGGGCTTCCATCGCCTTGGGCAAGTCGATCCGTCCTTTTCCGGCAGCAATCCAAGAAATGCCTTGCTGCCGGAGTGTTTCCAGATACGCTTCGGATACTTCCTCGCTGACGATGCAGAGCAACGGATGCCCGTCGGCTTCGTCCGCCTGCCAGCGCAGTTTCCCATGCGTATCTACCACAATGGTGTATTCGTCCGATTTTCGGGCGACATAAATGGAAGTCCTGCCTATCGGGGTTCCCTCCATTCGGGAACATTCCTCTTTGACAGCCGTACATTCCAAAGCGGTAGTCACCCGCCCGGAAAGTTTCGAGCAAGAACCGAGTTTCTCTAATGCGATATAGTATTCGTCCGTACTCAGTTGCCCGACCATCGGGCAGTCGATGCGGCCATCGACGGATGTCATCATGTGACTGATAATGTAAGGTTTCATATCTTTGCTGTTTTACAATAATCCGGAACAAAGGTAGCTCCGTTTATCCGGCCCGTCATTAGACGGATTACGGATTGAGCTACCATTTTTACCGATTTTAGCGTCCTACCTGTTTTTGCTGTTCGGCATTGTAACGTTCTCCCACAACCGGAATGGCAGCCACCGTATCTTCCAGCTCTCTCCACTCTTCCGGAGAGAGAGAAAATTCAAGAGTGCGCAGATTCTCTTCCAAATGCGACAGTTTCGTCGTTCCGGGAATCGGCACGATCCACGGTGCTTTCTGCAACAGCCAGCCGAGGGCTACCTGTGCCGAGGTCATGCCCCGTGTACGGCCGAAGGCTTGCAACGCGTTCACGATGCGCATATTGGCCCGCATTGCTTCCGGCTGGAAGCGCGGAAGAGTTTGACGATTGTCATTGTCCGGGTCGAAGACCGTGTATTCGTTGATGCAGCCACCCAGAAATCCACGGTTAATCGGGCTGTACGGAACAAAACCGATACCCAGTTTCCGGCAGGTATCGAATACACCGTTTTCCTCCACGAGTCGGTGCATAAGATGGTATTCGCTTTGAATAGCAGTCAGCGGGCAGATAGCGTGTGCCTTACGGATAGTTTCGGCACTCACCTCGCACATCCCCCAATGCTGTACTTTGCCCTCTTTCATCAGGTCGGCAATGGTCGCTGCCACCTCTTCTGCCGGAGTGTTCGGATCGGCACGGTGCTGGTAAAACATCGGCAAGGTTTCGAGCCGCAGGCGTCGAAGTGATTCCTCGCAATAACGGCGAATTGTTGCCGGTCGGCTGTCCTGACGTCCCGTTCCTTTACCGTCGATGACCTCATGCCCGAATTTAGTCGTTACGCTGATCCTGCCCTTGAACTCGGACAACGCTTCACCGGCCAAATTTTCATTGGTCAGCGGGCCGTAGATGATTGCCGTGTCGAAGAGCGTCACGCCTCGATCTACCGCCTCGTGCAACAGCCGGATACATTGTTTCTTGTCCGGGTGCTGGCTGCGGTTGTAGGTCATGCCCATCACGCCGAAACCGAGAGCCGATACCTCGAAGGCCGCCTTCCCCGTTCCCAATACGCGATGTCCTTTGATACGGGCAACGCCTGTATCATCGTTTCGTGATGTTTCCGGTTGTTTCGGCTCGACAGCAAAAACCTTGTCAAGTCCGGTAGGCATAGCCAATGCAGCTCCCGCCAAAGCCGCCGTTTTAAGAAATCCACGGCGGCTGATGTTCATTTTATTATCTTCTTTCATGGTTTTACGTTTTTGTGATTAGTGAATAGAAAAAGCACCGTCCACCAAAAGGGCATGGCCATCCACGAAATTTGCCTGCTCGGAGCAGAGCCACAGCACGGCATTGGCTATCTCTTCAGGTTTACCGAGACGCCCGGCAGGAATATCACGTACCAACTCTTTCTCCAAATCCGGATTACGCCGCATCAGTTCCTCTGCCATCGGCGTCAGAATGACACCCGGGCAGACGGCATTAATGCGGATGCCCTTTGCCGCATAGTCGATGGCTGCGGTACGGGTCAGACCGATCACGGCATGTTTGCAGGCGATATAGGCTGCCTGTCCGGGAAATCCCGTCACACCGCCCTGCGACGAGGTATTGACAATCGCTCCGCCGCCTTGTTTCAACATCTGGAGAATCTCGTAGCGCATGCAGTTCCATACGCCTTTCAGATCGACAGCCACCGTGCGGTCGAACTCCTCGTCGGTAATCTCCGCCATCGGACGTTGCGGGGTCTGGATGCCCGCGTTATTGTGTGCCGCATCGAGCCGGCCATAGGTTGTAACGATCCAGTCTATCATCGTCTTTACTGCTTGCGTGTCCGATACGTCGCAACGATACGAAACAGCCTTATAACCTTCCGAGTTTAATTTTTCGGCCTGCTCTTTCGGCTCGTTGATATCTACCAGAATAACCGTTGCACCGGCTTTTGCGAATCCTTCGGCACAAGCAAGACCGATTCCGGCTGCCGCACCAGTTACCATTGCTACTTTTCCATTCATTGTTTCCATAAATCTTCATGTTTTAATGTTCTGCTGCAAAGTTAAAAAGAGAGCCTCGTAGCGTCTTTGCTGCGAGGCTCAATATACTTTGTTGGGAAGTTCACTCCGTTAAAATTACATGCCGGGGAGGGGTATATGCCTGATCACTCTGGCGGGATTTCCGGCAACAATAGTGTCAGGCTCTACATCGTGCGTTACGACACTGCCAGCTCCGACCACCGCATTCTCACCGACGGTAACACCCGGAAGAATGGTTGCGCCGGCTCCGATCCACGCCCGTTGGCAGATATGTATAGGCTTGCAGATAATTACCGACCTATTTCCCAAATCGTGGTTATTGGAAATAAGTTGAACATTTGCGGCTATCTGGACGTTATCGTCGATAGTAATTCCTCCTGCCGACATCATCAGACAACCGGGCATAATGATTACATTGTTCCCGAATTTCACGTTGGCAGTCCGGACGCCCGAAAACGGAGTTTCGATGTGACATCCCTCGCCGAGATTCGGGAACACCTTATACAACAGTTCATCATACTCTTCGGTATCTGGCATCGTATGGTTCAATCGGAAGATATTTTGTCGCAACTCCTTTGCTTTTGCCAGATCCTCTGTCGTCTGATTCCGACAGTCGATTCTCAACTCTTCCATAAACTTACTTACTTGCTTGTTTCGCCCATTCTCCGGCTTGCTTTACACTTCCGTTAAGCAGCCTGCCCTCTTTCCACACGATTTTCGGGTAGAGTTTCTTGAGTTGTTTTACACTGCCCGTTATCGAACTTCCGCCGGAAGTGGCGAACGGAATGATGGTTTTACCGGAAAAGTCGTATTTTTCAAGGAACGTATTGACCGGACGCGGACATAAGTCCCACCAGATAGGATACCCCACGAATATTACGTCGTAATCATTCGGGATAACAGATTCACCGCCCAATTCCGGGCGTGAGTTTTCGGTCGTCATTTCAACCGAGCTTCGGCTTTTCTTGTTGTTCCAATCGAGGTCGGCTGATGTGTAGGCTTTAGCGGGAGTTATCCGGTAAAGTTTGCCGCCTGTTGCTTTGGCAATGACATCTGCTACTTTTTCAGTTGTTCCGGTACAGGAGAAATAGGCGACAAGGATTTTCTTGCCCGATGACGCATTGGTGTCCGTGACTTGTTGCTGCGCATTTGCCGCACCGCTGAAACCGATAAGGCTCATAATTATCAATATTATATGTTTCATCTTATTTTAATTTTGAATATTCTTTATCACTTACAGGCTCAAGCCATTCGTTGCTGCTATTTTCGCCGGGAACTTCTATTGCAAGGTGGGAAAACCAACTGTCGGGTGCAGCCCCGTGCCAGTGTTTCACGCCTGCCGGAATATGGACGGCATCGCCGGGCCGCAATTCGACCGCTTCTTTTCCCCATTCCTGATAATAACCGCGGCCTCCTACACATACGAGCGTCTGTCCGCCGCCTTTCGTGGCGTGGTGCACATGCCAGTTGTTGCGGCAACCCGGCTCAAAAGTGACATTTACGACAGGCACGCCGGTCGTCACTACGGGCGCAACATAGCTTTGCCCTATGAAATACTTGGCATAGGCATCATTCGGCTTACCGACCGGAAAAATGATGGTTTGTGCATATGCTTCGAGCGAACCGACTGCGGTACTATCGGCATTTTCAGTCCAAACCTCTTTTGCCATACGAAAAGCTGCCCATGCCTTGGGCCAGCCCGCATAGAAAGCGGCGTGGGTAAGGATTTCCGCCATTTCGGTTTTGGTTACTCCGTTCTTCTTTGCCGATTCAAGATGATACTTGAACGAAGAATCGGTCAGTCCTTGCGACATGAGGGCGACCACCGTTACGATGGAACGGTCGCGGAGCGAAAGCAGGTCGTTACGGCTCCAGACCTCTCCGAAAAGAATGTCGTCATTGAGGTGCGCGAACTCGGGCGCGAACTCGCCGAGTGCATCACGTCCGGCTGTTTGCTTGATTTTTACTTGTGATCTTGCCATGATTGGAAATATTAAAGCTAATAATAAAACCAATGAAGTTACTTTTGTTTTCATACCGTTTGATTTTAATTCTACTTTTTATGGAGATCGGCATTCGATTCTCGAATGCAAAAATACGAAACGAACCTTGCAACGATTTTGCTGCAAGGCTCAAATTTCTTTGTCAGGAGGTTCATTTTACCAAGATGGAGCTGCCCCGTATGCCTCCTTGTATATTTTGGAGAAATGCGACAGGTTCTTGAAACCTACATCGAAGCAGGCTTCCGTTACTTTCTTTTTCCCTGACTTGATTAAGTCATGAGCTGCTTCGAGGCGCCGTTTGATGATCCATTTCTGGGGTGTCAGGTCGCTCACCTTGGCAAAATCTCGTTTGAACGTGGCCAGACTACGCCCTGTGTAGCTTGCGATTTCTTCCATCGACAGGTCGTACATATAGTTCTCGTTCAGGTAATCAAGAATGTCTATTTTCCAAGGTTCGACGAAATCGAACAACGAAGCGTAAAGATTTCTGTCCGTGTTGAGCAGGACATAGATACCTTCGATCATCTTCAATTTCAGAATATCTTCCGAAGGCTTCTCTCCGGCATCGAAATAAGGAACGATCGACTCGAACAGAGAGCGAATATCCAGCCGGTTGTTCGGCAACACACGCAAACTCACCTTTTCACGCTTTGAATCAGCAGGAATCTCTTGACGGTTAAGTGTTTGGTAAAACCCACGAAGAAAAGCCCTTGAAAATTTCAACGTGATAGAGCGATAAGGTTCCCCATCCTTTACATGTTTCTGTAACCACATCCTGTTGTCACGTCGCATGAAAGCGCAATCCTCCGGATGCAAAACCGTTTTCTTTCCACGTTCCTCGATTTCCAATTCTCCGGAACACAGATAAATAAGCGTATGCTCCCGATTTTCGTGGGCGCATCCCCGGTCATCGGTAAAATAACTCGCTATGAGCACATTCGAGCAATCGAATACATCAAGTTTTTCCATATTCTTGGCTTTTTATTTTTTGCAAAGGTAGCAAGTTACATCTACTTATTGTTTGTTGTAAGGCTCATTTTTGAAAGAAATTACAAGTAAAAAACAGCCATCTTTTAAGATGGCTGTTCTAAATTACAATTCAACCCCTTTATACTGCTGCTGTTCTTTTACATTCTCTGACCTTATTATATGGATATGATTGCGGACAAAACTGTCACCAGCATCGAGCTTGACGGTTTTTGGCTGTTGTTCGCGTTGCCCGTTTTCCAGATGTACGTTGTCTATCTGCTCCTGCGCTGTCTCTGGCGTGGACGGTGCGAGCGTGAGCTGTATCTTGCGCTCCAACGCCGCGACCTCCGCTTTCAGCGCCTTCAACTCGTCCTCCTTTCTTCCATACCCCGCCGACCGTTTCCTGCAAAATCGGAATGTCCCGCTCGTAGCTTACATTCTGTGCCTTGTACTGTTCCACGACTTTGTGTATTGTTCCAGTGTGTTCTGTAAATTCATCGACGCCGCTTTGGTGGCAATCATCGCTATCAATCGTTATTTTTTCTCCAATCGCCCGACTTCGGAGGGCGATTTTCCCCGTCAGGGCAAGGCTTTTGAGAGTAACTCAAAAGGTATCGGGTAACTCGATACACACCTTGCTGTTAGCCGACGCTAACAAAATCGGAGAGCCGACACTCTCCGATCATTAAAGCAGATTTCCGTGCTGTCTGCTATACTCGCTATACCGAGTGTGCACACTATACTATCCTATGAAAAGAGGATAGCCGGCTTACAATTTTCGCCACCGTTCGATGTCGTCGCCGTAGGTTTCCAGATGATGCCGGGCGAGGTTTTCGATCAGTCCCGAAACGCTCATCCGCCTGCCTCCCAACCTGCGGACGATCTCGTCCAGTCGGTCTCGCACCTCGCAGCTCACGAATACAGGTTTGCGGTTCTCGATTTTCGGCACTCGGAGAAATGTCTGTCGGTATTTCTCCAATGTCGCTCTTTGCTGTTTCACGCCGATACGGTCGGATGTGCTCTGCGCAGGTTGTTCTGCCGCTACGGCAGTACCCGTCGGTTGTGTCGTTGCAGTTTGTACATTCGGTTCACTCGTTACACGCTGTGTACCGGGTACACTCGCTAAACCGACCTCTTCCGGTTTCAATCTCCTCATTTCTGGACGGAACAGTTCGATAATCTCTTCGGCGTCAATCTCCGGCGTTCTTTCTCTTTTGGTCATAATGTATCTGTTTTATGGGATTATTTATTCTTTCAGTTGAAAATCTGTCGGCTGTACCCACTCGTTTTACGTGTGCAGGCCATCAGTATATTTATTGCAGGCTGTTTGCTCACTGTACCGAGTGTACGGAGTATATACTCCCGTAATTTCGTTGCGCCCTGCGAACGAATACGGAATGCAAGGGCGACAACCATTTCAAGATTATACACGTCCACCCGATTGCCGCTGTCCAGACGGACACACGCACAGACCTCGTAATCGTTCAGGGCGTTTTCTTTGAAGATGGTTTTGATACCCGTATGTACCGCTCCGGCGGTCGTGCCGAACAGTTCGACTATTTCCGATTCCGTCATCCATACGCTTACCGTATCGGTCGGCATATTCAATCTGCCCTGCTCGTCTATCGTAATGATGTTTCTTTCTTCTTTCATCGCTTTTCAGTTTTTTAAGTTCATTAAATCGCCTGACAAATGAAGCTCTCCATCTGCTCGATGCGCTGCGCGAGTTTCTCCATATCGCGGCTCACTTTCTCGGCTGTAATCTTCGCATAGATTTGCGTCGTGCGGATGCTACGGTGTCCCAACATCTTCGAGAGCGTTTCGATAGGTACGTCGTTCGACAGGCAGACCGTCGTGGCGTAGGTATGGCGGGCGACATGGAATATACAAGGCGAAGCAAGCAATAGTGAATAGGTAAAGATTAAACGTAAGTCGTTTGAAATGAGCTGTATTTCTGTATTCTGCAAAATGTGGAAAATGCAAACGACAACGGAATATTGAGGTTGTTCAGTTACCAAACCGTTAGCCGGGCAGTTACCGAAACGGGAATAGGTAACACAAAGCGATGAAAAGAAAACCTCACCGTTTTGTTTGCGCTCATACACAGTGTTTTGCGTATCAAAGAGCGCTTATATGGCAAGTAACTTTGCACTAAAAAAATATAAGCGTATGAAAGTAGAAAAATTCAAGGTTGCGGACTTTCTCGGCGGTAACGTAGTTGTCGCGGTCGCTGATCTGCTGATAGGCTCGATCTATACCCACACGAATCTTATCCAACATCCGATTGGCCTCCTGCGCCACGATGCTGCGGCCGGAAACGCGGCCCGACTTTACGTTCCACGATTTCTCCTCCACGTCCAATTTGCAACTGAATTGAGCGATTTTGCCGTTTACGGTAATACGGCACATGACCGGAATAAGCCCGTTCTTTTTCGGGGCATTGCGTTTTAGATAAAACAAAACTTTGAAGGTCGATCTCATAACTCTACAATTTTTTGGTTACAAAATTATTTCTTGCAGAGTTGTTCTTCGATACGCAAATCGCAGCATATCAACGCAATCGCACCCGAAATAGAACTTTTTTCGCCTTCCTCTGCCCGAATTTCGGAAATCCGGCTATATTTGCAGTCGGAGCAAGACGAATAGAGCGTGTATTTCAGCGCTTTGAAATCCTATCCAAACCATCGTTGCCATTCGGAACAGAGTAACGGGATAGTAACGTAACTCCGGTTTCAGTTGGCTTTTCGATGGCTTCGGCTTGGCTGCGACAGCGCAGTCCGTTACTCTCTAACCCCCTTGTTTACAACCTTCTTGCTCCAATCCGCTCTAACTCTCGGTTTTTATCCTTATCTTTGTGAAAGATAATCTTTCTCGCTTATAATATAAGACTAACATAGATGAAATTCAACCAATTTATAGACAGACAAGATTCTTTGAAGAGATTGCGCAATGCTCTTTTAAGAGCAATGCCCCAGTTTCTTGTCATATACGGCAGAAGGCGTATCGGTAAATCCACGCTCATTAAAGAGATCATGCAAGACAAGGATGTCTATTTTCTGAGTGACCAGACGAATGAGGCCAACCAACGATCCTTGTTTGCCAAAGCTATCGCCTACAGCATACCTCGATTTGATAAAGTCGTTTATCCTGACTGGGAAACACTGCTATTGGAGCTAAACGACAGGCTATCTGAGCGTATAACCGTTTGCCTGGACGAATTTCCTTATATGGTTAAAAGTTGTGCCTCATTACCTTCTGTTATCCAAAAGTTGCTTAATGGAAAGACGCTCAAATATGACCTGATCATTTGCGGATCATCGCAGCAACTCATGCGAGGATATGTATTGGACCCAAAAGAGCCTCTATACGGATTGGCAGATGAAATTATCAAACTGCCTCCAGTTCCCTTGTCTTATATCGGTCAAGCCTTGAATCTGGACACAATTGCCGCAGTAGAAGAATATTCCATCTGGGGAGGCATTCCTCGTTATTGGGAGTTACGCGCAGATTATCCAGATATGGACACCGCCATACGAGAATTGGTTTTAGAAACCAAAGGCATATTGGCCGAAGAACCGCAACGACTTCTTCGGGACGATTTACGAGATACAATACAGACCTCCACCATTCTTTCCATCATTGGAAATGGAGTCAACCGTATAACTGAAATCGCATCAAGAGCGGGAAAAGAAGCGACTCAGATATCCGAGCCTCTGAGTAAACTACGAGAATTAGGTTATATAAGACGTGAGATACCTTTCGGAGAAAGTGAGAAAAAGAGCAAAAAAGGTATCTATCGCATCAATGACAATATGTTACAGTTTTATTATCGTTTCATCGCCCCACACCGTTCTATCTTGGAACTAAGGCGTATCGATACCGTCACGCACCTCATTAACGCACAATTTTCCCAACATGTAGGAGACTGTTGGGAGCACCTTTGCCGACAATATATAAGCGGCAACGAGATTGACGGCATTGTCTATAATATCGCTTCCAGATGGTGGGGAAAGATATTCCCTGAAGGCAACAAAGAGGGGACAATGATAGAATTGGATGTTGTCGCAGGATCATTTGACAAGAAACATATACTCGTTGGAGAATGTAAATGGACGGACAAAGAAGATGCCCAACGATTAGCCCATACCCTGTCAGGGAAAGCTACCCATCTCCCGTTTATCAAAGACGGCCAAGAAGTGCATCTTGTCCTTTTTCTAAAGCAAGAACCAGAGCATCAGGAAACAATCCGATACTTTCTTCCAGAAGATATTATAGAAACCATCTAGCCATCCACCAATCGTATGAAAGTCGATTTCAACCAGATAAAAACAACCATTTCTCTGCCCGATTTCCTGCTGGAACTGGGATGGAAAATCGTGGAAGGCTCTTCCAACGCCTGTCCTAAGATGAGCAACGGAACGCACACCATTGTCATCAAGCGGAACTCACAGAACCAATATACTTATTGGGATGTGCATAGTGACAACGTGCGTGGACGTAGCATCATGGATCTGATGCAAGAGCACTTGCTTGAAGCAACCGGAAAAATGCCGACCTTGCGCGAGGTAGGGGAGATCCTTCAGAACTACATCAACACCAACCGTATCACGACACCCGAAAAAAGCCGGTATGATGTAAGCAACACAAGCCTGAGACCGGACGAGCTTCAATTCTACTTGCGTCAGCTACAACCCTACAAGGGTAACTATCTCCGGAAAAGAGGTATCTCAAAAGAGAGCGTTGAAAGCCCGGTGTTCAATAACACGTTTTTTATTCGTGAGGTAAAAAACCTAGGAAGCATCTATCGGAATGTATGTGTGAAGATGTACAGTGAAAAAGGCGTGGAAGCCATTTCACAACGGAATGAAGCCTTTAAGGGAGTCATCGGCGGCAAGTTCGACTGTTTGGCAACCAGCAACCACGATAAAAGCCGCCCGATAGACATTCTCTACCTCGGGGAGTCGTTTATAGACTGCATCTCCCACTATCAATTACTCCATTCCGGAAGCAATCTCAATCTTGTATATGTATCTACAGAGGGAACATTCACGGAAGGACAGATGAAGCTGTTACGCCTAATCCTTGAGAAGAATCGGGTGAAAGAGCTTCGAAGCATCTTTGACAACGACAAACAAGGGTACAAATACACCTTATGGCTGCATCGTCACTTTTATGGCGACACAACTGACATCAAGAGCTTGAGCGAAAATGAACTCCGCGACAAGGTGCATGAATTAAAAAACGTCGAACTTTCGGAAAATAAGGATTGGAACGATGATTTGAAAGCCTCATGCGCGACCTGTAGTTCCGCGGAGAGCGGTCAATAACTTCATCAATCCACATCGCGGTATCCGTTCCGGGGGGACAATCACATGCAACCGCCGATCCGGCGAAAGCACGATCAGCCGTTCCATATACACGTTCAAACGCATCCCTATCCCAGGATATACGCCCCCGTCAAAAGCCAACGCTCCCTTCCGGTAATTCCTCGTATCCAGATAAGGGTGCCCTTCCAGACGGTTTAGGTACGGAGGTTCCAACTCCCCGGTGCGGAAACCACCCGAATGAAACAGGATAAAAATAACCATAATCTCAGCATCGCTCATACGATTGGGCTTGTTACGATACCCGCTCTTCTTGTCTTCAATCATATATTTCTCCTGTTGTAACGCAACAAGCATACCACATTGCGGTAGAACGCACACGCCGGATAACGCTTCCCGTGTTCCCGCCTATTGAACTTAGTTTTATGACACAAAAGGCTTACGAGCTTGGGGTTGTGGAAGTGGAAATTGACGGCTTCAAAGTTAAAGTGTATGATTTGGAAAAATCGGTTTGCGATGCCATCAAGTATCGGAATAAGATTGGCTTAGATGTGAGTTCCGAAATATCCAATAACTATCTGTCGCGCAAAGAACGTGACATTATCCGTCTCTATGAATACGCATCGCGGTTGCGTGTGGGTAAAAAAATTGATGAACTGATAAAATTCATACTATATCCGGCAAATCGGTTAAGGAACGGCTGCTTTATCGCTTATCCATCAGCAACTACCGTGAGCGTTTTATCCTAAAAGGCGGTGCGTTGCTCTACGCTCACGACCGCTTTGAAGCCCGTCCAACCTTGGATATAGACTTTATGGCGACCCGCATCAACAATGATAAGGAGAATATCAAATTATCAAAGAAATATGCAATGTAGAATGCGCTCCTAACGGAGCCAGTTATTGGAAAATAAGTGTAAAACTCTCTGATAAAAAATATCGTGAGAAGAACCCTTTTGCATTAACTTGTGACCTATATACATAACGAGCGAAAAGAATAGCATGATATTTGCAGGTATCAAAAAAGACAGTATCTCCGCGGCGTTCGAGTAAAGGCAATAACGACAGGAACCATAGAGGGAATGGCGCCAGTATGTACCGTATGATTTCGATCCCTAACAGATGCGATCGGATTCTCTTTTACGGCCGTGAAAACGAATTCCTCCTCGCCCTCTTTCCGCTCCGTGTCCCGCGCTTGGATCGTAGCGGACATAACCGGAGCTGATAGCATGTTGAAACCCAAACGGCCTTGGAATCCCCCCGCGTCCGGTAAATACAGGTATTTGACGCGCCGTGTTTTTTTCATATTTTAGCTTTCCCTCGGTAAATCGCGAATGGCTTTAAAACACAATATAGGGTCAATATGTTTTCAAGTAATTAATAAGGAGAGAAGCTATGAGACAATCCAAGAAAAAGAGAGGAACCCCGGTTCTTTTATTCACCGAGTACGTCAATATACGTGCCCGCGGCAAGAGGGAGCTGGGAAAGCTCAGTACCGCGGAGCTATATGAGGTGGCGGGACGGCATTTCGAACGTTTCCTGAAGGGGCGTGCCTGTCGCTTGCGGGACGTGACGGCGACCTTGATCGCCGATTTCCACTGCTTTTTGCAGAAACAGCGGTTGAGGACCAATTCCATCAACAGTTACCTGAGCAGCCTGCGGGCGGTCTACAACGCCGCCCTGTCCGAGGGGCTTGTCGCCGCGCGGGAGAATCCTTTCGCGAGGCTACGGCTCAAAAGGGAGGAGACCGTCAAACGGGCCATATCCGCCGAGGCCATCCGCAAGATGGCGACACTGGACTTGCGGAAACGCCCGGAACTGGAGCGTGCCGCGGATCTGTCCCTCTTCAGTTTCATGGCGTTCGGGATGCCTTTCGTGGATATCGTGAACCTGAGAAAGGAGAATATCCAAGACGGCGAGATCGTCTACAACCGCCACAAGACGGGCACGCGGATCCGGATCGGTATCACCGCCGGGATAGAGATCTTGCTCCGGAAATACGAGAACGGCACGCCTTTCGTCTTCGACCTCGGTCAGGAATCCTTGGGCCGGACCGACAACCGGGGATACAAGCGGCTGTTGAGCCGGCAGAACCGGGCCTTGCGGGAGATCGGGGAGCGGCATCTGGGGCTGAAGGTGAGGCTCACCTCTTACGTCACCCGCCACACATGGGCGTCGGAGGCCTTGGCGCATCACGTGCCGGTCTCCGTGATCAGCCAAGCGTTGGGGCATTCGTCCGAGAAGACCACACGGTGCTATCTCAGCCAACTCGACCAGTCGGAACTGGATAGGGCGAATAAGCAGGTAACGAAGTTTCTGGATAGCCTGTTGGCTAGCAGGACGCGCCACTTATTTACGAAATAAGGTGATCAGGCAAAAGCCTTATTTACGAAATAAGTCAAGACTGATTCAACAACCCTATAATAAGCTTTTTAGCGCTCCATGAAAAGCGAGAGGCGATCCTGTTTATAGAATTGTTGGGCAAAGAACGTCTATATTTATCAGAAAAACAAGTTTTTCTGATATTTTTCTCAAAATGATCTTTATTTCCTCAAGAAGAGAAGTACCGGCATAAAGGAATATTCACGTTTTTTCTCTAGAGATAAGTCTTTTATGCGTTTTTTTCAAAGAGAAGACAAAGGTTGTCCTTACCGCCGTGCCCTTACATTTTATTAACAAGCCCTTTTTACGCCATCTATCCCCCAAAAAGGGGCATACACACGAGAATACGCAAGAAAACCGCGGTCGCTTATCACTTTTTCACCCCCAAAAAGACCGGGACTGCCGGCCTTCTACCGGGCGATCACCTTATTTCGTAAATAAGGTCTGTCGTTCCTATTAGAAGAAGAACCATATGTCAAGCCCTTGCGAAGAGAGAGAGACCGAAAAAACCAATGGAAACGCCAAGGCTTTCCATTACGAGAAGATACGACGAGATTAATTACTTAATTCAATGAATACAATGAACACGAAAAGGCTTTTCACGTTAATGGTATTGCTTTGCGCCGTATTCCACTTGCGGGCGCAGACCTCGCCGGGCGACGACAGGGGCGCCGTGGCGGCCATCAAGACCAATCTTCCTTATTGGGGCGTGGGTGGTACCTTCAACCTAGGCGGCGAGTTCCGGCTGGCGAGACACTGGACGCTGGACTTGGAGGCCGGCCTCAATCCTTTCGACGGAAAGAACGACGACGGCTCCTACGACCGTACCTTCAAGCATTTCCGGGCGCATCCCGAAGTCCGCTATTGGTTCTGCGAGGCCTTCCAAGGGCATTTCCTCGGGTTGCACGTCCCCTTCATCGCCTACAATTTCGCCGACTTGAAGGTGCTCGACCTCGAGGACGAGCGGCGGCAGGGCTGGGGCACGGGCGTGGGCGTGAGCTACGGCTACCAATGGCTCCTCTCCGAGCACTGGAACCTGGAGGCCACGCTTGGCGTGGGCTATCTCTATCTCAATTACGACAAGTATCCCTGCAAGAACTGCGGCAACAAGTCGGAAGACAACAAGAAGCATTATTTCGGCCCCACGCAGGCGGCCGTCAGCTTGATCTACTTATTCTAAACTCCCGAACTGATGAAGAAAATCCTATCTATAGCATTGTTGGCCGGTTCTTTGTCGGCCGTATGTGTCCAAGCGCAGGAGAATACCTTGCGCGTGGAGAAAAAACTGGTCGAGCGATCCGACGATTACTTGTTGGTAGATCTTACCCTCGATTTGAGCGATCTGCATATCCGCTCCAATCGCTCCGTGGCTTATACGCCCGTGATACAGCGAGGCGACAGCTCGCGGGCCCTTCCACCCTTGATCGTGAACGGCCGTAACCGGCAGATCCTCTATGAACGTACAGGCCGTAACACGGTGGAGAATAATGAGTTCGCCATTCGCCGCAAGAATGGTACGGAGCAACGCTTCGACTATCACGCCCGCGTGCCTTACGCCCGCTGGATGGCCAATTCGGAGATGATACTTACCGCCGATGAATGCGGTTGCGGCTGGGACGCGTTGAGTAGCGATAGAAGCGATCTTTTCCCGATCCGTCTGGATCGTACGCCCCGTCCGCTCATGGCCTATATCGCCCCGCGGGCGGAGGTGAAGACACGCGTGAAAGAGGGTAGCGCCTTCCTCGACTTCCCGGTGAACCGTGTCGAGATCCATCCGGACTACCGACAGAATCCCCGCGAGCTGGCCGCGATCCGCGAGACCGTGGAGTCCGTGCGCGACGATAAATATGCTACCATAACAGGTATCAGCATTAAAGGATATGCCTCTCCCGAAGGCTCATACGCCAATAACGAGCGCTTGGCGAAAGGTCGTTCCGAGGCTTTGCTGGAATATGTGAGGCGGTTGTACGACCTTTCCGGCGTTCATACCGACGTGCGATATGAGCCGGAGGACTGGGAAGGACTGGAGATCCGGGTGGAGCGTTCCAACCTTCCGGAGAAAGAGGAGTTGCTCGCCATTATCCGCGACGCTTCCATCACCGACCCGGACCGGCGCGACGCGCGCCTGAAGGGCGTGGCGGGTGGCGTGCCGTACCGTTATCTCCTGAAAGAGATCTATCCGGCTCTTCGCCACTCGGATTATAAGGTGGATTATACGATCCGCCCGCTGAGCGTGTCGGAGGCGAGGGAGCTGATCTATAGCGACCCGAAGCAATTAAGCTTGGATGAGATGTTCCAGGTGGCGCGGACTTACGATACGAACAGCCGTGAGTTCAAGGAGGTGTTCGAGATCGCCGTCCGCATGTATCCGGACGACCCCGTGTCGAACCTCAACGCCGCCAACTCCGCCCTGCTGAACGGCGACACCGCCGCCGCCCGCCGCTACTTGGCGAAAGCCGCCGAGGGCCCGGAGAAACGGCTGGCCGAGGGCGTGGCTTGCTGGCTGGAGGAGGACAGTGAAAGCGCGGCTACCATCTTCCGCTCCTTGGCCGACAACGAGCGGGTGGGAGGGCAGGCCCGGGCCAACCTCGAGCAGCTGGATTTATGACAGGCCTCCGCGGCGACCCCGCCCCGAGGTCTGCCGCAGATGTCAAAGGAGGTCTGCCGCAGATGTCGGAGGAGGTCTGCCGCGGCTCTCGGAGGAAGGCTTGGCGAGGGACAAACGCCATATTATAACAGACTAAAAACCAATAGTAGCTAACATTTAATTAAACAACACAATGAAACTGAAAAGTACATTATGGGCACTCGCCTTCGCTTGCGCGGCGGTGTCTTGTTCGGACGATCTGGATGAGGGGCCGAACGGTAACAACGGACAGGAAGCGGACGGGATCAAGACTTACGTCAAGGTCGCCATCAATACCGGCATAGGGACCAAGGCCTCCACGGGGGCATCCGAAGGACCAGATGGCGGTGAGGGAACAGGTACGGAACTCGGCTTGGAGGATGAGTACAAGGTAAAAGACGTTACGTTGATCTTATTCGATAATAAAGCCAACACTAGCGCGACGGAAGATCAAAAAAACGGTTTCGAATTCTTGGCCGACAGTAACATTCGCGGCGTAGGTTATGCGGAAGTAAAAGACCAAGGTAGCAGCAATGTACCCCAGCATGGATGGGCCGCCACGGTTCAGGTAAAGATGGATGAAAATCAAAGCACCGGGGTAATCGGAAACAAATACGGAGTGATAGCCGTCACCAACCTAGGGCAGGATAACGATCTGTTCAAAGCTGTCCAAGGAACAGGCGGTGGTACCAAGATAAGTACAGGAAAAGCCTTGGCCGACTTTATGATAAATTCTGATACTTACATGAAAGACAACAGCTTTGTCATGTCTACCCATGCCATGAAGAGGGGGGTAAGCGATAAGGCGGTAGAAACAGAGAGTCTCGTGGAGATCAAGGAAGGTGTTGACGAGGAGCACGCCGCTACCGTAAGCGTATTCGTGGAGCGTCTGGCCGCCAAGATCCGTATCAAGGATTATACTTCCGGAGAGAGCATCAGTAAATTCTTATACACATTGAAGGGAAATGATGGTAACACCCCGATCGCCAAGGTCAGATTAGACCAAGTAGCGATCGTCAATCAGCTGACTTCCGGCTCTTACCTGTTGAAACGCGTCAGTGGTATCGTTGGTGGTGCCGATGCTATCAATTATTTAGGCGATGAGGTATGGAATATTGACGGTGATTGCAATTACGTCATGGATCCTTGGTACGGCAAGCATAAGGAGGACGCAAGCCTACCCACAAACGAAGCCAGTGTACAGTTAGCCTATACCAACCGCTTTGAAGGAACAGAGAATAAAAACTATTCCGCTATGTGGAATGGCTTTACCTCCCCCATAAACTTAGCGACAGCGGAAGAAGGGGCTTATAACGACAACGGCGGAATCCGTCTGGCTTATGTCATGGAGAACGTTCAGCAGAAAGAGTTTTCCTTGAACGGCTACTCCACGGGAGCGTTGTTTAAGGCGACCTATTATCCGGATCAGTTGACTATTGTAAAAGACAACGGAGAAACGGAAGCGGCTTATGTCCCCTATGATGGGACTGAAGAAGCCAATAGCTCAGAGCTTAACAGTATAACAGCGGATGCGGCAAAGGATGGCGTTGACTTCTACGAGTATAGGGGAGAACTTTTCGATTCGCAAGAGGCAATCTTCGCCCATATCATCAATAAATCTTCCAGCGACAAGGAGAACTACAACTATACCAAGTTCACAAGCCAGAGCTTCTTCTCGATGACTATAAAGGGCTACAACGATCATTTCGCTCAGATGGCCGAGCCGTTCGGATATATCGATGCCTTGAACGAGAAGGTAGAGGATTATAAGAAAGAGAATCCGTCAGAAGATTTATCCAAAAAAAAGATGAGCGACCTGACGGACGCTCAAGACTTCAACGCCTTCATGACAGACAAGGCCGAGCAATCCTTCGGTGACGCCAAATTCTACGATGACGGCGTTTGCTACTATCCGTACTGGATCCGCCACGCGAATAACAACAAGCCGGCCGTCATGGGTGTCATGGAGTTCGCCATCGTGCGCAACAACATCTACGACCTGACGGTAATGGGCATGAAATCTTGGGGATTCTCCGGCACGGACATACCGGACCCGGAAGACCCGGACGAGGACGGTACGGCACGTATCAACGTGGAGCTGTACGTGAAGAACTGGGTAGTTCGCTCCAACGGCGATATCATCCTATAACGCTCCCATCCCCCCGTCCCGTCCGCTCGCGGGAGGAACGGGGGGGAGATAACATATGCCACCGGGGGAATCCCCGCTTTTCGAAAAAACATGACCCTATAGCACGGTTGGGATGCCATCCTTCCCATCAGTGATTGACGGGAAGGCGGCGCCCCGGTGGATATTCCATGATCTTGGCAGTAAACAAACAACGTTTAAACAGTTATGAATAGATTCTACCATACATTCATCAAGTCGATCGGCGCGCTGGCGCTGACGGGACTCGCCGCGTGCGACTACATACACGACGACTCATTGGAGCCGTGCGAGTATCGCCTGCGCTTCGTCTACGATTATAACATGAAATTCGCCGACGCCTTCGGGCACGAGGTGACGAGAGCCGCTTTGTTTATCTGCGACGACAAGGGTAACTTTATCCGGCGGCAAGACATCCAAGGCCCCGAGCTGAAGGCGAACGACATCGTGATGGACCTCGATCCCGGCACCTACCAAGTGCTCACGTGGGCCGGACTGGACGACGGCTCCTACCAATGGCCTACCGACCTCACGCCCGGATCCTCCACCATCGAGGAGATACGCGTCAAGACGCTGCGAGAGGCCGACGCTACCCAACCCAATGAACTGACACCCCTCTGGCACGCGCTGGACACGCTCGTCGTCACCGGCGACCGCCACGAGGAGAAAGAGATATCGTTGGCCAAGAACACCAACAAGCTGCGCGTCGTGCTGCAAGATACCGAGGGATACAGCATGGACGTGAGGGATTTCACCTTCGAGATCACGGCGGACAACGGCTACATGGACTACGACAACCACCTGCTGCCCGACCCCGCCATCACCTACACGCCTTATTACACGAAGAGCGTGGACATCGCCGCCGGCGACAGCCTCAACGGTAAGCCGACGAACCAGTACGTGGCCGTAGCCGAGCTGAACACCATGCGACTCATGGCCGGCGAGAACTACCGCCTCGTGGTACGACACAAGGACTGGGAGAACGACGTGCTCAACGTCAACCTCAACGCGGTCTTCGCACTCTCGCAGATGGCGGGGCAGACCTTCATCAGGCAGGGGAG
>OHKV01000226.1_pt1 | contig 53172 bp, 63 predicted proteins | sample 1568951 | NCBI WGS metagenome assembly OHKV01 (sample SAMEA3879528, study PRJEB24766) | human gut metagenome | biome: human-associated habitat; feature: feces | place: USA | collected 1985/1987
TCTGAAACTAAGCAAGCTCATCACCTACCGCAGATGTTGTGCCGTCGGCAAGCCCCTTTTCCTGCATTATACGCTTGACTTCACCGGCTTTCCATTCGTCCTCTTTAGAACTGCCCCACAGCTCCTCGACCTGCGTTTCGACCGACATAATGCCGTAGGTACTTGCCTTGCCGACTGTTTCTACACGGCTGTCAAAGTCGGGTGCGCCGTACTCACCGAAATCAACGCTTACCTCATATTCTTCGGGAGCTTTGCCCTGCATATTGTCGTATGTTTTCAGTACAGCCGACACAAGCTCAGGCAGAGCCTTTTCAAGCGCTGTCGTTATTGTGTTCCGGGTGTTGCCCGTAACGTCCTTCTTCTCTCGCTGAGCGTCCGCACTTGACATCTTGCCGACATCAATACCGAGTGTTGCAGGCGATACAAGTCCTTGCAGGCACATCAACAGGCAGTTTGTATACGATGATACAAATGCGTCATACTTTATGTCGGGCTGGACGACCTCAATCTTCGGGGTAACGCCTTCCTGCAACGGCTGGCTTATCGTGATGTAATTGTTGCCGAACTGGTTGAGCTTTCCGACCGAGCCGTTCTCGGCATTGCGTGGTATCATATTATCGGGTATGTACTGCTTCACACGTCCCATTCTGATTGCGTCCCACCACTGCGAGATAACCTCGTCCAGAGCGTCAAAACAATCGGATTTACCGCCGTCGAATATGCTCTTGCCTCTGCCCGGATATTTCTTAGAAGCGTAAAACTTCAGCGGTACAGCCATTATATAATCCCCGGAAAACTCTACTCGTTGTTCTATGCCGGCAAGGCAAGGAACGCTGTCAAGGCTCACCTCGTGTCCGCTGTGATCGTACAAACGGCTTTCAATATAACCTCTGCCGTAATGCTCCTCGAGCTGATATATCCTGTTGCCATCTTCGTGGGCACTGCGGAAAATCACTTCCGACAGCACGCCCCTCAGATAACGATATTCAGTCTTATCAGCTCCCACAAATTCAACAATAGGCGTTGAAGACAGCGTATTATCAACAGATATCTTGAAAGCGCCGTCACCCTCAACGAGCGTATCTACTATTGCTTTTCCGACAAGTGCGGTAAAGTCGGTGCTCTGCGATATATCCTCAAATGCCGCTCTGCCTTTTTCGCCCTCGACCGCTATATCGTCCATATCCGAGTAAACGATATAGGCGAGCGTATCGGCTATAATGGCAGGCAAACCGCTGTGTATCTTGCGGACTTTCTCGTTATCGGGAACGCTCCCCCAGAAAGAATTTGTACCGCAGCCGAGTTGTTTGAAGAACTGTGACAACTCATAAGCGTCACCCCTGTACCACAGCTTCGCCCGAAGAATGTCCGCCATAAGTCCCGTTCTTTCGTTCAGGACAAAGGTCTGCTCCGATGCGGGATTTATATTGAGCCAGTTCAGAAACATCTGTCTGACTTTCTCTCCTATGTCAAATTTCATCTGTTTTCACGCTCCCTATAAGTGATTTGAACGGCAGCCAGGCATACTGGCAGGAGTTTATGCAGTGATCGTTGCCGTCCTCCGGCTCTGCCTTATCCTCTTTCCAGCTGTATACGTTAAGCTCCGCTATGTAATTTTTGCAATGTTCCAGGATATAAAAATCACCTGCCGCCAGCCACGCTGACTGCAAGTGAATACGGTCTATTATTTTCGTTTTCTTGAACGCAGGTATGAAGTTATACAGGCTTCCCGAAAGCCGCTTGAACTTCTGGCATTCAAGTATCGTCGCCTGATCTGCACTGTCTATGTAGACATCTTTCGCAAAGCCCCACAGCTTGCGATTTCTTTCAAGAAAATCGGTAAAGATTTTCGGAATATCGGACGGCGTAAGCGGTATCTGACGGTCACGATTGTTGTATACCTCCTCGTCAAGCGTTACGCATTTGCGGTCCGCCGTGATTCCTACAAACGTAAATGCTATCGTATCAGGTGAAGACTGCGAGTAGGCTGTATCTAAACCCGCCGAGAACCGCTCAAATTTAAAGCCTTGCGCCGTACCGAGTGAAATTATATTACGAGGTTGTAAATCGAAAACAAGCCCCGTTGCACGCCCTCTCAAGCCCAATATCTTGTTCTTGTACAGCTTAGTACCCTTCGGGGCGGCAAGCATCTTTCGTTGTATGTCCTCATCGGTCAGCGAAAGATTATCACGAAAAGTAAAGAACCAGTACCGCCAATCCGGCACAGGTTCTTCCGTAAGCTCTTTCATTATCTCCGCAGGCACGTCACAGGCGTATTTTTTGTATGGACGTGAACGGTTGACAAACTCTTTATACACCGACAAGCCCGGATCATCGGGGTTCAGGGTAGCCATAAGGTAATCATTTCGGGTAGACATCTCACGGACAAATTCTATATCGGCGGTATTTATCTCGTCGATATAGACGCACCCGAACTGAGCGCCGAGTGCCATCTGCCATTTATCCTTGTTGTCATATCCGAGAACATAGATTATCTTGCCCTCAAACTTGATATGCGGCAGTTTATAATCCTTATCGCCGTTGCCGAAATACTTTGCGTTTGCGTGAAGGTCAAGAATGCCGTTGTCCTGCTGAATAATCGTTTCTTCTGCCTTGCCGGTTGTCTTTGCGGCGATAACGTGGAGCTTCTTTCGGCTTGCAGACACCATACGCATGAACTTTACGCCTGCGCCGACGGTTGTCTTTCCGCTTGCGGTAGTACCTTCGAGAAAGTCCGCTGTCACATTATGCACGCTGTTGATGAAGTCGATATACTTCTGCGACAGAGGAAAACTACTCGTCAAGCCCCTCACCGCCTATCTGAGCAAATACATCGGAGAGCTTGTCAGAAGTTCTGACTTCTGCCTGTATCTTTGCCACATACTCCCCCGTCATCTTATTCAGCGTGTCTATAGCTCTGATACGGTCCGACAGCTCGTTCTGTTTATCCTTAGCTATATCGGAAAGTATCGCCTGACGTTCACGGGCGGTCATTATTCGGGCAGTCTGGGCGGCTTCGGTGAGCTGTTTTATGTATTCCGCAACTCTATCATTTTCTAACAATTTACAAGCATTTGTGTTTGCGTAATTTTCACTATATCCCGCTTTTATCGCACTTTGCACGGTATTACCGCACTGAGCGTAGTATTCTGCAAATTTCTTCTGCCTTTCGGTCACGGTAACACCGTCCTTTCTGATAATGAGTATAAGAATACCCGACACCGTTTGAGTGCCGGGCTTCATTAATTAGGCTCGAAATCTAATCTTCCTTTTAAAGCTAAAATCAGTATTTGATAATTCTTCAGCAACAAGCTTCTTAATTCGTTCATTATTTAAATTTTCACATATATTTGGTATTGCTTCAGAATCTACAAAAAATACAAACAAATCTTTTCTCATTCCCAAATTACGAACATGTTCTATAAAACGGCTATGTCCATAAGTCTCATTTCTTGCATATTCTGCATCTTGATCTGCACCACGTACACTGCTGATATACTTATTCACATCAAAAATAAAGTCAATAAGTCTATTTGGCAACGGGGATTGACTTGATTTATCTGCTCTATCCTCGAAAGAAACAGCATCTTTTATCATGTTACAGATTTCAGTTACTTGCTGTTTTTCTTTGATAACATTATATTCATTCGGTGTTTCTTTAAGCACGTTTTTACCTACAGCATCAAGCATAACTGTCATACTGTTAACAATGCTTTCAAGCTTTGCAATAGAAGTCTTTATGGTTTCAATTTCTTTGTCTTCCTTACATTGTTTTAAATACTTTTTAAACATATCAGACCATTGCTTTGACAAGAAATCTTTAATATCTGATATTTTGGTAAATTCATTTACCGGTATCATGTTTGGGCAAAAAATAGAATGAATAAATTTAAAAATTCGCACATCTTTGGTTGCATGAAATTCAATATACTTAGGATTTCGTTCGAACTTTTCCATGTTACTTTTATAAATATTATATTCAGAAAGCACTTTTGTATCGACAAATGCAAACACTGGAATGTTATCTTTTACCGCTGTCTCGAACTCTCTTTGAGTAATCGATATAAAGCTATCCACAATTTCAGATTCTTGAGAACTCGCATTAGAGCCGTATTGACCACCAATTATAAGTACTGCCATATCAGCCGTATGCATTGCTTCATAGCATGATTCGTCTAAAGCTTTATTTGTATCATACCCAATATCTCCATCTTCAAACATAATTGGTTCAAAATCGTGATTGCGAATAAAGCTTGCTAAATCTTCTCGAACATATTTCAAATCATAAAAAGTAGAACTAACAAAAACACGTGGTTTCATATATATTCCTCCGTTCTTTTTGTTAATTATATCCTTTTCGGCATTATTTGTCAACATATGTTCTCCATTTTCATTAAAAATATTTTATATTTTGTCATTTTAAATTATAACACCCATAAAACGAACAAAACGAACAACATTAACCTAAATATCGATTTATTCTCATTCGTACTCCGTCCGGCGTATTATCACCGCCGATTTCTACGGCAGTTTTCGATAACTTATACCCTTTGATGTACCTTAGCTTAAACATATCTCTCGTCTGCTCGTCTGGGATGTCATCAATAAACCGTTCCACCTCTGCTTTTTGTGCTTTAAGTTCGGACAGTCTTCTTTTCTTGGCAAGGTGTGTATCGTTATCCGGAACGCCGGAAATCGTGACGCTATGTTTGACATAGGGGTACTCGCTCTGTGAACCCTGCGTACTGTCGGTTACTGCCGCATCGTTCAGCTCTGATTCAAGCTGCTTGATACACTTGCAAGTGTAACGGTAATCTTTAAGTTCTTGTTTGGTCATTGTACCTCCTAAACATTCAGCATTTTGCTGATTTTTTGTCAAGCTTTTGTTCGGCTTCGGCTGTGCTTTTTAACGCTCTTTCAAGTGCCGCGCCTTTTGTTATTTCTTCCGGCGGTATATTTGTCAACTTAACGCTTTTGCCATCACCGTAGGCTATGCACATTTGATTTTTCCACTCTATATACGCTTCAAAAGCGTCCTTATGTTCTTTAATAGCCTTATCGTAATCATCAAACACTCTTTTCGAGGCTATATATTCAAGGTCGTTCAAAATTCCTCTGATGATAAAATCTGCTTGACATTGACGACCGAGAGCCTCAATTATGTCTTCTTTTGAATATTTGGAGAGTTTTTTAAGTAACTCCAGCTTTGCATTTTTCATCTCATCCTCCTGTAATCCTCCCACGCCATAGTGACGCAGGAAGCGCTACCTTTAAATCTGCTTATAATTGCTTCCGCTTTTTCATTATCGTTGCTTGCGTTAAGCTTATCAATCAGATCGTCGGTGTTATAATTTGTGGTTATCACTGTCGGAAGCATATTTTCGTACCTGTCGTTGATTATCCGATACAGGATAGGCACAGACCATTCCGTAGCCCGTTCCTTGCCTAAATCGTCAATCACCAGTAGATCAACAGTGTTGTACGCCTCGATAACATCTTCCTCGTTCACGGTGCTGTCACGCTCGTAACTTTGCTTTATGCTGGCGAGCAGATCAATAGATGTCTTGCAGATAACCGGTACGCCTTGATTTATCAATTTCATTGCAATAGCAACAGCAAGGTGTGTCTTTCCTGTTCCGCAAGTCCCCTCGAAATACAATCCTTCGCCTTTATCCTTGTTCTCCTGCCAGTTGTCTACATACGACTTTGCTATCTCGTATGCTTTGCGGTTCACATCGTTTACGATAAAGTTTTCAAATGACCGTGATAGGTAACGTTTCTTTATTCCTGACCTGCCGAGTATATCCGCTATTCTCTGCCGCCTTTTCTCCTGCTCTTCAACCAAAGCTTGTGCTTTTTGTCGTTCCTCTTGTTTAGCGTCCCATCGCTTCCAGAACTCGACTGCTTTTTCGCAGTCACACCTCTGCGGTTGGTTCAGCCACCATACAAGAGCTTTGCCTGCAATCACAATGCATTCGTGGTACAGCGTCTTTCCGCAGTATTTACACGTCTTCGGTTCCGGTATGGGTTCGTCGCTCGGTATCCCCAGCTCCATTACTTCCTTGCTCGTGTATATCGGTCCGTGCTTATCGCTATCACCATTCACTTGGTCTGAAATTCGTATGAGTTCCTCCATCGTTTACCTCAGCCTTTTTTCTCGGTACGTTGTCCTGCTCCATCCATTTGGCAATTGTCGTTACGCAATCAAGGTTCTGCTTGCCTCTCTTCTCTGCCCAGTCACGAAATCTTTTCTTGTACTTCTCCGTTGCCTCGATACCGTACAGGTCAATCAGATTTTGCTCCTGCGAGCCGGAAGCGGAGCGTACCGCTTCTTTTTCTTCTTTTTCTTCTTTATTCTTCTTATTCTTCTTTACTTCTTTAAGCGGGTCGACTCTGCGGTCGGTTGTCGGTCGGTCAGCGGTCGGTTGTCGGTCGGTCAGCGGTCGGTCAGCGGTCGGTTGTCGGTCGGTCAGCGGTCGGTCAGCGGTCGGCTTATCCTGATACTCATTGTAGTTAGATATAGTAATAATGGTATATCGAGCGGTCGGTCGGCGTGTTATTTCGCCGCTACTTTCCAGACGTTTAAGCGCCTTCAAAACTGTATCTTTGCTGTAATTCAGCGTTGCGCCCAATTTTGCAAGACTTACGACCGTCTGACCTCGTTCAATTTTCACATCCCGCCAGTATGCAGGCTCGTAATTTGCCGTCAATAACAAGTGCATAAACACTCTGAACATTACCTCGTCAGAGTACCATTGCCACTTAGTCATCTTGCGGTACAGCTTTATGTAACCGCCCTCAATATCAGCCATCAGATCACCTCCGAGCCTGCGTCAGTTCTTTATAGTTGCGCCAGTAGTAATAGAATATCTCAAGCATTTTGCCTGCCGTATCTTTCGGATCTTCTACAAATTCAACGGAAAAACCGTATCTGCTTGCACTGCTCCACGCTTTCAGCGTGGCATAGACATTGGCACCTATATCCTTATTCTTTCGCTGTGGCGACATATCCATCTGCCATTTAGGCACCTGATAGGACTTTAACGCACCCCACGAGCTTACATTTTCAAGAAGCAATGTAAAACCGTTTGCAAGCTGTGAAGCGGCGCTCATTTCCTTTTCTATGCGTGCCCTGTCCTGCATAATGTTGTTATATATCTCGTCTACATTCGCCTTTCGTTCTACAGCACAAGACAGGGAAAAGTCCCTGCCCTCTGCCATAAACGAATAATCGCCGAAATCGAGCTTCCTTTTTTCCGTCATTATTCCACATTCGCCGAGCTTGTCAATAATGTGTTTGTTCTGCTGCTCCCTTGTATCATAGATAACGGTGACGGTTTTCATAAATGTCTTTTTATCAAAACTCATAGCCACCTCATCAGAACGGGTAATCATCATCGTCATCGGGTGTTACTACTGCCGAGCTTGCCGGAGTGGTTGGTGCATTATACGAAACAGCCGCAGGTGCCGACGTATAACCTGTCGTACCGGAAGAGCTGCTATCCTTCTTCTCACCCGTGAATGTCGAACGGTCAGCAACTATTTCGGTAACGTATGCTGTATTGCCGTTCTTGTCCTGATAGCTTCTCGTCTGAATTTCGCCCTCAATGAGTATCATACGTCCCTTAGCAAAATATCTTGATATAAATTCCGCTTCGTTACGCCATGCAACAATGTTAAGAAAATCTGTCTTTTTTTCTTCGCCTTTTGTCTGATATCTGCGGTCAACCGCTATTCTGAATGACAGCACAGATACTCCGGACGGAGTGGATTTAAGTTCAAGGTCGTTTACGATACGCCCCATAAGAATTGCCTTGTTGTACATTTAGTCCTCCATGTCCTCAATATTGCTGTCGATTATCTCGTCCCTGTAGTTTATGATCTCCGAAAGCACCTTAGTGTGACGGCAGTAATTGCACTTTTCACACCTCTGAGGTGTCAGCTTACCTTCCTTTATCATCTTGTAACGTGGCGATAAGGTCCTTACTGTAAAGAGCGCCTCGTCAAGATTTTCCTGCGGTATGTAGTATAACTGCAGGTCGGGCTCAGGCTTCTGTTTCGTTATCGCCGCTATATAGAACGGCAGGCTTTTGCCTGTATTCTGCCTTACGATTTCCTGATAGATCGCACCCTGTATGTCATAGCCCCAGTAATCAATGAAATGCTGCCATGCTCCAAACTCAGAGTTATACACCTCGTCAAAGTCCTTAACACATTTCAGATCAACTATCGCTTTATCCGGATGATAGCTGTCAACCTTGATTTTATACGGCACACCGGCTATCTCACCGATGAAGATAACCTGCTTTTCGCCTGCCATATACCTTGAAAACAGCTCATCTCTTTCTGCACGCTGTATCATAGTTTCTGCGTGCTTGTATTCGCTTTTCAGATCGCCGTTTCGTGTGAATATCTCAGGGTGTTGCGCTCTGAAAATGTCGAGCGTCCCCTCATAGTGTGCGTCAACGTAAGAGCCGACAAGGAGAGAAGTCGTAACCTCCCTCTCGTACTCTCCGTTAAGTTCAGCCAGTGCCGAGCTTTCGCATTTCTTAAATGCCTTGAACTGAGATGAGCCCATATATTTTCTGTTCATCTCAGTGCTGAAATAGTTTTCCGAGTTTACTTCTATCATAAGTAGTTTACCTCCAGCTCTCCGTCCGTTGTTCTTGTAGCGATAAACTGCAAGCCTTTTTCCTTGCACTTTTCGTACAGATGCTGTCTGTTCTCGGTGCTGAGCTTTTCTGTGCCGTCAATAAGTATCAGCTGTAAAGCATTAGGCTTTGAAACGGTAACATCAATGCAAAGATTCAGTTTTTCGCCCTCGGAAAGATTGCTGACAGGCAAGCCGTGAATAAGAGGTATGCCGTTTTCAACTGTAAAGCCCTCAATCGGTATCGTTGCATTTTCAAGTATCATACCCGGCAGACTGCGTGCAAGCTCTATCTTCTCTGTCAGCTTGTCCGCCTTGTTTTTTAGCGCCTTGACCTCTGATTCCATATTAACCATACGATTATATTCGTTCAGATGCTTTTTCATCGCTTCTGCTGTCTTTACCTCAGCTTCAAGCGCTGATGTGTCTATCCGCTCTTTTGAAAGGCAGTCCTGCGCTGTTTTCATATCGCCGTCAAGCTTTGCTATCTTCTCACGGTAGGTAGCTTCAGCGACCGCCAGCTTATCCGCATAGATTGTATCGAATGTACCGAGCTTTTCCTCAGCCGCCTTTATCTCCGCCTTTTTGCGCTCAATCTCAGCGATAAGGCTTTCCTTTTCGGCAGAAATACGGCTCTTTTCATTAGAAAGCTCTATTTCCTTCTCAGCCTCATAGCCCCTTACCTTGTTGTTATAGCTGTCCATAAAAGCTCTTGCACGGTCGATAAGATTGTTGTTGCGCTGTGCTTCCGTTATCTTCGCATATACGCCGCCAACATCATATTTGTCCCATTTTTCAGCGTCAAAATGTTCGGGTATGTCTTTTGCTATGTCCTCGATGAACGCCCGCTTATGGCGCATTTCACGCTGAATATCCTGTCTTTCAATGAAATAATCGCCGTGATCGCTCTGAATATCTGATAGCACCTGTAAAATGTTCTGCTGATAATCAACGCCGCTCGGTATCTCACCGAACTGTTCCTTTATCCAGTTCAAATCCCAGTCGAAATCTATCATATCAAGGATTATTCTGTTCTGCTCTTTTTCGGGGAGAGCGATAAACTTGACAGGATCTATCTGCAGTGGCGTGAATATCGACTGCAAGAAACTTTCGGGAGCAGGAACATCACGTCCGCCTTCCTTGATAGACTTGTAATCCGCCTGTCCGCTTCTCTTCTTGCGGTCTATGTACAATCCGCTGTCGGTTTCTATGATGATTTCGCCCTCATTCTCACCTTTTTTGAGGACATAAGAGCGGTCGGAGCGGTTTGTCAGCGCATAGCGTATAGCGTCAATTACAGATGTCTTGCCTGCGCCGTTTGTGCCGGTTATCTCAACCGACTGTCCGTCAAGCTCGGTTTCCGATATGCCAAATAAGTTTTTGATCTTGATTTTTGTTGTTTTCATGCGTTACCTCCTAATGCGTCGGGTGCTTTTCTGCTTTCAATCTTCTGTTTTTCTGCCAGTGAACAGTCCCAGCAAAGACTTTTGCCGTACTTATCGTATGACATCTGAGCTATCTGCTCGGCAGAGAATTTGCCGTTACCTGCTATTTCTTTTCCACAGTCGGCACAGGTTCTTTCAGTCTGAGCTATCTGTGGTACTGTCGGACGTATTCTCAGTCCGCCGACCTTTTTTCCTGCAAACACAACCGTCGGATCAAAATATACCTGTATGGCACGGCCTGCCCAGTCTTCTATATATGGAGCGTTGTACAGCTTCTGTATCTGCTTCATATTTGTCTTATTCAGTATAAACGGCTTCTGACCGTTCTTGAGGTGTGCCACTACCTCGTATTCTTTTTTACCGTTTACGCCTACTATTTCTTCTCGACGGACATAATCAATTATGACTACTATGTCCTGACCGTTCGGAAGCGAGTACGCTCCGAGATAATTCGGGTTCGTAAGCAATTTCCAATGCGTTTTTATTTCCGGCATTACTCTTTTTACCGTTCCTTTCTGCTTTTCTAAGCGTGTATATGCACTTACCGACCGCCATATCAAACCTTTTACAGTCGCTGTAGCAGTGCGTCATACACACCGGTGCATATTTGTAGTACGGGCATAATACCCAGTTGTTATTTTGCTCTGCGGTCTTGCCGCAGTGAGAGCAGGTCATACGGCAACCTCTTGTTTTATTTCTTCCATGCTGCTGTATTTTTTATTACACATCTCGGGAAGATTGGCACGCACTAATGCTTCTGCAAACGGCGGAGGCACTGCGTTACCACATCTCGCAATTTGCGCCGAGCGGCTATATTTTTTACCGTTTACATCAAAGTCGATTATATAGTCATCGGGAAAGCCCTGAGCTTTGTATAGCTCACGGGGTTCGAGCATTCTCATACCTATGTCAGCTATATAATAATAGTTACCGTTAATCAATAATAGCAACAGATCATTGTCTGCAAGATTATAGCCGCAATATTTATTCAGCATCATCCGTATTTTTGACCAATGATTAAGGGAACAATTTGAATTATATCTGACTACCATTGTACTGATTAACGCAAAATGCCCTGCACTTGTGCATTCTGTTGGCAAAGGTTCTTTGATTGACTTGCAATCCTGATTATTACGTAATATGCACAAATGGCTTTCTACAAGGGCGTGCCGTTCTTTGGTTGTGACTGTATGTAACGGCTCTTTTACAGACGAAAAATTATTTCCGCTATAATACTTGACAATATGTGCTGCTGTCAGCGCATATCTAGGACTTGCGTCAATAGTCATTAACGGCTTATCTACTCTTTGTCCTCTCACTTCGCTTTTCGATGTTTCAGTATGATATTGTATCAATGACGGAGAAAGCAAAGCGTTATGATCTATAGCAGTTATAGTTGAAAGAGGTTTGTTTATACCTGTTCCTATTACATTGCTGTAATATTTCTGTATAGACGGAACGTACACTGCATCATTGTCATTGACAACAAAATACGGCTGCTCGGCTTTAATCGTGAATTTATCCAATCCTTTCGCAATTCGCCTTATAGTATTATCAGCAAGCAATTTTTTGCGGTCAAAAATGGAGTTGCAAGGAATTGACCAATCTATACATTCGGCTGCTGTTCTGTACGATTTTAAGCCTTTTCCGTGTGTTGGCTTTGGAAACACTATAGGTTTTCCATCACATCTGGCAACAAGAAAAAAACGTTTGCGTATGGTTGGTGCTCCATAGTCGCATGCTTTTAGCTCTTGCCATTCAACATTATATCCATGATATTTCAGCGCATTTACAAATGATTTAAATGTTCTGCCTTTTTGTTTGATGTCCGGATAACCAGTCTTCAACAAAGGTCCCCATGTTACAAATTCCGGTACATTCTCGAGTATAATGACTCTTGGCTTAACCGTAGCAGCCCATCGAAGCGCTATCCATGCAAGACCTCTGATGCTTTTGCTAACTGGTTTACCGCCTTTAGCTCGGGAAAAATGTTTGCAATCAGGCGATAACCACATTAAACCAACTTTACGACCCAGGCAAATCTCGTAGGGATTAACATCCCACACGCTTTCACAATAATGCGTTGTATACGGATGATTTATCGTATGCATTGATATGGCATCGGGATCATGATTTATCGCTATATCTACAGGTCTTCCTGTAGCCAACTCAATGCCTGTACTTGCTCCGCCCCCACCTGCAAAATTATCTACAATAATTTCATCACACAAGTTCAATTGTGCTCTTCCAAAATCCATACGCTGTTCTCTTTATCATTCTGCCCGCTTCTATCTGTTCTGCTATCAGCTGTACCGCATAATCAATCGTCAGCCGTTTACCGTTTGCAGTTCCTTCTCGTTCGATTATTTTCCATAACTTTGCATGTGCTTTCGGCAGGGCAGACCAAAACTCTTCGTCTGTCACCTTGCCAATAAGCAATGTCACTTCTTTTTTCACGGAAACTCCCTCTTTATGTACTGGCTGAGTCGCTCTATCTTCTTATGAAGATTGACACCGAACAGAGCCTTTTCTTCTTTCGTACAGCAGAAACGCATATACATCTGTGTTACCATTATGTACACGTCTGCAAGCTCCTCGATCACATCGGAACGTTTGCTTTCGTCTGTGTACTTTGTGCGTCTGAGTTTTAAAATTGCCTTCTCAAGCTCGGACATTTCCTCAAACAGCATGTCTTCCTGTGCCTGCTCACCGTAGGATGCGATTGCACATCGGAGTATCTGTTCTTCATCTTCGTTTATCTGAGGTATTGACATTTTATTCTCCTGTGTTATACTTATCTTGTACATTTTCTTTTGCCGTCTTCGGACGGCTTATTTTTTTTATTTGTCTTTCTTGCTTTTTCTTGCCGCTCTTATCAGCCTTATCTCTGCAACGTATTCCTTGTATAACGTTTCCGTAAGCCACCCCATGCCGTACCAAACTGCGATTGCCACCAACACAACCGGTACGATCTCGCCGCCGACAGCACGATAGCCACGTTCGGCGTATGCTAACGCTGACATCGGGCAGTACATACAAATCGCCGCCATTGCCGTTACCCACGCTCTGAGGAGCTGTGAGAGCATGTAGGCGATTATCTTAGATATTTTCATTCATCTCCATCCTTTCTGCGAGCTCTGACTTGAAAAACCGCCAGAGCTTAGGTCCTACCTTGTGAGCAGGAATATCTCCGTTCCTTGCCCACTTCCGCAAGGTACCCGTGTCTATTCCGATGTACCTTGCCGCCTGTTCCGTATTCATCATCTCAGGGAACTGTGTCTTTTTGTACATTGTGTACCTCCTTATCTATGGCGATTGTGCCACATAGCGATTAATCTTCTTCGCCGTACACGATTTCAACATTACGTGCGGCGAAATTTATCATTTTTGTTGCTACCGCCTTAGCGGATAAGCCTGTCGTTTTGGCTATGTCCTGTACTGTCTTGTATGCGGATTCCGAAACCATTACACGATACTCTGTTCCGCTGTCGGCGATAAATCTCAGCTTGTCCAGCTTCCTCACCTCCTATATTTGACATTTCTTTACTTTTGCTCTATAATCATCTTGAAAGGAGGTGATTATAGTGATAGACAATGAAGAAATTGCTTTACAGCTTACATTAAAGGCAATGGAAAATCATCTCATTGAAAAAGATGTGTGTAACGGTCATAATCTTGATGAGAGGAACGCCAACAACATTAAAGCTGTAAACAAATTTTACAATGATGTGCTTACTAATCTATATTTAGAAGAAAGCAAATCTCGCTGATTGCGTTTGACAGTGCAGGCAGATACTTTATCAGCTCTCTGTCCTGTGACACTGTTTCACTCACTTTAGACAACAGTTCAAGCTGTTTGTTTAAAATCTTTTCTTTAGCCGATTTTTCAGTTGCCGCTGTAGAATCGGCTGTTTCTTTTGCTTCTGTCATTTCCACCTTCCTCACCTCCTGTTTGTTGCAAAACCTTTCCGCTTGTGATACAATGAAAACAAAAATAGAAAGGTGCGATAATCATTGTACATCTCCCGTGATGAATATAAGCTCTTGAAACAATTTTACAAAAGCGACGGTTTTGCCATTAAAAATGACATATCCGACATTCTTTTGGAAAAAGGTTTTCTACAGCATAAGCAAATCAAAATTATGCGTGACAGTAGTCGCCAGTGTTCAGCTGAGCTTGTTATTACCAACAGCGGCACAATTGCTTGTGAAGACTATGCAGATTTCAAGACTTCAAATTTTCGCTCTTGGGCAGCTATTTTCATTTCAATTTTATCGTTGCTCATATCTTTGGTTTCTTTATACGGTTCTGTATTTTAATTTTACATACAGAACAAGTACGGCAACGACAAGAGACACGATAGAAACTGCCAATGATGCTTTACTTGTAAAATCGGGGTCAAGCATTTTGTCCTCGATTTTTTCTTTTATATGCCTCAGATTCATATTTTCACCTCCTTTGTTTGTTGCATGCGTTTTTATGGAGTACAGTTAGTATTCAAAACCTGATTTATAGCAGTTTCGATTTTGATTGACTTAATTTCACCTGTCATTATCTTGTATAAATTAGATGAATCAAGATAGGTTTCCGGCAGAAGTTTTTTAACTTCTTCTATAAGCCATTTTTGCGTTTTGTTTAGCTTCATAAGTTTGACTTTGACCTCTACTCCGTACTCAGTTAACGGTCTTTTACGTTCGCTAATAATTATCACCTCTTTTACATACCAAACTATACTATATGTCATTATAGTGTTGACTTTTACGGAAAAATGTAATACACTGTAGATACGAAATGATTATATTACGTTCTTCCGTACTGTCCATGTTTGTATTATATTACGTTTCTCCGTAAATGTCAATGGCTATTTTGAATTAATTTACGGAATTTCGTAAGACTGTACGGTTGCACAAAAAATGAGGTGTAACTATGTCAGAATTGTACATAAGAATTGAGAATTTATGTTTGAAACATAAAATTTCAGTTACAGCGATGTGCAGAGAAGCCAAAGTAAGCAGAGGATCCATCACCGATTTGAAATACGGCAGAAGTAAGGCTCTCTCATCAGAAGCAGTTTCAAAAATTGCCGAGTATTTTGGGGTTCCTATTGATTATTTATTAAATGGCGAAGAAAACATAAGGGTTGAAGCTCACAATGAGCCTATTTACCTTGACGATGAAACAAGAGACATAATTGACGAACTACGAACTCGACCTGAAATGAAAATACTTTTCAGTGTGTCAAAGAATGTTACCAAAGAAGATATAGAAGCTACTGTTGAAATTTTAAAGCGTTTGCAAAAGGACAGTGAATGATATTGGATTATTGTATCAGATACATTTCTTTACCTACTACAGTAAAAGGCGTTACAGCTATGGATTACGACGGGTTTTACAATATTTACATAAACTCAAATATATCGTATGAGGAACAAAAAAAGGCTATAGCTCATGAAATGGAGCATATAGCCAGAGGCGACTTTTTTAGTTTTAATTCTTTAGAAGAAGTTGAACAAATGTAGAAAAGTAAAAGCATGGAAATGACGAGGTGAGATTATGTATGAAGACTTAGATACGGCTACACGAGTATATTTGATATATTGCGGTATAGCCGATTATAAGCATTGGGTACGGGAAAGCACAAGCATCGACAAATTTTTTGATAATTTAGACCGGTTGCAATCCGCTTTAGAAGAATTGTGTACTATTGAATACGACGGTTTTTATCATCCTACACCAAGTGAAGAACTACAAGAGATTACTGCAAATTATCAAAAGTATTGTCAAGCTTTCTTTAAGCGATATTGGAATAAGACTTTGTACGAAGCGTCTAAATTAAAAACAGAAAAAGGTAAGCAAAACAAAGTAAGCAAGTTCTTTGAAAGCATAGATCCTTATAAAGAACGGTTATCTGAAGACACTATTACGGTGATTAAAGAATTTAATGCTGACAGCGGCTACAATAATACATATTTAAGTAAATCGGAAAAGGACAAAATTTTTATAATCGAAACGGACAAATTGCTTTCCGACTTGACAAAGAACAAACCTATTTTTGAAAGTACCACTGAAGAAGCCTATTACAACTTCTTTGTTAAAAACAAAGGACTGTTAGAAAGGCTTTTTCAGACTTCAATTAATGATAAAATTTTTGATGATCTGTGCAGGTTGTATATCATTTATCCAGATTACAGAAAAATTAAACGTTATCTTAAATTGAAATATGATCTAACTGACTGGTTTGCTTTGCCACTTAGCTTAGCACCGTCAAGAATCATCACGTGTCTGAGAGAATATAATTCCTTAAAGCATTTACATACTCCCGATGAGCCGTACACAATCATCACACACAGTGCCCCGTGCCACAAATGCCGTGAACAAAGAGGAAAAACGTATAGAATAAAGGAAGCAAAAATGACTATAAATTTTCCGCCTTTTTGTGTGCACGGATGTTCAAGTGCTGTTTTTTATCAGCCTGAGTTTTTGGAACTTCAAAAACCGCTATCCATTCCTGACACACTGTTTGCAGACGCTATTGAATTTAACAATGAAGGAAAATACAGTGAATCAGCCGAAGCAGGCTTTCAAGCGTGTTTATTAGTTCCAAATAGCGAACGCTATATACAGCGTGTGCCTGAAATGCTCGCAAAAGTAGAACGATACAAAGACGCCCTCCAAGTGCTTAACGCTTATATCAGTGCAACAGGAAGCGACGAAGAGAGAGTAATCACGCTGAGGGACAAATACCAAAGAAAAGCTAAACAGTAAAGAAGTGCTAATGTCGTGAAACGCTACCTTAGCGATGGTCGCACTCGCACAGAGGGAATAGACTGAAATGGTGTATAAAAACTTCCCCGCCGTAACAAGCGGGGAAAAAATTTAGGAGGTGTAAATATGAAAAAACGTGCGGACGGTCGTTATCAGCAATCGGTTTATATCGGTACCGATAACAACGGCAAGCAGAAATACCGTGTTGTTTACGGAAACACAAAGAAAGAAGTCGAAGAAAAGTCCAACTCGCTTAAAATCAAGCTCGGTAAAGGTATAGATCTTGATGCTTGCCGTGAAACCTTCGACTACTGGGGTAAAAAGTGGATAAAATACAAGCAAGCCGATGTTTCAGAACAGTGGTATAAGAATACGCAGAGCTACTACAAGCACCTTGAACCGTTGTATAATCTTCCAATAGCAAAACTGTCCTCATCGGATTTGCGTGATATTCTCATAGATATGGCTCAGGAGGACTATTCCAAGAGAACAATTAAAGCGGTGTATGAAATATCGGTAAGTGTCCTTGACCTGGCTATTGAGAACAGAGCCACCGACTATAACGTTTTCCGGAATGTAAAACTTCCTGCAAAGGTAAAGCCTGCGGAGGAGCGCCGTGCTCTGACCGATGAAGAGCAGGAGTGGATAAGAACCACGCCCCACAGAGCCCAGACCGCCGCAATGATCATGATGTATGCCGGGTTACGAAAGAGCGAGCTTATACCGCTTCAATGGACCGATATTGACCTTAGCAGTAAAACTATCAAGATAGCACGATTTGTAGAGTTCTCAGGCAATCAGGCTAAAGTCAAAAACTACGGCAAGTCCGAAAGTGCAAAACGAATTGTCTATATTCCCGATGTGCTCGTTGAGTATCTGAAAGGTGCGGAGCATGACGGCTTTCTTGTATGCCGGACTGCAAATGACAAGATGCACAGCAACACGTCCTGGCGCAGAATGTGGGAAAGTTATATGTCCGTTCTGAACTATGAGCACGGCAATTTTGATAACACATTATCCGACAAACCGACAAGCCGTTTTCAGCCCGGTGGTGTTCCGTTCGTGATTGAACCTTTCACAGCCCACTGCTTACGTCATACATTTATAACCTTGATGTATCTTGCAGGGGTGGATATTATGACAGCAAAAGAGCAGGCAGGCCACAAGGATATATCCACAACCCTCAAAATTTACACGCACTTAGACAAGACTTACAAGGCAAAAAATATCGATAAATTTAACGAACATTTGAACGCAAAATTGCGACAAGCAACGTAAGAGCATACAAAAACACTAGTCAAACACTAGTCAAATTGCAAGTCAAACAGCTTATAAATCCAGTTGTAGAGCCAATCTACAGACTATAGAGCCTAAGCCTCCGACGCTATGTGTCGTGCGTTCGAATCGCATCAGGCGTGCCAAAAAACTGCATCGCAATCAACCGTATTTGATTGCGGTGCTTGTTTTTTGTTGTCAGCCTTGCGAGGAGAACGCACCCAGGCAGGATTTGCAATTTGCCGGCGGAAATGCTATAATTAATATATAAGATTCGGAATCAGTTTTTAAATACGGAAATCAGGTGAATTTATGACATATCGTAAATACCCGGACGAAAAAACGGTAAATGAATATATTGCAAAAAAAGAACCGTTGATATTTGCAATCTCCTTTGACGGTGAAACAGTACTTATGTCACGGCTTGACGACAGCTTTGAGCATCACATACTGCTTGCAAACTTCGGCATAAGCCAAAATGACATTGATAAATATTTCAGAGTAATAGTTGACGACCGCTCTGCCGAATGGACATTCGTATGCCCGCATGACTACTGCGGAATTACCGACAGGAAGAAACGTATAACACGCTTCTATAACGATGGATTTACGGCTATTTCGCACGTCCTGTCTGATATAGGATATTTCTCAGACCTCACTATACCTCGCCGTTACAGGCGACACTTTGAGGCTATGGGTGATGATTCGTCCTATTTGCCGTATTGAATGTAATTTAACATACTGAAAGTCACAGTCAGCCATTTCTGATTGTGACCTTTATATTTGTCCTTTTTATCGTACACTCCCTATGCTAAAATAATTACAATAGCTAATCAGATTTAGTGTAGGATACGGACTCAACAGCTTAACACCGGTATACCGCTACTAAAAACGAAACTATTATATGTTTACAGCAATTCAGTTGAGAAAGGAATTAAATATGACGTGTAATTACACCGATAATGCTTCCGCAACAACTGTACAGAATGTCAGCGGAAAAGCATTTCAAGGCGAGATATGGCTCGCAGACCTTGGCGAAAAAACAGGAAGTATCGAATACGGAATAAGACCGGTACTTATAATACAGAATAATATCGGCAATCATTTCAGCACAACGACTATCGTTGCTCCGCTTACGGCACGATATAAAAAACAGCTCCCGGTCCACTTTAATCTAAACAGCAAATGCGGGCTCATGTTTGACAGCATAGTACTCATGGAACAGATAACCACTATCAATCAGGCACAGCTTATTATAAGAATAGGTCGCATCAATAAAGAAAATTACTCTGTAGTGCGTAAATCGATAACAGAATCTTTTAAAGGAATATTTGAATAGATGCGAAAGGGGCGCTATTATGTTTGACTGGAACGGAAACGGTAAGCACGATGCCTTTGATGATTTTGTCACATTCGAGCTTCTTGAAGATATGATAAACGAGGAGGATGAAAAGCCCTCTGCAAGAAATCGTAACAGAAGAATTCATCATCGCTATGATATCTATCAGGACACTAACGGTGCCCGCAGGAATGCAATAACAACCTTCTGGCTTGTTTTAGGATTGATAATTCTTATTGTCGGCTTTATTCTGATAATCTGCAATATCAAAGATCAACTTCTGATAGCGCTTTCTATATTAGGTTTAGTATTTATCAGCTATACTGTAATGTCGCAAGGCAACGACAGAGGCGCTTAGCATAAAGTAACAGCCCACGGACACTTTAATGTGCCTGTGGGCTGATTTTATATTTATACGCTTGCCGTTTCTGCGGTTACGGCAGTATTTGATGTGTTTGCGGAGCAAACGAGGCAGACGTTTGCGGTTTCGCCTGCAATGAATTTCATCGCCTTGTCGGTACTCCAGAAGAAACGCTCCTCACCGTAGGTTTCGATAAGGCCACAACGGTGGAACATTTCGTCAACGGCAGGCTGTACGCACGAGAAGTATATTTCTATCTTCCTTGCGGAAAGACTGTCGCAAAGCTCCTTCATAGCCTGTACACCGGAAATATCCGCTATAGGCACGCCACGCATTGAGAATATCAGCTTTCCGCCGTCATCGACCTCAAGATGTGACAGCTTCTCCGACAGCTTGTTTGATGTTCCGAAATAAAGCGGACCTGTGACATATACGACCTTTGTACCGCAGAGTTTTCCGTCCTTGTCGGCTATATCTATCTTAGCAGGGTCAACATCCGCAACGTTTACCGTCATATCCGAAACCTTAAGCACGAACATGATGACCGAGAAAAGTATACCGATTATAATTGCGACAGTGAGGTCGAATATAACCGTTGCCGCCATTGTGATAAGATACTGGAACATTGCGGTCTTTATCTTTCTGCCGAAAATGTCCTTTATTACCGCAAACTCGTTCATTCTCCACGCAGTTACGATAAGTACGCCTGCAAGCGCCGCCATAGGTATCTTTGACATTACGCCTCCGAGCAGGAACATTGACGCTAAAAGCACCAGTGAATGTATTACACCTGCAATTCTTGTCTGTGCGCCGCTCTTTATGGCAACGCTCGTTCTTGCTATTGCCGCTGTCGCAGGCACACCGCCGAAAAAGGGTATCAGCATATTGCCTATGCCCTGTGCTACAAGCTCCTGATCGCTGTCAAGCTTTTCATTCTTCATTCTGCCTGCGCTCGCACCGCACAAAAGGCTCTCGATAAGTCCGAGTGCCGCAATACTGATTGCAGGGAATATGAGATTCTTGACCGTGTCAAAATCTATCGCCGTAATATCAAGCCTGTCGTTAAGCAGAAGCGTCTGCGGTATCTCGCCTACAATGCCGACATTGAAATTGAATATGAAGTTCAGTGCCGTTGCTATTATAATAGACATAAGCGACGACGGGATGATAGCATTGAGCTTTTTGGGATAAATAAGCATAAACACTATAACGCATACGCCGATTGCTATTGCCTCGAAATTCAGTGTCTGAGGCGTGTTGAAGTAGCTTACTATTTTATCTATAGTAGAAGCACCCTCGCATTTAAGTCCCGTAAGGTTGTTTATCTGACCGAATGCGATTATTATTGCTATACCCGATGTAAAGCCTGTAATAACAGGCGTGGGTATAAACTGTACCAGTCCGCCGAGCTTGAATATTCCGCACAGCAGAAGTATAGCACCCGACATAAAGCAGGCAATGAACACACCCTGTATCTGATATGTGGCCACAAGCGAGCAAAGGATAGCCGCCATAGCACCCGTAGGTCCTGAAATCTGGTATGACGCACCCGAAAGCAGTCCTATTACAACACCTGCGATAAGTGCCGTGATAAGTCCTGCGGCGGCAGTCGCACCGCTCGATATACCGAATGCAAGCGCAAGCGGAAGTGCCACAGCCGCTACTGTGATACCGGCAAGCACATCTTTTCCGAATTTTCCTGCATTATAGCCTTTGAATTCTGTCTTTAAACGTTTGAAATAACGCTTTATCATTTCTCTCCCTCTTTCTGTTCCTTTGTCCTGCGGACAAACAGCAACCTCTATATTCTATACCCGAAAGAGAAATTTGTATATATCAAAACTCAACAAAGATTTGTTCACATCGGGTAAATTTTAAGTGAGATATTCAAAATATAAAAGCTCTTTTCCGAACATTTCCTGTTCGAAAAGGAGCCTGTAACTTTCGATAATATCAGATCTCGCTGTAAATCAGAGCATATTTACTCCTAATGCTTTCAAGTACAACCCATATTTATAACTATCCCCTTGATATTCTTCGCTGATTTTACCGACCAACTGCGTAAATCCAAGCTTTGAATATATGTGTACAGCCGTTTCATTATCATCTTCAACGCCGATCGTAAATTCAGAATAACCTTTTTGCATAAGCGTGGAAATTACCTCTTTCAACAAAAATTGTCCGTATCCCCTGCCTTGAAAATCCTTATGAATACGGAAAGCAAAGAGATAAACACGCTTATTTCTTACGGCATGCCTTTCATCGTTATGGACATAAGCGGCGCGTATCTCTCCTATCAGTCTGTCCTCTTGGAACAAGCCGAATATATCGATTTTTCTCTCGTTAATATCTACTGTATTTTCTGCTATCATTTCATCGGGATCGTTGTAGTCAAAGAGCTGAAACAGCAGATTTAATTCGCCTGTGTTCAAAGTTCTGATATTCACTGTTTTGTTTCCTTTTCAAAGTTTATTATGCACAGCCTGATTATTTCCTTCAGAAACGGTAGATCTTCAATAGTCGGATTATCGACCCTGAATGTACAACCGCAGACAGCTTCAAACTCCCGTCCGAAAATGACTTTACGACGTCCGCCTTTGCATGAGCCGCAATGACCGCAGTTATCTACATACTTCCACGCAAGCTTTTTTATTTCATCATCAACATCACATTTATCAAGCCATTCCGATTTTATATCATCAGACCATACAGTCCATAGATCTTGCGGCTCATCGGGGTCTTTGATTGAAATAAAGCATACACAACAATTGTTGAATTTACACTGATAGTAGATTTTATCTTTCCAACAATCGCAGTTGTCCTTGTAAAAGTCTACGCCTTTTTCTTCAAGAAATGAAACAAAATCCAACGCCACGCTTTGCGCTTCAAAGAAAAGCCCGTTGCGAATATAATCTTTAATACTTAATTCAGTCATTTTAATTTCTCCGAAATTTCTGTCATTTTTTTCAATCCCTTATGTTCAAATATTTAAATTCGGCGTTGACGTTATCATTGTATTGTTATAGTACACAGAAAAAATTCCGGCATTAATTGAACCTATAACGTCAATTGACCGCATTAAAACCGTCTACCTTATAATAACATAAAAAACAGCATAATTCAACGCAACGAAATAATAAACGGCATTTTCATAAGCCTGTAATTGCTATGATTGGAAAAAGTCTTCTTGACAGCATAAAAATACTGTGCTAAAATCAGAAAAACAGCGAAACGGAGGAAAACCACATGGAAAGAAGCTCGTTTGAAATATTCAAAAGCAACATCTGCCACCTTGTAAAAGACAAGGGCGAGCTTTCCTTTATCCGTGATATGCTGTGCAGTGACGAAGTAAGCAAGCTGTACGAACGTAAGTGGTACGCCGAATGTCTTTACCTGCTTGCTATGATCGATTACCTCAGCCGCAAGAACGATATCCCGCTTTATAACGGATATGATAAGCTGAGAACGGGCAAGCTCGACAAAGTGCTTTATCCCTCGGGAATAATGGCAATGTACAGTCTTTCGGGTGACGAAAGCATATTGATAAAAAGTTTTGATGAATCCATACCGGAGTTCAAGCGCTTCAACATAGTAGAAAACGAAATTGAGAATGTTGTATAGATATAAAAAACAGAAGTATCACAATTTAGCTCCCTTGTGTAAAGGGAGCTAAAATCAGTGCTTGGCAAAGCGTGTAATCTTTTATTAAATTATCAGAGCATAAAAGACATATCCAACACCGTTGAAAACAAAAACGACCTGCAGGTTTTATCCTGCAGGTCGCATTTTTATTCACTTTTGATGTTGCTATGCTCGTGGGTGCTTTCCTTAGCTATCTCCCTGAGCTTCATTCTGTTCTCTTTGGCTATCGTTTCATTGTGAAGCCACATCTTTATAAGTGCTACCGAATAAAGAATACCGGAAAGAAGCATTACACCTATACAGATAAGAATGAGTAAGGATGATGCAGGCGAGCCCTCCGGGAATACTCCGGGGAAAAACAATAACGCAAGTACCGCTACATAAATGATAGCCGTGCAGACCTTTCCGTACCAACGTGCGCCGTCAAGCTTTGTCTGCTTTGTCTTTAAAAGCACAAGTCCCATGATTGCCATAAAGCCGTCCTTTAAAAGCCATATAGCAAGCAGTATCCACATCAGCGGATAATTTATCGCTATGCAAAGGAACAGCGTTCCCTGCGTCAACTTATCGGCAAGCGGATCGAGGAATTTGCCGAACTCGGTTATCATATTGCATCGCCGTGCTATCTGTCCGTCAAGGAAATCGGTAATTCCCGACGCTACGACAACTGCGGCAGCAAGATAATACTCTCCGCTCGTGCCTGCGGTGACATATAACCATACAAATATCGGGATAAGCAATATTCGCACAAAGCTCAGTATGTTCGGAATTGAAAATATATCTTTTTTCATCGGCTCACCCCTCTTGTTACACTGAAAAACAAACATAATGCGACTGATTCGGCAGATTAATGCTATAATTATACTACAGAAAGCCGAAAAAATCCATATTTGCAAGATAATTTTGTAGGATTAAACGAAACTTGGAAATAAATTCACGGTTTTGTGTGATTTTTGCTTAAACAGTTACAACTATTTTTCGTCTGCAAGAATTATTGCCCCGAAATAAGCGAGTAATACACTTTATAAAGCTCCTGCGTTGAATTTTCAAGAAAATAATAGTGTGCTATGTACGGAACAAGAAGTACAAGCAGCAGCACCGACAATGCAAGAAAGTAAACATTTATCGACACCAGTATCAGCGACAGCAGGAAGAATATCGCAAAGCTCATCGTTACTATGAGGTGGATAAGCCTTTCGTGCTGATAGAAGCCTATCCTGACAAGAAGCTGCTGCGCAAGCGCTTTCTTGTCAATGTCAGGGTCTGCCGCCTGCTGTTTTATATATTCCTTATATTCTTTAATCTCATTTTTCATAAAAACGCCTTCTTTCGGCTAATTATAATGCGCTGTAGTAATCACGCATTTTTACTGCGAGCCTGTCGCAACGTTCGTTTTCGGGGTGTCCTGCGTGGCCTTTTATCCAGCGGAATTCCACATCGTGCGTATCAAGCAGCATAAGCAGCCGCTCCCACAGATCGACATTCAGCGCAGGCGTATTGTCGGATTTTTTCCATCCTCTGCGTTTCCAGCCGTTGACCCAACCCTTTGTGACCGAATCCACAACATATTTACTGTCGGTGGTAAGTATCACCTTGCACGGATATTTCAGTGCCGTCAGTGCCTCAATAACTCCGGTAAGCTCCATACGGTTATTGGTGGTATGCTTTTCGCCGCCGCTCAGTTCCTTTTCTTTTCCGTTCCAACGGAGAATCGCACCGTACCCTCCGGGACCCGGATTGCCGCTGCACGCTCCGTCGCTGAATATCTCAACAATAGTTTCAGGCATTCTTGCTTTCCTTTCTTGCTCTTCTCTTTGCGGATATCTTGACAAAAACGTTTTTCCAGTATATCTGGAATGCAAGCAGATTATCGGTTATATGCCGCTCGAATACAGATGACAGCGCCGCAAGAACAATCGTTACGCCCATAAGGATTCCTGTCATTATTACCATTTCAATGCGCATTGGCTTTAAATCAAGCAGGAAATCACGCAATATGAATATATCAGCCGTAAATCCGCCTATCAGGAAAACAAACAGACCTATTTTCCACGGCTTGAAGGGCATACAAACCTTGAACAGTATCACGAACGCCGCAAATCCTATGCATATAGTTGACATTGTTTCAATGCTGTAATCAAAGGTTTCTCTGGGAATTATGTTCATCCAGCCCGAAATATATCGCATAAGCACTATTCCGACAAAATTGAACGTTATCAGCAGTCCGTGCATTATGGATTTCGGCAGGACGTTTTCTATAAATTTGCCCTTTACACGCTTGAAGTTAGGCTCCATAGCAAGTAAGAACGAGGGTATGCCGTTTGTAAACATATTAATCTGCGTAAGCTGTATTGCCTGAAGGGGATAGCCCATAGGCACAAAGCAGAACATAAGCGCCGCTAAAAACGAGTATACGGTTTTATAAAGAAACAGCACGCTCGAACGCTCGACATTGTTTATAGAGCGTCTGCCCTCGCCTACTATCTTAGGCATTGACGCAAAATTGCTGTCGAGAAGAACGATATTCGATACATTTCTTGCAGCATCGCTTCCCGATTGCATTGCTATAGAGCAGTCGGATTCTTTCAGTGCAAGGACATCGTTTACGCCGTCGCCTGTCATCGCAACCGTATGCCCTTTGGCTTTCAGCGCCTTTACAAGCTCCAGCTTCTGATACGGCGTTACACGGCCGAATATCTTATATTTGTCAGCCGCCTCCCACAGTTCTTCATCGGTTGTTAATGTCGATGCGTCAACGTAATTTTCATAATGCTCAAGCCCTGCACGCTGTGCAACTCCCGAAACGGTAACGGGGCTGTCGCCCGAAATAATTCTTATGTCAACGTCCTGCTCCGCAAAATATTTCAGCGTTGCAGGGGCTTCTTTTCTTATGCAGTCGGTGATTCTTACAAGCGCCACAGGAGTTATATTTTCGGGCAATTTGCCGCCCTCGACTTCCGGCGGCATATTGTCGCTGTGTGCAAACAATACAACTCTGTATCCGCCCTCCGACAGCGTCTTTATCTGCTCTCTCAGAGCGTCTGTCATAGCGTTGCCCAGGATAAATTCAGCCGCACCCAGAATATACGTTCCTTTATCCTCAAAAGCCGCAAGGCTCCACTTTTTCGCACTTGAAAAATGTATCGCCGTCTTTGCCGACCATTCACGGCTTGGCAAAGAGCCGTCTTTTTTGTATCTGTCCATTACGGCAAGCGCAGTGGGGTTATTATCGCCGAGCGCATATATCATCTCGCAAAGAGCTTTTTCGTGATCGTTGCCGTCAAGAGAGATAACGTCGGATACCTCCATTCTGCCCTCGGTTATCGTACCCGTTTTATCAAGGCAGAGAACGTCAACTCTTGCAAGGGTTTCCACACAGTACAGATCCTGCGCAAGCGTTTTGTTCGTTGCAAGTCTGATAACGCTTACCGCAAGCACCATACTTGCCATAAGCACAAGGCCCTCCGGTATCATGCCGATTATAGCCGACACCGTGTTTACAACGGCATCGGTGAACGTGTTGTGTGCAAGAAGCATTTCCTTGCCGAACATCAGCAGTATCATCGGGATAATGCAGATAGAAATCATCTTCAGTATATAGTTTATGCTTGCGAGCATCTTTGAGTTATTCTTCTTGATATATTTTGCGCCGCTTGTTATCTTATTGGCATAATTGTCTGCGCCTATGCGGATAACCTGCGCCTTTGCATTGCCGCTTATCAGAAACGAGCCGGATAATATCTCATCGCCCTTGTGCTTTACGATAGGGTCGCTTTCGCCTGTTATAAGGCTCTCGTTTACCTCGCAGTCGCCCTCTACCGCTATGCAGTCTGAGCAGACCTGTCTGCCTGCCGACAGAATCATTATATCGTCAAGAACAATATCCTTTACGGCTATAGTCTGTGTTTCGCCGTTTCTCAGCACATCCGCTTTAGGCGCAGAAATAAGAGCCAGCTTGTCGATGGCTCTTTTTGAGCGTATTTCCTGGAATATACCTATTGCCGTGTTGCATATGATAACGCCTAAGAACAGGCAGTTCTTGAACGAGCCTACCGCAACGACAAAAGCCGCCAGTATTATGTTGATAAGGTTGAAGAATGTAAGGCAGTTATCCTTGAATATCTGCTTTACCGATTTGCTCGGTATATTGAAATCGCCGTTGACCTTACCGCAGGAGATACGCTCGTTTACCTGCTCTGCGGTAAGTCCGGTCATCACATCGGTAATATTTTCAAGTGAAGTATGCTCTTCGGGCTTTGACATATATGAGTTGTCCTTCCGTAATTATTCGTTTTGTGTCGTGCTGTTTTCTGAAATATCGTTGCTGCTGTTTTCTGTCTGTGTATCGGTATTGTCGATATATCTCACATAGTCTTTAAGTTCCTGTGATATTTCCTTTTCGCCATAGATATCGGCGGTAATATGCTCGCCGAACTTCCAGAATCTCATCATCTCAGCTCTGTTGGGTATGCTATATGAATATTCAAGCTGGTCGACAAACCCATTTAGCTTTTCGTTCACGTCAATATTTATTGCAGGGAGCGTTCCGGTTATCTTTGTTCTCAGGCTCTGCATATCATCGCTGAGAAGATATTTTGCAAATGCGTCTGCTTCTGCGGTATGCTCGCCCTTGGAATAGACAAACATCGTTCTTACGCCTGCAATCGAATATGTGTTGCTGCCGTTATCAAAGCCGGGCAACGGTACTATTCCGTAATCAATACCCGCTGCGTCAGCCTTTGTCACAAACCACGGACCGTTTACTGTCAAAGCGGCATTACTGTTTAAAAACAGTTCGTCGCATTCATCATAACTGTAATCCGTTATATCCTTGGGAAATATATCCTGCATCTGCTTTAACAGAGTAAGTCCGTAGCTTGCTTTTGAATTGAGAAGTCCGTAGTTATCATCGAGCATAAGCCTGTTTTTATCCATACTCATAAGCATAGATATATAGTATACCGTATCGGTATGGAAAACAAATCCGTATTTGCCGGGATAGAGCTTGTTAAAAGCATCGCTCCAGGTGATAAGACTTTCCCACGTTGAAGGTATATCCTTCTCTTCAACAAATTTCTTATTATAGAAAAGAGCATATGTTTCACACGCTACGGGATATCCGTACATCACGTCATTATAAACCGTAGCCTCTCTTGCAAGCGCCAGCGCAGTTGTGTTGACAACATTGGTATCCCCTGTCGGAAGTATCAGCTGATTCTCGACAAATTCGCCCGTCATATCGCCGGGTGCGGCAAAAACATCGGGCTTTTTTACAGAACTGTTCTCGTTGACAATTTCATTTGCAGCATCTTTAAGCTCAACGTTGACATATTCTATATGAATATTGGGATAAAGCGCATTGAAGCTCTCGCCCGCTTTTTTTATCCACTCATCGGGACCGTCCTTTGATTCCCAGACAGTGAGCGTTATATCATCTTTTGTAAGACTGTCGTCCGTTGAGTACGGCCTGGAATTGCCGCTGTAATCCGAACGTGAGGTATGTTGCGTAATTATATGGCTTTCTTCGGAACATCCGGCAATTACCGTTCCGATCAGCACAGCAAACAGTGCGGCAGTTATTCTTCTGTATTTCATATTTCCTCCGATAATGAAAAGGGTCATATTTATACTGTAATAATTGTACAACAACTGCCCGATTTTGTCAACATCGGCAGCACTTGCAAATGCCGCACAATTATGATATAATTACATTAATTACCGCAAAACGGCAACGTATTTTTGCATACCTTATACATACACGACAAATACTTGCGTGCACTGCCTGAAAGGAAAGAAAATGAACTCTGATAAAAAATTTGAAACCAGCAGTATAGATGATATAAAAGCACTTTTTGAAAACAGAAAAGAAGAGGATATTATCCATTCCGATACATTCGGAGAAACAGAAAAACCGGTTATCACCAAAGAGGCTGTAGAAAATGCTGTAAAAAGGTCCTCTCCGGAAAATATCAGCAAAAGAAAACGTAACCGTATGATAGCAAACGTCATGATATACAGCGGTATCGGACTGCTGATAGTCGCCTGTGCCATACTTGTAGCGCTTATCTTTGCAGGCAATAACGGTAACAGCATCACAAACCTTGATATCATAAACGGCGATGAGATCACTCTGCGTGCAGGTCACTCTCAACAGCTTAAGATCAAGACAGAACCTGCCGGTACAGAATATGCACTGTCATATATCAGCGCCGATACGTCAATAGCGACAGTTTCGCTTGAAGGTAAAGTAACCGCAGTCAAAAACGGAAAAACCGAAATAACCGTATCAAGCGGCGATCTTTCAGACACGATAACCGTTAATGTCAAAAAGGATATTATAGAATCACTTGACGTTTCGCTTGCGGCTTTATCGCTTGACGGCGGAGAAGAACAGAAGGTCGAGGCCAAGGTCACGCCTGCCGACGCAAAGAATGTAAAGCTCAGCTGGAAGAGTGCGGACAACGAGGTCGCTTCCGTTGACAACAACGGAACGATCAAAGGCGTAAACAGCGGCGAAACGACCGTAACGGTAACAGATTCCGTAACAGGGCTTTCAAAGGATATTGCCGTCACCGTCAACGGTCTTGAGCTTCCCGAATCGATGAAATTTGAAAAGGACAGCGTGACTCTCGAAAAGGGAGAAGTCTATAATTCCGTTCTCCGTTTCACTCCGGAGGATATTACCTACACAGGAGCCATATACTATACCAGTGACGCAACAATAGCGTCTGTCACAAATGAGGGCGTTATAACCGCAAAGAGCGCAGGAAGCTGTGCCATAGAGGCGTATTACGAAAACGACTACCGCCTTGTGGCTACTATGGAGGTGACTGTCATAGATTCATACGTTATAACCGATCAGACGACTGTTCCCGAAACCCCCGCACCCGAAACATCCGCTACAGAACCTGTACCGGATACCGAAACCGATCCGCCCGCTTCTTCAAAGCCTGCTCCGACGCCGGAGTATACAGGCTCGCACAAAAAGGAAGTGATAGACGGCATAACCTACTTTGACGGAGTAATGATAGCAAACAAGACCTATACTTTGCCCAGAAGTTACAATCCCGGTGTACAACCGGAAGCTATGGATGCATTCTACGATATGCAGGCGGCGGCGGCTTCGGAAGGAATTTCACTGTGGATTTTATCAAGCTACCGTTCTTACGACGACCAGGAAATAATTTACAACCGTTATGTTGCACAGGACGGCAGAGATGCCGCAGATACATATTCCTCACGCCCCGGACACTCAGACCACCAGACCGGATACACCTTTGACTTAAACTCGCTTGAACAGGACTTCCAGTATGACCCTGCAGGTCAATGGCTAGAGAAGAATTGCTACAAGTACGGCTTCATTATCCGTTACCCCAAGGGCAAGGACAGCTCAACAGGCTATATGTATGAGCCGTGGCACGTCAGATATATCGGCGTTGATCTTGCTACAAAGGTAACTGAAAGCGGACTTTCCCTTGAAGAATATTTCGGTATAACATCACAGTATCAGGATTGATAAATATTCGTATTACCAAAACGGCGTTCATTGCAAATCGCAATGAACGCCGTTTCATATTCTGTATTATCACTTCCGCATATCGCCCTTCTTATCAGACAACAGCGGCTTTATCAGCTTATATATTTCTCCTGCCCGTGTAGTTCCGTATTTCTTGACTATACGGTTGTTGATACCGGACTTTGTAGAGAGCTCATTTATACACTTTTCAACAAATTCACGTTCACTGCGGTCGGCAAGCAGTTTTTCAAGCTCTGCACTGATTTTACTGTAATGAGCCGCATCTGCCGCCCTGTCAAGCGACACCGCAGAAGTAACATTCACGCCCTTAGCCTGCCAGAACTTTGACACCAGCTCAAACGCCTTGTCGTTTGAAATCAGACAATATGCCGCCTCAGGCTTTTCTCTCAGCATATAGCCGAGATATGATACAAGCTGAAAATCAAGTGCGTTCTTCATACCGACCTGCGCCTCAACATAATATATCTTAGCACGGCTCTCTGTGATCTTCTTGTGCATATTGAAAGTCAGCACACCTGCGTGCTCACTGTAAAAAATGTAGCATTCGTCATTGCGTTCAAGCTTTTCTATCCCTTTCAGCCCGTCCGAATGCACATTTTCAAAATCTATGAGATATATAGCCATATTACCTCTCAGCAATTACTGTATCTTCTGCATATTCGTGACAGTCTGAATGTATCTTTCGTACTTATCACAGACTGTATTCACATCGCCGAACGCTATCTGCTTGCCTTTGTCAAGCCACAGTACCTTGTTACACAGTCTTCTTACCTGCGGAAGCGAATGCGAAACAAAAAGCGTACAGCAACCGTTCTTGATTATATTCATCATAGTTGCCTCGCTTTTCGCCCTGAACGCCGCATCACCGACAGAAAGTACCTCGTCAAGTATAAGTATCTCAGGCTCCATAAGGCAGGATATTGCAAAAGCAAGTCGTGACTTCATACCCGAGGATAACTGCTTGAAGGCTCTGTTCTCAAATTCGGTCAGTTCTGCATATTCGAGTATTTCCTTGTATTTTTCTGTAACAAATTCTTTGGTGTATCCGAGCATTGCTCCTCTGAGATATATATTTTCATTGAGCGTAAGGTCGCCGTCAAATCCCGAGCCAAGCTCAAGCAGCGCCGCGATCTTTCCGTTTACCGTTACACTTCCTTTTGCAGGCTTCATTATACCGGATATTACTTTCAGAAGTGTTGATTTACCGGCACCGTTAGTTCCGATTATTCCGAGAAAATCTCCTTCTTCCAGGCTGAATGACACATTGTCTACTGCCGTGAAATGTTCGGTCTTTATCTCTCTCTTTACTTTTTTAATAAGATACTCTTTAAGACCTATCTCCCTGAAGTTGCTCACCGTATATTGCACCGTTACATTTTTAACATCAATAACCATCTGTAACCCTCATATCAATAGTAATAAACAAATTTCTGCTCTGTTTTTCTGTGTACGAAATAGCCGATTGCAAGCATACCGAATGCAAAGGCAAGGCATATTATGTGATTGGTAAAATCAGGTACCGTAGCATAGATAACCAGCTGTCTGATATAGGTTATAAAATGATAAATCGGGTTGATATCGAATACAAAACGCAGATTTTCCGGGAAACGGTCAATTTCGTAGAAAATAGCAGACATATACATCAGAAGCATAGTAAAAATCTGATACAGATACTGCATATCCCTGAAGAACACGAACAGAGAAGACAGAATATAGCTCATTCCGATATTGAAAATAATAAGGCACAGTATCGGGAATATCATCATCAGAAGGTGAATGCCGAAGCTCACATGACAGAACACCATAAACCCGAAATATATAACAAGCGTCAGCATAAAGTTGAATATCGCCGCAGAGTTTGACGACAGGACAAACAACGATTTCGGAACATTCACTTTCGACAATATACCGCCGTTTGAGTACATCGAAAACATACCGGCAGTCGTCGCATTGGTGAAAAAGTTGAACATAAGCGTACCGCTGAGAAGATATATTACAAACTGTGTGTCATGCCTGCGGAAAATATAGCCGAATACGAAATACTGAACCAGAAATGTCACAAACGGAGAAATTACGCTCCATAGCACGCCGAGCAAAGTCCTCTTGTATTTCTTCTTGAAATCTCTTTTGGTAAGCTCCTCGAAAAGAAATCTGTACTGTTTTATCTTTTCGATAAAAGACATATTGGCTGAAGTATTTATCGAAACGTTGATTTTATCTTTTTTGCGGTTATTGCTTTTCGCTTTTTTGTTTCCGCCTGTATGTGCCGTTATTTTATCAGGCTCAGAATCCGCTTTTGCCGCTGAATGTTTGGAGGTATTTTTATTCGGCTTAGCTTTTGAACGAGTATTGACAGTATGATTTGACGAAGAATCAGCAGCCTGCTTTGCCTTTGGCTGAGCCGTTTTTTCTTCCTCAAAATCCGACAAGCGTTTGTACGCAATTTTGCTCTTATCGGTTTGCCCGTTTTTTACCGATGTTTGGCTTTCCGGCTTTATTTCGGTATTATGAGGCTTGTATTTATCACCGATATCCGCTTTCATATGCTTTATGCTTTGCTTAGGAATTTCTTTTGTATCGGCGCTTTTCTGACTAGTCCGATTAGCCGCTTCAGCTTTCTTCTTCTCGTCTATCGAACGAAGGATCATTGTAGCACCGGGATTTTTACCTGAAGTCGCAGGCGTAGCATTTGTTTCTTTCCCGTTTTTTTCGTTATTGACGCTTTTCTTCTTATCGTCATCAAATTCAGCAAGTATATCATCAATATCAAATTTATCGTTCAAATTTAATTTCAACTCCCTAAATAATTTATCAGATTAACATAGTTATTGGCAATTCAGAAATATCACTTTATTTTACCACATTTCATATCATATTACAATGTGCAATTGCTACAAAGAAAAAATATAGCAGTAAAGTCGGTTGGGCAAAATGCGTCAATATTTTCTATTTGTTTACAGGTTTCAGAGTTTCTTTGTTTTTTCTTTAATTTTGATTATAGCTTTATTTGGGATAATACCAAGTATCAAAGGTTTAATTGCATAAAAAAAGCCTCTGGGCATCAAACCGAGTTTTTTAAAGCCATCCATGCGCACTTTGTATTCATCGTATCGCATTGAGCCGGATACGCCTCTTGTTGCTTTGTCATAATGAAAGCGATACAGCTTTTCGCTCAGATTAGCCGATTTGTAACCGTAAGAGCACAGACGCATGAAAAGGTCGTAATCCTCATATTTGTAATTGTTACCCAGCTTTCTGTATTTATGGCGTTTAAGCACCATGCTTCTGAACATTACGCTTCCGTGAATAAACGGAGAATTAAAAAGAAAACTGTTTTTATCTATACTTTCCGGCATTATCCATTCGCCGTAAACACCGTCTGTTTCGGAGTAAAGTTCACACGCAGTACCTACAAAGGCTATATCGGGATTTTTTTCAAGGTAATCCGATTCTTTTTCAAAACGTCCGTCCAGGCTTAAATCATCATCGTCCTGCCTTGCTATATACTTGCCTGTCGCGACTTCTATGCAGGCGTTGAGTGCCATTGCCAGCCCACGGTTTTCAGTGAATGTAATAATTTTCAGCCTATTGTCCGGAATGCCTTCCAACACCTTATCAGTACCGTTATCAGAGCCGTCGTTGCATATTATAAGCTCAATATCGCTTACGGATTGAGTAAGAACAGATTCCACAGCGGCTTTAAGTTTTTCGGGATCGCTGTTATACACACCCATTATCACGGAAATCAACGGCATAGTTTCCTCTTTTCTCTGAGCAACCTCAGTTTTTCCCATAGTCTGACGCTGATCCGGTAAACCCACGCAGGCTTACAGGCACTAAAAATCACACTTCCGTAAAGCCAGAACATTCCCTTGTCCGGATATATGCTCTGACCTTTTCTTTTTCTCAATATTCTTTTCAGAAAAAGAACATTTCTTATGCTTTTTCCGCTGTCACACGCCAATGGTTGTACCGTTATTTCGGTAGCGTCGTCGCAGAACGGAAACGCACCGAATATCTCAGCTTCTTCCCTGTCAGGCTTATACATCAGCGCTTTCAGAAGCCTTGCCGAAAGCTTTTTAAGTTCTTTCACGGAAATATCAACCGGGTTTTCGCAGGCATATCCCGCAAACTTCACAGCAGCATCCGTCTGGATCGATGCGGCTTCGACTATAAAGCTGTTCGCTTCAGCCATTATCGGCTGTATGCCGTTATCCGTGATACTGTAGCCTGTTGTCATTCCGTGAGGTGCAGAGCAGAAGCATTCAAAAAGATTATTGCAGAACGTCGGCACATACTTATGAGCGTCTGAAATATCAAACAGAAACGAATTGTATTTATCATTCTTTTCTCTGTATAATCCGAAATAATATCCGGTTATCCTGTCTGTGTCTGTTTTATCCTTGATAAGCTCCGTCAGCGTTTTCTGCACAGAGCCAAGCCACCCGCTGTCGACAAGCGCAATTTTTCCATCCTCAAACAGACCGTTCCTGTTGAAATATTCAATGATATTTTTATAATTGTTCTCAGAGCGATTTTTTATATCCGAAAATAATTCTTTGTCATTTTTCAGAAGAGCGCAGAAATCATTATATTCGGCGTCATTTAATATCTTTTTTTCATCATCAGTAAATCCGATTTTTCGGTAAACCTCTACACGTTGACAATCTTCAAGTCCCGCTCTTTTGAGTGTGTTTTCTGCGCTCTGTACGGCACAGTGACCGAAAAAGCCTGCATTTTCAAATTCCTGCACCGAATTGCATTTATAATATAACGCATTTCTCAGCGCATAGCGTGAAACATATAGATAATGCGTATCAATATCGAGCTCTCGCTTTTTTATTATCACATCTGCAATGCTTTTCAGTATATATCCGTCACGGGCAAGAAAATATATTCGCTGAATTCCCAGCTTTACGGCGCTTTCTATAACATAGCCGACATAGCAAAACAGCACAGGTGCTGTGACATATGCCGTTGCCTGTGCTAATTTACCTTCACTTTTCATTGCGGTTTTATCTGCTGCCGCAAGCAGCCCGGGACAATCGCCGAGTATCTTTTTATACTTTTTTATCTTCACCTGATAACACTTCCGTTTTACTGTCCGCAGGAATATCAATATAACTGCGATATATATCCGCCATACAGTCCAAAGCATTCTCAAGACTGTATTTTTCTGCCGTGCGGTATCCGTTTTCGCCGAGTTTTCTGCAAAGCTCCGTATCCGAACTTAAAAGCTGTACTGCGTTTATGAACTGTGAGATATTGTTATACTCACATACAATTGCATTTTCAGCGTTTACAGCATATTCCCTTGTTCCCCTGTTGTCTGAAACGATAAGCGGCAGACCCACTGCCATAGCTTCGATTGCCGCAAGTCCCAGACCTTCACGGCGGCTCGGGAATATGAATGCGTCTGCTCCGTGAAGAAGTTCCTTGGCGTCATATCGGTAACCTGCGAATATTATCCTGTCCTCACAGCCGAGCTCTTTTACAAGTGACCTGCACTTGTCCATATTTTTACCTGTACCGCATATCAGCATATACACGCCTTTATTGGCGGCGACTGCGGTTATCGAGCACTCTACATTTTTATTTTCATTTATTTCCGAATTTGACATTACAAGAAAAGCGTCATTCGGTATCCCGAACTCTTTGCGAATACTCTCTTTTGTGCGGGAAGAATTTCTCACACGACTTAAGTCAATTCCGATACCGGGTATTTTATAGGCGTCGCATTTTTTGTTACGGCACATTTTCTTTGCCGCCAGATAGTCTTCCTCATTTATCGTAATTATTCCGTCAGTATACCTTATAAGCGCCTTCTCTGCGGCATAGTAAAGCCTGCTTATCTTTGGAGCGCCTTTATAGAAATGGAACCCATGCGCCGTATACAGTACGGTTGTGCCTTGCTTTTTTCTTGCCGTCCTGAACGCATAGCGTGCAATTGCCGCCGCAACCGGTGTATGACAATGAACAAGCTCATACTCGTTTTCTTCTATCAGTTTGCGCAGCTCTTTATATGAACGGTAGTTCTGCGTTGCAAAAGGAGAACGATAAAAAGGCACTATGTAGTATTTATCACAATACGGAACATTTTTAGGTTCATCCGGTTCAAAGTCATCTCCGGCACAGACATGGACTTTATATCCGTGATCTTTAAACCATTTCATATACGGCAAATGGAACTGAAGAATATGCTTTTTAGTCACCGATGCAACAAACAGCACGGTTTTACTCATATACACAGCCCCCTTTTGCAAATCGTATACTTCAATCAATTATACATACTATTTTGATTTTACTATATTGACGTGAAAAAGTCAATACAAAACGGGCAAAGAGGGAAAGTTTTTCAAAAAAAGTGCTTGTCCTTAATCCCTAACCCCTAACCCCTTCCCCGTGGTGAAGGGCTGTGTATGCTTTGTTGGCTCTGCATCGTGCAGAGCCTTTGGGCATACACGCCCGGCATCCATGCCGGGGCTGAGTGTGGGGCTGCCGCCCTCACCCCGCTTGGGGCTACGCCCCAAACCCCATTTTTTGATAACGATAGAGGTTTTTCGACAGCCTGAGCCATCTTTTTTTATCAGAAAGACGGCTTTTTCATAAGCGGCAACACTCAGAATTTGAATTTGTCCAGTTCAGGCTTAAGCCTCTCAATAACATTCTGCGATGTTTCGGGATAACAGTCAAACGGGAACTCAATGCCCATATCGTCATATTTCGTCTTGCACAGCTTTCTGAACGGGAGAAGCTCCGCAAAAGTGACATTTTCGTGCTTATTTGCTATATCATTAAGCCTTTTGATATTCGTATCATCGTCATTTACGCCGCATACCGTCACCTGTCTTATCCACGTTTCAACGTTCATTTCGGTCAGCTTGTCAAGAAATTTCAGCGGTGCGTCAAGGGAGCAACCGATATACTTCCTGTAGTCCTCGTCATTTGTCATCTTTATGTCAAGCATACAAAGGTCGGTGACCTTGAGAAGCTCCGTAACGTCATCGTTCATTATACAGCCCGATGTATCAAGGCAGGTGTTTATCCCCTGCCTTTTGCATTCCTTAAAAAGCTCGGTTACGAATTTTGCCTGCATAAGCGGCTCTCCGCCCGATACCGTGATACCGCCGTCCTTACCGAAATAATTACGGCATCTCAGCACCTTTTGCATTACATCTTTGACGGTGGCTGTTTTTCCGCCGTTTGCATCTCTCGTTTCGGGATTGTGACAATATCCACAGCGAAGAGGACAACCCTGCAGGAACAATACAAACCGCACTCCCGGACCGTCAAGCGTGCCGAGCGTCTGTATTGCGCTGTATCTGCACTCCATATTACATTACCGTGTGGAACGTTCTGCTGATAACCTCTCTCTGCTGTTCCTTTGTCAGCTTGTGGAAGTTGACAGCGTAGCCTGATACACGGATAGTAAGGTTAGGATATGCCTCAGGATTCTCATAAGCCTCAATAAGCGTTTCCTTATTAAGAACATTTACGTTGAGGTGATGTGCGTAATTTGAGAAGTAACCGTCAAGCACCGTTACAAGATTTGCCACTCTCTGCTCGTCCGTCTTTCCGAGCGCATCCGGAACTATAGAGAATGTATTTGAAATACCGTCACGGCAGTAATCATACTGGAGCTTTGAAACCGAGTTCAGCGATGCGATAGCGCCGTTTGTTTCACGGTTGTGCATAGGGTTTGCGCCGGGCGCGAAAGGTTCGCCCTTCTTTCTGCCGTCGGGGGTTGAGCCCGTTTTCTTGCCGTATACCACGTTTGATGTGATTGTAAGCGCCGAAAGGGTATGACGAGCGTTTCTGTAGGTCGGATTCTTACGAAGCTCGGTGGACACTCTCTGGATTATGTTCTGAGCTATTTTATCTACTCTGTTGTCATCATTGCCGAACTTCGGGAAGTCGCCCTTTGTGTCAAAGTCAATTATATAACCGTTTTCGTCACGGATAGGTTTTACATCGGCATATTTTATAGCACTGAGCGAGTCAGCCATTACAGACAGTCCCGCAATGCCGAATGCCATCATTCTGTCAACGTCTGTATCGTGCAGAGCCATCTGCGTCTTTTCGTAAGCGTACTTGTCGTGCATATAGTGGATAACGTTCATTGTATTCACATACAGCTTGCAAAGCCATTCACGGTAAACGTCAAGTCTGCCTCTTACCTCGTAATAGTCAAGCTTGTCGCCCTGTAAAGGCTCCATCTGAGGACCTATCTTCATTCCCGTAACATTATCGTAGCCGCCGTTTATAGCGAGGAGCAGGAGCTTGGGCAGGTTGAATCTTGCGCCGAAGAACTGCATCTGCTTGCCGACCTTCATAGCCGATACACAGCAGGCAATAGCGTAATCATCGCCGTATTCCATACGCATAAGGTCGTCATTCTCGTACTGGATTGAATCTGTGTCGATAGACAGCTTTGCGCAGAACTTCTTGAAAGGTTCAGGCAGTCTTTCCGACCACAGGATAGTAAGGTTGGGTTCGGGTGAAGAACCGAGGTTATAAAGGGTGTTCAGCATTCTGTAGCTGCCCTTTGTGACAAGAGGAACACCGCTGTTGTTCACGCCGCCGACGCTCTCTGTTATCCACATCGGGTCGCCGCCGAAAAGCTCGTTATATTCGGGAGTACGCAGATGTCTTGCACTGCGGAGCTTCATTACAAAGTCGTCTATAAGCTCCTGCGCCTGCTCTTCTGTAAGAATGCCTCTTTTCATATCACGCTCAACGTAAATATCAAAGAAGGTCGATGTTCTGCCGAGCGACATTGCCGCACCGTTCTGCTCCTTGATGGACGCAAGATAGGCAAAGTATGTCCACTGGATAGCCTCTCTCGTGTTTCTTGCGGGCATACTGATGTCATAGCCGTACATAGCCGCCATTTCCTTCATCTTCTTCAGGAAGCTAATCTGCTGGAAAAGCTCCTCGGAAAGACGGATCGTATCTACGTCCATTATGTTTTCGCCGACCTTTTTCTTGTCAAGCTGTTTCTGCTCTATAAGATAGTCGACACCGTAAAGCGCTACTCTGCGGTAGTCGCCGATTATTCTTCCTCTGCCGTATGCGTCGGGCAGACCTGTTATAATGCCTATATGACGTGCGAGCTTCATCTCGTCTGTATAAACTCTGAATACGCCGTCATTATGTGTTGTACGGTACTCGAAGTGTTCTTCAACGCTCTGCGACAGCTTGTAGCCGTAAGCCTCACACGCACCTCTTGCCATTCTGATACCGCCGAAAGGATTTACGCCTCTGCGAAGCGGAGCGTCTGTCTGATAGCCAACGATAAGCTCGTTTTCCTTGTCAAGATATGCCGCAGGATAGTTACAAAGAGATGATACCACCTCAGTGTTTATATCCAGTACGCCGCCGTTTTCACGTTCTTTTTTGAAAAGCTCGCCGAGTTTTGCATTAAGCGCTTTTGTGCGCTCGGTAGGACCGCATAAAAATTCCGGACCGCCTGAGTACGGTGTGAAGTTTGTCATTATAAAGTCACGGGTATTGATACCCTCCTGCCATTCACCGGGCTTGAATCCGTCCCAGTAATCCTTGAAGCGAACGCTGAGATTGGTTGTGTTTTCCATAGTTTTACCTTTCCTTCCTGCGGATTGACCGCAATGCACGTTTGCTGCTTTTCATCGGAATATTTTTCCGTTACAAAACAAAAAGCAGCCCTATTCGGACTGCCCAGACGGTCGGCATAAGGTGTCCGCTTGATTAGGCGGGCAGGCTATTACCGCACCCGTGTTGATTCACGGTTATCCGTCAGCGGTAACTACCATTTCCTATGGCTTGAGTATAGCACAGCTATATACTTTTGTCAATAGCGGAAATGTAAAATTTATATGACAGTTTTTGCCGCACATTTACACAAGCCTATTTCTCTGCCACACACATCATCTTCATTCGTATTGCGTCATTATGATCAAATCCAAGCTTTTCATAAAACGGTACTTTATCGGGAGCGGCGCACAGTTCTACAAATATACCCGTGCCGCTTACTCCGTTGTGCTTTATAAAATCAAGCAACTCGTTTATCATCATACGTCCGATACCTCTGCCCTGATATCCGGGTAGCAGGGCAACGTCCTTGATATAATAGTCAAGCCCCATATCACCTATCATTCTTGCCATGCCTATTATCCTGTCACCGTCAAATACCGAAACACGAAACAGTGTATGCTCCATAGCAAGCCGTGTCTGCTCAGGCGACGGTCCTTCTCCCCATACGCTTTCCCAAAGATACAAAAATTGCTCCGCTGTAAGCTCGTTGTGTTTAATAATATATTCGCTCATATTTTACCCCTTTTCATATAAAAATCCGCCCCGGACAATACGCACCGGAGCGGAAAATATTCTGCTTATCGCTTACTTGCAGAGATCCTTCTTTTCGATAAGCGTCACGCCGTTGTCGATAAGCACCTTTGATGCCTTTTCAACATCTTCAACACGGATAACAATATCCGCTCTGCCTGCCACCTTACCCATTACCGAGTACATATATTCAACGTTTATTCCGCAGGCGTTTATCTTGCCCATAACGTTATATAACGCTCCCGAAACATCAGGAATAGTGAATGCGATGACCTTTGTAACAGCCGCTGTACAGCCGTCTGCCTTAAGTGCTTCGATAGCCTTGTCAGTATCGTCAACTATCATACGCAGAATGCCAAAGTCAGCCGTATCTGCGATAGTCATTGCTCTTATGTCGATGCCCGCCTTATTAAGTACCTCCATGATACCTGCGAGTCTGCCTGTCTTGTTTTCAACGAAAACCGAAATCTGATCAATATACATACTGTACCTCCTCTGAATTATTTCTTTTCAAACTTGTTCTTTATAGCCCTGTTATCCTGAACTCTTACAGCCTTGCCCATTGAGCGTGCAAGCGTCTTCGGTTCAAGCAGTTTTACGTTTATACCTACGCCGATAGCGGAATCTATCGCCGTCTTTACCCTTTTTGTGTAGTTTTCAAGCGTCTTTACACCGTCGCCGAACATATCGGGACGTGTTTCAAGCTGAATTTCAAGTGTATCAAGATTATTCACTCTGTCAACGACCAGCATGTAGTTGGTAGCCTTTTCGTCAACCGACAGCAGCGCCGATTCGATCTGTGACGGGAATACGTTGACGCCTCTGATGATAAGCATATCGTCTGTTCTGCCCTGGGGTTTCAGCATCCTTACATGGGTTCTTCCGCACTCGCACTTATCGTAAACAAGAGTAGCTATATCTCTTGTCCTGTATCTTATCAGCGGTAACGCTTCCTTAGTTATGCAGGTGAATACAAGCTCGCCCTGCTGACCTGCGGGTAATACCTCAAGCGTATCGGGGTCGATGACCTCTGCTATGAAGTGATCCTCGCAGATGTGCATACCGCATTTATATTGACATTCGGCAGACACGCTGGGACCCATTACTTCCGACAGTCCATAGATGTCGTAGGCATTGATTCCGAGTCCGTCCTCAATTTGTTTTCTCATTTCCTCTGTCCACGGCTCAGCACCGAACAGACCTGCCTTAAGATTGAAGTCCTCCTTCTTGAAGCCCTTTTCGTGCATAAGCTCTATAAGGCTTATAGCGTATGAAGGGGTCATACAGATTATAGAAGTACCGAAATCCCTGAACATTTCAAGCTGACGCAGGCTGTTTCCTGCCGATGCGGGAATAACGGTAGCACCGAGCTTTTCTGTACCGTAGTGCATACCAAGACCGCCTGTGAACAATCCGTAACCGTAGCAGACCTGAACATAATCGTCCTTTGTTCCGCCGATATTGGTAAGCGCTCTTGCGGCGCATTCAGCCCACACGTCAATATCGTGAGCCGTATAGCCGACAACCGTCTGCTTACCTGTTGTTCCCGATGAAGCGTGTATTCTTACGACCTCGGAGCTGGGTACAGCAAACATACCGTAAGGATAGTTGTTTCTCAGATCCTGCTTTGTTGTGAACGGAAGCTTTGTTAAGTCTGCGATCGACTTTATATCCTCGGGTCTTACCCCTGCCTCGTCCATCTTCTTACGATAAGGTGCAACATTTTCATATACACGTCTTATTGTGCGTGAAAGTCTGTAGGATTGTAACGCCTCTATCTCGCTTCTCGGCGCACATTCAATTTCTTTGTTCCAGTAATTCATTTGTCTGCTCCTGTTTTATGTAATATGCAATTTTAAGACAGCAAAACGTTATTCTGCTGTTTATACTATTGATTTTATCACAATTGCATATCAAAGTCAATTAAATATCGTGCTTTTTGTGCATAGTTCATCAAAACGCAGTTTATACCTATGCACTTTGACAAATATCAGAGCAGGCAGGGCTAAGGTTTGTTTAAGGTTGCAGATGTATCATATTAAAAACGGAGATGCTGCTATTGCAAACCTGCGTTTCAAAGGATATAATAAATGTGACGGAAGAACAGAAACGGAGAATATACATTGTACAGAAAAAGACGATACAGACGCAGAAACACAAAGCTGAAAAAGCTTGCTGTGATAGGCATCTCGGCGGCAGTGGTAATAGGCGCATTTCTTGCTCTGCTCGGTTTTGTCAAGCAGAATAACGAAGGTGAAAACTCATCGGCACAGGAGAGCGAAAGCTCATCCTCCGAAGCTGAAGCAATACCCGCTACCGACACGGCAGAGCCCCAAAAAATAGCCCTTGTCAGCGGAGAAGTAACTACAGACGACGGCGTAAAACTCCCCGATGAAATAAGGCAATTACTGCTTGATTACACCTCGGATAAGTACGAGTACACGGGCGAGCTTGAATATAAATCGCTGTCGCAGTATTTCAACACCGACAGTACATACGGCGAGCTGTACGCAGGTTTCTGCAACACATCATTGCAATACCTGATATACGAAAGGCAGAGCCACAGTGCAGATTTAAGCTATGATGAAGCCTCCTTTGCAATAAACGTTGAAAGCGCAACGGTAAAGAAAGGCATTTACACAATTAATTACACGATAAGCGAAAAGGTTTCGTTTGCAATATGCGATACCCCGGCTATGTCCTGCGGCATGGAAGTTGAAGCGCAGGTTTCAAAGGGCACGGACGGAAAATACAGGTTCGACATTCTTGCGGAAGACACAGATGTAAATCTGCTTATCGAAGAGCGTGTAATGAATTATCTCGGTTACGACTTTGATGAATATTATCTGAAAGATATGAAGATACCCGACAATACCGACTGCGATAAAATGTATTCGGACATTCTGAAAACGCTCAAATCCGAGGCAGGAACCAACATCGCCGAGCAGGAACAGATGCTTTCAGACTATAACGCAAGCCCCGACAGCTTCAAAACCACAAAAACCGCAAAGCACAAATATGACCGTGACAAAGCCGTTGCTTATTCATATAAATGGGTCGACAGCGAAAAGGTAATAAGAAACCCTGCTTACAGCGACTATGCGGTATACGGCGGCAACTGCCAGAACTATGTTTCGCAGGCGCTTTTCGCATCCGGAATACCGATGGACTGGAGCGGCGACCAGCAGTGGAAATGGTTTGACGATGAAGGCGACCTTTCCGAATCACCGACAGGCAGGTCAGGCTCATGGTCGGGCACGGAATATTTTTACGAATACTGCAACAAAAATACGGGCAAGGGCATCGTAGCCGAAACAGACGGTAATATTTTCTCCGCACAGCCAGGCGATGTGATTCAGTATGTAGTTGACGGCTGGGCGCACCACAGCGTAATAGTAACAAAGGTAATATATGATGACAACGGCAACGTTATCGATCTTCTCATCAACAGCAACACCACCGACAGAGTGGACTACCCGATGAGCGCATACGGCTATACCGACATAAGGCTGATCAGGATCATCGGCTATAACGACAAATAAGCAAATAGTCAGAATGCTTAAAATTAACATTTTCTATTGATAATTTTCGTTTTTCTCTCCAATTGACCTGAAACTGCAATTATGTTAGAATATTATTGTAAATTAAATATTGGTCTAATTGGAAACGCACATCCTCCGGATGATAACGAACAACACAATAAATCGTTATTATCAGGAGGATTTTTTATGCCCAAAAACTTATTTCAGGAAATAGCATTCACAATCATTATGGTGTTCTTTATGGTGTACGCCATGATATGCTACAACATAGCGCTGAACATCGGCGGTATGACAAACGAGGTCTTTCTGCTTGCTTTCAGGGAGCTTGCAATAATGGGACCGATCGCTTTTGTGCTTGACTTTTTCATAGTCGGCAAGATAGCCAAATACAAGACTTTCAGAATAGTGGATCCCGAACGCGACAATCCATTCTTCATAGTTCTCGGAATATCGGTTATATCCGTTATCTTCATGTGTCCGCTTATGAGCCTTGCCGCTACTCTGCTGTTCAAAAATGCAGGCAGTGAAATAATAGCCGTATGGTTACAGACAACAGCTATAAACTTCCCTATGGCTCTGTGCTGGCAGCTCTTTTTTGCAGGACCTGTTGTAAGAACGATATTCGGTCTTATATTCAAAGAAAAGAAAGCCGTAAAGGCAAACGAAACAGCAAGCAACACAGAACTAAGTGCAGAATAAGCAGACAGCCGCAGTTAAAATCTGCGGCTGTCAGCTTATCCGTTTATTTTATAAATGAAAAGCCGAGCACGACCACGCCCAGAATAACAAGTATAATACCTGTTACACGGTTAAGCGTCTTTGCGCTTGACTTGTTCGCTATCTTTGCGGCTATTCTTGCGAATATCAGCGTAAACACAATACACAGGACAAACGGTAACACTTCCGGCAGTCCGCCTATTGCAAAGTGCGATACCGAACCCGTAAGCGCCGTGAACGTCATAATAAATACGCTTGTACCTACCGCTGTTTTCAGCTCATATCCCATAACGCTTGTGAGAAGAAGCAACATCATCATACCGCCGCCGGCACCGATAAATCCGCAGATAAACCCTACCACAGCGCCGCATATCACCGATTTCACGATCCGTGACTTTGCCGATACGACCGCCATATCCTCTTTAGTAGTCATTACCGGCTTCACTATGAACTTAATACCGAGTATCAGCGTCATGAATACCGAAAAATTTCCCATAGCGACAGATGGCACAAGGCTTGATATATAACTTCCGACTACAGTGAACACAAGCACCGTTACCATCATGACAATGCCGTTTTTCACATCGAGGTTCTTGTTTTTGCCGTATGTATATGCCGATACCGCACTTGCAAGAACATCAGACGCAAGCGCAATTCCTACCGCCGTATACGGTTCCATACCAAGAAACGTAACAAGAAGCGGTGTAATTACGGCGGCGGCGCTCATTCCGGCAAAACCCGTGCCAAGACCTGCGCCCAGTCCCGCAAAAAGACATACCAGGACAGTCAATACAGTTTCCATTTCAATCACTCCTTTTCTTCTGCTTTTGGCTCTGTACTTTTTCTATGTTATCAGCCATCTTCATATGAAGCTTTTCAAATTCATCTGTTTCTTCTTTGGTAAAACCGTCAAATATCACTTTTGAAAACTCCGTCTGAACTTTTCTGCCGTATCTCACAACAGGCTCTGCCTTGTCTGTTACAACAAGATGTATGCTTTTTCTGTTGCCGGGCGTATGACTGCTTTCAAGCATTCCCTTTTCACACAGCGACTTTACAGACAGTGAAACCTGCGACTTCGGTATATGTCGTATCTTTGAAACCTCGGCGGCTGTATCATAACAAGGATTATTTGCAAGAAACATAAGTATGTCGGTTTCCGCTGCAGTCAATGAATATCTGTTCATTATCCGTTTTCTGTATTTACAGTATTCGTTCTCAAAGCTCAGCAAAAACTCCCAGAATTTATTAAGCGTCATATCGCACCTCTTTAGTTCTATTTTGAACAATTCTATTATAGTTCAAAACAGAACAATTGTCAAGAGTTTTTACAAAACGTAAGAATCCGCCGACTGAAAAATATACTATTGTGAAGCAATAAATGTTTTTTGAAGGTTGCGAAATGCGAAAAAATGTGATAAAATACCATCAGTAAAATAAATTAAGCAAAATAGATCAAAGGAGAATACAATGAAGCTGTTTAAAAAAGCAACATCCTTGTTGCTGACTTCGATTCTGTTTCTGACAGCGGGAATTACCGCTTTTGCAGAGGATTATTACGATGAAGACACGGAAAAAGACATTATCGTATATTTTACAAACGACGTACATAACGCCTACGAGCAGACGGATACTGCGATCGGCTATGCCTCGCTTGCCGCAGATATCAAAAGCAATCAAAACGACGAAAACAACGAAACTATACTTGTAGACGCAGGCGATTCTATCCAGGGCGGGATAATAATGAGGTGTGATAGCGATAGCGGCAAAAAGCTAATAAAATCAATGGTTTTGCGGACAGCGGATAGACAGGGAATGTGTTAAAAACTGAATACGCACACAAACGGCGTTACCTTAACCCCTTTGGGGGAGAAAGTAACGCCGTTTTTTTATGCCCGCAGGAAAGGAGGTGCAGCCGGAATGTATTTCACAAAGGGCAAGCAGCGGGCGTTTGAATTGCTCATGCAGCAGAAGCCGGGATTTGACCGCTATCAATCCGGTTGTGCCGGAGATGATGAAGATTGCGGCACTTGCCGTTTCTACCGCCCCGGGTGGAAATATGAGTTTTGCGTTTTCAAAGAGTGTCCCTATTGCCCCGGCAAAAGGACGCGGAAAACGCACGCCAGCATGGACAAATAGACGGGCAAAAGCCCTTGTGCCATGCGGCTTTGCAGACGCGAAAACGGCAAAGGGCATATTGCAATACCAAAACAGCCGAAAACGGCTTTCTAATTGTCCACGCATACCAAGAGAGGAAGTGAGGAAATATGGCAGTTTTCAGAGTGGAGCGAAATACGGGATATACCGTTATGAGCAACCACCACTTGCGAAACAAGGAATTGTCCTTAAAGGCAAAGGGCTTGTTGTCGCAAATGCTTTCGCTGCCCGAAGATTGGGATTATACCCTTGCGGGCTTATCCCATATCAACCGGGAGAAGATCGACGCAATCCGCGAAGCGGTAAAGGAACTCGAAAAAGCCGGATATATCGTGCGCAGCCGGGAACGCGACGAAAAGGGACGCTTGCGGGGCGCGGATTACGTCATATACGAGCAGCCGCAGCCGCGAGAGCCGGAAGCAGCTACCAGCGTCGGACAGCCGCCTATATTGGATTTACCTGCGTTGGAAAATCCAACATTGGAAAATCCAACGTTGGAAAAACCTACGCAGGAAAAACCTACGTTGGAAAATCCAACGCAATTAAATAAAGATATATCAAGTAAAGAAAAATCAATTACTGATTTATCAAGTACCCATTCCTTTCCATTCCATTCCCTAAATCCCTTGCCCTTTGAGCAGGGCGAAGCGGCTTCGCCGCCGGAAAGGAAAAGAACGGAAGCGAAAAGCAATAGCGCAGTAGAGATTTACAGGGAGATTATCAAGGACAATATCGAGTATGACATTCTCATTCAAGACCCCAAAATGGACAAAGACCGCCTAAATGAGATTGTTGACCTCATGCTGGAAACCGTCTGCACAGCGCGAAAGACAATCCGTATTGCCGGGGACGACTACCCCGCCGAACTGGTGAAATCCAAATTTTTGAAGCTGAACAGCAGCCATATTGAGTTTGTTTTGGATTGCATGAGGGAGAACACAACCAAAGTGCGCAACATCAAGCAGTATCTAAAAGCGGTGCTGTTCAACGCGCCGAGTACCATTGACAGCTACTATACCGCCCTTGTCAATCACGACTTATACGGCGGCGAATGAGCATAGCCGCATTTTACCGGGAAAGGAGTTGATACCTTGCAGGAGGAAGTAACCCAAAAAACGATTGCCCTATACGTCAAAGTGGGAAAAGGCGCGGCGCGGCTTACCGAACAGGCGTTGCAGAAAGCAATCCAAAAGTTTTTGGAGCAGAAAAGCAAGCCCGCGCATGGGAAACAGACCATGCGGCAGCTTATGAAGCAGAACGCGGGTGTTTCCAACATCGAGATCACCGACAGCAATATTAAAGCCTTTGAGAGTACGGCGAAGAAATACAACATAGATTTTTCGCTAAAAAAGGTTAAGGGCGAGCAGACCCGTTACCTTGTGTTTTTCAAAGGCCGGGACGCGGACGTTATGACCGCAGCGTTTCAAGAGTTTTCCGCAAAGAAGCTGAACAGGGAGAAAAAGCCCTCTATCCGCAAAGCCCTTGCCGCTGCAAAGGACAAGGCAAAGCAGCTTAACGCCGCCCGCGACAAGGTAAAGAAAATGGACAGGGGGCGCGAGATATGAAGCAGATTAACTACAAAAAGCTAATACTTCCGAATATCCCCTATGTGTTCTTTGTCTATCTCTTTGATAAAGTCGGACAGGCGGTGCGGCTTGCCCCCGGCGCGGATATTTCTGCAAAGATACTGAATATCACACAAGGATTTTCCGCAGCCTTTGAAAACGCCTTGCCGAGCGTTTACCCGTTGGATTTGCTTGTCGGCATTGTCGGTGCGGTGATTATCCGCTTGATAGTCTATGTCAAAGGGAAAAACGCGAAGAAATACCGCAAGGGCGCGGAGTACGGCTCTGCCCGATGGGGAAACGCCGAAGATATTAAGCCCTACATAGACCCGGAGTTTCAAAACAACATCATTTTGACACAGACGGAACGCCTTACCATGAACAGCCGCCCGAAGCAGCCGAAGTACGCAAGAAATAAGAACGTCGTCGTGATCGGCGGCAGCGGCAGCGGAAAAACAAGGTTTTTCGTCAAGCCGAATTTAATGCAGCTTCATTCCTCTTACGTCTTGACAGACCCGAAAGGTACGGTTTTGATTGAGTGCGGGAAGCTGCTGCAACGGGCGGGCTACCGCATTAAGGTACTGAATACGATTAACTTCAAAAAATCTATGCACTACAACCCCTTTGTGTATATCCGCAGCGAGAAAGATATTTTGAAGCTGGTAAACACGTTGATAGCGAATACCAAAGGCGAGGGAGAAAAAAGTGCGGAGGATTTTTGGGTAAAAGCGGAAAGGTTATTGTATTGCGCATTGGTTGGCTACATCTGGTATGAAGCCCCCGCCGAGGAAATGAACTTTATTACCCTGTTGGAACTTATCAACGCCAGCGAAGCCCGCGAGGACGACGAGGAATATCAAAGCCCCGTCGATCTGCTGTTTGCCGACTTGGAAGAACGCGACCCCGACCATTTCGCGGTGAAGCAGTACCGAAAATATAAATTGGCGGCGGGCAAAACAGCAAAATCAATCCTCATTTCTTGCGGTGCGAGGCTTGCGCCTTTTGATATTAAGGAATTGCGCGATCTCATGTCCTACGACGAATTAGAACTTGACACGTTAGGCGACAGAAAGAGCGCACTTTTCCTCATAATGAGCGATACGGACAGCACGTTTAATTTTGTTATCGCTATGCTGCAATCGCAGCTTTTCAATTTGCTTTGCGACAAAGCGGACGACGAATATAACGGCAAATTGCCTGTTCACGTCCGCTTTTTGCTTGACGAGTTTGCGAACATCGGACAGATACCCCGATTTGATAAACTGATTGCCACAATCCGCAGCCGGGAAATGTCCGCTTCTATCATTCTGCAATCGCAGAGCCAGCTAAAAGCCATTTACAAGGACGCGGCAGAAATCATACTTGATAATGCCGACAGCACCTTGTTTTTGGGAGGACGTGGGAAAAATGCAAAGGATATTTCGGATAACTTGGGACGGGAAACAATCGACAGTTTCAACACTTCCGAAAATCGCGGCACGCAGGTTTCTCATGGCCTCAATTATCAGAAATTGGGAAAGGAGTTGATGACACAGGACGAAATCGCAGTTATGGACGGAGGAAAATGTATTTTGCAGTTGCGCGGCGTGCGCCCCTTTTTCAGCGATAAGTACGATATAACGCAGCACCCGAACTACAAATACCTTTCCGACTTCGACAAGAAAAACGCTTTTGACGTTGAACGGTATATGTCCACCCGTCCGGCAATCGTAAAGCCCGACGAACCCTTTGACATATACGAAATAGATTTGTCCGACGAGGACGCAGCCGCCGAATAAAAACGGCGGCATTTTTATTTCCAACAACATTTTTTGAGCCGTTTTAGCGGCAGAAAGCGAGGTTTATATGGATTTTTTCAACAGCGCAGTTGACGTATTGCAGACTTTGGTAATCGCGCTTGGCGCAGGACTTGGCATTTGGGGCGGCATTAACCTCATGGAGGGGTACGGCAACGATAACCCCGGCGCGAAGTCGCAGGGCATGAAACAGTTGATGGCGGGCGGCGGCGTTGCCCTTATCGGCCTTACCCTTGTCCCGCTGCTCTCCGGCCTGTTTGGATAATGCCACAAACTAACACTACCCGCCGCGCTCTCCCGCTTCACGCGGGAGGGCGCGGGAAAGGAGGGATTAGCTTTTGATATGGCAGATGATTGAAGATTGGTTTCGCGGCATTTTGACAGACGGAATACTCTCTAATCTCTCCGGGCTGTTCGACAGCGTAAATACAGAGGTTGGAGAAATCGCAACGCAAGTCGGCACAACCCCCGCCGGGTGGAACGCGGGCATATTCAATATGATACGCAGCCTATCGGAAAACGTCATTGTGCCGATTGCGGGCGTTATCATTACCTTTGTCATGTGCTACGAACTAATCCAGCTTGTAATTGAGAAAAACAATCTGCACGATCTCGACACTTGGATTTTCTTCAAGTGGATTTTCAAAACCTTTGTTGCGGTGCTGCTGGTAACAAATACTTGGAACATCGTCATGGGCGTATTTGACATTACACAGAGCGTCGTCAACGACAGCGCGGGCGTTATCATATCCGACACAAGCATAGATATTGCAACCGTTATCACCGATATAGAAGCAAAGCTGGACGCTATGAGCGTCGGCGGGCTTTTGGGGCTATGGTTTCAATCACTCTTTGTGGGGCTTACCATGAAAGCGTTGTCTATCTGTATCATGCTGGTGGTGTACGGGCGCATGATTGAAATATACCTTGTAACGAGTATCGCCCCTATCCCCGTTGCGACAATGGTAAATCGTGAATGGGGCGGCATGGGACAGAACTACTTAAAATCCTTGCTTGCCCTCGGTTTTCAGGCTTTTCTAATTCTTGTGTGCGTCGGTATTTATGCGGTTTTGATACAGACAATCGCAGCAACCGATGACATATCCGGCGCGATCTGGTCTTGCATGGGCTATACCGTCCTCTTGTGTTTTACGCTTTTCAAAACGGGAAGCCTTGCAAAATCCGTATTCAGCGCGCATTAAGGGGGTGCAGATGAAGAAATACAAAATCATTTACGCCGATCCCCCTTGGAGATACGCGAGAAGCAAGGTACAGGGCGCAGCGGAAAAGCACTATCCCACTATGAGTATTGAGGAACTTTGCGCTTTACCCGTCAAAGAAATTGCGGATAAGGACTGTATTTTATTCCTATGGGCGACGTTCCCGCAGCTTAAAGAAGCGTTGCAGTTAATCAAGGCTTGGGGATTTACCTATAAATCCGTTGCCTTTGTATGGTTAAAGCAAAATCGGAAATCGCCCACTTGGTTTTATGGCTTGGGCTTTTGGACGCGAGGAAATGCGGAAATCTGCTTGCTTGCTACCAAAGGACACCCGAAGCGACAATCAAACAAGGTACATCAATTTATTATTTCCCCTGTTGAGCAGCACAGCAAAAAGCCGGATATAACGCGGGAAAAGATACTTGCCCTTATGGGCGACCTACCGCGTATTGAACTGTTTGCAAGGCAGCATACCCCTGGTTGGGACGTATGGGGAAATGAAATCAAAAGCGACATACGGTTTGCCGGAAAGGAGGTTTGAAATGGCGTATGTAACCGTCCCAAAGGATTTAACCAAAATCAAGAGCAAGGTAATGTTCAACCTTACCAAAAGACAATTACTCTGTTTCGGCGCGGCGGTGGCTATCGGGCTACCGCTATTCTTTTTGACAAAGGACAGCGCGGGAACGACAACGGCGGCTTTGTGCATGGTGCTTGCCATGCTGCCCATGTTCCTACTCGCTATGTACGAGAAGAACGGGCAACCGCTGGAAGTGATTATACGGCAATTTGTGGAAGTGAAGTTTCTTCGCCCCAAAGAGCGACCTTATCAGACCA
>OHKV01000262.1_pt1 | contig 46109 bp, 61 predicted proteins | sample 1568951 | NCBI WGS metagenome assembly OHKV01 (sample SAMEA3879528, study PRJEB24766) | human gut metagenome | biome: human-associated habitat; feature: feces | place: USA | collected 1985/1987
CAATGCAAACATTGACTTTACGACAATGGGCTTACCTGCATGGGACAACATGAGTGGCGGTGCTTGGAATATCAATAACAATGCCTGCATCGTGGCTACAGCAATGAAAGAGTATTTTGTGAACGGGACTCCCCCGGAAGAAACCATTGCAGCAAGCAATAATATCCTTGATTTTCAGGTGATAGCGAAAGTCGGAGGTAAATATTCTGGATGCTACCAGTTAATCGGTGGTGAGAAAGTTCCGGTACAGAAGGTCAATCGTGTGTATGCCTGCAAGAATAAAGGTTACGGAAAGATTTATAAGACCCACGCCACTACCGGGAAAGACGCAAAAGTTCCCAGTCTGCCAGATCACTGCATAGTAGATAACAATAATGAGTTGTCCATAGACGTTGTGGACAGAGAATGGTATGTCAAACTGGCAAAGGAACAGATACGGAAGTTTTTAGGTGTGAAAGCACCACGGAAGAATACCAGAAAAATAAATTCGCTAAAGAAAAAGTCATTAGCGTTGTTCAATTAAGGAGGACAAGAACATGGAAAGTTCAGCAAAAAAAATGGTAACAGCAGAAGAGTTTGACGCAGCAGTAAAGCAGGTTATTCACGATCAGGTGAGTGATCCAAAACTGGATGGAATGAGAAAACTGCTCATTCCGCTGACAGGTGCTATTTTCACAAAAGATGTTAAGAAGATTCTGTTCGGTGAAACCGAAGAAAATAAGGAGGACTAAGACTATGAAATATCATGAAGTGAGTAAGGCTATGGATGAAGGTAAGAAGATCAAACTGAAAGAGTGGGAAAACGCCTACTGGTATAAGAAAGGCGGCATCGTTATCAGTCATGACGAAGAAGGTAATGAATGTGATGCAAGAGAACTCTTTCCTCTTGATTTCATGTTAGTAACCTGTGGTGACTGGGAGATTGTTGCTGAGAAGTTGACTCCGATGGATTTTAAGGAAGCGTTCAAGCTGATGAAGCAGGGCTATCCTGTGAAACTTCCGTCTTGGGGTGGTTACTGGTACTGGGATGCTGCAAAGGAAACTATCGTGATGCACACGAAGGACGGCAGAGAACTGGATATCCGTGAGACTAAGAGAGTCGAATACACTACTCTGAACATTCTTTCTGAGGAATGGGTGCTTGCAAGCACTAAGAACTGCCCTGCAATGGGTGGCGAAGCTACTTTCTCTTTCGGAGAAGCAATCAAGTATCTGAAACGTGGACACAAGGTAGCCCGTAAGGGATGGAACGGCAAGAAGCAGTACATTCAGCTTGCAAGTGGAATCTCTTACAAAGCACCTACCGGAGATATCGTGAACTGTGAGCATGATGCAATCGGTAACATGGCAGTAGCCTTTGTCGGAACGTCTGGTGTGCAGATGGGTTGGCTTGCTTCTCAGGCAGATATGCTTGCAGATGACTGGGTATTCGCAGAGTAAGGAGGAAATGGACAATGCTTAATGCAATTATCACAATCCTGTCCCAGTTTCTTTTCGTGGCACTCATGCTGTGGTGTATGGCAGTAGGGTTCGGATTTGTATTCACATGGAAGTTGGCTCTGGGTATCTGGGGGGGGGCAGTAAAACTGGTGAAATTCACCATCAGAAAGAACAATTAAGGAGGATCAATAACAATGGCAAATATTTATGAAGGTATGAACGTGAGACAGAAACTTGCAAAAGCAAGATTACAGTTCCTTAATCAGAAGGTTAAGAAGTCCGGTAAGAATATGCACTTGGAGTTCAAGTATTTTGAGTTGGAGGACATTGTACCTCCTGCAATCAGAATCTTTGCCCGTGTAGGACTTACCACTGACATTGACTTCACCGATGAAAACGGTGCTGTCATGAGAGTCTACAACACGGATAACTCTGAGGAAGCACCTATTGAGTTCCGTGTTCCGTACCGTGAGGTTAAGCCTATTGTAAGCAATGCAGGTAAGGAAGTAACCAATCCGATGCAGGCACTTGGTTCATCTATTACATATCTTAGACGTTATCTCTGGATGGCAGTTCTGGATATCACTGAACCGGATGACATTGACGCTACACTTGGTTCTGAACCGGAAGAGGAAGAACCGGAGATTGAAGCACCGAATCCAGAGAAAGCAAAGACTGAGAAGAAGTCTCAGAAGAAACAGAAAGTCCCGGCTACACCTGCGGAACGTAAGGAAGCAAAGGAAACTCTGACGGACACTGAGGGACAGGCAGATGACTTGCAGATTGCAGCACTGAAAAATGCCTGCAAGGAACTGATGGAGAAAGACCCGGATCAGGAAGATTTTGTTCAGCAGATTGCCATGAAAACCAATGGCTTCACTCAGGTAACACGTTCTCAGTGTGAGCAGCTTATCAAGAATCTTGGCGAGATGATCGCAGCTTACAAGACGGAGGGCTAATGTATGTCAGACAATGTGAACCATCCATCCCACTATGAAACCGGGAAGTTTGAGTGCATTGACGTGATGGTAGAGACTCAGGGTGTGCAGGCAACGAAGGATTTCTGCGTGTGCAATGCCTTGAAGTACATCTACCGTCACAGACGGAAAAACGGTCTGGAAGATATTCAGAAAGCTATCTGGTATCTGAATAAAGCCGTAGAGTTGGATGGACAAATTAAGGAACTGATTGACTATAGAACAATCGGGGAAAGCGAACCCCGTTACATGGAGGGCAGAAGTAATGAGGAAATTTAAGAGAATGATCGCAAGAGCGAATATGAAACGTGCAGGATATACCCGTCTGAATAAGAAGGGCGGGGATGGCAGAAGCACTTTTGCAAAGCTGTGGAAGCAGTACATTTAAGAAGGAGGACAGTTCTATGAAGTGGAATGACGATAAAACCATCACGATTACACCACCTGCGAAACCGAAGAAGATCACAGGTACACGATTTGCAGCAATCATGGGTCTGAATAAGTGGACAAGCCCGTTCAATGCGTGGTGTGCAATCACCAGAACCTACGAAGAACCGTTTGAGGACACGATCTACACTATCGCAGGTAAGACGATTGAGCCGAAGCAGGCAGAGTACATGAAAACTGCATACTTCATGAGCAATCTGATTACACCTACGGATGTATACGGTGAGGACTACTTCAAGAAAACGTGGGGAGATTTCTTCCGTGATACACCGATCTTCGGTGGTATGTGGGACTACCTGCTTGTGGACAAGGAAGGTAAGCCACAAACGGTACTAGAAATGAAAACCACAAAGAGGTCTGAGGACTGGGTGGAAGATGTGCCTGAGTATTATGCTTTACAGGCTGCACTTTATGCCTACCTGCTTGGAGTTGATGACGTAATCATGGTGTGTTCGGTTCTGGGTGAGAAGGACTACGATGACCCGGCAGCTTATGAGTGTAAGGCTGAGAACACTTTCGTTCGTCCGTTTAAGGTGTCTGAGAGATATCCGAACATGAAGAAAACAATCACTCAGGTTAAGAAGTGGTGGAAAACTCATGTGGAGGGCGGTGTATCTCCGAAGTACGATGAAAAGGCTGACGCTGACATTCTGAAAGTGCTGAGAGATAACAACCTGTCCCCTGACTCCGATCTGGACGCAATGGTGAAGGAAGCCGAAGGGCTTATACTTCATATCGAAGAGGTAAATGCAACCGTAGCTGACGATGAAAAGCGTCTGAAAAAGCTGAAAGAACTGATTAAGGAAGCAAGTATGAGTCAGTTCAAGCCGGGTGACAAGACTGTTACAATTACAGGCGGCAGTTATGATTTTATCACGACTGTTAGCATGAAGAAGAAACAGGACTTCGATACGGAAGCAATGGAGAAAGACGGTGTGCTTGATAAGTATATGACTGAGACTGAAAAGCCTGAGTACCGTTTTACTCCGAAGCGAAGAAAGGAGTCAGCATGATTAAATATCTCAGCTTATTTAGCGGAATAGGTGCTTTTGAAAAAGCATTACAGAATCTACATATTCCTTATGATTTGATGGGATATTGTGAAATTGATAAATATGCAAGCAAGGCTTATTCCCTCTTGCATAATGTACCGGAATCTATGAACTTAGGAGATATTACCAAACTAGATGAAAAGAGTTTACCTGATGACATTGACTTAATCACCTATGGATTTCCTTGTCAAGATATATCTCTGGCAGGACACCAGAAAGGTTTATTGAACGAAGATGGAAGTAAAACCCGGTCAGGATTGTTCTTTGATGCTTTAAGAATTATTGAGCATACACAACCGAAAGTTGCTATTGCTGAGAATGTTAAAAATCTTACAGCTAAGAAGTTTTCAGAGCAATTTTCCATAGTTTTAAACTCTCTTGATGAAGTAGGGTACAACAATTACTGGCAGGTGTTAAATGCTAAAGACTATGGAACACCACAAAACAGAGAGAGAGAGTATTCATAATCAGTATCAGAAAGGATATGGATGACGGTTCGTTTTCGTTTCCTGCACCTTTTCCTCTGGAAAAACGGTTGAAAGATGTGTTGGAAGATTCAGTCGAAACAAGATATTATGTCGATCCCGAACGTGTAAAAATTCTGATTCCGCAAATGTCTCAGGAACAGATAGAAAACATCGTTAGGGGGGGAATCCCATTTCTGATGTAATCAAAGTTGGTAGCACTGGAACACATCAAAAGGATGGAGTGTATGACCCCGAAGGGATAAGTCCTACACTACTATCCAGTCATTACAAACAACCTATTCAAATCATAGAAAGGAACAGATAAATGAACGAGGACGCAGGCATCATTTTCTTGGGGAATGTATTTCCAACGAAAACACGCAAAAATCCGAATCAAGGACGTGTGTATTCATCCTCCGGGATTGCTCCGTGTCTTAACACAGCAAGGGGGGGAATCTTCAACCAATGATATTGATTAAAACAAATACTAAGTTGGGATATGATATCGCAGAACTTGGTGATTCTGTAAATCTTGAATATCCTAACAGTACAACACGAAGAGGACGTATTGGAAAGCAGGTAGCACAAACTATAACCACTTCTCCGAATCAGGGAGCTATTGTTGAAGCAATTTCAGGAAAAGAATTGAGCGGTTTAGCAATTCGCAAATTGACTCCAAAGGAGTGCTTTCGCTTGATGGGTTTTGATGATTCGGATGTAGACAAGCTGATTACAAACGGTATTTCCAATACGCAGCTTTATAAGATGGCAGGTAACTCTATTGTGGTTACTGTCTTAGAGAATCTGTTCAGACAGATTTATAAACCAGTTACTCAGAGCATTGATTCTTTGAAAAGGCAATCTCTGGATATATTAGATAACATTTAAGGAGGACTATTACAATGGCAAAGATTGGACTTACAGAGGGATTTACACTGATCCCGGAAGGAACTCATGTATTCAAGATTACTGAGGTCAACTACAAAGAGGACTTCGGCAAGATGGAGGTCGTTATGCAGACCGCAAAGGGTCAGAAGCATATTGAGAGATTTTCTCTCCTGAACAAAGACGGTGAGCCGAATCAGGGCGGTCTAAATGCGTTCAGCTATTTTGCTAAGACAGCACTGGATGACTTCACTGTGAAGGACATTGACGATCAGGAGTTAGTAGGACACTACATCCGTTGTGAGGTTGAGCATGAGGAAGTCGAAAGCAACAAGACACCGGGCAAGATGCTCAAATTCGTGAGACTGGGTGACAAGGAAGCCGCTGACGGATTTGACGAAGAGGAAGTTGCCCCGGCAGCACCGAAGCAGCAGAGTAAGCCTGCAAAGACTGAACCTGCAAAGCAGGAAGATAAGAAACCTGCGGCGTTTGACCTTAACAGTCTGCTTGGTTAAATAAGTGACCTGCGGAGAGGGAGAGATATCATCTCAAACTCTCCAATGGTTATATTAAAATATTCTCAAAATGGAGGATTGAAGATGAACACGAACGAAAGAATTAAGATTTTCAAGTCCCTGATGGGTCAGGCGTTCAGCAAGGAAGAGGTGGACTACTTTGTAGCTATTTTCAGACGGATGGGTTATTTCACTGCCCCTGCTTCCACGAAGTATCACGGCAATTATGAAGGTGGTTTGTTCGATCATTCCCTTGAAGTGACTAAGAGTCTGCTGCATCTTACCAAACACCTGAAACTTCACTGGAACAGCAAGAAGAGTCCTTATGTTGTGGGTATGTTTCATGATCTCTGCAAGTGTGATAACTACATTCACAACGGAGATGGAACGTACAGCTACAATCCGAATGTCACCATTCCCGGTCATGCTGAGAAGTCTTTGGTACTTCTGGCAGCGAATGAGATTGGCGTAACTGAGGAAGAGAAAGCGTGTATCAGATGGCATATGGGAGCGTTCGATGACAAGGAAAACTGGGACAAGTACGGAAAGGCTATTGAGAAATTCCCTAACGTCTTGTGGACTCACACGGCAGATATGATGGCTGCCAGAATCAAAGGTATTTAAGGAGGAAGCACTATGAAGAAAGTAGTTGCTGTAGTGGTTGCCGTTCTTATGATGGCGGTACTTATGACCGGATGTACGGAATCGGAACAGGTTTCGTATAACATCGGTAAAGAAGCTGACAACTTCAATGTAACCCGTAAACTGACCGTAATCAATGCCAGAACCGATACGATCTTGCTTGAAATGGAAGGTACATTTTCTCTCAGCAATAATTCAGACAACGAACTGGAAGTTATCTGTGAGGTTGGAGATGGCAAGTATCAGAAACATTTTGTATATCTGAACGATGACACGATGTATGTAGTGGAAGATATTTCCGGTGCAAATGTTGACAAGTACCATTATGAAATCAACTTCCTTCCTGAATACGGTGTCAAAGTTACTCACAAGGATTAAGGAGAAATTACTATGGGAGCATTACTTGGATTTATCGGAGGTTTTATTACAGGTCAGATTTTCTTGATCTGTGTAGCAGTTATTGGTGCAGGCAGAGAAGATAAGAAAGCACCGACTAAAGAAGAGTGGAAACAGGAGGACTAAATCATGATTATTACAGGTATGGATCACTTTCAGAGTGTATGCAAGAGAAAACTGGTGGAATGGTATCACAAGAATAGACCGGACGTTGACATTGATATGAGCAATGTGTTTGTAGTCTGGTCTTGCAAGACTTTACAGAATTACAAATGCCTTGCATCTACCACAATCAGCGGTGACGGTATTTACGCTGAGTATACTTTTAACGGAGATAAGCAGGAGATGTATGAGGATGTTTACGGCAAACTCACCAACACCTGCATCACACAGGAATAAGGAGGACTAAATCATGACAGGTAAAGAATATCAGGAACTTGCAATCAGAACTTGCAGTATTCCTTACGATCAGAAAGAAGATAGACTGTTTCATGCCGTGTTCGGTCTGAACAGTGAAGCAGGAGAGGTTGCAGGAATCTTGCAGAAGAAATATCAGGGACATGAAGTGAACCTTGAACACATGGAAAAGGAACTTGGTGACTGTCTCTGGATGATCGCAGAAGCGTGTAATGCACTGGGAACGGATATTGATACAGTCATGCAGATGAATATTGACAAGCTGAAAGCCCGTTACCCAGAAGGGTTTACAGTAGAAAATTCTCTGCATCGTAAACCGGGAGATATCTAATGCGATATCACAACATTACTCAGGATGACATGAATAACGGTGACGGACTCCGGGTAGTCCTCTGGGTTGCAGGATGTGAACATCACTGTAAGGGCTGTCAGAATCCGGTTACATGGAATCCTGATGACGGTTTGGTGTTTGATAAGAGAGCTTTTAATGAAATCATGAAAGCACTGGAAAAATCGTATGTGGCAGGTATTACTTTCTCCGGTGGTGATCCGCTTCACCCGCAGAACCGTGGAGCAGTATTCTCCATCATGAAAGCAGTACAGAAGAGATTTCCGAAGAAAACAATATGGGTCTACACCGGGTACACATGGGAACAGATTCTTGCAAACAAATATCTGCTTGCAGCAGTCAAGTATGCAGACGTACTGGTGGATGGACGCTTTGAAGAAGAGTTGAAGGATGTCAATTATCACTGGGCGGGCAGTACCAATCAGAGAGTGATTGACGTACAAAAATCATTACAGAAAGGAGAAGTGGTCTTACATGAAAGTAATTAAGAAAGACGGAACACTGGAAGAGTTTGACGGTGAAAAGATCGTAAACGCTGTCAACAAGTCTGCTTCCAGAGTCATGATTACACTGGATGATACAGCATTTCATGAAATCGTTGGTGCGGTACTGGCAGTGATTAAAGAGAAAGGTCTTACCGATATTCCGGTTGCCACGATGCACAACATTGTGGAGCAGGTGCTTGATAAGTATGATCCACGAATTGCTACATCCTATCGTAACTACAGAAACTATAAGCAAGACTTTGTTCATGTGTTGGACAGGGTATTCCAGAAATCGCAGGTTGTTAGATTTCAGGGAGATAAAGAGAACGCAAACACGGATTCAGCATTGGTAGCTACAAAGCGTTGCCTGATCTTTAATGAATTGAATAAACGTCTGTACCGCAAGTTCTTCATGACACAGGAAGAGTTACAGGCTTGCCGGGACGGTTATATTTACATTCACGATCAGTCTGCAAGACTGGACACTATGAACTGTTGCCTGTTCAGAGTCAATGAGGTTATGAAGGGTGGCTTTGAGATGGGTAATATCTGGTACAATGAACCGAAAACGCTTGATGTGTTCTTTGATGTACTGGGTGATATCATTCTCGCAACCGCAAGTCAGCAGTACGGAGGATTTACAGTACCGGAGGTTGACAAGTTGGCAGCACCTTACGCTGAGAAATCTTATAAGAAGTATGTGGATGAATACATGGAAATTCGCAATCAGCAGACCTTCACGCAGGAAGTTCATGAATGGGCTATGCAGAAGGTAGAAAGAGATTTTGAACAGGGATTTCAAGAAATTGAAATGAAGCTGAACACTGTGGGATCATCCCGTGGTGACTATCCATTTATCACTATGACATTCGGTCTGGCTACAGATTGTTTCGGTAAGATGGCAAGCAAGACTTTCCTGCGTGTTCACATGACAGGTGAGGGTAAGCCGGGAAATAAGAAGCCAGTCCTTTTCCCTAAACTGGTATTCCTGTATGACAAGAATCTTCACGGTGAAGGCTGTATCAACGAAGATGTATTTGAAGCCGGGATTGACTGTAGCTGCAAGACTATGTACCCTGACTGGCTGTCTCTTACAGGTGACGGTTATGTGGCTGAGATGTACAAGAAATATGGCAGAGTGGTAAGCCCTATGGGTTGCCGTGCTTTCCTTAGTCCGTGGTATGAGCGTGGCGGTATGCACCCGGCAGACGAAGATGATAAGCCTATCTTTGAAGGACGTTTCAATATTGGTGCAGTGAGTCTGCATCTGCCTATGATTCTTGCGAAAGCAAGAGAAGAGGGTAAGGACTTCTATGAGGTTTTGGACTTCTACCTTGAAATGATCCGCAATATTCACAAGCGTACTTATGAATACCTTGGAGAGATGAAAGCCAGTACCAACCCGATTGCCTATTGTGAAGGTGGTTTCTACGGAGGGCATCTGAAACCTTCGGACAAGATTAAATCACTTCTCAAACCTATGACGGCATCTTTCGGAATTACAGCACTCAATGAGTTGCAGGAACTTTACAACGGAAAGTCCATTGCAGAGGATGGTGCATTTGCACTGGAAGTCATGCAGCATATCAATGATAAGGTCAATGAATACAAGGAAGCTGACGGATGGCTCTATGCAATCTACGGCACACCTGCTGAGAGCCTTTGTGGTTTGCAGGTGGAGCAGTTCAGAAAGAAGTATGGAGTGATTAAGAATGTGTCTGACAGACCGTATGTAAGCAATAGCTTTCACTGTCACGTCACAGAAGATATCACACCGATTCAGAAGCAAGACTTGGAAGGACGTTTCTGGAATCTCTGCAACGGTGGCAAGATTCAGTATGTGAGATATCCGATCAGCTACAACCGGAACGCCGTCAAGACTCTGGTGTGCAGAGCAATGGAGTTAGGCTATTACGAAGGAGTCAACCTGTCTCTGGCATACTGTGATGATTGCGGTCATGAAGAGTTAGAGATGGATGTGTGCCCGGTGTGTGGCAGTACCAACCTCACGAAGATTGACAGAATGAATGGCTATCTGTCCTACAGTAGAGTTCACGGTGATACCCGTCTGAACGCTGCAAAAATGGCTGAGATTGCTGAGAGAAAGTCAATGTAATGGAGGGTTAAGGTATGACTGATAAAGGGATTGATAATCTCAGGTTCGGGATCATAGAGCAAGCTGCGATTGATTACGTTGACTTACTGACGGACTTTAAGTCACCGACTACAGATTGTAACGTGAACGAGTGCCGAAGGTTCTTCCGGTCACAATGGTTTCATTCCCTTTGTGACCTTGATCCCGAACAGGTTATTAACCGATTGGAAAGGAAAGCAAAGACTATGGTTATGAAGTACGAAGTACACAAAGAACACGGTAGCTGTAGATGGTATGTCACGGAGGTAGGCTGTAAAGAGCCTATCCCCGGCACATACGGCACAAAGAAGAGAGCATTGCATACAGCAGCGAAGATGAATGGTCTGGACTACAAAGACTACATGAGAGTTCGCAGAAGGGATGGTATGAATTATGATTAAAATTTCAAAGGCAGAAACCTACGGGTGGGAAGCTGCAATTAGAGGTATGAGAAATCCTATGAACTCATGGGATAAATCAGACAGTTATCCTGCTGTAGATTGTGGAAAATGCGGGATTATTGATCGTGAAGGCATTTGTCATCCGAAAGAACATGATTGTTCCGAATTTGCTTGTTATGCAGTAGGAGAAAATGACCTCTCTCTCATGAAGAAACTTACGGCAGCAGGTAACGATCATGGGAAGTTCCTGAGAATGATTAACGTCACAGCGGACTTGGAAGCACCTCTCTATTGGTGGAAAGAATTTGACACCTACAAGGTGGGTACAGTCGCAAATTCGTGTAGCACAATGCACAAGATTCAGGCAAAAGAGTTTACCTTGGAAGATTTCTCCACGGATCACCTGTCTCAGACCAATCTTATTATCATGAAGATGGTAGTGGATGCACTGAACAATGCAAGACTGGACTTCCTTAGTCAGAAGGACAAGCGTGACTGGTGGCAGATGATTCAGCTTTTGCCGTCATCTTACAACCAGAAGCGTACCGTGCAGCTTAATTATGCAGTGTTGAAGAACATCTATCATGCACGAAGAAACCATAAACTTGATGAATGGCATACGTTCTGTCATTTCATCGAATCACTACCACACAGCGAATTGATTACAGAGTAAGGAGCGTGGGAACAGATGGACTATTCCAGAATACCAGAAGAATTAAAGAATCAGAATCAGTGGGTGTGTGCTTGGGACGGTTCAAAAGTTCCCATGAGAGCATTTGAAAGAAAAGCCGCTTCATCCACCGCACCGGACACTTGGTCTACTTTTGAGCAGGCTGAGTGGGCGGTGGAGAACGGACACTATGACCACATTGGTTATGTCTTTGCCGATCAGAACATTGTAGGCATTGACATTGATGCAGGCTTTGAGGACGGTCTTATGACTCCGCTGTGTGCAGATATTATGCAAGCCTGCCACTCATACACAGAGAAGTCCCGGAGTGGACGTGGAGTACATATCCTCATGCGTGGCAAGCTGCCGTTCTCAGGTAAGAACAATCTTGCAGGCGTAGAAATCTATCAGGCAAGAAGGTTCTTCATTATGACCGGGAAGGTGCTGATCTTCCCTGAGATTATTGATAATCAGGAAGCTATTGACTATGTAGTGGAGAAGTATTTCAAAGAGACTGAAAAGACCGGGAACAATTCAAGCATGGTACAGCGTATCTATTCTCCTAAGTTTCCGAAGCCTGCGGGCGGCAGAATCTTTATCAGACCGGACTACCCGGAAATCCCGGACGGTGGCAGAAACATTTCTCTTACCAGTCTGGCAGGTGCATTGCACAACACTGGGTACACTCCGATGCAGATTTATCAGGAATTGCAGAGAGTCAACAAAGAAGTGTGCAAGCCACCGCTTCCAGACAGAGAACTACAGATCATTGCAGAAAGCATAAGCAGATACAGGAGATAATTAAATGGCAAGAAACAGATACCCCGGATATTGTTACTGTTGCGGTGCTTACGTTCCCACAGGCTACGGACACTTTGAAAGACATAAAGGTGGATGGCGTGTCAAATGTGTAAAATGTGCCAGTGGAAGAACGGTAAAAGATACCGACAAAGAAGTAAAGAGAGCAATTATGCTAAGAGATAAGCAGAAGGAGGTGAGAAAGAATGGAAGATGAATTATTTCAGTTGTCCAACGGACGCTATGTAACATCGGTAGAGATTTCAGAAAAGTTGACATACATCAAAGAACATCACCCTGAGACTTCCTATCAGGAAGATTCTACAGGGTACTCTTGGGATGAAGCGGGAATGGCTGACCTTTTCTCAGAGTGTTACGATCATGACACCCGGTACTGTCCGGAAGCAAAGTCATGGTACACCTATGATGGCGGTAAGTGGCAGAAAGATGTAGGATCATTGCTTGTGTCTAATAAGATCAAAGAGTTTGTCAGAATCATGGCACTCTACTGCGGAGAAATCCCGGACGAAGATAAGCGTAAGCAGTACATGGCTTTTGTCGGTAAGATGGGTGACAGGCGTTTCCGTGACAGGCTCATGAAGGACGCAGCCGATAACTTGAAGATTGCAGCAGCAGAGTTTGATACGCACCCATTCCTGATTAACTGTAAGAATGGTACTTATGATCTGGAATCATTGACATTCCGTGAGCATAAATGGGATGACTTCTTAACAATGCAGACCAATTTTGAATACGGTGTGAAGAAAGAGAAGTGTGCCAGATGGGAACAGTTTATCAAGGAAGTAACGCAGAACGACAAAGACAAAGCGGACTACCTGCAACGTGCCTTGGGTTACTCCATCCTTGGAACATCTAAGGAAGAGTGTATGTTTATCCTGCATGGTAAGACCACCAGAAACGGAAAGTCCACCATGCTTGATGCAATTCAGCACTTGCTTGGTGATTACTCTACGGTCACACCTGTAGAACTGATCTGCCGTGGTGACAGAGCAAAGAACGCAGAAGCAGCAAGTCCGGTACTGGCAAAGCTGAAAGGTAAGCGAATGGTTACTATGAGTGAGTCAGACACCGCCGGGAAGTTGGATGAATCAGTCATCAAGCAGCTTACTGGTGGTGAAGAAATCACCGCCCGTGAGTTGTATCAGACAGCAATTACCTTCAAGCCGCAGTTTACAATGTGGCTGTCCTGTAATGACCTACCTGCTGTAAAAGATAAATCCTTGTTTGCTTCTGATCGTGTACGTGTTATTGAATTTAACAGACACTTCAATGATGACGAACAGGACAAAGGCTTGAAGGACTACTTTGAGTCACCGGAAGCAATGCGTGGTATCTTCACATGGTTGGTTGCCGGGTACTTCAAGTACAGAAGGTTTGGTCTAAAAATGTCAGCAAATATGCAGAAGGTAGTCAAGCAGTATGAGAAAGACAATGATCTGGTATTGCAGTACCTTGAAGAGAAATGCCAGAAACAGGATGACGTTAAGACAAGAGCAAAGACCCTTTATGATAATTACAAGCTGTGGTGCAAGAGCAACGGCTATTATGTATGCAGCATGAAGAAGTTCAATGCTGAGTTGATGGCACACCCTGAGTGGTATGAGCAGAAGTCCGTGAGTGGCGGCGTGGCTGTTTACTACGGAATTATGATGAAAACGACAGGTTAATTGTAGGGTATGTAGGGTATTTCATCATTTTGCTATAACTTTCTCTAGTAGACCGCCTACTAAGAAAAGTTATACCGAAAATCGAAAATACCCTACAAGCCCTACAGGTAAGAAAGGAGCAGAACTATGGAAAGTTATGTAGAGAGATGGAAAAGAGAGCAGAAAGAGAAGGAGCAGAAAGGAGTAGGTAAGAATGGCAGAAGAACAGAAGAAGCCCAGAACGAGAGGGAAGGACAGAAAGCCCAGAAGGACAGCAGGGTATCAGAAGAGTAGCCCTGCGAACTTGGAAAAAGCAAGAGAGAATAGCCCGATTGTACAGGGTCACAATCCTGATCTGCCAGAAGGGTATAACTCCCGGATGATTCAGTTCACTATGGAGATCATGCCGTCTGAGAAGTTGGACTATAACGACATAGAAGAGATGGAGAAACGGTTCATGCACTATCTGGAAACGTGTGCAAAGTACGATATGAAGATAGGCAATCAAGCTGCGTATGCTGCAATAGGAATTGATAAGGGTATTGCGTGGGAGTGGGTCAACCGTTGTACAACGAACCCCGCCCGCACCGACTTTATCAAAAAGGTGCAGAAAGTGTGTGCCCTTTACAGGGAAGGACTCATGCAGGATGGCAAGGTCAACCCTGTCACTGGCATATTCTGGCAGAAGAACTATGACGGTATGAAGGATCAGACAGAAATGGTTCTGACTCCTAACAATCCGTTGGGTGACAGTGCCGACACAGAAGCCCTTGCAAGAAAGTATCTTGACAATGCCGACATTGTAGACGTGCCAGAAGGTGAAATCTCAGAAGTCGCAGAAGGGGCAGAAAGCCCTAAAATTAAATAAGGCAATGAAATACGCCCCGGTGTAGGAATGACCTGCTGCCGGGGCGTGTGTGCGTTCTGAGGACATAAAGAAAGCCCCGGACGGGGCGGCGGGTGTTCTACCCATGCCATACTATCCGGGGTTTCTGTTTCCTCCAATATTCTATTATGTCCGGGGTTTCTGTTTCGTACATTGGTATATTGTACAGCTTGCAACCCTCCGGGGTCATGTAATAGCCTTGACCGTACCGGGGTAGCAGTTCGCAACCTGTTACGCCTAAAATGTTTCGGCTGTCCTGTCCGCTGCGTGTTCTGAGGGCTACACGGCTATCAAAGTTTACTTTTATAGGTGTAGGGATCACGGCAGACAATGGGCACTGTGTAGCCGCTACAACGTGAACATTTGCTGCCCTGCCGATCTGACAGAGCCGTTGCAATATCGGTTGTACTTGCTTTTTGTTGGTGGTCATCAAGTCCGCTAATTCATCAATAACCACATACACAGAACCGCCGCTGTATTTCTTGACGTGCTGTCGTGCCATGTCTCTATATCTGTTATCTGTTATTGCTATAGCTTCCTGTAATGCCTGTACCATTTCCCCCGGTTCACTGCTATAACGCAGCGTGTGGGGTAGTTCTTTATAGTCCACCAGTTCAACCCGCTTCGGATCAATTAGAATAAATTGTACACGGGCGGGGCTGTCCTTTAGTGCTGTAGTCATCATGCCATTTATTATAACGCTTTTCCCGCTGCCTGTTGCCCCTGCTATTAGTAAATGGGGCTGTTGTAGCATATCGGCATAAAGGTTGTAATAATCAAGTTCGGGCGTTTTCCAAACTCTTTTCACTCTATCACGCTTCTTTCTGTATTGGTTTACACTCTGCATTTATACGGGCTTGTGACCGTCTACGGCTGCATTATAAACCAATGCCCCGGGCGGCTTGCCTGCTGTACAGCAGCATTGACAACCTATAATTGTTTGGCTGTCGTTGCTATCTCTTTATCATGTTTACATGATATCATATATACGTGATATTGTCAAGCATTTTATCATGATTACATGATATTTTTTTTGTGATCTGGTGACAGGGACAGCAGCACCGGGACAGCATACCCCCCGGAGGGGGAAACAGACCCCCGCCCGCCGGGGCGGGTGAGGTGCGAAAGTTCCGCAAAAATTAAAAAGGTCTTGACAATATCATAAAATCATAATATCATGTAAGCATGAAAGGAGGTAGCACAATGCAGGCTAACGAAGTAATTAAAAATCTCATGGCACAGAAGGAGATCACTCAGACTGAAATGAGAGAGAAGATGGAGATGAAAAGCCAATCCGGTGTAAGTCAGGCTCTTAATCGTGATATGAAAATCTCTATGCTGATCCGTTTCTTGAAGGTGATGGATTGTTCGTTGACTGTTACGGACAATTCGACTGGTGAGACATTTGAGATTTCAGAATAAATGATAGGCATACGCCTATTAAAAATAGACATACGTCTATCAAGTGCTATAACTTCTCTTAGAGAGGGCTATACTATAAAGAGTTAGGGAGTATAATAGACATACGTCTATCATGATAGGCATACGCCAATAAGTCTGATTAAGGAGGGCTGACGGCTATGACCGTGAAAAATTGTGTAAAAACCATGCTTTCTAAAAGAGGATGGAGTCAACGAAAACTGGCTGAGGAACTTGGTTATTCCGGTCAGGGCAGTATCGGTAAGACTCTCCTGAGAAATGAGGGTATGGGTATGACTGTAGAAACGCTCATAAAGTGGGCTGATGCAATGGAATTTCAGATCATCATACAGTCAGAAGATGAAGAGATGATTTTGGATGGTGAAAGTGAGGGATAAGTATGCTATATTTACTGTGGGGCATTTGCTATTTCATGTGGCTGTGCTTCCGACTGATGTTCTGGGTATCTATGAAGATCGTATACTATGTAATAATCATGCCTATCCTTTGGATGTTCAGACTGCCGTTCAGAATTTTAGCGAACTTATAAGGAGGATCAAGTATGGCTACAGGTGTTTATCTGAGCAGTCATAAGAAGAAAAGGACTGCATTATTACTCTGTATTTTTACAGGAATGTTCGGAGGTCACTATTTCTATGTGGGAAGATTCATGAGAGGTCTGCTTGCAATGTTCACCTTCAACTTCCTGTTTATAGGATGGCTGCTTGATATTATCAAAATCATGAGAGGACGATTAAAGGATAACAACGGATTGCCACTTATTGATTAACTGAATACTTGGCTGTAGAGATGCTACAGCTTGTCCAATGGGACTGTCGTTTTGACAGTCCTTTTTTTTATTCTCAGGAGGTTATTATGAATTATTTGAAATTAAAACAGAAGATTTACGAAGCTATAGAAAGGAATCCGCTTGATAGATCAGCTTACGAAGAAATGTTTGCTGTCTGCCGGGAGTATGAGAAGATTGACTTCCAGACCGCACACGCATGGAATCATGAACTGCGTAATCGTATCTCATGGGGACTGCGTATGACGGTATGCAGTCAGAAATTCGATGAAGCCAGAGAGTTTGATGATCTGATGTTCAGGTCACTTCTTTTCGGGGCACAGCATTTCTTTGATGATTACTTACAAGCGGTAGAGTACGGCAAGCCACTTGACAAGAAGTTCTATCAGCCCCGCCGTCATTATCTGAGAAGATATGTAGACGCATATCAGGAGATTCTTGACGGGAAACTGGACTTCCTATCCATCTCCATGCCGAAGAGAGCCGGGAAGTCCCAGTTAGGTATCAACTTTACGAATATGCTTTCCGGTAAGTACCCGGACAGAGCAACCCTTATGGAAGGTACAGGTGATGACCTTGTTAAGTCTTTCTATCTGGGATGTCTGGAATACCTGACTCTTCCCAGTGACTATCATTTTTATGATATCTTCCCGGAGAGCAAACTTGTCCAGACCAATGCCGATACGAAGATCATCAACCTTTTGCATAAATCCCGGTTCCCTACGGTTATGTGTCGATCCATTGATGCCCGTCAGGTAGGTCTTTCCGAAGCAACCAACCTTCTGTACCTTGATGACTGTGTGGAAGGACGTGAGGAAGCAAAGAACCGTCAGAGACTCGATGACAAGTGGGAGGTCATTTCCGGTGATATTATCGGACGTGCCATTGAGGGTACGCCTATCGTCATCTGCGGTACACGATACTCTCTGTATGATCCTATCGGTCACTTGCAGGAAGAGATGCAGAAGCAGGGAAAACGATGCAAGATCATTGAGACACCTGCTCTTGATCCGGTGACAGATGAAAGTAACTTTGAGTATATGCGTGAGGGTAGAAAGGTTTTCACCACTCAGTATTTTAGGGATCAGCGTGAGATGCTTTCTGAGGAACAGTTTGAGTCTGAATTTCAGCAGCAGCCGTTTGAAGCAAAAGGAATCCTCTTCCCAGAGAAGAGTCTTAACCGCTACTTTGAACTGCCGATTGACCGTGATCCTGACAGTATCATTGCTGTTTGTGATACTGCGGACACCGGAGATGACTTCTGTGCTATGCCGATTGCTGCGGTGTACGGAAGCGAGGTCTACATCGTAGATGTAGTCTTTGATGATTCTGTACCGGAAGTAACCAAACCAGAATGTGCGAAAGCACTCATTGACAACAAAGTGGTAGCCAGCACCTTTGAGTCGAATAATGCAGGTAAGTATTTTGCCCGTGACGTGCAGCAGATTTTAACTGACAGGAAGTATGTGTGCAATATCCGAACGAAGCAGACGATCAGTAACAAGCAGACCCGTATTGAGTTCGCATCGGACAACATCTTGAAGAAGTTCTACTTCAAAGACCCGTCCCTGTATGCAAGGAATAGCCAGTATGCAGCTTTCTTGAAGCAGGTGACTACTTATACCCGATCCGGTAAAGTACCGCACGATGACGCACCAGATTCCCTTGCATTGCTTGAAAATGAACTAAGAGGGCTAATCGGAAATACGGTTGAGATTATGGACAGAAGGGTTTAATTTTCTCAAAAAGTCTCCAATGCTTATAGCTAAATATTACTTGAAATAACCATTGAAGAGTGCTATAATAAACTATAGAGAAAGATTATTAAGAAGGAGGTGTCACCAGTGGTAGAACCCTATTTACATCTGAACGGACGAAGGATGATTCTGACAGATGAAACCGAAGTAAATATTGGTAACGTGGTTCAGATTTTGCGAAAAGCATTACCGTACCACTGGAAGAACCGAAGCGAGATCAGCTACCTGTGGTCTTACTACAAGGGTAGACAGCCGATTCTTAATCGTGTGAAGGAAGTAAGACCTGAGATCACAAACAAGATCGTTGAGAATCGTGCGAATGAGATTGTCTCATTCAAGTCAGGCTACCTCATGGGTGAACCGTTACAGTATGTTTCCAGAGGAAACGCTGAGAATATTGCCAATGCAATCAATCAGCTTAATGAGTTCGTATTTGCAGAGGAAAAGCCTGCGAAAGACAAGGAACTTGCCGACTGGTTTCATATCTGCGGAACTTCCTTCCGTATGGTACTCCCGGATGAAATGGCAGGAGAGGACGATGAATCCCCCTTTGAAATCTACACTCTTGATCCCAGAAATACCTTCGTGGTCTATAACAACGGTTTAGGCAACAAGCCAATTCTGGGTGTTAAGTATGTGGTGGATGAAAACGGAGTGGTACATTACAGTTGCTATTCTGATCATGAGTATTTTGAGATTGTGGAGTCGAAGGTTGTTTCCTATGACACACATATTCTGGGTGAGATTCCGATTATCGAATATCCGCTGAATATGGCAAGGATCGGTGCTTTTGAACTGGTTATCCCGCTTCTGGATGCAATCAACCTGACAGACAGTAACCGTCTGGATGGAGTGGAGCAGTTCATTCAGGCATTGATGCTATTTCACAACGTAGATATTAGTTCCAAAGATTTTGACGAACTCCGGGAAAGAGGGGCTATCAAGTTCAAAGACATTGATCCCCAGTTGAAAGCTGAGATTAACTATCTGGTAAGTAATCTCAATCAGGGTGAGACTCAGACCTTGGTAGATCATATGTATCAGACAGTGCTTACCATCTGTGGTATGCCGAACCGTAATGGCGGTTCTTCTACATCTGATACGGGTTCTGCCGTCATCATGCGTGATGGTTGGTCTGCTGCCGAAGCCAGAGCAAAGGACAGTGAGTTGATGTTTAAGAAGTCTGAGAGAATTTTCTTGAAGGTGGTTCTGAACATCTGCCGCACTCTTGCCGATATGGACTTGAAGGTATGCAACGTAGAAATCCGGTTCACACGAAGGAACTACGAAAACATTCTTCAAAAGGCACAGGTGCTTGATCTGATGCTGAAAAATAACAAAATCCATCCACGTCTTGCTTTTGAGCATTGTGGGTTGTTTGTAGATTCTGACCTTGCATACACATTAAGTGCTGAATATGCAGAGGAACAGGAGCAAAAGGCACAAGAGTTGTTTGAGCAACAGCAAAGAATGAAACAGGAGGGAAATGACGATGACTCCGGTAATAACGAAGGAAATGGTGGAGCAGATGGAAAGTCTGCTGAAACACGGGAGCAGAGTGGAAATACTGATTGAGCAAGGTAAGATCACCATTGTAGAAATCAAACGAAAAATGAAGATGAAAGAGTAACGCCGGGACAAAGGTTCTGGTGAGTCCAATGGGACTGTGAGTGTAACAACTCATAGTCCCTTTTTATTTTGTCATGAATAAAAAGACACTTTCAAATTACATTCTGGCGTTTGATGAAATCAATGCCCTTACCGCTGTCAGTTATAACACCGCTTCCGAAACTACAGAGGATCAGACCGTACAGGTCAGTCAAATAGCAGATGACATTTTGTCACTGCTCATAAATGCCTACCGCAAGGGCGTACAAGCCGCTTCGGAGATGCTTGCTTATGATCTGACCGTGGATGTGAGAAGCATGGATGAAGTCATCTACTTGGTGATTGACGGTAAGACATTTGAGGACAGGGTTGCAGATCATGTCCTCTCAGGAGATTTACAGGGGCTACAGACTCTTGCTGAATCTGAATTTCACAGAGTATACAACGCTGCGGTTCTGGATGGAGGACACCAGTACCAATCCAGTGTTGGATATGGGGTGACAAAGAATTGGTACACGGTTATGGATGACAAGGTGCGGGAAACGCATCGTTATCTGGAAGGTGCTTCGGTGTCTCTGGACGAAGAGTTCTGGACATTTGACGGAGATCATGCAGCTTACCCCGGAGGGTTTACAAAAGCTGAGAACAATGTGAACTGCCGATGCACCGTGGAACTACACATTGATGCAGAGGAAGAGTGATCTGCTTCCTTTACATACATGGTGAGGGAACACCTACAAAACGCAAACTCAGACAAGAGGATAAAACGGAAATCATGGTGAGGGAACACCTACAAACGCAAGGAGGACTATTATGAGTTATTTAAGTGATTTGCTTGGGGATGCCTATAAGGAAGGTATGACTGAGGAAGAGATTTCCACTGCATTGCAGAGTGCAGGTGCAGGAGCGAAAGACAATGAAGCGGAAGTGAACCGCCTGAAAGCACAGCTTTCTAAAGCCAATTCGGAAGCTGCTGACTACAAGAAACAGTTGAGAGGTAAGCAGAGTGAGGATGAAGCTGCTGCCGCTGAACAGAAAGCAACGATGGATAAGCTGACACAGGAGAACGCAGACCTCAAACGTTCTATGGCACTGTCAGAAAAGAAAGCAAAACTTCTGGCTATGGGCTATGATGAAAAACTTGCTGATGACACTGCTACAGCAATGGTAGATGGTGACATGGACAAGGTTATGGCGAATCAGACTAAATACCTTGAAGCCCGTGAGAAAGATATTCTTGCCAAAAAGATGAAGGGTACTCCCAGACCTGCTGCGGGTTCTGAGAATACTGGTGGCATGGACTATCAGAAGAAAATCGAAGAAGCACAGGCAAGCGGAGATTTGACCGCAGTTGCCTACTATACACGTCTGGCAGCACAGGACGCTGCCGATCAGACAGAATAATAAAGGAGTGAATGAACAATGGCAGACGTATTTGCAACTAGCTTCGGAGTCCTGAACTACTCCGGTATGCTTTTTAACAAGGGTAATGTTAAAACCCCTCTTAGTTCTATTATCGGCTCTAAAGCCAAAACTACCAATCATGTAGAGTTTGTGACAGGTCAAGAATACAGTTCCGGTGGTAACGGTTCTCAGCCGAAGATTACTGAGAATCAGTCTCTTACTGCACCGGACGCTTCCGTTACTACCCGTGAGCAGAAAACTAACGTGACTCAGATTTTTCAGGAGTCTGTAGGTATCTCTTACGGTAAGCAGAGCAACATGGGTACTCTTTCCGGTATCAACGTTGCGAATCAGCAGGCGAACCCGATTTCCGAACTGGATTTTCAGGTTGCAGCTAAGATTCAGAAGGTGAACCGTGATATCGAGTACACTTTCATCAACGGTGTTTACCACAAGGCAACCAGTGATGACGATGCCAACCAGACCAGAGGTCTGATCCCGGCAATTACTTCTAACACTATGGCAATGAATAAGAAACCTCTGGGACTCTGGGATATTGCAGACATGGTTAAGAAGATTTATGGTGCGAACGCCCCTACTGAGGGACTTGTTCTTTGGTGTGACGCTGTGACTCTGTTCCAGATCAATGCTGATGCTGTTCAGAATGGTCTTACTATCGTACCTGCTGCCCGTGAGATCAATGGTATCTCTCTTTCCAGTGTGGTAACTCCGATCGGTGTTGTTTATCTGCATCTGGGTGAGTGTTTACCTGCGGGTACTGCACTACTTCTGAACCTTGATGTGCTTGCACCTGTATATCAGCCTGTTCCGGGTAAGGGTAACTTCTTCCTTGAACAGCTTGCTAAGACTGGTGCAGGTGAGAAGTATCAGCTTTTCGGTCAGATCGGTCTGGATCACGGTGCTGAATGGTATCACGGTAAGTTCACAGGTATTTCTACTACCTTTGAGAAGCCTGCATACAGCCGTTCTGTTTATGTGGCTAACGCTGCGGATATCGGAAAGGCAACTGCTTAATCAGTAAAGAGTAAAGGAGGTGGGCGGTATGACTACCGACATGACTACCGACATGAAGTTGAAGATGCTGAAAAGTATGACTGACGAAGAGGACAAAGACGTACTGTCCACTTATCTCAGTCTTGCTGAGAAAGTGGTACTGCAAAGAGCATATCCGTATGAGAATGTCAGTAAAGTACCGATGAAATACGATGCAGTCCATGTAGAGATTGCAGCGTACATGATAAATAAACGTGGAGCAGAGGGTGAAGTAAGCCACAGTGAGAACGGAGTGTCCCGTACTTATGAGGACGGAGATATCCCACCTTCTCTCCTTAGAGCAATTACACCAGTAGCGGGGGTGCTGTAATGAGACTGATGAAACGGAATCAGACGGCAATCTACTACTGTCTGTATAAGGGAAAAGAACCTCTTCTTGATGAAGATGGGAATGAGACAAGTGAATACAGGGTTCTGTATGAAAGACCTGTGAAGCTGATGTGCAGTGTGTCACACGCTACAGGGTATGCACAGGTGAATATGTTCGGTAACTCGGACAGTTATGACAAGGTTCTGATTACGGATGACATGAGTTGTCCGATAGACGAAAACACAGTCCTGTTTGTGGACAGTAAGCCGGGTTATCGGCAGGGTAAGCCTGCTTTCGACTATACCGTAAAACGGGTTGCGAAGTCTCTTAACACGATCTCTTATGCAGTATCGAAGGTGAAAGTCTCATGAGTAACAAGGTTATCAAAGTTCAGCTTACCGAACAGAGCATAGACAATGCGATAAAGGAATTAGAGGACTATAAGAAGTGGCTGAAAGAAAAGACGCAGGAATTTGTAAAAGCCCTTGCCGATGAAGGGATGCAGATTTCAAGAGCAAAGTTTCAGTCAGCTACCTACGATGGTACGAATGACGTTTCGGTATCGGTTGAAAGCAGGGGAGAGAATAAAGCTGCTGTAGTGGCTATAGGCAGTTCCGTTCTTTTCATTGAGTTCGGTACAGGTGTGAAATATCCTGATTCCCACCCGGAAGCAGGGGAGTTCGGTTTTGAGCATGGCGGTTATGGACACCACTTAGGACGGCTTGAAAAAGGATGGAGATATCAGGGTGATCCCGGTACAAACGGTGAGGTGATAGCCACCGGGAAACACGCAGGAGAAATTCATACCTATGGTAATCCTGCAAACATGAGTATGTATTATACAGTTCGTGAACTGGAAGAAAAGTTTGAGGAAATAGCAAGGAGGGTGTATCGAAGATGATTGATTGTGAAAATGAGGTCTATACCCGTATTGTTAGGATGCTTCGTGAAGAGTTTCCGGGAATCAACGTAGCGGGCGAATATGCAAAGACCCCTTCTTCTTTCCCTCATGTGAGTATTACTCAGAGTGATAACAGCACGATTGCTGACAAGCAGGACACAAGCGGTAAGGAAGCTATGTCCCTTGTAATGTTTGAGATCAATGTGTACTCAAACAAGTCTGAGGGTAAGAAAACGGAATGTAAATCCATAGCAAAAGCTATTGATGAAAAGATGTTCTCCATGAATTTCAGGCGGTTGGCATTTACACCAGTCCCGAACTTGGAGGACGCAACCATATACAGAATCATTGCCCGTTACTCAGCAGCAACGGACGGTGAAAATTTTTACAGGAGGTAAAGAGCAATGGCTATTAGTACATTTAAGACCTTTCTTATGCACAAAAAGGAAGCGTCTACCTATGAGAAACTTGTGGACATTACGGAGTTCCCTGATCTGGGTTCTGACCCGGAACTTCTGGAAACAACCACAACTTCTGATCGTATGAAAACCTACATCCTTGGTATTCTTGGAAACGAAGGTTTGAAGTTCCCGGCGAACTACGATCATACAGCGTACAAGGCGTTAAAGAAACTGGAAGGTAAGACTGACGGTTACGCCGTATGGTTTGGCGGTACTGACAATGAGGACGGTACTGTGACCCCTACTGGTACTGACGGTAAGTTTTCCTTTGACGGTCAGCTTTCCGTTCATGTGACTGGCGGTAAGGTCAATGAGGTAGTCGGTATGTCTATCACGATTGCACCGTCTACGGTCATCAAGGAAGAGTAAGAACAGTTAATTTTAAGAATTAAAGGAGATAAGAGCAATGGCTAAACAGATTATTTTTTCCTACGAAGGTAAGGACTACACACTGGAATACACTAGACGTACTATTCAGCAGATGGAAGCGGAAGGGTTTGTTGCGGATGACATTGAAAAGCGTCCGATGACTCTTCTTCCTGCTTTGTTTGCAGGTGCTTTTAAGGCACATCACAGGTTCGTGAAGCAGGAGGATATTGATAAGATTTTTGCGGGTATGCCCGACAAAGAGAGTCTTATCGGTAAACTTGCAGAGATGTACAACGAACCGATTATGTCTCTGATGGACGAACCGGATGAAAAGACGGGAAACGTGGAGTGGGTGACTTCGTGGTAACGGGGGAGTCCACCGACAATGACGGGGACGGGCGTGATAACAACCGTCCGTCCTCTTTTCGTTACACGGAAAGATTTGAGGAAGAGTGCGGGTATTACTTATCCATCGGTATGACCTATCACGATTACTGGGATGGGGATGCAACAATGGTTAAGTTCTACCGGGATAAGCACAAAAGAGATTTAGACAGACAGAACTTCAACCACTGGATGCAGGGTATGTATATCTATGAAGCATTAGTTGATGCTTCCCCGGTATTCAATCCTCTGAGTGAGAAACACGAGCCGTTCCCATACATGAAAGAGCCTATCCCTATCACGATAGAAGCTATCAAGGAAACTGAGGAACGTCAGAATCAGCAGAAGATGAAGAACGGCAAGGATGCTATGAGAGCATGGATGGTTGAATTTAATAAACGATTTGAAGAAAAACAGAGGGAAGGAGGGGAAATAGACAATGAGTGTTGAGATTGAAGGTCTTGAATTTCAAGTAGAAGCAAAATCTGATAAGGGTGCTGACGGTATTGATAAACTGGCAAACAGCTTTAAGAATCTGAAATCTGCTATCAAGGGTGGTACGAATCTGAACGGTTCTATTAAGCAGCTTGAAAAACTGAATCAGGCGTTGAGTGGACTGCATACAGACAAACTGGAAAGCCTTGGTAAAGCAATGGAATCTCTTAACAAAGCAGGTAATATCAAGATTCCTGCATCTGTACCGAAGAGAATCTCTGAAATCGGAAATGCAATGAAGAGTATCAGTCAGTCCGACATTGATCGTATGGAAAGCATGAGCAGAGCCTTACAGGGTATGCAGGGTCTACAGAATGTCCGTGTTCCGCAGGTGAACACAGGCGGTACAGGATCGGGAACACCGAACCCGGCAGACATTAACACTGAGCCTGCTTCGTCTGGAAGATCAACGTCCCATAGCGGTACACAGACTGAGGACGTGAGCAATACTGGCGGTGCTGATAATGGCATGAGTCATGCTGACAGTCAGCTACAGGAAGTGACACGATCCGCAGGTATGGCACGAACGGCACTGTCTGGTGTCAAGAAGGTCATCGGTGAGATCGGTGGTCTAACAGGTATCTCTTATGTAGGACAGCAGATTGGAAGCCTACCTCATAAGATTGGACAGGCACTTGGAAGTCTCAGGACTATGTACTCAGAGTTCAAGAAGTCTGGCGGTATTCTGGGTGCTTTCGGAAGAACCATCAAAGCGGTTGCAACAAACCTTGGTTCTAAACTGGCGGCAGGAATGAAGCAAGTTACTTCTTCCCTTGGGAACGCCTTTACTTCTAAGGTACACAATGCGACAAGTGCTTTAGGAAGTTTCCTTTCTTCTATCAAGCGTATTGCATTATACAGAATGATCCGTTTCGCAATGTCTCAACTTACGCAGTGCTTCAAGGACGGTATCAATAATCTGTACAACTACAGTGCTTTGATGGGCGGTACTTTTGCGAATAGCATGAACTCTCTTGCTACGAACGCACAGTATTTGAAGAACAGCATGGGTGCTATGGCAGCACCTCTGATTAACGCTCTTGCACCTGCGATTGATTTTGTGATCGGTAAGGTTGTAGCACTGTTCAACATTCTGAATCAGTTGTTTGCAAGACTCACAGGTTCTAAGACCTACACGGCGGCTAAGAAGGTTGCAGCTACCTACGGTGGTGCAGCGAAGGATGCCGCAGGCACAGCTTCTAAGGCAGCAAAGAAAGCCGCTGATGAAATCAAGAGATACACCCTTGGTTTCGATGAACTGAATATTCTTGGTGACAAGAATAAGGACAGTTCTGGTAGCGGTGGAGGTGGAGGTGGTGGCGGTGGTGCTTCTACACCGGACTATGGTTCGATGTTTGAGGAATTACCGATTGACAACTCTATCAGCGAATTTGCTGACAAGCTGAAAGAAGCATTTGAAGCAGGTGACTGGAAAGAACTTGGTACGATCCTTGGCAATAAGTTCAATGAGATCGTGGATAGTATTGACTGGGCGGGCTTCGGTAAGAAGGTTGGATATGGAATCAACGGTGCTGTGCAGACAGCATACTGGTTCTTGAAAACGGCTGACTTTAAAAATCTGGGTAATCATGTAGCTGAGTTCCTTAATTCAGCATTAAGTGAGATAGATTTTACCTTTGTCGGACGATTGCTTGTCCGGGGATTCACAGCGGGTCTGGATTTCCTGAGAGGGGCACTTGGAGGTCTGAACTGGAAACTGGTTGGAAAGAGTTTCGGAGATTTCCTCCGGGGGGCTTTCAATGAGATGCAGGAATGGATTGCCGGGATTGATTGGAGTGGTGCAGCACACGCACTGTGGCAGAACACTAAGGATTGTATTGCAGGTATTGACTTTGCTTCTCTGGCACAGTCTTTCTTCAAACTACTTGGTACGGCTATGGGTGCAGCGGTAAGTTTTATTGCTACCATCGTATCTGATATCTGGAAGGATATCACCGGATATTTCCAGAAGTACCTCACGAATGATGACGGTACGAAGAAAACGGGTATCGACTGGGTAAAGGGTATCTGTAAAGGTATCGTTGAAGGTGTCAAGAGTATTGGCACTTGGATTTATGACAATGTATTCAAGCCGTTCATTGATGGTTTCAAGTCTGCGTTTGGTATTCACAGTCCTTCAACCGTTATGGCTGAACAGGGTGGATATATCGTAGAGGGCTTACTAAAGGGTATCAAGGATGGCATTGGAAATGTTCTTTCCTTTATCGGAGATTTCCTTATCGGAATCAAAGATAAGATTTCTGATGCTTGGGACAAGATCAAGTCTACGGCTTCTGAAAAATGGGGTCAGATCAAGTCCGTTCTCTCTGGTGCTTGGGAGAATATCAAAACCACTGCCGGGGATATCTGGGGTAAAATTTCCTCTACAATCTCTGGAATCTGGGGCGGTATTAAGACTAAAGCTTCTGAAACTTGGTCGGGATTGAAAACTACCATTTCTCAGAAATGGAGTGAGATCAAGACAAACACAAGTCAGACTTGGGAGAACATCAAGACCACTCTGGGGAATACTTGGCAGAATGTTAAGACCACGGCAAGTACCACTTGGACGAACATCAAAACGTCTATCAGCACTGCATGGTCTAACGTGAAGTCTAATACTTCTACAGTTTGGAGCAATATCAAGTCCAACCTGAGTACCACTTGGACGAACGTGAAAACTACCGCAGGAACTACTTGGACGAATTTGAAGTCTACCATTTCTACAGCTTGGGGCAACGTGAAAACGAACACCTCTACTATATGGTCTGGAATCAAGTCAAGTCTGGGTACTACATGGTCTGGTGTGAAGAGTACGGCAAGTTCTACTTGGTCTACTCTGAAATCTATCATTTCTACGAAGTGGAATGAGATTAAGAGCAATACAAGTTCTACATGGAGTACGTTGAACAGCAGCCTGAGAAGTTCTTGGAGTACCTTGAAAAGCAATGTAAGCAGTAGCTTCCAGAATATTAAGACTACGATTTCCGATAAGATCAACAGTGCGAAAAATGCCGTCAAGGATGGCATTGACCGTATGAAGTCTTTCTTCAATTTCCATTGGAGTTTACCTTCTATCAAACTTCCGCACTTTAGTATCTACGGTAACTTTAGTTTGAACCCACCATCCATTCCTCACTTCTCTGTGTCTTGGTATAAGACCGGAGGTATCTTGGAAGGGGCACAGTTGTTCGGCATGATGGGTAACACCATGCTAGGCGGCGGTGAAGCAGGACGTGAAGCAGTTCTTCCTTTGGAGAATCATACGGAGTGGATGGACACTCTGGCTTACAAGGTGAGAGCAGGGCTTACAGGTGGAAGTCAGGATTCTATTGCTGATGGAGTTCGTGAGGGTATGTATGACGCTACTGCTCGTCAGAATGAACTTCTGAAAGAGCAAAACGAACTGTTACGGCAGATCGCAAGTAAGGATTTCACTGCCGAGATCACTACGGACTCTTTCACAAAAGCTATGAACCGTAAGAATCAGAGGGATGGTAAAACCATCATCCCGGTAACAACGTAAAGGAGGGGTATTATGGCTGACTACAATCCAATACGATCCGTGGACGGTAAGGCTATTAAATGCCCTTCCGGTTATAAATATTCACTGAATGATATTTCAGCCAGTGATGCAGGACGAACCGAAGATACGAATATGGATAAGAAACGAATCGGTCAGTGTGTGAAGTTGGAGATGGAATGGCAGAATGTGTCCATTGAGGATGCTGCTGCTATCATTCAGGCTTTCAACCCTGAGTATGTGAAGATTTGCTATCTGGATGCCAGACTTGGCAAGTACCGGACAAGTGAATTTTACACAGGTGATAAGCCTGCACAGCTTTACAATTCCCGCAAGGGAATATGGAGCAGCGTTTCATTCAACGCAATAGAAAGGTCAGGTAAGCACTAATGTATAAGGTATCACAGGAGGTCAAGAACCTCTTCAATAAAAACTACATACAGGTTGCAGACATTACCGTAAACGGTGTGAATGAGTCCTTTTCGGTTGCTGAAAATGAGATTGTTCAGGGAAGTTTGAGCATAGACCGCTACAGTGTGTCGAACTCAAAAATTGAGGTGGGTTCTGCGGTAGCTGCGGAACTCACACTCAAATTGAAAAACGATGACGGTAAGTATGACAATACCGTTTTTGAGGGTGCAGAGGTATTTGTGAAAATCGGTATTAAGAAATGGGATGCACACCGATGGGAAAATGCAGTGATCCACTGGATTCCATGTGGCTACTTCACGATTGATGAACCGCCACGGGCATTGTCCACTATCACAATTTCAGCACTGGACAGGATGATCCTGTTTGATAAGACAGTAGACACAAGCAAGTTGTCATTCCCGATGACAGTAGCCGATCTGCTGAATAAGATTTGCACCATTTGTGGTGTGACCTTGGCAACGGATATTACCCGGTTGCCGAACAAAGATTACCAGATCACAGAGTACCCGGAAGGACAGGATTTAACCTACCGAACATTGCTACAGTGGTGTGCGGCACTGACCGGAACGTGTGCTTTCATGAACTATGACGGCAATCTGGAATTGAAATGGTATGAGCAGACTGATCTTACAATCAGTCCTTCCGAAAGATACAACAGTGATATGCAGGAGAACGATGTAGCCATTACAGGTATTTACTTCAAGGATGCTGCAAACACAGAGTACATTGCCGGGACGGATGATTATTGCTTGGATTTATCCAGTAACGGTCTGCTACAGGATAATGTGCAGGTGGTACTTGATACCCTGTATGTTTCCTTGAAGGGATTTTCTTACAGACCATACACAGCCACTATTAAGTCTGCACCGTATATCTATCCTATGGACATGATTCATTATGAAGATGCAAAAGGTGAGGTGCATGACACCATCATTACGAATGTGACGTTCGGGATGAATCTCAGTACCAGTATTGCAGGTAAGGGTGAAACAACCCAGAAGCAAAAATACTCTCAGGGTGGCGGTCTTACCAAACAGCAAGCAACCATTCTGGAAAAGCTGAGAGAAAATCTGGATAAGGCTATGACTGCGAAAGAACAGGCACAGCTTGAATTGAACAGACTTTTGAGCAACAGCTTGGGTCTGAACATCGTAACGATTCCGCAGGATGACGGAACACAGGTTTATTACTTCTGTGACGGTGAGACTCTTGAAAGCAGTAACATCATTTACACCTTCAAGGCAAACGGTTTTGCTTGGACAAAGAGTTGGAATGATGGAAACCCTGTATGGAAATACGGATTCAGTAAAGATGGTAATGCTATCTACAATATGTTGGCAGCTTACAAGATTTCTACTGATTATCTGGATGCAGAGTGTGTTACCGCTGAGAAGTTATCAGCTGAGTATAAGCAAAGTGTCACAACGGAAATGGAAGAAACCGTTGACGGAAAGTTGACAGATTATAGTACAACCGAAGAGACAAAAACTCTGATCGCAAATACAGGTGGAACGATCCGTACTGAGGTTGCCGAGAGTATCAAGACCGTTACTGATACTACCAATGCAAAGATTGATGATCGACTGGCTCAGGCAAAAGATTATACCGACAGCGTACATCAAGAGATTACGACTGAGTATAGCACCAAACTGGAAGAAACATCGAAGGGCTTTAATATGTCGGTAAACTCTCTGACTGATCGTATTACTGAACAAGGTAACGAGGTGAACAGTTACCGTGAGCAGCTTCAAACCTACTTTGATTTCAGTGAGGATGGTTTGGAGATTGGTAAGAAGGTCAACGGAGAGAAGCAGCAGTATTCGATTAATATTGACAATGAGAGGATGGGATTCTTGCAGGACGGTTCTGAGGTTGCTTTCATCCAGTATAACAAGCTGCATATCAATGCCGTAGAAGCAATGGACAGATTGTCCGTGGGTGCTGCGGCTGACGGTGGTTACTTCGATTTTATCTCTACAGAGTATGGAATGGGTGTGAAATGGAGAGCCGTTGAGAAAACCGACAATGCAAGCATTGTAAGCGTTATGAAAATTCCACGAAGGGCAAGCAAGTATGTTCCGGTAGTAGATGAAGATAACATTTTTCAAATGGAAGGGGTGAATGAGGAATGAGTGCAACAAGTAAAGATTTTGTAAATGGCATAAGTTGCTATGTGGTTGCAAAAGGTTCTGTAAGCGGTGATACCACGAAGATTTATTTTATCTGGGAAGCAAGTAAAGGTTCGGAAACCGGATCGTATGTATGGTCAGGGTGGAACAACAGTAAGTCTTGTCCGATCAAGGTGAAGATAGACGGTTCTCAGTTAAATTTGTCATGGACTAAAAACAAAACTGACAAAACGAGTACAGGAGTCATGATGGTGACAAAAGCAACTTCTTCCACATTTATTGTGAGCAAGCCATTTTTTACGTTATCTTTTTATGACGGTAAACAAACCTACGAAGATACTTTTTCCATGTATGACATTGAAAATGCACCAACTACGGTTAGTGCTGATGAAATTACGATTGATGGCAGTGCATCTTCAATCGCAGAGTTTAGTAACTACCTTGGCACAAAGTCCGTAGACGGATCACTGAAAGTTACATGGAGTCTTGGAAATCACAGCTATTCAAAGACCGTGAAGAATGTCTATAGCACAAGTTATGTCATACCCGTATCTTGGCTTGATGCAATCAGTGATTCCTCACAGGCATACGGTGGAGGTAAAGTTACTGTCCAGATTAGTTATGGTACGAAAGTCTATACGACAATCTCTACAACCTTTAATTGCATTGTGTCTGACACCTTCCTACCGACAATCAGCAGTGTCACTCTGGCAGACAAAACAAACACACCAGTCCCCGCTAGTTGGAATAAAGTGTTTGTTCAGAATCAGAGTGGTATCAGAGTATCGGCTATCACCTGTGCTGCCAGTCAGGGTGCTACAGTCAAGCGTATTAAGCTGAGACTGGACACACAGTATACAGAGCAGACCTACAGTGCATCAAGCCTGCCACAGATCAACAGAATCATAAATAGTGGTTCTCTGGAATGTGAGGTAACGATCACGGACAGCCGTGGAAGAACTTGTTCTAAGACAGCAACCGTGAATGTGCTTCCGTATGATATTCCAAAATTCACTCTGATTGAGAGTGACCGATGCAACAAAACGGGTGAGATGGACAATGACGGAACTTATTTTCTCAGTCAGAGTGCCGTGGAGTATTCCTCCTGTACCGGACTTAACAGTATTACAATCACAGCAGAGTACAAGAAAACCCATACCTCAGAATGGTTGAACAAAAAGACTATTAAGCCGGGAAGCAATGTTCTTGGCGGGGAATTGGACACTGAGTTTTCTTATGATGTGAGGTACGTTCTGAAAGATGCTTTCAGTACGGTTACTTACATAGATTATGTTTCTACAGCAATTTATCTGATGCACTTCCTACATGGAGGACGTGGCGTAGCGTTCGGGCAGAAAGCAACGATGGATAATACTCTGGACTGTGCTTTCAAAGCACTGTTCCGTGAGGATGTAACGATTGTGAAGCAAGACGGTACGCAGGTTTCTATGAGAGAGGTATTGGAGAAGTTGGGATTTTAAGGGAGGTGAAGGATAATGGCAACGATTATTAAAGAGATTGAGGTAGATGTGTCTCAGCTTAACCGTTTTGCTGCGATTGTAGCAAAGCAGTACGATAAGCAGTCCCGTTTCTTGAAGGTGACTCTTCTGGATAGTGGTGAGCGTATTAAAGTGGAATCTGCATCTACCGCAGTCATCAATGCAAGACGTGAGGATGAAGTAGCAAAAACCTTTGAGGGTACAGTCAATGCAGACGGTACGGTAACTGTTCCGCTGACATACTGGATGTTGCAGCTTGACGGTACTGTAAAGTGTGATATTTCCATCATCACGGCAAATAAGACGGTACTGAGTACCACGCTCTTTGAACTGGAAGTTCAGGAAGCGGCAGCACCGGATGACTCTGAGATTGAGAAGGATGACGATTATGGTATTTTGATTCAGCTTATCGCAGATGTGCAGGCTATCAAGGATGCAGAAGCAAAACGTGTCACTGCTGAGAACGGTAGAGTTTCGGCAGAGAAGAGTCGTGTTTCTGCCGAAAATTCCAGAGTCAATGCAGAGACAACCCGTGTCAATGCGGAAGCCGCAAGGGTGAAAGCTGAACAGGCAAGGGTATCTGCTGAAAAATCCAGAGTGGATGTTGAAAGCAAACGAGTTACCGCAGAGAAGGGTAGAGTCGATGCAGAGTCTAAGAGGGTGGCTGCTGAGACTGCAAGAGTTCAGGCAGAAACAAAGCGTCAGCAGGACACTTCAAAGGCAATCACTGATTGCAACACTGCTACCGATTCTGCATTGAAAGCGGCAGCTACTATGATGATCGTCAATGATGATACCGGGAAAACTTATCAGGGTGCAATCAAGGTGATTGGTGGTAAGCCAGTATTTGAGTATGACGAAGTTGTTACAGGATAAAGGAGGATAAGACAATGAGCAATCAGTTTGGTTTTCTCTCTGACGATACGTTCGCAGAGAAGATGGACACTATGAACCAGTTCCTTGCTGCGATTGCAACCGGACAGGGCGGTAGCCTGAAACCTACATCTTGGAGTGATGTGCAGGCACTTGTCCGCAAGGGACTGGCAAGCAAGGTATTTGCAGTGGGAGATCAGTTGACCTGCCAGAGAGGTAGCACAACTCTGGTGTGGGATATCATCGGTTTTGACATTGATACCCCGGCAGACAAGCAGTTCACTCACAGCATGACCTTACAGCTTCATGAGGTGTTTGACTTTGTACAGTTCAACGCCCCGGCAGCTATGTATTATGCGGAAGAGGAACTTGCCGCAGGTACATATCATGTAACTCCTAAAAACGGTTGGAGTGGCGGTATGGGTAATGGTAAGACTTACCAGTTTACTCTTACGAAAGCAATTCCGAAGGGTGGACAGATCGTATGGAACGGTGCTTGGGATCAAGACCCGCTGAAATACGATATTAAGACTTACGCCAGTCCTACAAGCACCACAGTTATTGAAACTGTGAAGCCTACAGAGGGTACAGGTGGTACGGAACTGACAACGCTGAACAGCGGTCAGAGAATGTGCTACGGCTCTAACAACTACAAAGAATCTGCGGTTCGTGAGTGGTTGAACAGTGAGAAGGCTGCGGGTTCTGTCTGGACACCTGCTACCAATTATGACAGACCTCCTTCTTGGGTTTCCAATAAGGCAGGATTTATGAATGGGATGGATGCAGATTTCCTTGCAGTTATCGGTAAGACCACAAAGGTTACTTGTCGTAATAACGTAACTGACGGCGGGGGTTATGATACCACAAAGGACAAGTTCTTCCTGCTTTCCAGACGTGAGTTATTCATGGGTGATGAAGTGAGCAGTGTCAAGGAAGGTGAGCCGTACCCTTACTACTCTGACTATTCTGATTATACTTCCCCGAACACGGGTGCTGATAGTAACCGTGTGAAGTATAAAAACGGTAGTCCGCAGTGGCAGTGGGAGCGTACCCCGGACGTCGGGTACGGTTACTACGTTCGTTATGTGACTAGTACGGGTTATCTGTACGACCACTATGCGGACGGCAGCAGTGGGGTTGCCCCGGCTTGTAACGTAATTTAAGATCAGAAATCCACCCCTAACGGGGTGGGAAAGGAGTGAGGACAATGTCAGTACCGAAGTCAAAGAGAGGTACTTCAAAGTTGGAAGTAATCACAAAGGCAAATGAATTGGCTACACATACCATCCATATTTGCAGTAATGAGAGTTGCTTCCCGAAGAGATACCGTTGGTGCATCACGGCAAAGATCGTAGATGCAGCGGTAGAAATCAGCAGGCTTATCAATATGGCAAACTCCGTATATGTGAACCCGGAGTCTGGACACTGGAAAGCTGACTGGGAATTACGGAGAGGATATCAAGCTTTGGCACAGACATATTCCTTGCTTACCATGATGGATATTGCTTACCGTACTTTCGGAATCGAAGGTTCTAAGATGGACTACTGGACAGGACTTGTAATCAATGTCCAGAACCTTCTTCGGAACTGGAAGAGGTCTGATGAAAATAGATACAAGTAGATGATATAAGGTTGACGATTGTAAGATATGTGTTTACCCCGAACGCCGGGAACAGTAACAACGTTCGTAATGTGAACAGTACGGGTAATCTGAACAACAACAATGCGAACAACAGCAATGGGGTTGCCCCGGATTGTGAGAAACGCTAGTAATAAAGTAGGCATAGGCTGAAATCAATGCACTCACACAAGGAATCGTCATCCTGACCTGAATATAGTAGGGCGAAAACAGAGTGCTGATGTGATTGCCGTCCTTACGGTAGTATCACTATAAACGGCAACCAATGATTTACGGGAGAAATATACATGATGGAATCCGAAGTGAGAGATGAAGTCTGTGACTTTGATAATCTGTACCGGGCTATGCAGCATTGCAAGAACAACGTCATGTGGAAAGACAGTGTAGCCGGGTATGTAAAGAATGGTTTGGTTAATGTTCATAAGCTAAAGGAGAGCGTGGAGAATGGTACATATAAGTTAGATGCCTATACACAGTTCAAAGTGTATGAGCCAAAAGAAAGAGATATTGTAAGTACAAGAATCAAGGACAGGGTATTTCAGAGAAGCCTATGCGACAATTACTTTTACGATACCATGACAAAATCATTTATCTATGATAACTGTGCTTGTCAGGACGGAAGAGGAACAGAGTTCGCAAGGAAAAGGCTAATCTGCCACTTGCAGAAGTATTACCGGAAACACGGCACGGAAGGGTGGGTACTCAAAGCAGACTTGAAGAATTTCTTCGGTAGTACCTCTCATGAACTGGCTTACTCAGCGGTAACAAAGAGGGTCAATGACGAATGGGTGAACGGAGAAATCAAACGGATTATTGACAGCTTCAATCAAGGTGATGATCCAGAGATAGGCATGGGTCTTGGTTCAGAAACCACACAGCTTATACAGTTAGCAGTCTTAGATGACTTCGACCATTTTATAAAAGAGCAACTTCACATTAAGCACTATGTCCGGTACAACGATGATTTCATTATCATCCATGAGGACAAGGCTTATTTGCAGGAGTGTTTGATAAAAATTGATGCTTGGATGACCGCAAGAGGTTTGAGATTAAGTCCGAAGAAAACACAGCTTTTCAAGGTGACTCAGGGTATCAAGTTTCTTGGTTTCCGCTTCCGGTTGACAAAGACTGGGAAAGTGGTCATGACCTTACTGCCTGAGAAGTTATCACACGAACGTAGGAAACTGCGGAAGTTGGTAAACAGAGCAAAGCAAGGGTACATGACTAAGGAAGAGGTTGATAGGTGTTATGAAAGTTGGAAAGCCCATGTAGGTAATGAGAGTAGCAAGAAAAGGAAATCTCCGGGTAGGAGGGCAAGGAGAAATTGCCACAACCTCATTATCTGTATGGATCAATATTATAAGAATTTATGGAGGGAAAGCAAATGTTTGGATTTATCAGTGCAAGAGAACAGCTTGTAAAGGAGCGTCAGAAGAACGCTGCTATGCAGGCACAGATCGCAAAGGCGAACAGTGACATTGAATATCTGGCTATGATGGCAGATATTGAGATGGAGCAGGAAGAGGACGAACAGGAGGTACAGGATCATGGCGAAGAAGAGTAAGTTTGAGATGGTGAAGAATTTCTATGACAATGGACTCTGGAAGGAAAAGAGAGTCAGGGACGCAGTAGCAAAGGGATGGATCAGCCCGGAGAATTTCAAAGAGATTACCGGGGAGGACTACGATGAACAGGAGGACTAAAGAGATGATGAAGGATGGAATTTGCACAGCTATTGGAGTTGTAGGAAGCGTGATTGCTTCTCTGTTTGGCGGTTGGGATGCCGCACTGGTAACACTGGTAATTTTCATGGCTATTGATTATGTGACAGGTCTGCTTGTGGCAGGTGTGTTCCATAATTCCGGTAAGACAGAAAACGGTGCTTTGGAGTCCAGAGCAGGTTGGAAGGGACTGTGCCGTAAGTGCATTACTCTTCTGATGGTTCTGGTGGCTACACGCCTTGACCTTGTGACCGGGACGAACTTTATCAGGGATGCAGTGGTGATTGCTTTTATTGCGAATGAGACTATTTCCATTGTGGAAAATGCGGGTCTTATGGGGATCAACATTCCCCCGGCAATTACATCTGCGATTGAGGTACTTAAAAAGAAATCTGACTCTGCGGATAACACAGATCAGTAAGCACAGGGGAGAGTTCTTCTCCCCTCTTCACAAAGGAGTGATGCATTATGACGAATCAGGAATTTATTGAACAGGTAGCGAAGTATGTACAGAAGTATGCAGCACAGTACGGAATTAAGGTACATAGTCCGATCATAGCACAGGCAATTCTTGAATCTGGATGGGGCAATTCCAAACTTGCTGCCAGATATCACAACTATTTTGGTTTGAAGTGCGGTACGAAGTGGACAGGCAAGAGTGTCAACATGACTACTCAGGAAGAGTACAGCGTGGGTACGCTTACTACGATCAAAGACAACTTCCGTGTCTATGATTCTATGGAGGAAGGTATCAAGGGTTACTTTGAATTTATTCAGCTTGCCCGATATCAGAACCTTAAAGGAATCACTGATCCGAAGAAATATCTGGAAACTATCAAGGCTGACGGATATGCCACAAGTTCTACCTATGTGACCAACAACATGAAACTGGTTGAACAGTACAATCTTACGAAGTATGATAAGGGGGTAACTATTATGAGTGATAGACAGAAGCCTGTTAATTGGCTTGCACAGTATGTAGGAATTAAGGAAGGTAGTGCAGAACATAAAGCAATCCTGAAAGTGTTCAATGACTCTGGACTCTGCACCAGATACAAGATGACTGTCAACGATGCTTGGTGTGCTACATCTGCGTCTGCGTCTTTCATTGCAACCGGACTTTCCAACATCTTCCCTTGCGTTGAGTGTTCTTGCGAGAACATGATTAACCTTGCGAAGAAAGCAGGAATCTGGGTTGAGAATGATGCCTATGTTCCGTCTACAGGTGACGTGATCCTGTACGACTGGGATGACAACGGTGTGGGTGACTGTACCGGATGGTCTGACCATGTTGGTATTGTAGTGTCCTGTGACGGTTCTACGATCAAGGTCATTGAGGGTAACAAGAATGACTCTGTAGGCTACAGAACTCTTGCTGTCAACGGCAGATACATCCGTGGTTTCATTACTCCGAAGTTCTCCGGTGGTACTTCTACGGTAACTCCTTCTACAAAGAAATCTGTAGATGAAGTAGCAAAGGAAGTTCTGGCAGGTGCATGGGGTAATGGTGATGCCAGAAAGAACGCTCTTACTGCCGCAGGATATAACTACTCTGAGGTACAGGCTGCGGTAAACAGACTTGTAGGCGGTAAAACTACCACACCTACGAAGTCCATTATCGAAGTCGCAAAAGAGGTGCTTGCGGGCAAGTGGGGCAACGGTGATGACCGTAAGAAGAAACTGGAAGCTGCCGGGTACAATTACTCTCAGGTTCAGGCAAAAGTCAATGAACTGGCAAAGGGCAGCACTTCCAGTAAGAAATCTGTGACCCAGATTGCGAGGGAAGTTATCGCAGGCAAGTGGGGCAATGGTGCAGACCGTAAGAACAAGTTGACTGCCGCAGGATATGATTATGCTGCTGTGCAGAAAGAAGTCAACAGACTTTTGTAATCACAGGGTTTTCCTTCCCCGTTTCTGCGGGTGTACGGTGACTGTAAAGGTATGAATCATAATGCTTCCTGATATCATTGGATTTGCACTCAATGGTGGAGTATTGGAAGCGTAATCCGATAACCTACCGTCTTTCGACAGGCGGTAGGTTTTTTGCGGTATAGAGGTGAGATTATAGGCTATGGTGATCCTGAACTTATCGTCCGGTTCATCCCATACAGTCACAGAATTTACAAACAGATCAATTACGGTCTGACAGAACTCTTCGTCATTGATATCCCCTTCACGGAACTTCTCTAACCAGAAGATTACCTGCTCTTTATCAATATAGACTTGGTGTGCCATTTCCTTTTTAAGCTGCACTTCCATGTCTTTCTTTTCAGTTTCAAGTTCTCCCATACGTTTTACAAGCATATCCGGGGCAGACCCGGTTTCGATAGCTTTCAGCAGATTGTTCAAAGACACGTCAACCTGTCTAATCCGGTCACGAATCACAGGGATGGGTGAATCACTCTCAATCTCTTGTCTGTTCCGGTCACAGGCAATAGTAGCAATCTTCTCAATATATTCATCGGTCAGGAATGACATTGCGTCCTGTGCAACCAGTCTTTCAATCAAGTTCTTTTCCATGTTCCGCTTATTACATTGTTTATCCAGATTCTTTTTACCGTAACATCTGTAGTATAGATAACCGTTAGAGTTGCCGTCAGCGTTCATGGCACTGCCGCAGTGTCCGCAGAATAGTTTCCCTGTCAGAAGGTAAGTATGCCTTGCCTTGTTTCGGGCAGGGGCTTTCTTTATCTTACCGATTCTCACTTGCACTCTGTCCCAGAGGGCTTTATCTATGATAGGTGGGATAACATCTTCTGCCCGGTAGTCATGGTACTTATAGACTCCGATGTATTTCTCATTACGGAAAATCTTGGTGAAGCTGCTTTTCCCGAAGCGTGTTCCCTTTGAGGTCTTGTACCCACGGTTATTGAATGTCCTGCATATCTCAGCAACAGACTCACCATCTGCATACATCTGAAATGCTTCCCGGACGATAGGTGCAGTGGTTTCATCAACTATCAGTTTCTTATCCACGGTCTTGTACCCCAGAGGGATAGCCCCACCGATGGAGTTATGCTTCATAGCTGACTCCCTCATACCACGATTGATTTTCTGTGAGAGTTCCGCACTGTAGAACTCTGCCATACCTTCAAGAACGGATTCAAGAATGATTCCTTCCGGGTCTTGGGTGATGTTCTCAGTGGCAGAGACAAGCTGTACACCGTTTCTTTTCAGACGGTACTTGTAAGTAGCTGAGTCATACCGGGATCGGGCAAAGCGGTCAAGTTTATAGACGATGACTGCATCAAAGTTTCCCTTCTCAGAGTCCTTAATCATTTTTAGGAACTCTACTCTTTTCTCTATGTCCTTACTGGCAGAGGTGGCACGATCTATGTACATCTCTACAATTCTGATATTGTGTCTCTTGCAGAAGTCTTGGCAGACGTGCATCTGACCTTCTATGGACTGTTCAGTTTGGTTGCTGCTTGAATATCGCAGATATAGACAAGCAGTCTTAATCTCTTCGTACATGGTTCTTCCTCCATTCTTCAATGCTTATTATCCTGCAATGATAGTTTCCCCTTTTGCATCCTTTTCATTCATACAGACTTGGATGATTCTCATGCGTCCTTCTATAGAAGCACTCCTAAATGCGGAAATCAAAATACGTTCTTCCTCAGAAAGCTGAATAGATTCCTGGATAGGGATTGTTACAGTTCCCCGGTCATCGGAATTACCTAAGAGGTAATCAACAGTACAATCAAAATACTGAGCCAATAAAGCAAGGTTCTTTTGGCTAGGGTTAGAGGTTTTCAGGTTACTGGCGAAGTTCTTACCAACGTGACTTTCAGTGAAAGCAGTTGTTTTCTTTACTCCTTTTTCGGTGCATAATTCATCAATGCGTTTTAGTAATAAATCATTATTCATTCCTAAATCCTCCTAAATAGGGAATAAAATTTAAAAATTTTCCTAAAACCGCTTGACAAATTCCTAGATAGGGATTATTATAGGTCTTGTCAACAAGAGTTGTTTACAAAATAGGGTAAAGAAAACAAGCCCTCCGGGGATTTAATTTTACCCCTGACGGTTTTCAATGGTTATATTGGTTCGACACCCATATTATAACCTTTGAAGAGTATTTTGTCAACTTTAGTTGATAAGCAAAATCAACGAAAGGAGGTACACGACATGGCAGAACGTGAGGACATTCGTAGCCGACTCAAAAAGCACCAGTTGACTCAGGTGTGGCTTATCAATCAGTTAGGTCTTAGAGGAATCGTTACGGATAAGACGGAAATGAGTTCCGTGCTTGCCGGGTCACGAAGCGGCAGCAAAGCAGATGCAATCATCGAATTGTCTCACGACATTCTTGATAAGTACGAAGAAGGTTCTGTTCTTGTTAAGGAGTGATGATGGCAGTTCCTACGATGGAAGAAAGTGCTTTGTGTTCCCAGTTGATTGAGAGAGTCAAAGACTACTTCCAGTCAGCGGAACACAAGAAAGAGTTTGAAGAATGGTACAAGGCAAAGTACCACAAAGATTATGAATGGAGGAATTAACCATGAAAGAAGAAAACATTGGTGTATTAAGTGCAGGTGAGCGTTTCGGCTTCAAGGGTTTTGAATGGATCGTCCTTGACAACAACGTGGATGGTGGTGTTCTGGCAATCATGGCATCTGCTTGGAACAACGAAGAGTATAGCTTCGATGATGACGGTTGCAACAACTACGCAAAGTCAAGCCTGCGTAGAAAGCTGCTCAATGAACTGCTTCCTGTGTTGGGTGAGGATAATCTTATTCCTCATGAGGTTGACTTGGTAGCTGATAACGGAGATGACCGTTACGGCACAGTCACAGATAGAGTTTTCATCCTGAGTTGTGATGAATACAGAAAGTACCGTAAGCACGTTCCGCTGCTTCCTGAATGGATGTGGACTTGCACCCCTTGGTATATCTCAGACGCCGGGTACAGTAACGTCGTTCGTATTGTGAACAGTACGGGTACTCTGAGCTTCAGCAATGCGTACTTCAGCAGTGGGGTTGCCCCGGCTTGTGTATTCAATCCGAAGAATCTTAAATTGCACCGTCAGGTGCAAATGGTGGAAGCGTAATGTCCACCAACAGTAACAAGAAAAATGGAAACCACTTTGAGGAAGAGTTTTGTGAACTGCTTGCTTTACATGGTTTCTGGGCACACAACATGGCACAGAATCAGGTAGGACAGCCCGCAGATGTGATTGCGGTTAAGAATGGCATCCCGGTCTTGATTGACTGCAAGGAATGTGAAACCAACCGCTTCCCGTTATCCCGGATTGAAGGTAATCAGGAAGGTGCAATGACACTGTGGGAGCAGACAGGGAATGAGCATTGTTACTTTGCTATGAAGCTGAAAGACGGACGTATTTACATGGTGTCCTTTGATGAACTCATGCTGAGACAGCTTTACGGTGAGGGAACGATCACTGAAAAGGAATTTCCGCAGTACAAGACTTTTCGACAGTGGGTGGAGGAATTTGAATGATTACGGAAATCGGATCACGATTACGAATCACGAACCCTTCACCGGACATGGTTGACTGGTGTAAAAAGCATTTAGAAATACCGAACCCGGAATATCAGAAGAAAGCCAGAATGAATCTCTGGTTGGGAGATACACCCAGAACCCTTGTAATGTATGAGGTTGACGGTGACTCAGTAATCATCCCGTTTGGGTGCTTACGATCAATCCTTCCGCTTCTGGAAGGGGACGTGAAGAAACTCTTTGCCAAACAGGTAAAGGTAGATTATAAGGGAGCGAAAGTACCGCTGTATGACTATCAGGAGGAAGCTGTAGGGGCAATGATTATCAATCATTACGGAATCTTACAGTCACCTGCCGGGTCAGGTAAGACGCAGATCGGCATAGCCCTTGCGTGTGCCATGCAGCTTAAAACACTTTGGCTTACCCATACAAAAGACCTGCTGACCCAGAGTAAGAACAGGGCAGCACAGTATATTGACAAATCACTTCTGGGGACTATCACGGAAGGAAAAGTCAATATCGGAGAGACAATGACCTTTGCAACCATCCAAACGATGTGCAAGGTTGACTTGGATCAGTACCGTGACACATGGGACTGCATCATTGTAGATGAATGTCACCGGGTAGCCGGGACACCTACAGCAGTAACCCAGTTCAGTAAGGTGCTGAACACACTCAGGGCAAGACATAAATATGGATTGTCCGCAACCGTCCATAGGGCAGACGGACTGATAAAGGCTACATACGCTATGTTGGGACACGTTATCTACACAGTCCCGGATGAAGCTGTAAAGTCCAGAGTCATGACGGTAGATGTACAGCCGAAAGGTACAGGCGTGAAACTTGATTCTGCGTTTCTGAACAGTGATGGAACGATCAACTATTGCAAGATGATTACTTACCTTACTTCTCATACAGACCGGAATCAGCTTATCATGAATGACATTATAGGCAACCGGGAGCATTACAACCTGATCCTCTCCGAGAGAGTGGATCATCTGAAACTTCTGTATGAAGGACTACCCCCGGACTTGAAATCACAAGCTGCTGTAATTGATGGCAGCATGACAACTAAGAAGAAGAAAGCAGAGCGTGAGCAGGCTATTGAGGACATGAGGACAGGCAAGAAACGATACTTGTTTGCATCGTACTCACTGGCAAAAGAGGGGCTTGATATCCCACGGTTGGACAGGCTATATCTGACAACCCCTCAGAAGGACTATGCGGTGATCGTTCAGAGTGTTGGGCGTATCGCACGAACCTTTGAAGGGAAGGAACAACCGATTGCTTATGATTATGTAGACTTCATCCGGTCACTGGAAAAGTCGTTCAAGAAACGATGCACCAGTTACCGAAAATGTAACTGTAGGATTTTGGAAGGAGAATAACCATGAAGAATAAAATTTTGAAAGCTATAGCTTGGGCGGTTAGCCTTGTATGGATTGTGTCAGCTTGTCTTATTGATTCAGATTCATGGATTCCCTTCATCGTGTGTGTAATCTGTGAAATCTATATGGTGTTATTCTCCTACGCAAATGATTGGTTTGGAGATTACCCTTATGAAGATTAGTGAAGAAAGCACAAGACACCTTGATACAGCCATTCTTTTGATGGAAGGGGTTAAGGAAAGTCTGAGTGCCAAACCGGATGAATGGGGATGTATTCCACCAGAACATTCAAGAGAGTCTATCCATCGTAGATGTGTGCAGGCACGACAAGAACTCCTGCAAGTGCAAAAGGCTCTAAGGTAGGTGATCTCATGGTTGAGGGAACATACATATTCGACTGTGAGGTATTCGCTTATGATTGGCTCTTTGATTTCAAAGATGTTGTCACAGGCGAACACATCTCCATCTGGAACGACAACGATGCTGTAATAGCATTTATGGAACGTGACCCGTTCTTAGGCGGGTTCAACAATAAGCACTACGATAATTTCATACTAAAGGCAGTCATGTGTGGCTTTACACCGGAAGAGGTGAAGAAAGTCAATGATCTTATCATTCAGGAAGAGTTAAGCGGATGGGATATCCCATCACTGAAAGAGTACAGAGTATTCTTTGACAGCTTTGACCTGAGAGATGATTGTCAGGACGGAATCTCACTGAAAGCTATTGAAGCACACCTTGGAATACCGATTGAGGAAACGGGGGTTGACTTCAACATTGACCGTCCGCTGACGGAGAGTGAGAGAAGAAGGACTGAATACTACTGCCGATATGACGTAGATGCTACAGAAATTCTCTGGAAACTGAGACAAGGATATCTGGATAACAAAGTTGCTGTAGGAGCGAAGAGAGGTCTGACAGACCGTAAGGCAATGTATATGACAAATGCCAAACTGACAAGCGTGTACCTGCAAGCTGAGAAACCGGAGAAACCTTGGACAGATGAAAGGAATTATCAATACCCGGATAAGCTGCTTCGGCAGTATATTCCACAGGAAATATTTGATTTCTTTGATCGACTGCATGATCCGAACGTACCGGACATTGACCTGTTTGGTGGTTACGATCAATATGGCAGGAAGATCAAGGGTGCAAGCATTGAATTTAGGATAGGTGATTGTGTTTGCACTATAGCCTACGGAGGGATTCATGGAGCAATCCCGAACTATGTAGAGGTAGCAACGGAAAACCGTTCAATCCGAAACAAGGATGTAGGTAGTTACTATCCACATCTCATGACTATACCTCTTTCAGCAGGACAGAAGTATGGATTCTGTAGCAGGAACATACCGTCACCTCAGATTTTCGTGGATATGTTGGAAGAGAGAATGAAAGCAAAGAAAGCCGGGGACAAGAAAACTGCAAATGCCCTGAAACTGGTAGCTAACACCTCATATGGTGCAATGCTCAATGGTAAAAACGGAACTTCCTATAACGATCTCTATGATCCACTCATGGGACGTTCAGTGTGTATCACCGGGCAGCTACTTCTTCTGGAACTGTCAATGCACCTTGTAGCAGAGTGTCCTACCTTGAAGATCATTCAGCTTAACACGGATGGTATTATGGTAAGTTTTGACAAGTCTGACGAAGCGAAGTGGCAGGAGATTACGCAGGAGTGGCAGGACAGAACAGGCTTTGAACTGGAAGAAGATTTCATTCAGAAGATCGTTCAGAGAGATGTAAACAATTATGTAGAAGTACCTGTAGGTGGCGGCAAGCCGAAGGTCAAGGGTGGCAATCTGGTAAGAGGAATCTTAACCA